>CAJIAN010000500.1_pt1 | contig 13638 bp, 6 predicted proteins | sample 9199061 | NCBI WGS metagenome assembly CAJIAN01 (sample SAMEA7708264, study PRJEB35096) | sediment metagenome | biome: marine neritic benthic zone biome [ENVO:01000025]; feature: sediment [ENVO:00002007]; material: shallow marine sediment [ENVO:03000034] sea grass bed [ENVO_01000059] ...
CGCGCCTTTCGGAGTTTCTAGTGCGCGCACGAGAACGAGAACGGTCAAGTGAGTCCGAGTCTCGAAGGAGAAAACCTCCCACGCCGGCCTTCCAAAACGTAGCTCGACTTTCCAAAGTCGAGTGGTGTGTTGGGCGAAAACTCTCGACATCGGAGTGTCGAGCTACGACGGGCGCCGGCAGATTAGGCGCGCCGCATTTCGCACGAATGCGCGGCAAAACCGGCCCCGAAAGCGGTGAGCCAAAGTCGGGCGTCGCCATTCTGGTGGTGCTGCAGCCGATCTTCGAGCGCGACGAGGACACAGGGGCTGCTGATGTTGCCGTAGTCCCGGAGGGCGTTGCGTGTTTCGGTGAGTTGCCAGTCGGGTTGTTTCTCCTCGAGGGCGTCGATGACATCGCGGCCGCCGGTGTGGGAGATGACTTGGTCGGGCTTGGAATCATAGCGGTCGAAAAGCGTGCTGACCGCGTCGGCGGCGAGGGAGGGGACGCTGCGGTGGAGTTGGTTGCGAAGTTTGCCACCGGAATTCACGAAGCGGATGCTTTCGCGGTGTTCGGGTTGGTGGAGAGTGTCAAAGGCTCCAGCCCGCCAGCCGGTGCTGTCTTTTTCATCTCCCTGCCAGATCGCAGCGGCTGCGCCGTCGCCGAAGAGGCAGAGGCTGATGAGCACGCCGGGTTCGTCGCAAAGGTAGAATGCCGCCGAGCAGATCTCGACCGCGACAGTCGCCACCTTCGCCTCGGGATGGGTGGCAAGGAATCCTTGGGCGGTGCGCATCGTTGGAACGGCGGCGCCACACCCGAGGCCGACGATGTCTTGCAAAAACACATCGCCGCGCAGTCCGAGTTGCTCGGCGATGTGGCTCGACACTCCGGGGCAGATGTAGCCAGTACAAGTGCAGACGAAGAGGGCGTCGAGTTCGTCGAGCTGGAGCCGGGCTTCGTCCAGCGCCTTGGTGAGCGCCTTGCCGGAAACCTCCGGAGCGAACTGTTCGAAGCGATGGTTGAGCTGCTCCGCGTCGAGCGAGAACATCTCCATGGGATCGTCGATGCAGAACCGCCTTGTTTCGATGCCGGATTCGCCCTTGAGGACTTTTTCCATGATGCTCACGGAGCGTCCGCGAATCATCGATGGGGCCGGGCTCTCGCACAGAATGTCCCAGCATTGCTGCTGGGTGTAGGTCGTGTCTGGAAAAGCGCTGGCGAGAGATCTGAGGAACATGCTGAAAGAGCTTACGCGCGCGAGGGCGAGACGGGCAGGAAAATCGGTTCACGACAGGACGCGGGTCAGCCACTGGAACGGAACCAGACCGGATCGAAGCAAGGGAGTGGAAATCCGCTGCTTGCCGGAGTCGGTGATCCAAGGATGGAGCAGCCTGGCCACGGTGAACCGCTTGCGGAACCGCGAGTCGAGACGGCATTTGATGATTTCGCGGGTTTCCGGCCACTCCGACCGCCCTTCCGCGTAGTTCACGAGCGGATCGAGCGCGGTTTCGGCGGATTCGAAGGCGACGGACATGCCGTTTCCGGTGAACGGCGGGATCATCCGGTCTGCATCGCCGAGAACGCACCGATCGGCGTCGGCAGGTTGTCTGCCGAAAGCGAATGCCGACACGCCGGTGAGTGACGCTTCGTCCATTTCGGCTTCCGCGACCCGATCCCGCAGGCGTCGCAATCCAGATTCGGAAAGATAGCTCAGCAGGCGGTTGCTGCCGGCCTCGCCGACGCTGGGCCGGATCTGGAAAAGCCCACAGATGTTGAGCTTGTTGTTCTCGATCGGCGCAAGTCCGACGTAGCCGCCAGGACCGAGATGCATTTCGAGTTCGGATTCCAGCGGCAACTTGCGTGCATGGACTTTCAGTCCGATCCACCGGCTGGCTTTGTCGGCGCGCCGTCCCGCGGTCCACACTTCACCGGGCTTCGCAGCTTCCGTTTTCACCCGCGAGCTGGTGCGCAATTCTCCTCCCAGATTTTCAAACTGATTGGCGAGGCGTTCGTCGAGGCGATGACGGGAGATGCCGAGGGCGGGGGATTTCAATTTTGCAGTTAGAAGGCGTCGACCGTCTTTGGAAAACCACGCGGTCCTTCGATGTTCGAGCGCGTCCGTCAGAGCCTCCGCGATGCCGAGTCGCTCGAACGTCTCCGCGCTTGCGCCGCGGATGAATTCGCCGCACACGCGATGTCTCGGATACGTTCCCGCTTCGTGAAGAACGACCTCGATCCCACGCCTTCGCAATCCGATGCCGAGCGCGAGCCCGGCAAGTCCGCCGCCGATGATGGTGATGGGATGCTTCATATCATGTCATTTTCCGATGGGCGACGAAGCGGAGCGCGCCGTAGAACGTGGCACGTTCTCGGATGCGCCAGTGTTTGCGATCGATTCCGAGCAGGGCGGGCAGTTCACCCTTTCGGAATCCGGCGCGGATGCTGATCGCCATGTCGTTGCGCGTGACGTGATTGATGAATGGTTTCAGGACGACCGATTTGGCGAGAGTAAACTTCGAGCGGAGTGGTTCGCAGAGCACGAGGTGGTCGAAATTGACACGAAGGAATCTGCCGAGTGCGGCAAGATCGGCGTCTTCAAAGTGGTGGAGGAAGAGATTGGCGACGGCGTAGTCGCCGCTTTCGCGTGGCAGCGTGTCGCGAATGTCGCCTGAGCGCCAGGAAATCTCGTCTGGCAGTTGTTTAGGTGGATCCACAAGATCGCAGCCGATCACAGCATGCCCGAGGGCGTGTAGGGCATTGCACAAATAGCCATCGCCCGCCCCGAGTTCCACCACGGTGGTGGGCGGAGCCTTGTAGAGCACGCGTGCGATCCAAAATTCGTTGCCCATCACCGCATTGATTCGCCGCAGATCGCGTCGGCTCCTCACCGCGTCGGGATCGTCCGGCGGCAGACTGTCGAGAAGTTCGGGCTCCACGATGCGTTCCATGGCTTGCCTCATCATACGCGAGGCCGTTTTACAATGTCCGCAGTTTTTGCTAGAAACGCGCCATGAAGACACTGCTCGCTTGCCTCGCCGGATTTTCACTCGTCAGCACTGCGGTCGCGCAGGAAAACAAGGAGAACGATGCGCAGGCGGTGCTGGTGCACGCAAAGCGGGTGTCGGAAACGCTGCAGTATCTCGGCAGGCCGCTCTCGGCGGAGGAGAAATCGAAGCTCCAGATGGCGAAGACGGTGGCCGAGGTCGAGGCGGTGCTGGACGCTCATGCGTTGGTTGTCGTGACCATCAATCCGGAGTCGCGCGTGAAGGCGAATCCCGGCAAAGCCAAGCCACAGCTCGTCGAGGCGGGATGGTCGCAGTTTCTCGTCAAGGTGAACAACGAGGCGGGTGTCACGGCCAAGCTGGAGGTGAAGAGTCCGCAGGCGCAGTCGATGGCGAATTCGCCCAAGGAGAAACTGAGAGATCGCTGGATGGATCTTCGCGTGGTGCGCGGCCGGCCGGTGGCGGAAACGCTATCGGGGATCGCGGTGCAGTATCGCATTCTGCAAGTCTACAGCCGCGATGCGGGCAAGCGTTCGGCGGTGCTCACTTTCGATGTGGGGCAGGGGACGCAGGACCTCGGTTTTCGCAGCGACGTGATGCTGACCTTCGATTGCCGCCCGTCGAGCGAATTGACGTTCCATGTGCTCGATGAAAACGGCGAGCCAACGACTGCCGCATTCGAGATCCGCGATCATGCGAACCGCGTGTATCCCTCGCAGGCAAAGCGAAGTGCCCCCGACTTCCATTTTCATCCCCAGATCTACCGCGCTCACGGAGAGACGGTGAAGCTTCCCGCAGGAAAGTACAAGGTGCTTTGCACGCGAGGCCCCGAGTATTTCAAACAGACTCAGCAGATCGAAGTGCGGGATCGCCCGTCGGCGGCGAAATTCGAGCTCAAGCGCTGGGTCGATCCGGCGAAAGGCGGTTGGTGGTCGGGAGATCATCACATCCACGCGGCCGGTTGCGCACACTACTCTAAACCTTCCGAAGGCGTGCACGCTCCGGACATGCTGCGGCATTGTCTCGGCGAGGATCTCAAGGTCGGGGCGAATCTCACATGGGGACCGTGCTTCGACTACCAGAAGCAGTTCTTCACCGGACGCATCGACAAGGTGTCGCGCTTTCCCTATCTGCTCCGCTACGATGTGGAAGTGTCAGGGTTCGGATCGCACCAGTCGGGGCACCTGTGTCTCCTGCAACTCAAGGAGCAGATCTATCCCGGTGGCGATTCCAAGCATCACTGGCCGAAGCTTTGCTTGAACACGCTTCGCTGGGCGAAGAAGCAGGGCGGCGTCTGTGGCCCGGCGCACTCGGGGTGGGGATTGAAGTGCGAGTCGGACAAGCTGCCGAACTACGAGATCCCGCCGTTTGATGGGATCGGTGCGAATGAATACATCGTCGATGTGACGCACAAGGTGCCGGGACCGGACGGGAAACTGGTGCGGGCAGTGGATTTCATCTCGACTGTCGACACGCCGATCGTCTGGGAGCTGAACATCTGGTATCACACGCTCAACGTCGGTTACCGCACGCGCATCAGTGGCGAGACAGATTTTCCCTGCATCTACGGTGAGCGCGTCGGGCTGGGGCGTTCATACGTGAAGGTGGACGGCAAGCTGACCTACGAGAAGTGGTGTCAGGGAATCGCCAAGGGCCGCAACTACACCGGCGACGGGCGCAGCCATCTCATGGATTTCAGCGTCGGGGATTTGGAAGTGGGAACGAAGGGAAGCGAAGTTCAGCTGAACGGTCCGGGCGTCATCAACGTGAGCGCGAAGGTCGCCGCCTTGCTCGATGAAAGGCCGAATCCGGGTCTCCGCGACCGACATTACTCGCAGAAACCTTACTGGCATATCGAGCGGGCTCGCCAGGGCGACTCGCGAAAGGTGAAGGTCGAGGTACTCGTGAATGGCTATCCCGAGGTCGAGCAAGAGATCATTGCCGATGGGAAACTCTCGGAGATTTCCATGCCGGTCCCGATCAAGTACAGCAGTTGGGTCGCGATGCGGATTTACGGTTCTTCGCATACGAATCCGATTTTCGTCATCGTTGACGACAAGCCGATCCGTGCCTCGAAGCGGAGCGCCGAGTGGTGCCTGAAATCGGTGGACCAGTGCTGGAGCCAGAAAGAACGCTTCATCGACGAGGACGAGATGGAGGACGCCAAGAGGGCGTATGCGCATGCGCGGGAGGCTTACAAGAAGCGCATCGCGGAAAGCGTGGCGGATTAACGCATTGCGACTCGACGTGGGTGATTCGATTGCCGCCCGGATGATGGTTTGTTAGACTATCGTGCAGGATGAAACGAGTTCGGAGAGTTTTATTCGCAGGCTGGATGACGGCTGCCCCCATCGCCACGTGCAGTGCTGACGTGCTGGCGGAGTTCACGATGAACAAAAACGCGGTGCAGATTCTTGATGGTGCCGATCATCCGCAGGTGCGCGTTGGCGCTCTGACCCGAGGGCCGGAGATCCTCGCCGAGAATACGGTTTCGCAAGGTCTCTCAGTATGGGCTTCGACGCGGTGGACGACATCGAACGCGCGAAACAGCCGCGACTACGTCCAGTTCACCTTGAAGGCAGATGGAAGCTACATTCAGCTCGACCGCACGAGCTTCAACATCGAGCGATCGGAGAACCTTCTCGATCCTTCCGACAACGGTCCAGCGCGATGGGAACTGCGCTACAGCTTGGACGGTTTTGTCTCCCATGACGAACTTATCGAGGATTGGGCGATTGACAGGAACGGGGGGTTCCGGATTGAGGTCTCGGATCTGACCCTCGGGGCGATCCGGTTTTTGAGGCCGGGCGACGAGGTGGAGTTCCGTCTCTATGGATACAAGGCGTCGTCGTCAGATGGAGTTGGTGCGGTCGAAGGCGTCTGGGAGGTGCTGGGTAACCCCGTGCAGCCGCTTGCGCTGTTCGAACCGGTGAATTCACTTGGCGATCTGCATGACGTTGCCTACCGGGACGGCGTTGTGGTCAGCCCGATGACGCGTGGACCGGGAATCGTCGGAACGACGGAAGAGGCCGGATGGGTTTCGAACGGGTGGGACCGAAATGGGGTGTTTACCGACTACCTTGAGACGACGATCACCGCCACGGGTGGGCCCGTTGCGTTGGATCGCGCTTCGTACACTCTCTACCGAGACGTTGGGCCCATGGACCTCGGACCTGCGAGCTGGGAACTCCGATATTCCATCAACGACGGACCTGTATTTCTTCTAGATAGCCCGGTTTTTCCAGATGGAGCAAGCACGTTGCTGAGGCTGAATCTCGACATCTCGAGCATTCCGCTGCTTCTCCCCGGTGACGTGTTGTCGTTGCGGTGGATTGCCAATGTTTCCGCTCTACCGCCTGACCCGTCGCCCTTTGCAGGGGCCGGATTCAGCTCAGATGGCCCCGTCCTCATCACGGGAACGGCGTCGCGCGCCCTCGCTCGGTACATCCCCGCACGAACGAATTCGTCGCTGGTCGATCGTGCCAATGCGGCATCGGTGACGGCCTCGGATCTGCGGCGCGGTCCCGGCCTGACCGCCTACACGGGATCCGAGTTCGATGACGGGTTCTTGGCGCGCGGCTGGGCGAACGGAATCATTAATTTCGAAGATGACTATTTCGAAACCACGATCCAGGCGGTGACGGCCCCGGTCACCTTCACCGGAGCCCGCTATCGACTCTATCGTATCAACGAGTCGACCTTCAATGGCGGTGCGGCGAACTGGCGATTTCGTGCCTCGGTCAATGGCGGTCCCGAGGTGGATTTGCGGGACACCGATTTCGCGTGGCCGAGTGGTGGGCCGCGGAGCGGTGTGATCGATGTTTCCCTCGATGCTTTGCCCATGATTTTCCCTGGCGGTCAGGTGCGATTCCGGTGGTACGGATACGTGTCCGGTGGGAACGATCAGGCCGGCTTTGCCGCCGGGACCGAGGTGACGATCTACGGAGCAGACGGCACGGGGACATCGAGTGCACGGCCGACCGGATTCCAGCTTTGGCAGGCGCAGAGCTTTCCCGGCGACTATGGAATGGCCGCCCGGCGTGCCACGGTGTGGGGACGCGATGCCGATCCCGATGATGATGGAAAGACGAATCTCGCCGAGTATTTGCTCCTGTGTGGTCCGCATCGCTTTGAGATCTACAATCTTGAGCCCGAATACACCGGTGACTTGTTTCGGTTCACGGTGAATGTTCGGGATGATCCGCTGGCAGGCATCTTCGGCGTGTTCGACACGGATCTGAACTTTGCCGATGCGGTGAGCTCTCGCGGTATCCTGCAGTCCTCCGATGGCGAAACAGGAGTGATTTTGTTCCGTGCACCTGCGATTGCTCCCGCCCGATTCGCACGCCTCGAGGTCGACTATCCGAACTAGGCGCCAGTGTGGACACCAGCGTTCGGGCGGGGTAAAGTCCTGCAGTGAAATTCCTCCCCCGACGTTTCCTTCTCGTTCCGCTATGCCTTGTACTCCAATCCGCGAGCGCGGATTTCGTCAATTTCGAGACGCCGCAGGTGCATCCGGTCGATCTAGAGGGCGGGACTCTGGCGGTTTGCAACACTGCGGACAACCACGTCGAGCTGTTTGATGTTTCATCAGGATTGCCGGTGGGGATGGGGGCGGTTCCGGTCGGGGTCGATCCGGTCTCGGTGCGCTGGCGGTCGGCGAACGAACTCTGGGTGGTCAACCAGATTTCGGATTCGGTGAGCATCGTCGATGTTGACGCGCGGCTGGTGACGAAGACGCTGGACACCGAGGACGAGCCGGCGGACGTCGTTTTTGCCGGGAATCCGGTCAAGGCGTATGTCTCATGCTCGCAGGCGGATTGCGTGCTCGTGTTTGATTTGAGCAATCTCGACGCGGCGCCGGCGAAAATCGTGATCGAGGGCGAAGATCCGCGGGCGCTGGCGACGAGTCCGGATGGGCTGACGGTGTACGCGGCGATCTACGAATCGGGGAATGGATCGACGATTCTTGGCGGGGGCATCGATGGGCTCGGGTTTCCGAAGAACGTGGTGAACGATGTGCGCGGACCGTACGGGGGAGCGAATCCGCCACCAAACGACGGCACGGGATTCGATCCGCCGCTGAATCCCGTAGCGGGAACGCCGCCCGAGGTTTCTCTGATCGTGAAGCAGAATGCGAGCGGCAATTGGATGGACGACAACGGCGGTGATTGGACCCAACTGGTGAGCGGGAATCTCGCCGATGCTTCCGATCGGCCAGTCGGCTGGAGTCTTATCGACAACGATGTGGCGGTCATCGATACGAGCGACAACTCGGTCACCTACGCCGAACGGATGATGAACATCTGCATGGCGATGGGTGTGAATCCGGTGACAGGACGGGTTTGTGTCGTCGGGACGGATGCGATCAACGAGGTACGCTTCGAGCCTGTGCTGAACGGGCGCTTTTTGCGGGTGTTGTGTGGGTCGTTCGCGCAGGGAGGAGCGGCATCGGTTTCAACGAGCGATCTCAACCCGCAGCTCGACTATTCGACTTCCGCCGTGACGCAGATGGTGCGCGATCAGGCAATCGGCGATCCGCGGGGGATCGCGTGGCTGGCGAACGGGACGAAGGGATTTGTGACGGGCATGGGATCCAATAATGTCATCGTCACGGATGGAAACGGCGTGCGAACGGGCGGGCCGATCGAGGTTGGGGAAGGGCCGACCGGCCTTGCGGTCGACGATGCCAATGGTCGCGTCTACGTGTTGAATCGCTTCGAGGGAACGATCTCGACGATCGATGCGGCGACCGATACGGAGCTCGCGAAGACCGGTTTCTTCGATCCGACGCCCGACGAAATTCATGCGGGTCGGAAATTCCTCTACGACACGCGCCTGACCTCCGGCCTCGGGCACGTCTCGTGCGCGTCCTGCCACGTCGATTCGCGGATGGATCGCCTCGCGTGGGATCTCGGTGATCCTTCCGGCTCCATCAAGATCCTCGACGGCTCGTTCCACAATCTGGGCGGGGATGTTCCTGGACTGACCTCGAATTTCACCGACTTCCACCCGATGAAAGGGCCGATGACCACGCAGACGCTGCAGGACATCATCGGCAAGGAGCCGCATCACTGGCGTGGCGACCGCGATGGGATCGAGGAATTCAACGGGGCCTTCGTGAGCCTGCTTGGAGACGATGCGATGCTCTCGTTCTCGGAGATGGACGCGTTCGAGAAGTATCTCGCCACCATCCACTTCCCGCCGAACCCGTTCCGCAATCTCGACAACACGCTGCCGACGAATTTGCCGTTGGACGGGCATTATCGCCCGCCTCGATTCGGGCCGGCCGGGACTCCGATGCCAAATGGGAACGCCCAGCGCGGACTGGACGATCTCTACCGTCCTTCGCAGAGAGCGATCGACCAACAGGCCTTCGCCTGCGTGACGTGTCACTCGCTTCCGACGGGAATGGGCCCCGATGCGACGTTCTCGCTCGCCGGGGGCTGGTCGCCGGTGATGCCGACTCCCGATTACGCGGGCGATCCGAATCCGAAACACCACCATGCGCTGGTTTCGGTCGACCAAGCGACGCAGCGGGCGTTCAAGATCCCGCAAACCCGGAATGTCTACGACAAGTCGGGCTTCGAAATGACGCGGACCACGAGCCGGGCGGGTTTTGGATTCTTCCATGACGGGAGCATCGATTCGATCACGCGCTTCGTCTCCGAAGATGTCTTCACTCCGAACAACATCCAGGAAGTGGCCGATCTCGTCGCGTTGATGCTTGCGTTTTCCGGCTCGGATTTCGGACCGCCGGCGGAGTTCGCCGAACCACCCGGAACGGCGAGCAAAGACGCGCACGCTGCGGTTGGAACATCGGTGACGCTCGCCAGCGCGGCGCCTAGTGTCGGTCTCGATCTATTGAATGCGCTGCTCGCACTCTCGATCCGCGTCGATATCGTCGGGAAGTCGGCGGAGAACGGGCAGGTGCGCGGCTGGGTGTATTCCGGAAGCCAGTTCCTGCGTGATCAGGAAAACCAGCAGGAGTCCCTTGCCACCATTCTTGGGCGCGGTGTTCCCGTGACCTTCACTGCAGTGCCGAAGGGATGTGGTCAGCGACTCGGGATTGAGCGGGACCGCGATGGCATCCGCGATTTCGACGAGGTTCGCGACTTCGATCCGGCGATTACGGGAATCCAGAACCCGTTCCGGGCCGACGCGAGAGACGCGACTGGCGACAATGGCTCGATGGTCCCCGATGGGATTCCCGACGGGCAGAACGACTTCGATGGCGATGGCGACTCGAACGCGGACGAGCTCGCGGCTGGAACGAATCCTGCCGACAATCTGTCCGTCGAGGTGCCGATGGATGCGAGCCTTGCATGGAATGCGGGACAGACGGCGGTTGTCCTGACTTGGGACGGGGCGCCGTTGGGAGAATACGAGGTGCAGGTTTCCGAGAATCTCGAAGACTGGCAGTCGGTCCCGGGCGGCCATTTTGTCGCTTCGGTGAGCGGTGAGCAGTTCAGCTTCGAGGACGCGGGCGCGTCCGGGGAAGGGCGGCGCTACTACCGGGTCGTGCGGTATCGGTAAAGCGGTGGTCGCACTTCGAACGGGCGTGACGCGAAAGATTGCCTAAGGTACTCTCGTATCAGGCGTTTACGCAGTGACGATTCCGAAACCCCGGAATTCTCACGAATTTCGCTACGAAAGTTCCTACCATGAAAACGACACGACTTTTCCTGCTCATTGCGGCGGGAGCCACGCTACTGAATTTCCTCGTCCCTTCCGGTGCCGCCGAAGGTGACATTTCGAGTGATCGCAGGAAGGCGAAGAAGCTGCAGAAACAGGGGAATTGGAAAGAGGCGCTCGATGTCTATCGGAAGCTCATCACGAATCCGGCGCATGGTGGTCAGCAGGCGGCGGAGGATCTCACCAATGCGGTCCAGTGCCTGAACAATCTAGGCGTTCTCAAGGAATTCGACGCATTGGTCGAATCGGCGGTGGAGGCGCACGCGAAGGACTGGCGCGTGCTCCACGAGGCGGCGAATCGGTACCTCCAAGCCCAGTCGCGAGGCTACATGATCGCGGGCAATTTCGAACGGGGATATCACCGCGGTGGCGGCAAGCAGATGTTCTCGGCCGAGCGCGACCGCGCGCGGGCGTTGCAGTTGCTGCAACAGGCGATCGCCGTTTCCGAGGACGAGCCAGACAGCAGGGCCCTAGCGCAGGCCTACCGCAGTTTTGCCAACTCGATGAGGAGCAGTCGCGGCTACGGCGGGGCGTGGCGGTTCCAATACCTGACCAATCTCGATGAACTTCCGGACTATGATGACACTTGGAATCAGGGGAGTCGCGATGTCGGCACTCCGGTGGATGCGGATGGAAAGCCCGTCTTCTATTACATTCCCAAATCGTGGGAGGCGGCGAAGAATGATGGCGAGCGCTGGCGGTGGCTCATGGTGCAGGCGCAGGAACTGGATCCCTCGCTGACGCCGGAAATCAGCTACCAGTTCGCACAGTTCCTGCGGCGCCAGTTCGCAGTGGAGACGATGGCCTACGGTCACTACGGCGCATGGTTGGGCCGGCGGGGAGACGTTCGCGATGATGGACGCAAGGACGAGAGCGGAACGTGGGAGCTTCACACGCTCAAGGAATCGGAAACCATTTGCCGGCTTGCTTCGGGCGTGAAGCGGATCACCTTGCCGGACGAATTCAACCACCTCGTCCAGTTCCGCAAGGTGGCCGACATGAAAGCGAAGGGATATCCGGAGACGGCGCTCCGGGCGATCGGCGAGATCTACGAAAACCGGCGTCAGTACGTGAAGGCGGCCGCGACGCTGTCGGAGAACATCAAGCGATTCGGACCGGGCCGGAACAACTGGAAGGACGAACAGCGGAAGGGAATCGTCAACAAGCTCTGCCGCTTCGACGGAACGATGACTCATCCCGCAGGAACGAAGCCGAAGCTCGGCCTTGTTTTCCGGAACGGCGAAAAGGTCCGGTTCACCGCAAATAAGATCGACGTGCCGAAACTTCTCGGTGACGTGAAGAAATATCTCAAAAGCAATCCGGTCGAGCTCAAGCACGAGCGCATCAATATCGGGAACATCGGATACTCGCTGGTCAACGATTGGCACGACCGCTACGTCGGCAACGAGGCCGCGAAATGGGACATGGATCTCAAGCCGCGTCCGAATCACTGGGACAAACGCGTCGAGGTCGAGGTGCCACTTACCAAGGCGGGCGCCTACCTCGTGAAGGCGCAGATGGCGGACGGGAATTCCTCGCACCTCGTCGTCTGGATCGAGGACCTCGCGATCGTGAAGAAGCCGATGGACAAGAAGTCGTTCTACTACATCGCGGATGCGGTCACCGGCTCACCCATCGGGAAGGCGAACGTCGAATTCTTCGGATACCGGACCGAATACTTGAACCGGAAGAGGATTCTCAGCCGCCGCCGCTACAACATCCACACGGAGAACTTCGCGGTCTTCTCGGACAAGGACGGCCAGGTGATGCTGACCGACCAGAAGCAGTCCCACAAGTTCCAGTGGCTAGTGATTGCCAAGGATGAAGCGGGGCGTACGGCCTATCACGGCTTCAACAACGTCTGGTACGGAAACTACCACGACGCCGAGTACAAGCAGACCAAGTTTTTCACGATCACGGACCGTCCGGTGTATCGCCCCGGACAGGACGTGGAGTTCAAGACGTGGGTCCGCCACGCGCAGTACGACAAGGACAACGTGAGTCAGTTCGCAAAGAAGGATTTCCGGGTGGAGATCAAGAACCCGAAAGGGGAGAAGATTCTCGAGAAGACAATGAAGACCGATGCGTTCGGAGGTCTCGCCGGGAAGGTGACACTCGATGGTGACGCCACGCTCGGACAGTACCACATTCTCGTCATGACGCCGGATCGCAGGCGCTCGGGATCGAATCATTTTCGCGTCGAAGAATACAAAAAACCCGAGTTCGAAGTGAAAATCGAGGCGCCGAAGGAACCGGTGATGCTCGGGGAGAAGATCCCGGCGACGATCGAGGCGAACTACTACTTCGGTGCTCCGGTGCAGAACGCCAAGGTGAAGTACAAAGTGCTGCGCTACGAGAACGACTCGCGGTGGTACGCACCGATGCCGTGGGATTGGTTCTACGGACCGGGCTACTGGTGGTTCGCGTATGATTACGATTGGTATCCGGGTTGGAAATCGTGGGGATGCCTCCGTCCGGTCTGGCACTGGTGGCCGCGGAACAACACGCCACCTGAGGTGGTGCTGGAGAACGAAGTCGAAATCGGCGACGACGGCCTCGTGAAAGTGGAGATCGACACTGCGCTCGCGAAGGCGATTCACGGTGACATCGATCACCGCTACGAGATCACCGCCGAAGTCCGCGACGAATCCCGCCGGACGATTGTCGGGAAGGGGAGCGTGATCGTGGCGCGGAAGCCGTTCAAGGTGAACATGTGGGTGGACCGTGGCTACTACCGCGTCGGCGATGTGGTGACGGCAAACGTCTGTGCGCGGACGCCCGATGGCAAGGGTGTGCAGGGCAAGGGCAAGCTGACGCTCTTCAAGATCACCTACGACAAGGAGCGCAAACCGGTGGGGAAGGAAGTCTCGAGCTGGGCGCTCAGGACGGACGAGGAAGGATGCGTGGAGCAGCAGATGAAGGCATCGACGAAGGGCCAGTATCGGCTTTCCTACAAACTCACCG
>CAJIAN010000091.1_pt1 | contig 13626 bp, 12 predicted proteins | sample 9199061 | NCBI WGS metagenome assembly CAJIAN01 (sample SAMEA7708264, study PRJEB35096) | sediment metagenome | biome: marine neritic benthic zone biome [ENVO:01000025]; feature: sediment [ENVO:00002007]; material: shallow marine sediment [ENVO:03000034] sea grass bed [ENVO_01000059] ...
CTTGATCCCCCAGTCATCGGTGCCGACGGCCGCTACGAAAACAATGCGGACTCGTTCTTCGATGTTTTCGTCAACGCCGGCGAATGCCGCTGGCGCGCCGTCGAGCAACAGAGCGGTGACAACGACGGTAACGGGAACACCACCCCGGGCGATGCGCCCCGACCGGTCGCCATCGATGCCCGTGTGAACGACCCGCCCATCGATGTGATGGACGACGACTTCAACCTCCAAGTCCCCGGAGGCGGCGGCGTCAACCCGTAACCACCAGCATGGGTTCCATTCGGAACAGGCGATGCGGCGACCTCGGTCGCCGCATCGCCCACGGAACCCGGAATAAAATCTCCACCCCTTTTCTCACCATGAAATCAAAACAGGGAATCACCTCGCTCTGCATCCTGCTCTCGAGCGCAACCCTCGCATTCGCCCAGGCACTACCACCCATCGCTCCGCAAACCGGCCGGGCAAACGGGCTGACACCGGAAATCTCCGGCGTGCTCAAACGCATGCTTCAAGCCTACCAGACGGCGGACTCCTACCGCGATGCCGGCAGACTAACCATGATCCAGGAATCCGGACGCGTTCGCCAAGCGACCAAGATGCCCTCCACCGTGGACTTCCAGCGACCGAATCTACTACAGGTCGTGGGAGGCATTCAGACGGTCACCTGCGATGGATCTGATCTCCAGATCGTTCTCGACCGTCTTCGTCAGTTTCGCCAGCAGAAGGCACCCGGAGCCCTCCACATGGATCACATCCGAATGGGCGCTCCCGGCGCGGGCCTCGATCAGGGGTATCCCGAGATCCTCGAGTTCCTGCTCGGCCAGAATGTCTACAACCGCTGGATCTCCCAGATCGACTCCATCCGCATGCGAGAGGACCGCGTCTTGATCGCAGGGAAATCATGCAGAGCGATCATCTACCAGACCATCCACAAGGCGGTGATCACTCTCTACGTCGATGCCGAAACCTCGCTCCTCGTGCGTGCGGACATCGACAACACCGACGCCCAGCGACCTGCGGTCGCGCCGGGTCTCGAAGGCGAAGAGCTTCCCAAACTGAATGTGGTTCTCCAGTTCGACCCCATGCAAATCAACGAACCTTCGAGTTCGGATGCATTTACTCTGCGCGACGCCTCGGCCGAAGGAATGCGACACGTCGAGCGATTCGAAGCGGAGGCACCCGGCGATTCCCGCCCCCCGACGCCTCAAAAGGAGCCCACCCACCCGCTGGTGGGTAAACCCGCCCCCAGTATCCCGGGCGCAGCGACCAAGGACGGCCCGACGCTCTACTTCCTTTGGTCGCCGAACCGCGACGCCGGGAGCCTCGCCTCGATCAAGATGCTCGAGCGCCTCACGGACAAGATCCGTCCTGACGAGTTGAACATCCTTGGGATCAGCGCCGAATCCGAAACTCCGGGAATGGAAGCCGAGCTTCTCAAGGCGAAGAAGGCAGCCTTTCCGAACGTAGTAGACACCGGCGCCACCCTCGCAGCCGCTTTTTCCATTCAAGGACTCCCCATGTTCGCTCTCGCCGACGCCGACGGCATCGTCCGCCACGTTCTTCACGGCGCACCCGAACAAATCGAATCGGATCTTGCCGACAAGCTCGAGACCCTCGCCGCCAGACCCTGACACTATCACCAACCAAGACGACACCATGTTTACCATCTCCAAGTCAACTGCAGCGCTCGCCCTCGGTTGCACGTTACTCGCAACTCCCATTCACTCCGACGCCGTCGAGATCAACGTCACCGTCGATCCCGCCGGGCCCGTCGAGGTCGGCGACACCGTCACTGTCCGCCTCTCTGCATCCGACTGGCTTGCCGCCGACGGCGAGGTCGACGCCATCGCATTCAATGTCGATTTCGACCCGGCGGTCTTCGAATTCGAGACCGGATCGGGCACTGCGCTCGATAACGGGTCCGAGTTCCTCGCGCTCCCGTCGCAGGGGGCCGGATACGCACTCTTCGACGCGAGCACCGAAGTCGCGGTCGCCTTCGGGCGCTTCGGATTCGGAGCTATGGACATCGGTGACGCGACTGGAGGCAGCATCGGCCCCAACGGGCCGCTGGGCAGCTTCCGTCTGCGCGCCATCGCGGATGCCGAAGACTCCGTCATCACCGCGCAAACGAACGATCCCGACCAGATCTTCAGCGACACCGACTTCTTCGGCATCTCGCCGACCGGTGGCGTCACACTCAATTCGGTAACGGTCACGACTTACACGCCGCTCACCTATGCGGTGTGGCGCGCCAGCATCCCGTTCGAATCCGAGGAGGATGGAGAGACACAGGCGAATCCCGACGGTGGAATCGCCATCAATCTCGTCGAATACGGTTTCGACATGAACCCACTTGTATCCGATCTGGACGGGCTTCCGAGGCAAACCACGGTGAGCGACGGAGGCATCGACTATCCGGCCATTCGTTACGTCCGGCCTGCGGGCTTCAAAACCAGACGCGACCTCACCTACACGGCCCAGCGCAGCACCAATCTGGAGAAATGGAGCGCAGAAGGACTGGTGGAGACCGTCGAACCGGGACCGGACAACAACACCGAAATCGTCACCGCACGCTCGGAACGACCGTGGGGACATTTCGATGAGGAGTTCCTGCGCGTTTTCCTCGAATTGCGCGGTCAGTAGAACACCCGCAACAGAACGTGCACGTCAGTCGGATTCGTCGCCCTTCGGTTCGAGTAGATTCACCAACTGCCCCGCTTCGTTGCGCTCCCAGCGCCTGATGATCTCTCCCGACTCGTTCCAATGGGTGGTGATCCCCGACTGCCGCCCCTCCGCGTAGTTCGATTCAAGGCGGGGCTGCCCGTCGTCGAACCACAGCGTGTGACTGCCGTCCTTCTTTCCAACTCTATAGATTTCCTCACTGCGTTTGTTGCCATTGGGAAAGTAAGTCGTCCAGACACCGTGCGCGTGACCAACGACATAGTTGCGTTCGACACGCGCACCGTTGCTTGAGGTATGCACCGCCCTGCCGGTGAACGGCTCGCCACCACGGAAGGCTCTTCCGTTGGTCACTCGCAGATCCAAAAGGCTGACATCTCCCTGCGGTATCGGCTCCTCCGTCTTCTCAACCGGGGTCTCGACGGGCGTCCCGGCAATCGGTTCGAAGGTGTCCCCGCGTTCGTCTTCCTCTTCGTCTTCGGCATAGATGGCCGAGACAGGATCCCCCACGAGAGTCACTTCGATTTCCTCCGACGATCCATCCTCATCCAATCTCTCATATTCCTGCAGCTCCCCCTCGGCGTAGACCGCGCCGAAACTCCGCTTGCCATCGGCGCCCCATCCCCGCATGGATCCGTGAGGCTTCCCATCTTTGATCCTCGTCTCCGATTTTAGCTCTCCGTTCTCGTGTCGATCCACGAGGAATCCGGAGAACAGCCTCTCCCCTCCCCGATAGTAGAGAAGACCCTTCCGGAAGACGAGGTCTCCGGCTTCGACCTTCTCGAGTTTGGGTGCGTTTTCAGCCGTAAGATTAGGCTGTTCCGCCGTCTTTTTCTTCCCGCACGCGACCGGAAGCATCAGCAGAGCGACGACAACGAACTTTGTGCATGCTTCCATGATTGAAGATACACGAAGATCGGGCGCATCGTCAAATCAACCCCGACTGGGTCTGATAGAATACGCCGGCCACATCGGGAGGAAAGCTGGCACGTAACGCCTGATTCCGACCAGGCGCCGCAGTGAGTGTGCCTTCGATGCAGATTGGGCGGTTGGCCCGACGGGCCCAATCAACGGTTCCTCCTCTGCATCGGAATAGGGAGTTACGAATAGCGCCCACCACTTTCATTCACACCCGCCTTGACTCACCTCTTGCGCTCACGGCGTGCCGCCTCTTCGGCGAGGGCAAACCGGCTCTTTTTCCCCCGCTTGAGCAGCCTCAACATCCTCGCCGCCCACTGCTTCAAGTAGCCGAACAGCAAGACTCCATCCTTTCCAATCAGCGAAGGATCAAAGGCCACTGCACCACTCGAGATGAGGGCACGCCGGAGAGATCTCGCCGTGATCTCCTTGGCGAAGACCTCCCTTGCGCGCATCCGACCAGCCTCGCCCATGCGACTCCGCAGCTCCTTGTCGCGAAGGAGTTTCGCCAGCGCCTCCGCGAGGCCACTGACATCACCCTCGTCGACAAGCAAGCCCGTCTCGCCCTCGATCACCATCTCGGGAATGCCCGCCAACCTTGTTGAAAGGCACGGCACGCGGGCCGCCATCGCCTCCATGATCACAGTCGGGAGGTTGTCCTTCCCACCAGCTCGCTCCGTCACACAGGCGAGGGCGAAAACGCTCGTACCCCCGAGAAGCTCGACAATCTCGCGCTGACTCTTCGCGCCAGCAAGAGTGACAATATCGTCCAACTTCTCCGCCGCGATCCGCCCACCCAACTCATCCTCGAGAGGCCCGTCCCCAACAATGACGCATTCGAAGGCGGGAACGCCCATCTTGCGAAGCTTCGCACACGCCGCGACGAGATCCCCAAATCCCTTCTTCTCGATCAGCCGCCCCACACTGAGAACGCGCTGGGGCTCCGCCTCCCGTCGCTCCACCTCCTCGAATGGGGCCAGATCGAGTCCGTTGTAGACCCGCCTCACCTTGGTAGCAGCGCGTGGAAACTTGTCGCGCAAATACCCCGCGGTGTAGTCGCTCACCGTCACCACGCAAGCCGCTCCACGCATGAGGTCCCCCAATCCCACCTCGAAGTCGGTCCGCTCGAAAATATCGTTCGCGTGCCCCGTGAAACCGTACGTCGTGCCCTTGTAGAACTGCTTGATCCAGTAACATGTCCGCGCACCCACGCCCGCGAAGTGCGAATGGGCGTGTCGCACACCGTTCTCGCGCATCTTCAGTCCGATGTAGGCAGCCTCGTAGATGCGCGCCTTGTCGGCCGCGTCTCCCCAATGTCTCAATGTCAGGACGACCTCCTGAGGCAGCGCATTGTCCTTCTTCAGACCCTCGATCATCTCCTTCAATTCCTCTCTGGGCGGCAGGAAGTGCACCCTCTCGATCAGTGATCCCGGAAAGTGATCCTCAAGCGGTTCGCCGCGCGTGTCGCGAATCGAAAACAACAGAAGCCGCATACCCTGACGTTCCAACTCGAGAACCTCGCGCACGCAGAAGGTCTGGGTGAACGTTGGAAAACGCTCGAAGACGTAGGCGAAGTGAGGGCGCGACGGCATCGTCACTGCTTACGCAGGATCACTCCCCTTGTCCACGCCGATTCGATTCGTCGGATGTTAGCGAAGAAGACGGAACGGAGTGCCGCAGTACTGGCAGGTGAATCGCCCGTGAAGGGCCGCATCCATCAGCAGCGACTGCGTGTAGTTGAGAAAACCGAGCTTCCGCGCATCGCGGTGCATTCTGCACTTCTTCTTCTGCAAGATACTCCCGTGACAGAGTGGGCATGACAACCGCCGGCCCATCGCAAAGCGGAGAACCCGCACTCCGATGTACACGGCCATGGAGACGAGGAAGAGCACGCCGTAGGACCGGTCGACCATCACCATTAACACGATCGCCACCGCCGCAGAAACCAGCAGCAATGCGCTCACCAACCATACGAAAATCGCGCAAACCACGCGCCGGGCATCCTTGAAGTGTCTCGCTGCTACAGGCACGTCATTATTTTCCTCACGGATTCCTGAAAATCAAGAAAAGTTAGGTAACTTCGTATTTCTGGAAACTCTGGCGTGCGGTCGAGCTGATAAACCTATGCTTTTTGGGTTTACCCGGTCGGGGGGGGGTAGTCCTGATTCCCGATCTAACAGATGATGCTCTCGCCAGATTCGAGAAAGCGGTTTCCAAATCGGTTGAGAAAATCCGAAACATTCGGCGTGGGGATAAACGCGAGAGAAGAAGAGACCAGCTAAAGAAGAGCGATGACAATTTTTTGCCCGAAGAAGCGGAGAACGAAATTACCGACCATGCGTTCGACAGGATCGAACGATTGGAAGAACTGCTCGATCTGGTCAACGACGTGGTCGACGAACTGAATGACCTGAACGACCCGGAGGACAACGGCGACGGAAAAACCGGTGACGGGGATAGTGGCGGAGGCAAACCCGGGTGCAAGGACGGCGGACCACCCCCCGCCTGACCTGACTGGCGAGCCCGATTCCAAGAACGGTCAACCACAACCACTTCGGATTCGACGACAGGAAACCTCGGGAACTGGGATAATGCGAGCCTGCAGCGAATCCACCCGTGAATCACGACGTGATGGGAATCCGCAGACTCGCAATGGCTCCACCGTTCTCTCCGTTCCGCAGTTGCGCACGCCCGCCGTGCAGTTCCGCTGCCTCCCTAACAAAACACAACCCCAAACCCGAACTCTTCTTGCCCGTGTCCGGATGCTGCAACGAATAGAACCGGTCGAACACCCGATCGATCGCGTAGTCGGGGATGCCCGGGCCGTCGTCCTCGAGACGTAGTTCCGCGATCCTACCTTCGCGTTTGAGTTGCACGATGACCGTTCCGCCCCGCGGCGAGAACTCGATCGCATTCTGCAACAGGTTCGCCACCGCCATCTCCAAGATGAAGCGCTCCCCTTCGACAACCACCTCGTTCTCGAGCGACTGCGCGAAAGTGAGACCTTTCGCAGCCCTCGACGATTCATGGGAATCGCAAACTTCCTCGACTAAGCGCCCCAGATCGACAGGCTCTCGGTTCTCGAGGGTTTTCCGACCCTCGATCACCGACAACGCGAGCAAACGCTCGATGATGTTCTGCAGGCGTTTGGTTTCATCAGCGATGTTGCCCAAGAAGCGGGTCCGTTTCTCCGGCGGCATCTCACTATCGCCTGACAGCAGTTCCGCCGCACCCCGAATGGCGGCAACGGGGCTCTTCATTTCGTGCGTCAGCGTCTGCACGTAGGTTTCCGCGTACTTCCGTCCCTCCAATGCATCGCGCATCTCCTCGAACGCATTGCCAAGTGTCGCAACCTCGGATCGGCCAAGCGGGGGCAATGCAACACGCTCCCCCTGCTCGACCGAGCGCGCATAACTCGTCAACCGCTTGATCGGACGCGAGAGCCAGCGCACGACCAGCCACGTCGAGAGCAGGATGGAGGCGAGAACGGCAAGAACCAGCCAAACCATCTGCCGTTTCGTCTCGCCGATGAACTGGAACATACTCGCCTGCGGCTTCCGCACGGTAAGGACGCCCGCAATCGTCTCCTTCCAGTAGATCGGCGCAGCCACATGCATCACCGAGCTGTCTTCGTTCTCCTCATCCAACCTCGTGGATCGCGCACCGTAACGCCCATCCAAGGTGCGCACCACGTCATTGAAGCGCGAATAATCCTGCCCTTCAGCCTTCCCATCGTCGGAATCGAACAGCACAATTCCGCGGGCGTCGGTCACATACACGTGCATGCCAACCTCGGTCTTGAGCAGTTCGTAGACCTGCGCTCTGAACTCCCTCGAAAGCCCATTCTCGAACGCTGCCTTCACCGGCTCTAACTGCAGCGTCCCGGTTTCGTCGATCCGCTGTTCGACCATCGCGGCCAACAAGTGCGCCGTGTCCACCATCGGCTCCTCGAGCGCCTCCATGTACTGGCGCTCGACGCGCACCAGCAACTTGTCGAGCAGCAGATAGAATCCCCCTAGCGCAACCAGAAAGAACGCAATGAGAATCCGGCTGGTGAGACTGATCTTCAACTTACCAGATCTCCCTCAGGGAATACCCGATCCCGCGGTGGGTCTCGATGGCCTCGAGTTCGTCATTCACCGCCTTCAACTTCGCCCGCACGCTCTTCACATGCGCATCCACCGTGCGCTCCATCGCCGCCTCCGGCTCGTCCCAGGCGATCTCCATGAGCTGCGTCCGCGAAAAGACTCGACCGGGATGCTTGCAGAAGACCCGCAAAAGCCGGAACTCGGTTGAGGACAATGTCAGGGTCTGCTTGAAATACGAGATCTGCACGCGCTCGTCGTCGACGACAAAGGGGAAGCGTGCGCGGCTCGGATCCTCGCCCGAATCTCCATTCGCGGGCTCGCAGCGACGCAGCACCGCCTTCACCCGCGCCGACAGCTCGCGTGGACTGAACGGCTTGGTCACGTAGTCGTCGGCACCGATTTCCAACCCGACAATCCGGTCGACCTCTCCATCGCGGGCGGTGAGGAAGATGATGGGAATCTTCTGCTCTCGGCGGATCTCCTTGCAGAGTTCGAAACCGTTCGTGTCCGGCAAGCCGACGTCGAGGATCACCAGCGAGAACTCGTTCTCCGCCAACGCGGCAAGCGCATCGGCACCCGTGCCGCAACCGAGCGGCGAAAACCCGTCCATTTCCAGCGCATAGAGCGTGTTTTCGAGGATCGACGGCTCGTCATCGACGACTAGAATTCGCGGCTTCACAACTGCGGCGCATCCTAGCGCGTCATCGGGGATTGCGCACGCGGCGTTTTCGGGCATTACACTGGGCATTTCCATTGGTCGCACACCCGTGTGAACGTTTTGTGAAACAACGATGAAATCCGACGACGACTGGTACGACACTCCGCTCTACTACGACATCATCTTCGACGAAGACACCGCCGTGGAGGCGGGTTTCCTCGAAGCCGTCATGGAGAAACACGGACGCCGAGGAAAAGACATCCTCGAACCCGCCTGCGGCAGCGGGCGGCTCGTTGTCGAGATGGCGAAGCGCGGTTATCGCGTCCACGGATTCGACCTGAGCGAGCCCATGCTCGAATTTGCGCGGGAACGGCTCTCGAGCGCCGAAGTCATGGCGTCGCTAAAACAGGATGCGATGGAATCATTCACCGTTCCACGAAACCGGAGGTTCGATCTCGCTCACTGTTTCGTGAGCACCTTCAAATACCTGCTCACCGAAGAAGCGGCCCACGCGAATCTCCAAGGCGTTGCCGACATTCTCAAACCCGGAGGCGTCTACGTGCTCGGCCTTCATCTTTCCGACTACACGCGGACGAGCTACCAACACGAACGCTGGACCGGCAGCCGCAACGGAGTCGATGTCATCTGCAACATCCGCTCGTGGCCACCGGATCCGAAGACAAGACTCGAGCCGATTCGCTCCCGACTCCGCATCGAAGAACATGGCAAACCTCCCCGCGTGCAGGACACGCATTGGAACTTTCGCACCTATGACGCGGCGCAACTGAGGCGGCTTCTGCGCACAGTGCCGTCGTTGGAGGTCGTCGCATGCTACGACTTCAACTGCGATATCGCCAGTCCACGCGAATTTGACGACACTCAGGACGACCTCGTCCTCATCCTCCGGCGACGCGAATGAGCGAAGAAGAACAGGAATTGGATCCGGTCGAAGTTCCAATCACTTCGGAACTCGATTTGCATACCTTTCGACCCAACGAAATCAGCTCACTGATCCCCGAGTACCTCAGCGAGTGCCGGAAGAAAGGACTGCTCGAAGTGCGGATCATCCACGGCAAAGGTACCGGCACACTCCGCGAAGGCGTGCACGCCCTGCTTCGAAAGTTGCCCGAAGTCGCAAGCTTTCGACTCGGTGACCACACCTCCGGAAGCTGGGGCGCGACCCTTGTGTTTCTAAAACGAAGCGGTGGCGCGGCCGGGGGTTCGGAGGAATAGTTCCCCATGCTCTCGCCGCTCTCGTTCAGTCGGATCACCGAGTGGCAACCGTTCGCCGACGGCACCTTCGACGCAGACTCTCTCGAAAAGCTGTTGCGCGAGATCCACCTCAAGTGGACACCCGGGACCTTCGCGTTCGAGTACGCGCGTGTCCTGGTGAACGAGTCCAAACAACCTCCCGGCGCCCTCCGTCGGCTACCCCTCGATCTGGGAGAGATCACTTCCCATCCGAAAACGCAGCGCATCGACGGCATCATGCCTCTTGAGATCCTCGTTGCCCGCGACATCGTTTTTCTTGCCGAGGAATTGATCGAGGAAGCCGATCGTCTCGATCTGCCCATCCCCGGCTCCGAAAACATCGAGCGTTTCCGGAGCGAGATCGCTCTCTGCTATTTCGCTCTCCTCCATCGCAGGAGCTTCCGCCTCGACTTCAATCTACCGATGGAATTGGAACTGCAGTGCCCGCAGTCGCCCTCGAGCCTACCCCGGGACGAGTTCCTGCTCATGGGCAATCTCCCCCTCGGTGGACGCAGCACGGTATTCTACTCGTCGATGAAATGCCCGGAGCACTCCGGTATCCGCCCGGCAGCCGTCGAACACGCCGCATCACTGACCACCCGGCGCGACAACAGCGGAAGGCTCCGAATCATCCGACCGACCGTGTGACGCGAAGGACGAGGAGACATCTCCGCGCCAGATCGCGGTCGTTCAGAATCACGCAACCTTCCGACAGTCGACCGTCCGTTCCCGTCTCACTCCATTCCTCGATTCCGGAATCCTTCCGGACAATCTCAACCCTGACAAACCTACCGGACGCGACGCGCTTCCGAAGCTCCAACGCAACCCGCCCCATCGTGTAGCGGGGATTGACCTCGACAACGGGTCGCAGGCACAACGCGTCCGCTTCGCGATACACAAAGGCATCCACCCCGACGGGTCCGTCTGTGTAGCCGGACTCCGAAAGAGCAGCTTCCAATTGCCTGCGCAGCTTGTTCCCGAAGACATCGCGTCTTCCGGTTTCCCCCTGACGTTCCATCAGAAATCGCGCCACCTCCGAATCGACGCCTTGGAGAAATTTCGTTCCGCTCGTCGCCGCGACGAACTGCCCGGCCTCCGTATTCTCCATGCGCACGAACCCCAGCAACCGCAAGCCATCCGTGCTCGACATCTGATACTGCGCCGAGAAATCGAACACACGCTCCCTCCACGGCTCGACGACAACCCCGCCGTGTTTCGCGATGTTCTTCCGAACCCACCCGGCGTTGCTCTCATCCCAGAATCGGTTCCGCTGCCCCGAAGCACCGAACAACGCCTTCACCACCCACCGACCGTCGACGCAGTGTTTCCTAACCGCTTCCAAATCCTCGCAGACAATCCCCTCGCCAAAGACGCCCGCCTCCCATGCCTTGGACATCACCCCGCGCGCCGATTCGAGACACGTCTCCCCAAGATCACGCATCACCGACACACTCTCCGGGCACCATGCCCAAGGTCTCAGCTCGTTGCGCTTGCGTTCCCGAATCAGACTATCTTCGGACAAGGCCCCGTCGGCGCCGAGTTCCTCGAACTCCGGCAGTTCGAAACCTAGCATTGACAAACGCTCACGGTGTTCGAGCGTCGGCGCCTCGCGGACCAGCGCGACATCCTCCCGGCGGCTGAGGAACGCCGTCACAATCTCCAGATCGCGCTCCATGTCCTTGACGAGCTCCGCCTTTTCCGCTCCGGGATCGCCGATGGCGTTCTCCGCATTCGGATTGAAGTAGTAGATGTTCGGTGTCCGACCTTTCGATCTCTCGAACAGTCGCAGCTCTCGGATGAAGTCCGCATCGAGACCAGCAGCGAGGCGCCCGTCCTCATTGAAGGGCGCGCCGTTTCCCTTGGCGCGGCTGGGCGACATCGGAAACACGAGTCGCTTCTCGTATGCTTCGAACTCCCCTTCCCCGCGGGTCCATTCGCGAAACCATTTCAGCCCATATCCCACGTGACCGATTTCATCCTGATAGATCTTCTCGAGAATCCCCGCCGTCCGTGTATCGCCGGCTTCCCGCATGATACCCGCGTAGTGCCTCGCGTAATCGAGATTGGCCTGCTCGAAGGTCAGGCTCAATCGCGTCACGTAGTCGAGCGGAGTCTCCATCGGCGAGACCATGTCCCAAAAGAACCGGTTCACCTGAAAGTCGCCAAAGCGGACCCCGCACTCCTCCATGCGCTTCATGTACCACTGCGTGTGCCGCTGCTCCTCCCGCAACGTCTGCACCAATCCATTCCGGAACGCCTGAGGCGCCTCCGGGAACTTGAGCAGCGCAAGCGCCATCAGTTCCGTGGCAAGCAACTCGTGATTCGCGAAGAAGTGAAGTAGGAGCGCCCGTTCTTCCTCATCTTCGCAAGCATCCGCGCGAGGCGGCCGTACGGATTCCTCCTTGGTCCGACGAAACTCCAAATCGGCCGGCCTTCCCGGCTGTAGGTCTCTTACGTCGAAAGAATCACGATGCGGGTTTCCGGTCCCGTTTACCGGTGTCGGTGGCGCGAGCTTCTCTTCGAGGGACACGGAAAACAAAACACGCTCGGCGAATTCAGACTGTTCTTCGCGAGTCACTTCTTTCCACATCCGATACACCAATCTCAAGCCGAATACGCCCGAAATCTTCCCCGGAATAAGCTGCTCAAATTCACCACAAACTCTGTCGCCGACGGCTCGGGCTCCTCTATGAGGTCCAATCCTCCGTCGACTTGGTCAACTGGTCGTTTCTAGCGAGTTCCGAAGCGCTCGACCAGACGGAAGCAACTGCGAACACAAGAATCTTCGAAGCTTCGATCATGATCGGCCCGGAGAGCGAAGCGTTCCTTCGTGTCTTCGTCGCCGAAGACTAGCTTATCAGCCTAAGTCGCTGACAATTAAAGAAATGTGGGAAAATTTTACGAGTGTGCCGTTTTTACTTGTCTGAAGTCGTCGCAAATCACTAAGATCGAAAGCTATCGGGGCAAGTAGTTCCGATTTTAGTACCCTCACGCATCCTAGTTCGGCTTAGCTGGCGACCCTCCGGCTGGCCGACCCTCTACAGCCCTTCACGATGACAACCCTCCTTCCGGCGTCGCGCCTATGTGCGCTGACCCTTGCGTTTCTACTCCCGCTTGGCATCGCCTCCGCCCAGAATATTTTCACGGACGCCGACGTTGGCGACAGCGACTGGGGCACCCCATTAAACTGGACCAGTGGCGAACCAACTGCCGGAACAGACGCCTTCATTCTCGAAAACGAAACCGTCAACATCACGCTCGCCGGTGAAGTGGTGCGGATCCTCTACGTTGGCGACGCGCGCGACACCGCAACCACGAGCAATGACGGGACTGTCAACATGACGGGTGGCGATCTCGACGTGGACAGTCTTCGTATCGGGACCGACAGCGATGGCGCGGGCGGACCGCCAGGCACGACGATCACGGGAACCTTTGACTTCATCGATGGCGCGATCACCGCATCGAATGCCGGCGCCGGAGAGGCCGTCCAGATCGGCAGCACGGCTGTCAACGGCGGAACGATAACGAGCGTCGTGGGCGTCATGAACATGGGTAATGGCGCAACAGCTCCGACGCTCGACTACTCTGGTGGCCGATTTGAAGTCGGCACCGGCAATGGCGCCGACGCAACATTCAATTTCCTGAGCGGCACCGTCACTGGTAACCAGAACCTGATTATCGGCCAAGGAGACACGAATAGTGTATCAGCCATGACCGTCGGTGGGTTTGGCACGCCGGCCAGTTTCACGACGACCACGGACATGAACTGGAACGATGGAGATGGTGTGGTCACGATCAACAACAACGGCAGCATTTCCGCCCGAACCGTCAACTTCTCGAATCTCGGCGCCAACACGAGCACGTTTAACATCAACACCAGCGGCTCGATGACGGTGAGCCAGAACATGAACGAACGCCCCGGCTCGGCGACGATCAACATCGACGGCGGCACGATGACCTTCACGTCGGTGGTCGACCGCAACCGCAACGTCGACAATCTCAATCTCGGATCGGGCGGCAATGGTTCCAACA
>CAJIAN010000380.1_pt1 | contig 13579 bp, 10 predicted proteins | sample 9199061 | NCBI WGS metagenome assembly CAJIAN01 (sample SAMEA7708264, study PRJEB35096) | sediment metagenome | biome: marine neritic benthic zone biome [ENVO:01000025]; feature: sediment [ENVO:00002007]; material: shallow marine sediment [ENVO:03000034] sea grass bed [ENVO_01000059] ...
CCAAGCCGCACAAGGGATGCTACCCGGAAATTCCGTCACCTCTCACCTCTCACCTCTCACCTCTCACCTCTCACCTCTCACCTCTCACCTCTCACCTCTCACCTCGCTCCAATGCGCTCTGGGCCAGAGCGCGCTACCTTTAGCGTTGGACCAGAGCGCGCTACCTTTACTGTTGGGCCAGAGCGCGCTATCTTTCGTATTCCTGCGTTTGACCCGGCTAGTGTGCTCCTAGTCTAGTATCTCGGAACAGTGTAAACCTCACCCGATCCGAGATCCTCGACCACGACCTGGGTCGGTCGAACGTCGAGAATGCGGAGGTCGAGTTCGTCGGCGTCCCCTTGTCCGACGAGGGCGGTGAAGCGATCGCCGCGTCGCGCCTCGAACATCCCCTCTGTTCCATCGAACTCCATGAGCGCAAAGGTCGCCGATGAACGCACCGTTTCCCCGCCTGTCATCTCATGCCGTCTCCCCGAGTCCAGTTCTTCAACCGTCATTTGCGCAATACTCACTGGTCCCTCTTTTGTCTCCCGGAAACGCTGACGCACGTCCACCACACGAAACCCCGCCCCTGGGATCTCCTCTCCCAGCTGCACGTCGACATCGGTGTTGCTTCCGTAGAGCAATCTCACGTTGGCGGTGTTCCCAGCTTCCTCGCTCATTTGAACATGATTCAGCACCACTGGAATCTGGCGTTCCCGGTACTCACGCATTCCCATCGATTTTTCCCCTCGCCATGAGGGGGCCACAATCTGCGCCCCAGCGAGTGGGGCTCGGCCCTTCTGGTGCGGATCGCGGGAAAGAACGGTCCCATCGCGGTCGCGAACCGCCAACGGATCCGGCTTCTCGCCACTCACCTCGCCCTGCGCCGGCGGACCGTTGAGAACACGCGTCACCTCGAGATGACCGGCGGCCGCCGCAATCTGAGCCGCGGTCTGCTCCTCGTTGTTCAAGGCAAAACGGTTCGCCTCACGCATCAGCAGGAGATTCACCGCGTCGAGGTGTCCCCCACCTGCGGCGTACATCAGCGGAGTCTGGCGATCCTTGCTTCGCGCATGCACACTGCCGCCGTTGGCAAGCAAGATATCAATCAATTCGGTCGATCCATGAAGGGACGCGATCAGCAGGGCGTCATCGGCGTGTTCGCGTGAAAGCGGCGCCAGCAACTTCACCACCTTCGCGTGTCCCTTGAACGTCGCAAGCGTCAGAGCACTCCAGCCCACGGAGTCTTTGTTCCCGGGATCTACTCCCGTATCCAAGACGCGCTTCACTGCACCGACATCCCCCGATCCCGACGCGTAGATGAGCGCACCCCGACCCTTCGCGTCGAGAAAGGCGCTGTCCGCACCAGCGTCCAGGAGGATTCCGAGGACTTCTTCCGCACCGGCGTCCGCCGTCCGGAGCAGTGCCCGCTCACCCTGTTGGTTCTCGACGTCGGGTTCCATGCCCGCCTCCAAAAACCAGTGGACTGCCTTCGCATCCCCGTCGCTCGCAGCCTTCAGAAAATCATCGACAGTGAACGCGTAGTCGACCTCGTAGAGATCCTCGACGGCGGACTCCTGTTCCCTTGCCTCCTTCTCCCCGCAACCCGACAACAATGCAGCCATGCCGATTATCGGAAAAAAACATCGCTGCCAATCACGGTTCATCACTAACTTAGGGCGTTTCCACCAGAATTATTATAGAGATAATAATATTCTTAGTCAATTAGAATTCAATGATACTTAAGCAATTGCGGAAATCCCTATGAGCGCAGCTGAAGCCATCATCGGGGTCGATCTCGGATGCACCGACATCAAGGTCGCGGCATTCGATCCGGAATCGGGTGCCGAGATCAACCGCGCCACCGCCCCGACGCGCGATGGCGAACGGGATGCGAATGGACCGGTCTGGATCGCCACCGTCCGGGCACTGATTGCCGACGTCGGAAGCGGTTCGCATCGCATTGGACTGACCGCCCCCGGTCTTGTGAATCGCGCGGGCACCGCCATCGATTTCATGCCGGGCCGCTTGGAGGGGCTCGAAGGTCTCGAGTGGCAGGAGGTTTTGAACTCCGAACACCCGATTCCCGTGCTCAATGACGCGCACTCCGCACTTCTGGGCGAGATCTGGCACGGTGCCGCGAAGGACATGGAGAACGTGGTGATGCTCACGCTTGGAACGGGCGTGGGCGGAGCGATCGTCAGTGACGGAAAGCTGCTTCGTGGCCACATCGGCAGGGCCGGGCACTTGGGGCACATGACGACGGACTTCGAGGGCGCACCGGACATCTGCAACACCCCGGGTAGTATCGAAAACGCCATCGGCAACATCACCATGGGCGAGCGCAGCGATGGTCGATTCCAAACGACGCACGAGTTGATCCAAGCCTACGCAGATGGCGACCACGAAGCAGCAGAGATCTGGCTGCGGTCGCTGCGCGCACTGGCAGCCACGATTGTCTCGCTCACCAACATCCTCGACCCCGAAGCGGTGATCCTCGGCGGTGGAATCGCCAAAGCCGGCGAACATCTCTTTGGTCCCCTCGCCGAATTGCTCGATGAACGAGAATGGCGCCCCGCCGGACACCGTGTCAGGATCCTTCCGGCCGAACTGGGTCCGTGGGCTGGAGCCAGCGGAGCCGCCTTCAATGCCGTCAACAATCCGACTTCATGACGCCTACCCCTTCAGATTCCTATCTCGAAAAATGCCGCGAGTTGCTTGAGCGAGTTGCCTCCCAGAGCGACGCGATTGCCCAAGCCGCCGACCTCTTTGCCGAGACGATTCTCGCGGGCAAGATGGTGCACCTCTTCGGCTCCGGACACAGTCGCATCATGGTGGAGGAAATGTGGCCACGCTACGGCTCCTTCCCGGGTTTCAATCCAATCGTCGAACTGTCACTCACCTTCCACAACCAGGTCACGGGAGCGAATGGCCAGCGGCAAGCGATGTTTCTCGAAAACGTCCCCGGTTTCGCCGCGCGCATCCTGCGCAACTTCGACCTGTCCGAGCGGGACAGCGCACTCGTGATTTCCTCGAGCGGCTGCAACATCGTCCCCATCGAGATCGCCGAGGAGTTCAAGAAGCGTGGGATCAAGGTCATCGCCCTCGTCAGCCTCGCACACTGCGAGGGAAGCGAAAGCAAACGCGACGACGGCTGCAAGCTCATCGATTTCGCTGATCTCGTCCTCGACACGGGGGCGCCGCTAGGCGATTCGATGGTGACCGTGGAGGGACTCGACACTCCGGTCTCTCCGGGAAGCACGGTGGGCGGCTGCATGGTGATCAATGCCCTGAAGGCAGAGGTCGCGCAGCGTCTCACCGCCGCGGGTCACCCTCCGAAAGTCCTCACCAGCGGTGCCATCGTCGGCAGCAAGCGTGCGACCGAGCTCTTCGAATCCGCCTATGACGAACATTCCCATCGGATCGCGGAATGCTACAAATCGGTGGGGAAGGAATCGCGTCGCTAATGAAGATGCGGAAATCTCCGCATTGAGCTACTTTTGTGAAAGAATCCGCAGTCCGAAGCGGATAAGAGAAAACACGAATTACTGACCTCCATGAAACTCGCTATCACACTCTTCGCCACTGTCTTCACCCTCGGCATGGGAGCCTACCTCGTTGCTAAGGATTCCAAATCGCAGCTCCGTGAATTCACCTCGAAAGACGGCCGAAAGATGAAGGCCACGCTGATCGCGGTCGATGGCGGCAAGGTCACGATCCGCCGGGCGGATGGACGCAAGTTCACGACCTCCGCGACGAACTTCTCGAGCGCCGATCAGGCCTACTTCAAAAGTTGGAACCCTGCCGGCTCCAGCGCTTCTGCGTCATCCGATTGGCACCAGTGGCGCGGCCCGAAACGGGACGGCGTGTGCGGCGAGAAGGGACTCAACCACGACTGGACGCAGAAGGAGCCCTCTCTCGAATGGCGGACCGACGGACTCGGTGGCGGCATGTCGAGCGTGGCGATCTGGAGCGGGAAGATATTCACCCTCGGGAAGAAAGGCGGAGGCACGGTGATGCACTGCCGCAAGCTCGACGATGGCAGCGAGGTTTGGGCGACGGAGATCCCCGGCGGCGGCGATCCCAATTGCACCCCGACCGTCGATCCGGACTCCGGATTGGTGTTCGGACTCTCCAAGGACGGCGAACTGACGGCAGTCAAGATTGACGATGGTGAAATCGCATGGGAAACAAGTTTCACGAACGACTTCGGAGGAAAGATGATGTCCGGCTGGGGCTACAGCGAGAGTCCGCTCATCGATGGAGACAGGCTCATCTGCACCCCGGGCGCGAAGAGCGGGCTGATCGCCGCCCTCGACAAGAAGACCGGTGAGGTCATCTGGAAGACGGACGTCTCAAGCGAGGATCTCGGAAACAAAGGCAAGGATGGCGCGGGATACAGTTCCATTGTCATCTCGAACGCCGCCGGAGTGAAGCAGTACGTTCAACTCGTGGGACGCGGCCTCGTCGGGGTCGCCGCCGACGACGGCAGGTTCCTGTGGAACTACAACAAGATCGCCAACGGGACGGCGAATGTTCCGACACCGATCGTTTCCGGTGACTACGTGTTCGGATCAACAGGATACGGGGACGGCGGCTCCGCGCTTCTCAAGCTCCGGAAGAGCGGCAGCAAGGGCGTCTCGGCGAGCGAGGAATACTACTACCCGGCAAACAAACTGCAGAACCACCACGGGGGCATGGTTCTCGTCGGGGATCACGTGTTCATGGGACACGGACACAACAATGGCTTCCCTCAGTGTGTCGAACTCAAGTCCGGCAAGATCATGTGGGACAAGGAACGCGGTCCCGGTTCCCAATCGGCAGCAATTGTCTATGCCGACAACCATCTCTTCTTCCGCTACGAGAACCACGTCATGGCCCTCATCGAGGCCAACCCGAAAGAGTACAAGCTCAAGGGACACTTCAAACTAGCGTCCTCGAATGGCAAGAGCTGGCCCCACCCTGTCATCCAAGGCGGCAAGCTCTACCTTCGCGATCAGGGCGACCTGCTCTGCTATGATGTGAGCGGGTAGGAGCCGGCCGGTTACTTCTCCTTCAGATCCTCGAATGCAGACAGGTTCATCTTGATCTTCTGCGTGATCGGGATGCTTATCCGCGAATCGTCTGCAGGGTTCTTCATCGACATGGTGAACGCTGTGTTCGTCGTCATCGCGCGGACCGCGCCGATACCGGGATCGAAGTGAATCATCCCCTCGATCTTGCTTGAGGTGATTTTCATATCCATCTTCTTCATCATCTCGAGAACCTGCTTCATTTCCTCGTTCTCGGCTTTGCCATCGGCTGCACTGCCAAGCTCGATCGTCAGATTCCCAAGCATCTTGATCTTCGCGCACGGAGCACCGCCTTTGGCCTCCATGCCCTTGTAGGTGTACTTGCCCTTCATCGCACCTTTCCCCATCGCGCCGAGCGGGACGTCCATCTTGAAGTCCCACGATTCGTTCGGCGTCACCGGTTTTTTCGGAAAAGTGGCAAGCGTTCCCTGATTGAACATCTGCTTCATGTTCTCCTCGCTCATGATCTGGCTCATCATCTCCTTGCTCGCCGGATCATCCGCGAAGGTCTTCATGAACTCGTCAAATCCACTGATCTTCTCGATGCGATCGCCTTCCCCGAGGATCGCCTTGAATTCCTTTCCCTTCAGCGCTGCGAGCGCGTCGTCGAGGCCAATGTCCATCTTCTCGCCGTTGACCTTCATGTCCATGAACATGGAAGCGTCCAGATACTTCGTGGCCATTTCCTTCTTCCCCTCTGCGGTCTTCCGAATCGATGACGCGTACTTCATTTTCATGCCGACCTTCTGATCGACTGCGGCATCCGCCATCTGGGTCTTCATGGCCTGGTCCATGGTCATTTCGTAGACGTAGCGTTTGCCGACTTTGACATCGGACCGGATCTCGACGGACTGGTCATCCGCCGCGAAGGCGAAGCCGTTCGCCAGCAAAAGAAGGGGGGCGATCAATGGAAGGATCTTCATGACCTGAGCCTACGCCCCGCGCTCCCAAGGGTCAATCAATCGATATTCGCCATCCCAGGGGTGGGATCCATCGTCGTGAACTCGTCCGGATCGGCCGCGGATCTTCCCAGCGAAACATCGGTCGCCTGCAGCCCGAAATCGATCGAATCGAGCAGCGCGTTGCCTTCGGAATCACGGTCACTCAAAAGAAGCGTCTCGCCGTCCGCCGAAAGTTTGAAATTCGCATGCAGGGCCGGCGATGCCCCTCCATCCTCGTCGGCCCAGACGAGCAGGAAATCATTCGCCGGAATCATCGTCCCGTCAGGAATCCGCCACTTCCGGACGTTTGCCGGATTGTCGCTCAGAAACATCCCTCCAATGTCGAGGTCGGCACCGCTGACATTTCGAAGTTCGATCCAGTCGTCGAACTCCCCCTGGGGATCGGCAAGCGTGCTACTGTTAGAGGCCATAAGTTCATTGATGATCACCGGGGTGTCATCGGCGACCTCCGTTTTCACCTCGAACGACGAGGGCCGGGCTTCGGCGAGGACGGGATGGTAGGCAAGCGTGCCCGCCTGATCCTCTGCTTCTCCCTCGACGTAGTAGTAAACGGTCGTCCCACTCGGCGTCACCGGAATCTCGGCCGAAAAGGCCCCCGCACCTTCATCCGTCATTGGCACGCCGATGTACTGGCGGTTTGGATCACCCACCGCGTAGAAGAGAATCGCACCACGAATGGCAACGGCAGCGGTATCGAATGTCGCTTCGATCTTGGTTGGCATCGATGAAACGGGATCTCCCGACAACTCCACCGACTGGAACTGCGGCGAGGGCACGTCTACTTCCGCGTGCGCGAGGAGAAAAGCCCGGCGATCGCGGACGAATTCCTTGAGACTCGCCGAACCGCCGGAGGTGTCCACATCAAACTGCGCCAGCGAAGAATTGTTGATCGTGTCCGCCGCAACGTGTTCGCGAATCATCGCCGCGTAGCCGTCGATCTTTGCCCCAAGGTTCTCGATCGTGAATGTCCGCTCGAGAAATGTCCGCAAATGAGCGAGAAAGCGCTGCCTGACCCGCGGCATCGCATACAGTTTCGTCGTCAGCGGGCGCGCAAGAGGCAGATTCTCTCCATCAAATGGACTCCGCGTCACACGACTGCCGGCAAAGCACTCGTTGCCGTCGTGCTGTATCGGATGGAACCGGCCGGTATCCGCATCCCGGAACAGAAGATAGTCGCCGGCCTTGAAAAGGTAGCCGTCCTCGTCGGCGAAGACGTTCTCCACGATAAACAGCCACAGCCAGCGATCGACTGCGAACACCCCGTCGATAAGGTCTGGCAGATCCTCTTCCGGAGTATTGTTGAGCACATCGAGCCCGACGATCAGCGAAGTCCACGCCACCATCTCGTCACTGCTGTCGTTCTTCAGCTCATAGCCACCCCCGTAATCCTCGGGGTTCGCCCCTTCCCAGCGCAGACTGCCTCCGAAATCGATGCGCCCCCCCACGGCGCGAATTTCTCCCGTTCCCGCACGCCACCGATCCCCATCAGGATCATCAAACCACTCCTCCAGCAGGTCCCGGTTCTCCTGCTGCGAATTGTTATAGATCCCGTAGTAGGCACCGTTCACGAACAGTCGAATAAAACTGACTCGCGGACTCGGCAGATATTCACGTGAGGCATTGCTATAAAGAACTTCCCGCATGAACGACGGATCCCGGTAACCATTGTGGAGATTCAAAGACTTGAATCCCATCACGCGGAGATCCGGATCGGTGTGATCGACATCGATGGCGAACGGCTTTTTCAGGGCATTCGCAAACTCGTACGACGTCTGTCCTTTGTAGCGAACGCCGACGTCGGAATAGCGTACGCCGTCCACGATCAGATCACCAAGAATGTTCGTTCCTGTTCCGAAGTTTGCCCTCAACTGATCCCTCCAGTCCGACTGATCGAACTCGATGTGAAAGTCACGCAGCACACCAACCTCGTACAGTGCCGAGTTCACCGGATCATCGACTCTGACCGCGCGGAAATACCGAGTCTCTCCCGACGAATCCAGCGCCACGGAATCCTTGCCACTTTCGAACAGGACGGGCACGCCCCCGGGTTGGACAGGATCCCAGCCCGTGAGATCCATCGAGTTCTCGAGCGCCCAAGTGGTTCCCGCAGGACGATCGGGGAATTGCACACTCCATCCGTCGGCGAGAGTGCCTTCGATGCGCAACTGCGGCGGGCTTTCAGCCCACGCCGATAGCATGCATGCCAAGGAAAGCGCTAGGGGGATGGGGGTCGCTTTCATCGTCCTCCACAACATACGACAGATACTTTGGATGGACTAGGAAAACCCTTTTTTTGAATGGATTGCGGGGTTTGGGAGTCCAACTTTACATCACTCAACTCGCCCGCTTAACTATGCACATGAGGAAAGCAGTTTGTACGTTCGGTTCGGTCCTCCTTGTCCTCTGCTCGCCGCACGCGGCGCATGCCATTCCGCAGAGTTTCTTCGGCAACGGATTCTTCGGGCCTGTCATTCCCGCAACACCGCGGTTCAATGGAAATCTCACCCAGGAAGTTCTCAGCGTCTCCCATTGGGACAAGGGCGAACTGCCGGGCCCGTGGGCGGACGTTGCCGGCACCGATGCCAAACGCATGACCGCAAATCCGGTGCTCTTTGGAGCCGTCCCCGATTCCGTCACCGCCACCCGTGCCGACGAGGGACTCCGTCGCATCGACATCACGTATCTCGATGCGGGCACCTTCTTCCGATTCAAACTCGGCGGTGAGAAATCTCACCGGGATCGCGAAGCGGGCGAAAACCGAAGAGCCGAATTCGATGCGCTCTACCGGAAGCTCGCCAGCGATTTGAAGACGCGACTCGATCAAGGTTGCGGCAAGCCTGTTCCGACCACCGTTGGTAGGTCGGATCTCCTGCGGACGACCTATGCCGACTATCGCTGGGAGGATTTCACGATTCGACTGGCCGCCCGCGAGGGACATTCGGTGGGTTTGCGGATCACGAAGACTCCGGACAAACGGGAATCGGGGTACCTCATCCCGACGATTGCGAAACTTCGCACAGGAGAGAGAGCAGATCGCCTCACGGGAAACGCGACTCGCAACGAACGCGGCGACCTCCATTTGCATAACCTCCCCATCGTTCACCAAGGCAACACGCCGTTCTGCGGGATCCACTCGCTGGCAATGGTCTCGCAGTACCTCGGCCTCGAGATCACTCCAGACGAACTCGCCGCAGCCGCACGCTTCAAGAACACCGGAAGTGCGCGAGGCAGCCGCATCTTCGATCTCTACCACGCAGCGGCGGAAGAGGCGGGTATGGACATGAAAGTCTCATCTCGGTTCGACCCGCGACGAGTCTCCAAGTCGCTCGAAAACGGCATCCCCGTCATCGTCTGGCGTCGGGTGTCCAAGGAACGGGAAGCCGCCCACAAGAAATTCGCGGCGCGACTTGCAAGGAATCCTGAAGCCGCCGTCCCGAAGTCGAAGGAGTCCGATTGGCCGCGACGCGAGAAGAAGAGCCTGCCATCACACGGATCCGTCATCACCGGAATCAACATCGAACGCGGCGAAGTGATCTACTCCGAACCGTGGGGCACGAGCGCTCGCGATCGCCGCATGTCGATCGACGAAATGAAGAAGTCGACCTACGCCGCATTTTATTTCCGCTTCCCCTAGACATCTTCCATGAACACCCCGGTGAAATGCATCCTCGCCCTTGCCGTCGGCGTCGTCGGCGGCTATCTGCTCGGGCTCGGAATGGGAAAGCAGCAGGTCTCGCAAAGCGAGGAACAGCGGTATCAGAAGCTCCTCGCCGAAAAGGACGCCCTCATCGAGGAGGAGACGGCGAACGTGAAGCGGCAGGCGTTGGAGGAAGCGATGGCCCAGGTCATCGCGTGGGTTCCCATGCCGGAACCGCTCCGTGAGATCAGTCTCACCGACCTTCTCGACGCCAAAGGCCCGATGAATCGCTACCAGGCGATCATCGCCCGCGTGCAGGATATCCCGACGGAGAAACTCCAGTCCGAGCTCGATGCCGTCCGTGGAAAAATGCGCGCCGGATTCGAAACCGAAACACTCTTCGCAACCCATCTGCTGCTCGCCCGCATGGGCGCCGAAGATTTCAAGGGCGCCACCGCGTACCTGTCCGAACTCTCTCCCGACGAACTGCCGCTGGGGCTCAATGCCGTCCTCGCTGCGGGAGCAAGCACCGATCCCGCACAGGTCCTTAAGTTTCTAAAAGGCGATGGCGCCACCTACTTGGAAAACCCAAAACTGGGCGAACACGCCGCCGGCGGCGTCGCTCGGGAATGGGCCAAGAAGAGTCCCGCCGAAGCGCTCGCATGGGCGAAAACCCTCCCCGAGCCAGCGCGCGGCGGAGCCTTGCAGAACGCCGTCACGGGCATCGCAACCACCGACCCCGAACGCGCGGCTTCCGTCGCGCTCGAACTCGAACCGGACGAAGATCGCATCACCGTTCTCGGCAGCATCGCCAGCGAATGGGCCGCAAGGGATCCCGCCAAGGCGATGGAGTGGGCCCGCAGCCTAAAATCGGACAAGGAGAGTGATCGTGCGCACCGTGACGCCATCGATGGCTGGGCCGAAGCAAACCCCGATAAGGCCGCCGAGTTCGTCACCGCGATGGAGTCGGGCGATGCCAAATTCGAAGCCATCGGCGATGTCGGCGCGCGATGGGCCGCGAAGGATCCGGCCAAGGCCGCCGAGTGGGTCGCGGCTCAAGAAGAATGCGACGGCACGGAGCGGGCCACCGCCGAGATCATGCGCATCTGGACCGCATCGTCACCCGAGAAAGCGTCCGAGTGGCTCACCCTGCAACGGGAAGGTTCCACCCGCGATCACGGAGCCATGGGACTCGCCGACACTCTCGCGCACACCGATCCGGGTTCGGCCATGGACTGGATCGCCTCGATCTCCGACGCCGACCAACGCATGATCGAACTCTTGCGCCGCACGCAAGTCTGGATGGACACCGATCCCGACGCGGCGAAGAACTGGATCGCGAATGCCACGCGATTGAGCGCAGAGGACCGCGAGCTGCTCGAAGGTGAACTCTAGCCATCCCCTCGCGAATGGCCCCCGATGATCAGTCTTGACCCCACTGCCCAATTTGGGAGGATTTCGCCATGCACCAATCTTCCTCAATCCTCATTCTCGCCATTCTAGTCGGTTCGAGCCTTTCCGCGTTCGCCAAGGATCCTGTCATCAAGAAGGAGATCCGCGAAGAGAACGGCAAAAAAGTCGAGTACATGTTCATCGACGGCGTCAAGGTTCATGAATCCGATCCCAAGAACCAGCCGCAGCCGAAGGTCGTTGAACCGAAACCCTACGATGCGGAAGCGGCCAAGCCGCCAAAGGGGGCCATCATCCTCTTCGACGGCAGCGAGGAGTCGTTTGCCAACTGGACGGACAGAGGTGGCAAACCCACGAAATGGAAACTCGTCGATGGCGCGCTGGAGTCGGTCAAGAAGGCCGGCTACATCCAGAGCAAGGATCAATTTGGCTCCTGCCACCTCCACATCGAGTTCGCAACTCCGAAAGTAGTCAAGGGCAGTGGTCAGGGCCGTGGCAACAGTGGCATTTTCCTGATGGGACAATACGAGGTCCAGGTACTCGACAGCTACGAGAACAAGACCTACCCCGACGGCCAGTGCGGAGCCCTCTACGGACGCGCCAAGCCGCTGGTGAACGCATCGAGAAAGCCGGGCGAGTGGCAGACCTTCGACATCACCTTCCACCGGCCCATCTTCAACGACGACGGCAGCGTGAAGCGCAAGGCCAAGTTCCACGTCGTTCACAACGGACACGTCATCCACGACAACCTCGTCCTCTCCGGCGGAACGGGCTGGCGCGGACCCCATTCGATCTCCGAATACCGGAAGCATGGCGACAAGGGGCCGCTCCAGATGCAGGACCACGGCAACCCCGTGCGGTTCCGCAATATCTGGCTGAAACCGATCGACGATTGATTGAGCCCCGAAGCGGTGACTTTCAGTCGCCGGATAGCGAGGTGGCGTCACCCTTCGGCGACTGAAAGTCACCGCTACTGGCGGCTAGACTCACCACCAAGTGACTCAGTTCCGCATCCAGCTCCGTTGGATCGTGCAGCGTCGACGCGATTTCCTCGCGCACCTTCGAACGCAATCGCTCGCGCAGGCGGTGAATAGCGACCTTCACCGCCGTCTCTGAGATACCCAAATCGTTGGCCGCTTCGGACTGCGGCCCCTCAGCGTTGCCGTCAAGCCAAGGTTTCAGAACGCTGAACTGCTTCGACTTTCCGGCCGCATCCATTTCTCCCTCGAGCGTGGAGAGCGCGCGGCCGAGCAAGGCGAGCGCCCACTCGCGATCGAAGAGGGAATCGTCGTTCCCTGTCCCAATGTCGTGCGACTCAAGTGGAACGTGCTCGGTCTGCCCCCCGCGTTTTGCGGTTGCCGCCACCCGCCGTTCCTCAAGGAGGAAATGCTTCACCGCTCCGAGGAGATAGCTACGGAAACGCCCCCGTTCCGGATCTGGCGATCCTAGGTTTTCACGCACCAGAAGGGATTCGAAGAACGCATGAGCCTGATCGCGCGCCGCCTCACCATCCCCGTCGTGCCTCCAGCGGACGATGAATGCAACAACAGGCGCGTAATAGATATCACACAGTTCGCCGAGAGCCGCGCGCCCCTTCGGCGTCGCTCCGCCCGCCTGCAGCACCAGTGTCCAGCGGGTCGGGGAGAACGAACTGTCACACTCTAGGGGTTCAGTTTCCATTGTCCGTCTTCGGAGACGATTTCGCACGAATAGGAGTACTTGGGGCGACCGAAGCGGTTCATCAATCTGATGGACACGAAAGTCCGTCCGTCCCGTTCGGTCTCATTTTCGAACGCAACAAACCGTCCGCCCCGGAATATCGCAAAGAGCGCTTCGTCGCTCAGCTTACGTTCCTCGGTCAGCTTCCGCCACGATTCTGATGTAATGCCGCGTTTCATCGTCTCGCGCTCTCCTCTGACGGCGGCATTGACGACAGTGGCTGCGGCGCCGGCCATCGTGGAGAAATCCTGTTCCAACGCCGGGACCAGCGCCGGAATGCTCGGTAGCGCGTATCCGCTTACCAACTGCGGGCCATCGTCGGAGTAAGGACGCGCAGGCAGCGCCATCAGAGCACCGCACACAGCTACGCCAGCGAAAATAATCACAGCGGGTATCCTCCCGCCCACCAACGCCAACCCGCTCGCAACCAGCACCGCCGAAACACCGAATACCAATCGGGTGATCCGGGAATCCGGCCTGTCGATCACCCGAAGCCAATCGGCACCGGTCGAGATATCCGAGCCCCTGAGGCTCTTGATGGGAAGCTGATCGTGGACCCGCATGGCGTACTGCTTCACATGAGCCTCGGCACGGCGGGGGTAGGAGTGTTCGTGGAGCACGGTGACTCGTACCTGGTGGCGTGGCTGGGATCGGAGACTCCGCACGCATTGGATCCCGATCGCGTTCGCGGCTATTTGAGAGACAAGTTGCCCGGGTATATGATTCCACGTCATTTCGTCATGCTCGACAGACTTCCACTTAGTAGCTCTGGGAAAGTGGATGTTCGCGCGTTGCCGGAA
>CAJIAN010000591.1_pt1 | contig 13565 bp, 5 predicted proteins | sample 9199061 | NCBI WGS metagenome assembly CAJIAN01 (sample SAMEA7708264, study PRJEB35096) | sediment metagenome | biome: marine neritic benthic zone biome [ENVO:01000025]; feature: sediment [ENVO:00002007]; material: shallow marine sediment [ENVO:03000034] sea grass bed [ENVO_01000059] ...
CACGCCAGTCCACTGACGGCGCCGCGCCAAGGAGAAACCCACTGCGCGCATTGCCGCCGTCCGTCCCGGCGTGCAAACCCGTGCGGACCGTGAAGGTGAAATCGCCACCATTCCCCCGAATCGAGGTGCCAACCCGGTGGAGCGTGCGACGGTCGCGGCCGCCGAGGATGCAGTTGACCCTGCCGTTGCGCACTTCCCAGTCGTGCAAGCGATTCGCCCAGTAGCCCGGTCCGACCCAAACCTGGTCCGGCGTTGTATTCCAATCATGAGCAAACGAACCATCCGGCGCTCCCGCGGGCCACGTGTCGAGGCGCACATTGTCGATACCTTGAAACCGATCATCGCCGGCGTCACCCGAACGAAATTGTACGCCCAGCGTCTTGCCTGCATGGGCATCGAGTGCACCCGCAAGTACGGCGAAGTGGTAGTGGAACCACTCGTTGTCGACGTTCGATCTCAGCGTGAACAACCGGTCCGCGATTACCCGGCGGGACCCGGCATCATCGACATACAGCTCGGCAACCACTTCGCGGGGCGTCGGCGGGATTCCCGCCGTCCCTCGGTGGAGCACGAAATTATCGAGTCGACCGAAACCGGCATTGTCGCCATTGCCGTCAACGCCTTCGAAGAACGCGAAGAGCCGCTTACCATCCGCTGAAGCCGGAATCGGATCGAAGATGGGCGATGCTGTTTCGTAGGTATTGTTCTGAGTTGAAAGCGGCGAGAGGAGCGTCTGCAAATCGGTGCGCGCCCCGGTCGGCGTGTTGTCGGCCGTGGTGAACAGCGTCACGCCGACCCGATCCGCTCCATCATTCCAGTTCGAGGCATCACGCCACAGAAAGACCGCTTGAAACACTTCGCCGGTCGCCAATGTATGGCCCGTATCGATCGCAAACCGTCGGCTCTGGTTTTGCGATAGCACCGCGTTGCGCGAGCCGTCGAATGCCGTATTGGCCGGCAGAAAACGCGTCGCCTGACTGCCATTCCCCGCGCTGCCGATGTTGAACCACTCCGGCGTATCGTTGAATGATCGGCTGTCCGTGGGAGATGCATCGGCGTTGAAGTTGCCATTACGTGTTCCCGCACCAACGAGCACGAGATCGGGATTGAAGTCTTGCGCCGGCGTGTCTCCAACGAACGGCGCTGCATCGAACCGAAGCGAGAAGCTGTCGCCGGTCTGGATGGTGTGAGGGGTCATCTGCCAGATCGATTCGCTGTCCTCGAAACTCAAACGCCAGCCGCCATTGCCGTAATCGGTCCCGTTATTGATCACCAGTCCGCCATCGGAATCCCAACCGATGACCGCTGGATCGGAAATCGGTGTGAGATCGACTCCAGCGTTGATCTCGCCGCTGTGATTGACGATTGGAATCGGCGCACTCACGAGCGAACCCACTGGGAACAGAAAAATGAAGAGCAAACGCATCATTTCTGGACGAGAAGGTCGAGGAACAGCTGCCCATCGACAGCTAGGGCAAGCGGGACGCTGACCGTGACTTGATCCATGCCAAGGCCGAGGGCGTCGTCGTCGAGCTGCACCGTCACGCCAGCCTGTCCGTCGATGGCCTCTACCCACGCCGCGAGATCCGCGCTGAAGCGGACCCGGAACGCATTCCCAATGGCGGCATCGGCTCGCCCGAACGAGAGAGAAGCCGATGGCGGCGAAACGCTCAGCGCCGGCAGCAACGAACGCGCGTCCGCGGTAGCATCGGCAGCCCCGAGGAAGAACGCCAGTCCATTTGCGACACCGTCGCCGTTTGGATCCGCGTCAAACGCGGCTTCCACGCCACTCAAGCCCGACGTCACTTCGGCCCACTCAGCGTAGGGGTCTCTTCTTACGGCGAACTGCTTCCCGTCGTAGGCGAAGTCCACGACGTGGCCGGGAGGGAGACCCTCCATTTGGACAGCGCTGGTGAGAATATCCAGAAACTCGTAGCTCGCGAAAACCTGGGCGTCTCCTGTCGGAGTTCCCTCGAACCGCAGCGTGCCGGGCATTTCGATCTCGAACGTCTCCATGTCAATCCGGTCTCCCGCACTGAGATCGATCACCCACGTTCCGCAGAGGTCGAGGGTATCTCCCACCTGCCCGCTTCCAAACAGCGTCGCCCCTTCCCTGATCCACAGACTTGTGAAACCATCCAAATTCGCCCCTTCGAGCTTCAGCGTGCCTTCCCTCACATCGATGCTTGTGGAAATCGGCTGGTCGCCTGTGAGTTTCAAAGTGGATGTTCCAAGTTTATCCACGATGACCCCAACTTCGGGCCGGGCTTCCCGGGTACCGCCGGCAATCGTTAATTCGGCGGTACCATCGCCGCGGATCACCAGATTTTCCCAGACCACGATGGGCGTCTCGATCGAAAACTCATTGTCAGCCCCGTTCGCCTTGTTTTCGATCATCGCCGGAGAGCCGTCGAGCGAGGGAGTGAAGAGCAGCGCCTTCCCGTCGATGGTCGCCGCTCCCGCACCGTCCGTCGTACCACTGAGCACGAGCTTGTTCAGCATGAAGTCGAGTCCGGTCGCACGCGTCATCGTGTTGCTCGCGACGTAGGAGAACCCATCCGTGGTCGGAAATTCGAGAACGGCTCCGGGAAAGGCATCGATGTCGAGCAGGGTGTCGCTCAATCCGGTATCTGCGTCCGTCCACGCCCCGCCAGAGGCCCAGTCCATCATCGCGATGCCGTTGCCCGCACCGACCGTTCCACGTGCGACCGTGATGTCATCCACTCTCGCAAATCCGTTGGCATTCCCGTTGCCATCCACCCCGGTGAAGGCGACAAACAGGCGCTTTCCATCTTCCGCAGCCGTCGCTGTGTGCGTTCCCTCGGCGAGTTCGTAGGTCGCGTTTGCTGTCGAGGTATTCGAAAGGTATTCCTGCGAATTCGCGACCGCGCCGTTGATGGTGTCGTCGACCGTCGTGTAGAACCGGAACCCGATCCGATCCGCACCGTCGTTCCAGTTCGAGGCATCGCGCCACCAGTAGCTGAAGCCGAACATCTCGCCGGTTGCGATCGTGTGCCCGGTATCGACGGCTGCCACCCGATTGCCTGCTTCGGACATCACCGCATTTTGCGGGGAGGTGCGGTTCTGATTCGTGCGAATGAATACGTCGGCCTGCGAGCCAGTCCCGATGTTCACCCAGTCGTCCGCTTCCGAATACGGACGCTGATCCGAGGCGAACACAGGACTTTCCAGATCCCCGTTTCGCAATCCCGGCCCGACGAGCGGCTTGTCTGGCGTGAACGTGCCACCGCTGGGCGGTTGCGGCGCGAAGATGAAATGGTCGTTGCGATTGATGCTGTCCGCGCCCGCATTCAGCCCGTGGAAACGCGGTTTGTCGAATCCGGTCTCGTGTTCGGTTAGGATTCGTAGCATCTGACTGACCACGACGGAGTTCGATGCTGAGACATCCGCTTCATTGGCCTCATCGATGTCCGTCGAGAGGTCGAACAGCTGCGGTTCGCCCGTGTCGTCGCGGGTGAGCTTCCAGTTGTCCATGCGGATGCCGTATTTGCCGCGACTGCGGACGACGACCGCCTCGTGCGGCGAACCGTCGGCGACTCCATTGACGAAGGGAAGGAGGTTCACGCCATCGATGCCACCCAGCGGAGCACCGCCGCCGAGTTCGTGGCAGGTCGCCACAAGATCGATCGAGTGCACGGGCTCCGAATAGACGGTTCCCGGATCCGCCGTGATGCCCGCGCCCGCGAAGATCATCGGCACGCGGATACCACCTTCGTACGTCGATCCCTTCCAATTCCGCAGCGGCGTGTTGCGGGTCCCGTTTCCGGACGCTCCGCCATTGTCGTTGATGAAGATGAAGAGCGTCTCGCTGGTGAGATCCACCGAACCGTCGCCAGCGGGATCGGCGATCTTGTCCATGATGCGTCCTATTTCCTTGTCCATGGTGAACACCATCGAGCCGTAGTTCGAGTTGATTCCCGGTTCGTTGATGTCGGGCGAGGGACCGATCGGACCGTGCGGCGCAGTGAACGACACGTAGAGAAAGAAGGGCTCCGTGTCATCGTAATGACGATCGATGAAATCCACCGCGCCCTGCCCAAAGGTGTTGGTGACGTATTCGCCCGAGTGCGCGGCTTCGAGTTCCGTATTCACTTCGAGCCCGTTTGCGTCGAGAAACATTCCGCGCAAGGCACGCGTCGCGTCGCCGATGTGGTTCCCGACATCGTAGTTCCGCGACCCGCGTAGGATCCCGAAGAACTCATCCACACCCTGCCGCGGCGGACGGTTGCCGGGCACCGTCACGACACCGCCATTGACGATATCGGGAATGCCACCGACGTGCCATTTGCCGATCGCGCCCGTCGTGTAGTCAAGCGTCCTCATGCGCTCGAGGATCGTGATGTCCTCGGATCGCAGGCCTTCGAAATTGCCGTTCGGATCCGTGAGGTTGTTGATGTTGAATTCGTAGCCGATGCGCTGCTGATACGAACCCGTGAGAATGGCCGCGCGCGACGGCGAGCACACCGCAGCCGTGTAGGCATCGGTGAACAACACCCCACGCGCCCTCAGCGCGTCGAGATTGGGCGTGGGAACCGGCGACGGCGCCTGCCCCGGATTTACCGATTGCGTGTAAGCATCCATGAAACCCCAATCCGCGAAACCCGCATCGTCCGAGATGATCAGAACAATGTTCGGCTGCTGCGCATGCACGACAGCGACTCCAAGGAACAGGGCTAGCAGGGGAAGTCTGAGCATCGACTCGAGGGGGCTTCAATATGGACGATACAAGGCTTCCGATGAAGAAAGAAAGAAAGTGATTGGAGTAAACGAATTCACAGGTAGGATTCCTGCGGATTGATGTCGCGATTTTCAGGCAGGTCATTGTGGAAAGCCCACCGAGCTATTGGTTGCGCGGGATTGCTCTGGCTCGCCGCATGGCATGCCGCAGCAGAAGAAGTCTCCCTGTCCGAAGCTCTCGATGCCCCTTCGCTCGTTTGGACGAGTGAAGGAGATGCAATCTTCTCCGGATCAACACTTCCAGAGGGAATCGGAGGCGACGCTGCAATCGCTACCCTGGAAAACGGGCAGACAGCACAGCTGCAAACCGTGCTTCCAGGTCCCGGAATCATCGATTTCTGGTTGAACGGGACGGCACCGCTCGCTGACTGGTCGGCATCGCTCGATGGCAACCCACTCGATCTATCGACAGGCAGCTGGCCCTATGGATTTCGCGTGGACGGCGAAGGAACTCATCAGTTGACGATCGTGTGCACATCGAGCCAGTCGCAAGTTGTAACGGCAATCGTCGATGGTGTCGTCTTTGTGCCGGATCGCCCGGTATCGCTTGCCGAAGCACTCGACCATTCGGAACAGACATGGACGAGCACAGGCACACCCTCATGGACGGGCAGGCCTCAGTTTTCCCACGACGGATCGGATGCCGCGTGGAGCGGCCACCTTGAGCCCGGAGAAACCACCGCCTTGGAAACCGTTGTCCAAGGTCCGGCTGAGATCAGTTTCTGGTGGCGCAGGACGGGTAACAGCAGAACGAACGGTGTATTCTATGTGAACGGCACGAATCTGCGGGGCACCCATACGTCGAACGCGGATTTCTGGAAACAGATATCCATCGTCCTTGGTTCCGGCCCCCACACCTTGCGATGGGAGGCCCATCAACAAGCCGCACCCTCGCAAGACTCGCCTGCACGCGGCCTCTGGATCGACGAGTTCAAGGTGTCACCCCTTGATTCGGCCATTCTCAAGAGCTTCGGTTCCCCTCCACACTCGTCGAGAGTTCGCGGTGCGGTATCCCGTGCCTTCTCGGGAGTTGATGAAGGGGCCGACTCGCTCGCGGTGACTCTTCAAAACAACGAAGCAGCCCAGCTCTACTGGCCTATCCCAGTCGGCGACGGTCCACGCCGCTTATCATTCTGGCAAAAAGGATCGGCCGGAGGATACGCCAGCGCAGAGAGCGATGTCCAGCAATGGTCGGGAACGGCAGACTGGCAACGCATCTCCCTCCTCGCATCCGCGACCCCCTTTGACCTACACATCGAACTATCCAATGCCTACGGCCCTCCACGCATGGTTCAACTCGATAACCTCTCCATCGAAGAGGTGCCGACTCTGTCTCTTGCGGAAACTCTTGGGCCACTTGCTCCTCAGGTTAATGCTGTAGGGTGGCACGGCTGGCCCGTGGGTGAGGAAACAGATGTCCCCGTCGCCGCCTCCATTGGATTCGGATCGACAATCGATCTGACCGTAACCGGTCCGGTGTTGCTGAAGTTCGACGCCGCGGTCGCCCATGACAACTACATCGCCCTCCGTGTCGATGGCACCAACGTGCTCGCGGCCACGGATCCGACACTGACGGAGTACGAGTTTCTCGTGCCCGAAGGCGCCCACACGATTCGAATGGAGCATCTTGAAGCCAATAACCCGAGGGCTTGGGCAGCGATCACCAACCTGAGATTGGAAGAGCTTGCCATCCTTCCCCTCGCCGAAGCGCTCCGGGCACCTAACCTTGCGATTCAAACGAGCGGCACGAAATACATTGATCTCAACGATTTCCCATTCCCTCGACCCTTCGGCACCGAGCCGTTCTTCGGTTGGGCGGATCGAGGGGCGACGGCCTCTCTCGCACCCTCCCAGAAGGTCGAAATGAGCACGTCTGTATCCGGCCCGGCGCTCCTGTCCTTTCGCTGGCGTTTCAAACACCACGCCACGACACCCCCGGAGACAGTCTACACTGGCGGCGGAATCATCGTCATTAACCTCCCTCCCCCCGATCCTGATCCGGGAACCGAATTCACCATCGATGGGATCGTCGGATATTCCACAGGACTGTTTCGCCCCCGTAATTCCCAAGCAGTCGAGCCTTTTGACCCCGATTCTCCAGACTCGGCGGACCCTCGCTTTGCGGGAATCCAGCTCGGCCGAAGTCCATCGATCACCGAAGATGGCTGGATCCACCAGGTTTTCTATCTAGCTCCCGGACCTCACACACTCCACTGGACGGCCGGAACTCCCCGAACTGACTATCAGTGGCGCCTATTCCAAATCGCCGATCTTCAGGTCTCTCCGGTTACGCCCGAATATGCCGATTGGGCGGCGCAGCATTGGGCGGCTGCTCCCGAAGTCGAGCGCGCCTCCACCAAACTAGGCCCATGGCAGGATCCGGGCGCCGACCCAGATCGTGACGGCTTTCCGACCGGCATCGAATTCGCCTACCTCACGGATCCGCGTTCCCGATCGAGCCGTCCGCCCCAGGGAGAAATGCGGCGTGCTGGCGATCAGATTTCCGCATTCTGGCCCGCGCCGCCAGTCGGTGCTCCCCCCGTTGTCTTCCGCCCCAAAATCTCCACCGATCTTCAGTCGTGGACCGCCGATCCCGAAGCCGTCATGACCCTCCTCTCTCCCGGCGGCCTGCACGTGCGATCCGTGTCTACCGATCTGCCAGCGGCGTATTTTCAGTTAGACGTCGATGTGAGGGCCGATGCGTACCCCTAGTTAGGCCAGGACTTCCTTGATCACGTGCCCGTGCACATTGGTCAGTCGGCGTTCGAGGCCGTTGTGGTAGTAGCTCAACCGCTCATGGTCGAGCCCCATCAGGTGCAGGATCGTCGCATTGAAATCGTAGACTTCCGTCGGATTCACCGCGGCCTTGAAGCCGAACTCGTCGCTCTCGCCGTAGCTGAATCCCTTCTTCACCCCCGCTCCGGCGAAGAAACAGGTGAATGCATCCGGGTTGTGATCGCGACCGGTCCCGTTGGACTGCAGGAACGGCATGCGCCCGAATTCGGTGCACCAGACAACCAGCGTTTGTTCCAGCAATCCGCGGCGTTTGAGATCATGGATAAACGCGGCGGTCGGCTGATCCATGATCTCGGCCTGCATCGCGTGTGTTTGCAGAATGTTCGAATGCGAATCCCAGTTGGTGATGCCGTTGCCGCCGGAAGGATCGCTGCCGTTGAAGAGCTGGACGACCCGAACGCCTTTCTCGACGAGGCGACGGGCGAGGATGCAGTTCTTGGCGTACTCGCGTTTGAGCTCGGTCCCAGTGTCGGTCCCGTATTCCTTGTGGATCGATGCCGGTTCGGCAGAGAGGTCCATCATCTCGGGAACCGAGACCTGCATCCGGCCAGCCAGTTCGTAACTGGCAATACGCGCGGCGAGATTGGCATCGCCGGGGTAACGCTCGAGGTGCGTTGCGTTCAGCCGCTTTAGCAAATCGACCGTCGTCTTGTCGTCCGCAGCGGTGTAGGCCTTCGGACGCCCGAGATTCGCCGGCGGATTCTTTGCATTGAAGTCGGTTCCCTGGAACGCAGCGGGAAGGAAGCCATTGCCGAAGTTGTTCTTTCCCGATCTCGCCAGGCCGCGCGGGTCATTGATAGCCACGAATGCGGGCAAATCCCGGCATTCCGATCCCAGCGCGTAGGTCACCCACGCGCCAAAAGATGGAAAGCCTTCCATGGTGAAGCCGGTCTGCATGAAGTTCTCCCCCTGCGGGTGAGCACTCGTGCGGGTGGTTAGCGAATGGAGAAAGCAAAAGTCGTCCGCCATCGCACCAAGACGCGGGAGCAGATCGGACGTCATCTTGCCCGTTTGGCCCCGGGGCTTGAACTCCCAGAACGGCTTCGCGATATTCCCCGACGGCCCCTCGAAGGTGACGGCGGGAATGTTGGGCGGCTTCTTGCCGTGAAGCCGGGTCAGGTCGGGCTTGTAGTCGAAGGTGTCGACATGACTGACCGCGCCGGGGCAGAAAATGACGAGCACCTGCTTCGCCGGCATGTCGAAATGCGCCCCCCGCGGGTGATACGGATGATCGGGATCAATGTCAGGACGGATCGGCTGCTTGCCACTGAAGGCAGCCGGATCGTCCTCTGCGGAAAGCAGGTGCGCCAAGCCGAGCCCGCCGAGCGCGAACCCGGTATTGCGCATGAAGTTGCGGCGGTCGAGGAGACGTCGCCCGAAAGGGGTAAGGTGTTCTTCGCTCATTTCAAGACTCCTTGCAGCTTCGCGGTTAGTTTGCTGACCACTTTGGGATGCTCCGCCGCGATGTTGATCGTTTCGTTAGGATCTTTCCGATGATCAAACAGTTCGACGAAGATCGGTTTCGAGTTCTTGTTCCGGTGGTCGCGCCAGAGGACGAGACGGTGATCCTCCGTGCGGAGTGTGTAGCCCGTGAGGTGATTTTCAAACAGCACTCGATCCCACTCTTTGCCCTGCTGTTTGATAATGCACGCCTCGACGTCCTCAATGAGCGGGCCGAAGAAGGTTTCGCGCATTTCCGGGGAGAGCGGGTTTGCCGCCCACTCGCGAAGAGCGGGATTGGGGAACTGACTGACCGCGATGTTCGCCCACGGCTGGCCGGGATCATCGAGCAGGGGCAGCAGGCTGCGTCCCTCGATATGGCCCGGCTTGGGAATTCCCGCGAGGTCGCAAAGCGTGGGGTAAATGTCGAGTAGTTCGACGATGGCCCTCGAGGAATGACCACGTGCGTTCATCCGTGGAGCCGAGATGATGAAGGGCACGCGAGTGGCGATTTCGTAGTTGGTCGCCTTGCCCCAGATACCCATCTCGCCAAGATGCCACCCGTGGTCGCCCCACACGACGATGATCGTCTTGTCGCGCAAGCCCACTTCGTCGAGCGTCGCGAGCAGCTTGCCGATCAAGGCATCGACATAACTGACGCTGGCGTAGTAGGCGTGCAGAAGTGTGCGCGACAGTTCATCCCCTATCGGACCGTATTTCGGGATGCCCGCGCGGGTGCGGAGTTCGAAAGACGCGTGCAGTCCCATCGCCGCTCCGTCCTTCGAGCCGGAGACCTGTGTTGCGAGTTCGATCTTGTCGCGGTCGTACAGATCCCAGTAACGCTTCGGGGCGATCCAGTTGAGGTGCGGAAGCTTGTAGCCCATGGCGAGGAAGATGGGCTTCTTCCTCGAATCCGTGGCCATCTGCTTGAGCGTGGCCATCGCGAGTTCGGTGTTCCAACCATCGATGTATCGGTGGTCCGGGACATCCGCGTTCTCGTAGGCGGGACCGCTGCCCAAGCCGCGCTTCGCCGCTTTGCCGTATTTGGCCAGCATTTTCTTGAAGTGATCGTTCCGGAGTTTCTGGTTCTCCTCGAGCGCGTAGGGCGACTTCGGCCTCGGAACCTTCACGAGCTTGTGGGCCGGCTTCCGCGTCCACGACTCCGGCGAGTGCTCGCGGCGGTGGAAGATCTTTCCGCAGAACACCGTCTCGTAGCCATTGTCGGCGAAGTGTTTGGGAAGCGTCGTGAGCGCTTTGTCGACGTCGGAAAAATCGATGTAGTTGTGCGTGAGGCCGTTCGTGTCGGGACGCGTCCCCGTGAGCAAACTAGCTCGGGATGGCGAGCAGATCGCTTCCTGGCAATAGGCGCGATCAAAGCGCAAGCCACGCTTGGCCAACGCATCCAGATTCGGCGACTTCACTGCGGGAGAACCGTAGCAGCCAAGCTCCGGTCGAAGGTCGTCGATGGCGATGAAGAGGACGTTGGGCTTCTCGGCGAAGGCGGCCGGAACACAGAGGAAAAAGATGAGCGATTGAAGGAGGGGACGCCTCACGGCAGAAAAGCGAATTCGTTGGAGTTGATGAGACTGCGGCAGACGAGGTGAAGCGCGACGTCCTTGCAGGCGGCCAGTTCGTCCGCGTCCGGGGCGCGCGTGAGGAGAAGATCGAAAACCTTGCGAATTTGAGCTTCCCCGTTGTCCCCGGCTTCCGCGCGGGCACGCTCCGCGATGAACTTGGCCTGCTCGACGACGAAATTACTGTTCATAAGATTCAGGGCCTGGAGGGGCGTGGTGGAAACGGGACGCTTTGCCCTGACCTGACCACAATCCGGGAAATCGAAGGCAGTGAACATCTTGTCGTCCACCCGACGCATCCGTTCCTGATAGAGCATGCGACGCCATGTTTCCGGCCCGTGATTGTCGACCACTTCCCACTGCGCGTAGGTTTTCTTCACGTTGTGGATGCGGTAGCTCCGCCCGCCGATGGCTGTATCAAGCTTGCCTGAAGCTTGCAGAATCCCGTCGCGCAGAACTTCGGCGGAAACACGCTGCGGTGGATACCGCCAAAGGAGAGACGACCCCGCATCCGCCTTCGTTCCGGCCTCGTTGGGCAGGCTCGAACGACGAAAGGCATCGGACATCACCAGCAAACGGATAAAGCCCTTCATTGACCAGGGGGCGACTTCCAATTGCGTCGGCTCGACAAACTCCGCAGCGAGCCACTCGAGCAATGCGGGATGCGTCGGCGGGGCGCCCGCTTTGCCGAAGTCGCTCGTTGTCGTGACGATGCCGCTGCCAAACACGTGATGCCAGATGCGGTTCGCCATGACGCGGGCGGTGAGCGGATTGTCCGGACTGCTGATCCACTTCGCGAATTCGGCGCGGCGCCGGCGGCCGGGCGTCTTCGAAGTCAGTTCGAAATCGCCATCGAAGATTTCCGGTCCGGCGGGCATCACTTCGTCGCGGGGACTTTCCGGACTGCCGCGATGCAGCACGTGGGTGACCGTCGGCTTCACGAATCTGCCAACGAAGCTGGGCCGTGGCCCCTCTTCAGCCAGCAGGTCGATGTGACGCTGGATCTCATGGAGCGCCTTTTTCCGTTCCGGGTGCTTCTTCGGCAGTTCCTTGTTCACCCACCATGTTCCGACCCATGGTTGCCATGTTCCGTCTTCCTTGAGGACGTCCATGTCGAATTGATAACGCGGGAGGTACGGCTTCTTTTCGAGATAGTCTGTATCGAAGAAATACTCGCGGTTGCTGCTCATTTGCAGACGGTGGATCCTGACAGGCTCACCAAAATCGAGACGCAGCCAGGGACGCTCCTTTCCGTCCTTCGGCGTCTGCGCGCGCCACGTCATCGTGCCGAAGTCGCCGTCGGTGACACGCTCGATGGGGTTTCGATTCTCGACACCCTTTTCGGGAAAGCCCGAAACCTTCGTGCCGTTTCCCACGAGCGCGAGATTCTCCCGCGCGTCCTCAGGCCCGAAGACTCGAAGCTCGTCCAAGGTCACATTCGGCGTCTTGAAACGGATACGAATCGCTTTCGTCGTCGCCGGATTGAAGTGCAGCTCCCGATAGGCTCCCCAGTTCTCTTCCCAGCCACCCGTTTTGCGAAGAATCTGGCGCTGCGCGGCAATCCCCCGCCAGATCTCCTTGCCGCGTTCCTTCTTCGGGTGATCGTCGGCAAACTCGGGGAAGCGGCTTCCAAACTCAACATCCTGAAACGCTGCCGTCATCGCGTAGTAGTCAGTGATCGTGATCGGATCAAATTTGTGATTATGACACCTGGCACAACTCATGGTGACGCCCATGATCGAGGCTCCGACGGTCTGTATGACCTCGTCCATGCGATCGGCGCGCGCCTGGCGGATGGCCGCCGGTTCGCGTCCCACCGTCGCTGCCGGCACGTGCGGTCCGGCAACGAGGAATCCGGTCGCGTCCCCCACCCCCACCGAATCGCCGGCAATCTGTTCGCGCAGGAACTGGTCGTAGGGAACGTCTTCATTGAACGCTCGCACCACGTAATCGCGATACACCCACGCGTTCTTGCGATAGAGATTCGCTTCGGAACCATTCGACTCCGCCCAGCGAATCACGTCCAGCCAGTGCTGGGCCCAGCGCTCACCGAAGTGCTGGGACCGAAGCAATTCGTCCACCAGTTCCGCGTATGCCTTCTCGGCGTCCTTGGCGAACGCCTCTTCGAACGCCTTCACGCGTTCCGGCGTTGGAGGTAGTCCGGTCAACACGATGGCGGCACGCCTGATCAGCGAACGGGCATCGGCACCTGGGTTCGGCTCTAGACCCGCGTCCTCCAAACGCTTCGTGAGAAAAGCGTCCACCGGATTCATCGCCGCGGTCGGCACTTCCGGTCGCTTCACAGGTTGGAACGACCAATGATCCGTCGTCAGCGTGGCCACCTCATCCATTTGTCCCGGCCACTCCGCTCCTTTGATGATCCATTTTTCCATGAGCGCGATCTCGTCCTTGCTCAGCGGATCCCCCTTCGGCGGCATGATCTCGTCGGGGTCGGTGCCCTTGATCAAATCGAGCAAGTGACTCTTCTTCGCATTGCCGGGGACGATACTCGGCAGTCCACTGTCGCCACCCCGAATCAGGATCGCCCGCTTGTCGACACGGAGTTCGGACTTCTGCTTGTCCGGGCCGTGGCAGTCGAGACAGTTGTCCTCGAGAATAGGGAGAATATCCTTCTCGAATTGGATGGCATCAGCGCCGTTGAGCAGGATAGCGAGAGCCGCAAAACCCACGCAAATCGAATTTCGGTGATTGAGAGGTCCCATCATCATCAATTACTACCGTAGATCAGGAACCTAACGGAGAAAACTGCCGAAATTCCGCCGAAGGTGGAGAGCACCCGAGGGGACGGGTAGTGCTATCGTAGCGACGAAGATGGGCCGAGCGGAGCTTCGTTAGTCCTCCACTCCAAGAATCTTCTCCTGCATCTTCAGTCCGGTCTCGATCAGTTTCAGGTGGCTATCCTGATTCGCAGTGAAGGCTTCGAGTTGCTCGCCGGTGAGCACACCCGAGACACGATCACGGACCCTCTCCTTGATC
>CAJIAN010000816.1_pt1 | contig 13557 bp, 15 predicted proteins | sample 9199061 | NCBI WGS metagenome assembly CAJIAN01 (sample SAMEA7708264, study PRJEB35096) | sediment metagenome | biome: marine neritic benthic zone biome [ENVO:01000025]; feature: sediment [ENVO:00002007]; material: shallow marine sediment [ENVO:03000034] sea grass bed [ENVO_01000059] ...
CTGCGGCGGATTCCTGTCTGGCGCGAGCTATGTGCTCGTCGACCGAGACACCAAGTTCATGCCGCTGCGCTCCTACATCGAGAAGATGACGAACACCAGGATCGTCCTTCTTCCGCCGAGGAGCCCGAATTTGAACGCCCAGATCGAACGCTTCATGCGATCGCTGAAGTCAGAGTGCCTCGACCGGATGATCTTCTTCGGCCAGCGCCCGCTCGAGCGGGCGCTCAAGGAATTCGTCGAGCACTACCATGGGGAGCGGAACCATCAGGGTCTGGCCAACCGGATCATTGATCCCGGCGACGAAGTCGGGCAGACGGTCGGCGAGATCCATTGTCGGGAACGCCTCGGCGGCATGTTGCGCTACTATCAACGCGAAGCTGCGTGGAACATGCGTCGTTCGAGTATTTTGACCCTACGATCCGGACGCGATGGTATGCCGACCGATCCGCTCTCACACAAGCCGCACGCAGCTACGCGAGGCGTTGTTCGATCTTCTTCAGAGGAAACTTCGTGAGATCCGCGTGCTCGGTCTGAACGAGCTTTTTCCGATTCTCCGGTGCCACCTCTCCGACCAAACGATCGGCGATGACCTGGGGAGCGGCGAGCTTCCATGAGCGACTCTTCTCCGAGCCAATGATATCGTCGATCCTTTGCGCGAGAGATCCGATGGCGCGGTCTTTCATCTCGCGAGCGACTTCGTGTTCCTCTCCGTTCGACATCCCCGAACCACCCCCACGGGGAAAGCGACCGGCCTGGTCGCTGGTGACCTCGCCGATCGGCTTCGGCTTTGTGTCGCCCTTGGGCAGTTTGATCTCCTCCAACGCGATCATCGACTCATCAATGCCGCGTTTCTTGACTCGAAACGCTCTGAGGTTTCCCAAATCAGCTACTATGAGGGTGGTGTGTTCGTCTGCTTTCATGGAATCGTCTGGTTGGAGTTTCGATGAACAGGCTTCCTAGCGGAATCCGTAGATGACCGCCCATGGAATTGGTCCCCTGCCGTCCTCGACTTTGATGCGAATGAGATAACTACCGGTCTTGGAGGGTTTGATACGCGCCCCCGCGACGTGTCCCTTCTGCCAACTCTCCGATTCCACGAGCTTTCCGTTCCTATCATAGATGTGGATCGAGACCTTCGCGGTGTCATCGGAGAGTCCGACCCAGAACCAATACTCGTTTCGCTTGAACAACTGGTGCCGGATGAGCTTCACCCCCCCCTTTTTCAGGTCCCCATTCCACCACGACTGACGGAGGGTGAAGGGGTTCTTCTTCTTGTCGAGTTCCGGCAGGGCTGCCTCGATGGCGTAGGAGCGACCATCGTGCACGATGACCAAGGTGCTATCGCCATCCTTCTCCTGACCCACGGCGAAGGAAGCCGTCAGCGCCAATGCGAATCCGATTTGCCGAATCATTTCTTCTCGCCGTGGATCGCCCGCACAAGCGAGCGGGTGATCTGGTGAATTTTGCGTACCGTGGCGAGGGTGATCCCATCCTCACCATTCGCGTTCATCAGCGGTTTCAACGCCTTCAACGTCTCGCCGGTCGATTTCGGAACCGGACCGCCGCGCAGCTTCTGCGGAATCTTGAAGTAACGGGTCGAGAGCTGACCGAGGAGCTCCGGCTGATGGAGCAGTTCGGCCCCTTCCGCATCGAATTCCTGTTCGAGGATACCCGCGAGCGCATGCGTGCCTCCCAGCCACCCGCCGACACTCACCAATTCCGCGAGATCCTGATCGCGCATGCCCTCCATCGTCTCTTTCACGGTCTGCTGGGTCAGTTCGAGTTCGCGCCGGACCGACGACCACTCGCCCGTTCGCGCGCCATCGATGATGCTCTGCGCGTGCAACACGACGGGCTTCTGCACACCGAGTGCCTTCGCAAGCTTCAGGACATCGCGACCGGCATTCTTGACCGCTTCCGAATCCTCGGCCTCGACCGCGACGAATCCGTTGGCAATGACGAGACCGAAGAGCAGCGCCTGATCCGCACGTCCCGTAGGTATTTTCACGGCACCGCGCCGGAGTTGACCGTTCCAATCCCGCGCCCCGAGTTTGTCCAACGAGGCGAAAATCTCGTGCGGGACCGGGATGACCACCTCGTCGTAGAGAATGGCGGGAATCTCGTCGAGGTTGAGCTGTTCAGGCGGCGCTTCCCCGCGGGCAAAGCCCGCGAGGGAAGCCACCAGTCCGATCATGGGTAAGATGTGATAGCTCCTCGGGCGTTGTGACATGTTCAATTGACCTTGATCTCGAGCCGTTTTTGCTTCGCGACTCCGGATTTTGGCAGATGAACGGTCAGAACGCCATCCTTGAATTTGGCATCGACCTTTTCATCCTCCACCTCCTCGGGCAGCCTGAAACTACGCTCGTAGCGCCCGTAACTCCGCTCGACCCGGTGGTATTTCTTCTTCTCGTCCTTTTCCTCGGACTCCTTTTTCCGTTCGCCGGTGATCGTGAGCACCCCCTTATCCACGGTGACTTTCACCTCGTCCTTCCCCACATCGGGAAGATCCGCAGTCACGAGATACTCGTTGTCGTCCTCGGTGATATCGACTGCCGGCGTCCAATCGGCGGTCACTGCGGATTCAACGATGTCACCGCCATCCGAACGGGCGGGCCCGAAGATGCCAGAGAGACGGTTCTGGATTTCCTGTAGCTCCCGGAATGGATCCCATGTTGTCATTTGTCTACTCATAGCTGATTCAATGGTTAGTTTGTTCGATTCGATGTATGAGCACCATCAAATCATGGACACGAACCCGCTATGCAGACTTTGGGCACCATTGCGCACATTTTGATCCGCAAATACAGCGAGGGCCGCCCGTAGTCGAGACGGCCCCCGCTCCTCCTTTTCACGAACTCCTCAATTCGCGAAAAATCTGTGTATGAGTAATCCTTTCCCTTCAGGCAACCAATGCGGTGTTCTCCAAGCGCGACCGCTCACGATACTTGGTCGGCGACTCGCCCACATACTTGAGGAAGCTCCGGTTGAACTGCGACAGCGACTGGTAGCCGACGTCGAACGCAACCTCGGTAACTCGGCTGTCGGGCGTGAGTAGCCGACGCTTCGCTCTCTCCACGCGGCGCCGATTCACGTACTCGGTGAAAGTCATGTTCGTTGCCTGCTTGAATATCTTGCAGAAGTAATAGGGGCTGACCCCGACGTGTGAAGCGACCATATCGAGTGAAAGCGGTTCCTCGAGATTTGCGACAATAAACTGTTTTGCCCTCATCACCACGGCCGGTTCCTGGTGGGCGTCTTCGATCATGATGCGGTTCGCCATTCCGGCGAGCTGCGTGGCGAATGCCACGAGCAGGGTCATCGTGCCCTGATAGCGCTGCTCCTCCATCACCGGGCTTTCAAAATAGGCTTTTTTCAGCTTTTCGATCTCCTCCTTGGAGCGACCCTGCTCTCGTAGCACTTTGCAAGCGCTCTTAAACGCTGTCTTCGAGGGTTTCTTGTGGAATACCTGTCCCGTCTTTAGAAAGGCGACCGTCGTCTTGCCGACCCGGACGGGGACCGCCGATTCGCGCAGTCCGGCGAAACACGAGATCGAACCGGCGCGTTTCTCGGTACCCTTCGCCAGCTGGTTCTGCGTCTCAACGCAAGCCGCGCAGGGATTCGCCCCACTGTTCAGGAACTTGCAGAACTTGTTCAGATTCGTCCGCCCGCGGCATGGTCGTAGCTCTTCGCCAATGGCCGGTTGGAGGACGAGAGGCAGCCCCGTCGCGTTGAGGAATGCCTCCTGGTAGGTGCGGTAGATCGAGGATCTTCCCAACTTGAGGACGATCCTCCCTATATCGTTTTCGTCGTGTGTTGTCATTTGATCGGATTGGTTACCTGTAGCTTAAGCAATCCAAGATGACGGTAAATCCGTAGTGCCCCCATGCGACTCGTACGCGAATCCCGTACGCATCGACCCGGTTCGAAATCAGCGCAGCGTCTCGGTTTCCACCCAGCGGACCGCCTGGGCAACGAGCGTGGGACCGTCCTTGTAGCCCATCTTCTCTTTGATGTGGGCACGGTGGGCATCCACGGTCCGCACACTCACGTGGATCATTTGCGCGATCTCGCGCGAACCCCGTCCCTCGCCAATCAGTCTGAAGACCTCCAGCTCGCGATCGGTGAGCCTCTCCAGTGGCGAGAGCGACGCCGTTGATCCCTGACCGGAGAACATCTCCACGATGCGGGCCGACATCTTCGGACTGACGAAGATGCGTCCGTCGAGAACCGAACGGATGGCCTCGATCAGTTTTTCGGAAGCCTCCTCCTTCATGATGTAACCGCGGCTACCGGCTCTGAGAACGCGCTCGGCGTAAAGGGACTCGTCGTGCATCGACACCACCAGCAAGGCAACCCCTTCGTGCATTGCGTTGACATCTTTGATCAATTCCAAGCCGCTCTTGTCTGGTAAGGCAAGATCCACCAGCACGAGATCCGGCTTCAGCGTTCCAATGGCGTCCAAAGCCTCTGCCGCGGTTCCCGCCTCGCCGCAGACATTCAGATCACTCTGAGCATCGATCAGCGCCTTCAGCCCATAGCGCATCACGGGGTGATCGTCGACGATGAGAATCTCCTTCATGAGTTCGGAATCGCACAGCGAATGGTCGTTCCGCCGCGTGCAACACTCTCGATCCTCACCTCGCCGTTCAGCATCTTGGCACGATGATCCATGGTCAGCAATCCCATTCCCGTGTGCCCCTTCTGCGGCTTGTCCGGTATTCCCGTTCCGTCGTCATGTATGAGAAGAACAATTGTGGAATCCTGTTCCTCGAGACTGATCCTGATCGATTCCGCCTGCCCGTGCTTCACTGCGTTGGTGATCGCCTCTTGCGCGATCCGGTAGAGATGGACCCTTGCCACCTGGTCATTCACGTCGACATCGGAACCGAGAAAGCGGCACGAAACTCCAAACAGATGGGAACTGCTCGCGGCGAGTTCCCTGAGAGCGGTGGCAAGTCCCTCGGATTCGAGAACAACCGGAACAAGGCCCCGCGCCATCTCCCGGACATGAGCGTTGACGTCTGCGACCATGCGACCGATCTCGTCGAGGCTCTCGTGCGCCGGACCCACGTCCTTGCGTTGCTGCTGCAGCACCTTGACGAGACAGCCAATGCCCGCCAATTGCTGGCAGATGTCATCGTGGAGATCCCGACCGATCCTGCGCTTCTCTTCTTCGCTCACCTCGGCCAGCTTTCGTTCGAGCCGCTTGCGTTCGGAAAGATCCCGGATGATTCCGGTGAAGAGTTTGCCCTCCGCAAGTTCCGCCTCGCCGACTGAGAGATCGATTGGAAAGGTGGTCCCGTCCTTACGCCTCGCCATGACTTCGCGCCCGATGCCGATGATCTTCGGCTCGTTTGTCTCCAGATAACGGCTCACATAGTGGTCGTGCTCGTCGCGATAGGGCTGAGGCATCAGCATGGAGACATTCTGCCCGACCATTTCGTTACGAGTGTATCCGAACATCTTCTCGGCAGCCGTGTTCACGAGGCGGATTCTCCTATCTTCCCCCATGATGATGATCGCGTTCACCGCGGTCTCCAGCACTGCGTCGTAACGCTCCTCGCTCTCGCGCAGGGCGTGCTCGATATCTTGGCCTTGACCGCTCTGATCTTCGTTTCGACTCATCGTCGAACCTCTTTCTACTCGTTGCCCTATCAATTGCAACCAGTCGATACACGGATTGCTTCGAGATTCGCCCATGACTATGCTTCAGGGTGAGCCACGGAGAGAACATGACGGAGGACTCATCATCGGTATCGCACTCGAAGTATCTCAAGGATTTCATTTACGGAGCGATCGACGGGGCGGTGACCACCTTCGCGGTCGTGTCGGGAGTTGCCGGTGCCGGGCTCTCAACCTCCATCATCATCATTCTCGGGATCGCCAATCTCATCGCGGACGGATTCAGCATGGCGACCGGCAACTTTCTCGGAAATCGCGCCGAGAACCAGGCGATGGACAAGCTAGGAGTGAAGGGAGCACCGAGAAAATCTTCCCTGAGGGCCGCCACGGTAACGTTCATCGCCTTCGTGATCATTGGGGCCATTCCCCTCGTCAGTTTTGTCATCAATTGGATCGCCCCCGGAACGATCGCCGATCCATTTCTCTGGAGCAGCATCCTCACCGGTTTCGCGTTCTTCGGAATTGGCGCCTCGAAATCGCGATTCGTGCTGCAGCACTGGTTGCTCTGTGGCGTCGAGACGCTCGCTATCGGAGGGGTCGCGGCGGCAATCGCCTATGCCATCGGACTCCTCCTTCGAGGAGTTGCCTAATGCTCGTGCTCGACCGGAGCGTGATAGACGAACCCGGCCGGCTTCACGGTTAGAACCGAACACGATGACTCGCGGACGACGTGCTCGGCAATCGATCCCATGATCAGCGTTTTGACGGGCGAACGCCCGCGCGTTCCCAGCACTACGAGATCCGCCTTCACCTTTCCGAGGTAGTCCGTGATCCCCCAACCGAGGCTCACTGCCTCGACGCTCTCGGTGCGGACCCCGGACAGGCCCTCGAATTCGTCGAGGCAGTCGTAGACAAAGTCAGCGAGTTCCTTCTCGACCTCTTCGAGATACGCCCGTGCGCGGTCCTCGGGCACGACCAGATCATGAGCCATCTCCTCCTCCATGAAGTGCTTCCACGGAGGCGAGTGCACGTTGACAATGTGCAACTGTCCTCCGTCCTGACGGACCATCCGCGCAGCTTCATGAAGAGCCAAGCGGGACGTCGGTGAGTAGTCGACGGCCGCCACGATGTTATGGAATTTGTGGTCCTGCGCCCGGCGGACAAGCAGCACTTTGGACGGAGATTTTCTGACACAGCGGGTGGCGAGGACCCCCGTCGCGGTGCTCTTTTCGTGACTGTGGCCCTGAGCGCCGAGAACGAGCAAGTCCGCATTCTTGTCCTCGACCACGCGCATCACTTCATGAAACGGATGGCCGATAATCACTTCACTGTGGATCTCGAGTGTCTCCTCTTCGCCCACGATATCGATGACGAAATTCTCCAGTCTCAGTCCCCTCGCGGTGACGATGTCTTCCTCGTCGACGCCGGTCGCCCGTTTCAACTCAGCGATGGCCTCGTCATAGATGACGTGGACGACGTGTAGTGCAGTCTCGTTCCACCGAGCGATGCGTACCGCCTCCTTGAGCGCATTGCGCGAGCACGGGGAATAATCGATCCCGACCACGATATTCTGAAGCCGGTCCATATCCTTTCCGTTTGCGCTGCCGGCGTCCTCAAAGATCATAGTGAAAATCCTTCGGCTTGATCGCCAGCACCGAGCACGGCGAGTGATTGACAATCTTCTCGGCCGTCGTTCCCATAAGCAGCGATCTGACGCCGGTCCGACCGCGGGTTCCGAGGACGACCAAGTCGGCCTTCTCCTTGACGAGGAATTCGACGATACCGTGGGAGGGTTTCGTGTCGGTGAAGACGTGACTCTCCGGCGCGAGATCGGGATACTTTTCTCCGAGAATCTCCGCCGACAGTTCACCCAGTTTCTCTTTCTGCTGTTTCGCGTAATCGAGTTCGGGATAAGGCGGAAGACTGATATCGAAGAGCTTGCCACCGCCAAAAGCTCCCATGTCCCCGTATCCGGGAACGACCGGACGGCAGACGTGCAGCAGATTCAGTTCGGCCCCGTCCTGTTTCGCGATCTGGGCCGCTAGCTCGACCGCATCGTTCGAATGTTCCGAGAAGTCGACACACGCGACCACTTTCTTGAACGGTTCCCGCTGGCGTTCACGGACGAGCAAGACCTTGGTAGGCACCTTGCGCACGCAACGACTTGCGAGCACACCCGCGTGCCGGCCCTGCACGTCGGTCCCGCCAGAACCGAGAACGAGGAGATCCGCAGCATGGTTCTTGCATGCTCGAAACAACTCCACGAACGGGTGGCCGATGAGCACTTCGCCGTCGGCGCACTGCATACAGCCGAGAGCCGTGTCCACGTAGTTCTTCAGGCGATCGAACGCTTGCTCGAGCATCTCCGACTCGGAAACGTGGGCTTCACGAATCACGTATTCGGCCAGATCACTGTCAATCACGTGCAAGGCTCTCAGCTTCGCGTCCGCAGCCTGGGCAATCCGCAAACCCTCGACGAGAGCTGCTTCGGATGACTCCGAGAAATCGACTCCGACGAGGATGTTTTCAATGTCTTTCATGGGAACTGGATCTAGGCGTGCTCGTAGTGGAAGTCGTCCGGCTTGACCGCAAGTGTCGAGCAGGTGCAGTTGTGAATTGCCTTCTCGGCTGTGGTCCCGAGCAAGAGCACCTTCAGGCCGGTCCTCCCGCGCGTACCCAGAACCAGTAGGTCCGCGCCACATTCGTTGACGTGGTCGGTGATCCCCCGAGCGACCGAAGTGCAACTCCCAACCACCTGCGTGTGTGCGACACCGGGAAACTCCGCGACGATCGGCTCGATGAATTCGTTGAGCTTCTGCTCGAAGTGCTCGATCATTTCCGAGTCAGCAATCACCGGTATCGCTCCCGTCGTGTAATCTGCGACGGGGAACATGCCGCCCAATGGCTGGTAGATGTTCAGGAACTCCACCGGCGCGCCATCTCGCTTTCCGATGTGAAGCGCCTTCTCCGCAGCCTTGCGCGAGTTCTCGGAGAAGTCGATGCATGCGACAATTTTGCCGAAGGGTTGTCCGTGCAGACGTTCTCGGATCATGAACACATCGACCGGCGCCTTGCGCACACACTTGGACGCAATCACGCCAACACGATCGGGATCAGGGACCGAGCCGTGGGATCCCATGACAAGCAGAACGGCATCCCGTTGCTTCACCACCTTGAGCAACTCATCGAACGGATGTCCCTTCGTCACGTGAAGCTCAAAGTCCTTCCCGTCAGGCCCAAGGGTATCCGCGATAAAGGCGCGCAGCCGCTTCTCGGTCTCGGCGATGATCTCTCCTTCGTCGATCGTGATTCGATCCTCCAGCGCCTCGAGCACCCGGCAGTCGACGATGTGGGCGACCGTCAGATGTGCATGCTCCTCTCTGGCAACTCGGTGCGCCTCCTTGAGTGCGTTCCCCGACGGGATCGAGAAATCGACGGCGGATATGATGTTCTTCATGGAATTCAGTCCCTAGGTTTGATGGCCAGAACCGAACACGGAGCGTGGTTCAAGACCCGCTCCGCGGTCGTTCCGAGGATCATGGATTTGAGTTTCGATCGCCCCTGCGTTCCCATGACCACGAGATCAGCGCCGGAAGCGCGAAGGTAATCGATGATCGCCTTCCGAAAGTCGACACAACGCTCCACGACGCACCGAGTCTCGATTCCCTCCGCCCGGGCCGCAGCGGCCAACTGATCCAAATCCCGGTGGATCCCCTCGAGTGCTACTTCATCGACGTCGCGGGAAAGATCAGGAACGATCGCCGTGAAGTAAGAGCGCTCGGCGAGGAGATCGGTGATCGGTCGGTGCACGTGGACCAAGTCCAACCGCGCCCCATCCTGCTTGGCAATGCGGATGGCTTCGTCGAGCGCTTTTTTGGAGTTCGAGGAGAAGTCGACGCAGACAACGATGTGGCGGAACGCTTCCCTCTGCCGCTCCCTGACAAGCAGGACATCACAGCCGATCCGCCGAATGCATTTCGATGCCACCGCTCCCACGTGGGACGGATCGTGTCCGGACCCTAATACCAGAAGATCCCCGTCATGCTCGTCCACACACCGCGCGAGTTCCCTGAATGGCGATCCGATGATGAATTCGGGTGTCGCTTTTCCGCGGTCTCCCAGCAACTGCTTCACATGCTCGGCCAATTCCATGTCCGCTTCTGAGGTGAGTCGACTGCGCGCGCTGTCTCCACCTTCGCCGAGATGATCGGCGATGGTCTCGTCGAGGACATGAATGGCGAACAGATTCGCACCGTCCCAATTTGCGATCCGATTCGCCTCTTCGAACGCACGATCACAAGATTCGGAGAAATCGACTCCGACAACGATGTTTGCAAACTTCTTCATAAGCCTACTTTATAATAGCGACAGCTGCCGTTGTGTTCCACGCATCCCTTGCCGAAGCTTGGGCTGATCTTGCGGGCGCACTTCTAACCGCGGGCGCAAGGCACCCGCCAAGGCGAGGGTGGCGATCGAACTGATGGGCATGAGCACTGCAGCGAGGAGAGGATTCATCCACCCGGCGAGGCATAATCCGACAGCCACGATGTTGTAGACCACGGCGAACACCATCACCGAAAGGATCGCGCGTCTGCGTTGCGACGCCGCGAGGAAAAGCATCCTTAGCGCCTTGAGTCCTCGCCCGAGGTAGTAAAAATCCGATTTGCTCTCGAGCACGCCGCCACCGATAGCCGGAGTTCCGCGGCAAAGTGCCGCGTCGAAAGCGAGGCTGTCGTTCGCACCATCCCCAACGTAGAGAGCATTCGCTCCAACATGCCGAGCCTTCTCGTCGGGACTGAGATCACCCAGGCAGTTACCGTCTTCCAAACCGAGCGCGGTGGCGATGCTCCGCACCTTCGCCGAGTCATCTCCGCTGAGGATCCCGATCTCCAGCCCGAGTCGGCGAAGGTCCGACAGTTCCTTCTTAGCGTCATCTCGAATGGCTTCACGAAATCGGAACCGCGCCACCAACTCGCCTCCACGGCACAGGTGGGTCTCGGTCCCTTCGGCCACGGCGGCACTTCTCCACCCGGGCTTGCCGAGACTCCACTCGCCCATCACCACCCCCCTGCCGGGGATCTCGGTGACTTCGCCATCCTCCGGGAGCTCGAAAAGATGCTCGCGCAAGGCCCGACTCAACGGGTGCACGCTGTCGCGCACCATTGCCGCGAGTATCCGACGGTCCGCCTTCTCGATCTCTTTGGGATTGACCAGTTCGGGCGTCTCCATGGTCAAAGTCCCCGTCTTGTCAAAATGCACGCGCTGCACCTTCCCAAGGCGCGGCCAGAGATTCGCCGCCCTGACAAAGAGACCGAATCGCCTCATGAAGCCGGAGGCCATCTCGTCGATGAGCGGAAGCGAAACGCCGAGAGCACATGGACATGAGACCACAAGCACCGAAATGAACACTTGAAGCGCTGCGGCCCCTCCCTCACGAAGCCAGAAGAGGCCTCCCACGACGGCGATGATAGAAACCGCAGCGAGATAGACCTGAAGCACCCGCTCGAGGCAGACATTGCGGTAGCCCCGTGAAGAGGAATCCGAGAGCAGCCGCGAGAGCACCGACCCCTCGAAGGATTCCAGCGCCTCGATCGCAGTCGGTTTCCGTCCGACAAGCACCGCGCCAGCCGGCACTTCATTCCCGAGTTCACAGACTCGGGAGTCAGGCTCCCCATTGATGGTCTCCAGACTGAATTCCGCGCGAATATCCAACAACCTCCCCCTGACGGCCGCCATTTCGCCCGACTTGATCTCCACGCGATCCCCGCGATTGATCAGCTCCATCTGCTGTCGGGAGCGAATCCCGGTTTCGAGCAACCGATTGCGATTCCTTTCCACCGCAAGCTGCTGCACCCATCGCCCGAGGAGCATCAGAAAAATGAAGACGGCGACGAAGTCGAAATAGAGCAGGCTCTCAAGGTTCAACACCCAACCTGCGAGCGAACCGAGATAGGCGCTGATGATGCCGAGGGAAATTGGCGTATCGATGTGGAGCGTCCGATGCCTCAGACCGTACCATGCCCGTCTGAAGAAATATCCCCCGCCAACGAGCAGAGCCAAGGTCGCCGAAAGAACGGTGACAAGCTTGAACACTCCCGCAAAAGCAAAGTCACTTCCCATTCCGAGATAGCTCGGAAGGCTGAACGCCATCCCGTTGAGAGCGAAGGCACCACAAATGCCCATCTTCGTCGCGAGTTCGCGTGTCGCGGATCTGCGGGGCTTTTCACCGAGTGGGCCGAGGACGTATCCGAAGTTCTGAAGCTCTCTCGCAAAGGCGCCGTGATCGAATGCTCCCGCTTCCCAGAGCATCCGCAACTGCCCCAACTGAGCATTCACGTCGATCCTCAACGCCCCCTCCTGACGCACGAAGACGCTCTCGATCAGCCAAATGCAGGCCGCGCAGGAGATCCCCTGCACATCGAGTTCGAGATGCGGAGCCTCACCTGTCGAAGCCGCCGACTCGGCCTTCTTCGCCCTGTCGGCGAGCCAGTCGTAGTCCCTTGAGTGGAACACGACCGATTTCACCGGTGCGGAAACCTGACGACCTTTCAGGGCGTAGAACCGCTCGAATCCCTCGCGACTGATCAAGGCGTGGACGAATTCGCAGCCAGCACAACAGAACCGCTCTTCCGGGCGCTTGCGAAGATACGGCGTTCCGCAGTGTGCGCAGGCAGTCTCGGTTCGCCCACTCATGTCTCTTCCTTCGGCCAGACATCCTTGGAATCGAAGTCCTCCTTACGGTTTTCCATGGGGACGCAGTGAGTCACGCTCGCCACAGTGGTCTTGACTACGGCGATTCCGATTCCGCTGTTGAAATACTTCAGAAAGAAGGCGCGCTGGAGATTGTTGACGCTTGTCCAAGCCGTTTTGATAGCGCTTGGTTCAGCGAGGACTTCTGCTGTTCCCTTCAAGTAGATGAGGTCGCGCTGGTCATCGGAAGTGAACAGCCACTCGACATTGGGATTCGCCCGCAGATTCCGGACTTTCTCGCTGTCCGGCGAAGTGATGGTCAGTAACTCGTTTTGTGCGAGTAGCCCGAGAGTTCCCATCCATGTGGCATGCGGACACCCATCTTCTGAGACCGTCGTCAGTAGAGCGACACGCTCGCCTTCGACGAATTCGGAGAGCAGCTTGCGCACTGCGGGAATCTTGTAGTCGTTGTTATCTGATTTCATGACGTGTTCAATGGCAACCGCACCCTACAATCGGGGATTCGACAAACCATAGCGTTCCACGCAGCCGCCACGCGAGAACCAAAGCGGCAAGCACCGCGACTCCCCGCTGGACCGCTGCCATTCCGCCGGGCCCGAGTTTCTGCTGAAGGATCCCCATGCGGTTCTGGGCGACCCAAAGAAGGGGCACCGTGCCCATCGCGAACGCGAACATGAACTCGGCCCCGCGCAGAGCCGAACCGCTCACGAGAGCAATGCCGAGCATCACGTAGAGCGGCCCGCAAGGCAGCATCGGCGTCGCCAGCCCCAACAAAAGTCCGCCGCGCGTGGCCGACATACGACCAACCCGCAGACGCAATCGCGCCATCCGGCGCATGAGGAACGCGGGCCGAGGCATCTTCCGGTCCAAGCCGAGGCCGATGAGAAGCAAAGCGATGACAAGAAACCACGGGACGACTACCGCCGGAGAATCGGCGAGCCGCGACATCGGCAGATAGCCCAACATTCCGACGATCGCACCCAGCGCCACATAGGAAGCCATGCGTCCGCCGTGGTAGGCGACCGCTGCCAACTGCCGCTCGCCCTGGCCGGCCCGCATCGTCACGAGGCTGCAGCCTAGCGGGCCGCACATTCCGACGCAGTGGACGCTTGTCACGAGGCCGGCCACAAATGCGGCGCCCACCGTGTTGACCGCATCAATGGCCATTCGAGCGACCTCCTTCCTCAAGCGGGACGGGCTCCGGGCGGTTCGAGACCGCGA
>CAJIAN010000012.1_pt1 | contig 13541 bp, 10 predicted proteins | sample 9199061 | NCBI WGS metagenome assembly CAJIAN01 (sample SAMEA7708264, study PRJEB35096) | sediment metagenome | biome: marine neritic benthic zone biome [ENVO:01000025]; feature: sediment [ENVO:00002007]; material: shallow marine sediment [ENVO:03000034] sea grass bed [ENVO_01000059] ...
AACTCGCACCAGTAGTGCTCGACGCGGTCGAAAAGATCGATATGGAGAACTTCGGAACCATCGGGATTCGCGACGAATGCCGCCAGCGGACTGAATTCGGCGTAGCCCAGATACATCCATCGGTGCTCCCTCGCGACTTCCCGCAACGCGCCGATGGAATCGGGTCTCCGCCCCGGTGCAACGAGAATATCCACGTCGTGCCCCACCGACGCGGGAACCTCTTCGTAATTCCGAAGAAACACATAGTCGATTCCCGCGGCGTCCAAGGCATCGAGAAACTTCAGGACGAACTCGCCCCTTGTCAGCTGGTCGCTACCGCTTTCCACAATGGGATCTGAAGGTTCCGTTTCGATGGACTGCATCCAAGGGTCATCTGTGCGAACCCACCCGACTCGGCAATCAGCCCTGCGAGATCGCGAACATCGTGCCCTCCACGCGCATGATCTTCCGCTCCGTGGCGATGCTCTTGAGATACTTTCGCACGTCGGGCCAGAAAAATCCGTCGTTATAGTCGTGCCAGATCACCCAACCGCCGGGCTTGACCAGCCTGTAGGCGGTGTTGGTATCGGCCTCGACGTATTCATACGCGTGCGAACCGTCCACGAAGACAACATCGCATTGTCCTTCGTGCTCGGAATAATCGAACGTCGCACTGTCGCCGTACAACTGGTGGATGCGTTCTTCGATGGGAGCTCCTAGAAAGCGCCTTACCGTCCGGTCTCCGTAGATCATTTTCCTGTCCGAAACCGTGACCTCGAACTTCGTTTCGATCGCGCCTCCGTGCTCGGGGGCCGGGGGGAGATCAAGGGTATAGAGCTCGCCATCCTCCGGAAGATTCAGCGCCAGATTGCATGCGGTCACGCCGACGGATGTGCCGATCTCGAAGACACGCTTCGGCTTGAGATGCTGGATGATGGCTCCGATGGCCAGTGTCTCGTAGGCGGAGATACTGGATCCCTCCCACGGAAAAACATGCCCGGTCCGTATCGTCTCGGCCTCAATGCCGGGGAAGATTTCAGTCAGCTGGCGCGAGGGAATCAACGGACAGTCGTAGTCGAGCTCGTCGTTCAAGGCACGCACTCCGAAGGCAAAACGGTTCGTCTTCTTCCGGCGGATCCACGGATAGAGGCAAAGGAACTTCACGCCGGCGAAAAACGCGCCCACATACCTGCCCGCACCGAGCATGAGTCGTTCAGGATTCAGTTTGGATGACTTTCTTGTCATGGATGTACGTGGTTCTTCAGAGAGAGAATCAAGACGGCAAACCAAGCTATCGTCGGAGCCAGACTGGGTCGACCGTAACAACTAGTCCGTCACCAGCCCGATGGGATCGATTCCCAACTGATCGTCCAAACTCGTGTGGCTGATCACACGATAGGGAACCTCTTGAAAGGGGATGGATGGTCCGACACCGACATCGAATCCCCGGGTAAGGTTCTCGTCCAGTCTGGCATTCACCGAATTCGCGTTCACAAAGGTGATTCCCACGCCTCGAAGGAAGCTGGTGTATCCCTGAATCACGGGGTCATCGGCGAAAACCACGTTCCGGAAGATCAGTGCATTCCGATCCCCCACCGCAATGCCCCCGGTCCTCGTGGAGATGGGAAACGATATGCGGTTATCCAGGATGACCGGATTGGGCGCCCATGTGAAGATGCCGTGGGAAACGGGCACCGACCCGGTCGATGTATCCCTCGGACGAATATAGTTGTCCTTGATGAGCATGCCGTCCGCCGACGGAAACAGTGGCGTTCGAGACTCGACGTAGATGTTGATGCCCACGCGAGCATCGAGAATGATGTTGCGTTCGACGCGGCCACGGGCGTTGACTGTGATTCCCGTCGGGTTGGAAACGGGAGCGAGAGTTGGCTGCCGGAGGTCGAAAAAGTTGTCGGAGACGTCAGCCAGCGTTGGAGTGGGCACCTGGAGATAGACGGGCGTCGCCCACAGAATCGAGGTTCCGGGGAGCGCGTTTTCGCGATGGCCTATGTTCGTGAGTTGCGCCGTTCCCGCATCAACGTCGGTGGCCACAACTCGCATCGAATTGTTCCGAGCCTGAAAACGGAAGTTCAGGAACTGCCCCGGCTCCAGAACGTCCGCGGAGAACTGAAAGTGGACGGTCACTGCTGTTGTATCGTCTGCCGGCGGCATCACGAAAGTGTGTTTTGTGTTGCCTAGCTTTGTATGATCGTTCGTCTGTGCCACGGACTCCGCGCCCATTCGCCGTACGATGTTTCTTTTGAAGACAAGTTCTTGAGGGCTTCCGAAGTGGGAACCGTCCTTGATCTTGCCTCCGGGGCTCGTGGTTTCGTCCGACAGGTCGTCGCTCCCTCCATCGAACAGGTTGTCGAGATAGGTCGCGCGGTCGACCCAGGAGGAAACGAACACCTGAAGTCCCCCGCCGAAGGCGGCAAGGCTATCGATGGAATTCGTTCCGTAGGGATTCAGGAAACGACATGACTTGATGGTGAGACACCTCAGTTTGGCCGTTCCGGCGAAACTGCCTGTGTTCACTGTGATCGAACGATGGCAGTTCTCGAACTCGCAATTGTCGAATTCGACCGACTCGATAACCCTGTCGTCAACCTGCCCGAAGAGCACGCCGGTCGCACCACTCGGTTCTCCGGTGACACGGCGGAGCGGCTTGCTCGTTTTCTCGAACTTCAGATCGTGGAAACTCAGTGTGCGGAACGTCCCCGATACCAGCAACAGCTTGACCCTCTCCGGGGCCATGTCCGAAAACAACTTCGCCCCCTCTTCTCCCCGAATCACAAGATCCCTTCCTGCAAGGTCATTGATCCCCAAGTGAAGAATCCTGAAGTTGCTCATGCCTACGGGGGCCCAGATACTCCCCGCACACCGATACACTCCCGCAGGGAAGACCAAGGTGTTGTGATTTGCAGACGCTTCGAGGAAATTAATCGCCGCCTGGATCGCCGGTGCGTCGTTTGCAATACCATCCGCGACAGTCCCGAAGTCGGCCACTGACAGCGGCACCTCGCGAATCAGGTTCACTGATTGCTCCGCCCCCCCGCTGGCAACGTCATAATCATCCGTATCGATGAGCGTGAGCGTCACCGGTTCGCTCAGGCTGATTCCAGATTCCGAAACCGGATGAACGGGGATCACCACCGAATCGACCCCAAAGGGAATCTCGACCGTGGGCGGGAGGGGCTCGTAATCCGAACCGTAAATGGCGGAACCACCCACGGTGTAGCTCACCTGAATCGCATCGATTCCTCCCGTCCGACAGATCTCAAATCCACCGCTGGTCTGCGCCGAAATGTTCGCCACCGCGCCCGCAGCGCGTACTTTCACGACGCTCGGAGCTTCCAGCCGTTGCTGCAGCTCCGTCCAGTCCCCGGCACCGTTGTGAAGCGAGTCCTGGAGATCCACGTCGAATCCGGAAACCTCCTCTTCCCAATCCCACAATCCATCCCCGTCGGTGTCCGTGTCGGTCGCGAGAAAACGGACATCTCCCTCGGCGATGCTCTCGGTCGAAGCAAACGCCACAGACATGGCTTCCCCCGTCCCAACATACGTTCCTCCCACATCCTCCCACTCCCCGAGAGTTGTTCTTTTCTGCATCTGATAGTGTTTCGCAGGCTGGCTTTGCCACGTCACGATCACTCCGGGGCCAATCGAGAACCCCAGCAACTCGAAACGGCTCTCCTTGTCGTAGGCGTCCGTCCCGGTGAGCCATTCAAGGACATCACTGTGCCCGTCGCCATCCGAATCGAGAAGAGCAAGCGTCTCCTCCGCAGCAGCAAGGTGCGGACCCATTGACGAGACGGCACGGATCCGGAAATACCGTTCCTCGCCGGACTGAATCGGAACGACATACGTCGTCACCTCACCAGATGCCTGAAGACGAGATCCCCGGTTCTCCCACGGACCAAGAAGCGACGTTGCAGCCTGAACTTGATAGAACCGACCCCGAACACTCGACCACTGAAGGATGATGCCATCGACCGGTTCCAGGGTCAGAGGGCGCAGAGACGAATCCTCATCGAGCGGATCCGTTCCGTTTCGGTTTTCATCGAGATTCGAATCCCCGTCGCCGTCGCTGTCCGCGTCTGGCAAGATCCCGGTAACCCCGTAGAGGCGCTCCCAGACATCGCTCATTCCGTTTCCGTTCATGTCCAGATCCGCACGCGAGACCGCAGGAACCAGCAGAAATGCGGCTCCGATTACGAGGCGCGCGAAACCGGCACCTCTCATTCTCCGATGGGGGGAAACAACCACTCTCTTTTACTCGACGGAGGTTCTCTCGAAATGGTTACAGGGGCTACCCTAAAAATCCAACTAAATTTCCGGCGGCCCGCCCGTCACCCCTCCTTGCTGGGCCAGAACCCCTTGCTCAAATTCACGATTTTTCCGTGGTGTCCGTTGCCCGACACGTCACCGGCCCGGCTGCCTTTTCCCTCGTTCAGGGGGATGCTGAGGAATGGCTCGCCGAAACTCCCCTTCTTGAACAACTTCTGCACGTCGGATGCCCGGATGTTCGAACTGTAGATCACGGCCCCGCGAAGCTGACCGCGGAAAGGTGAGGAGGCCGTGCCCCCGCCAGAGTCCCTCGCCCCGATCATCAGCCTCGCTTTGGAAGAGCGGTGGATTTCCGTGAACTCGGAATCCTCGAGCCTTCCGGCTTCGTACGGCTTGCCATCCAAAAAGAGATCCAACGACCCTTCCTCGAAGGTGAACCCGCAATGATGCCACTTGCCGTCGAAGACGTTCGCGATCCGATAATACTTCCGATGTCGCTGGTCGCGTCCACCGTAAACGATGATGTCGAGGTGGTTCTTTCCTTGCTGCATCAGCCAGCTGCGCTCGCCGTCCTCGGACTTCACGACGCCAAACACTGCGGGCAGCCCGTCTCTTGACTCGCCTTTGACCCAAATGAAGGCGGAGAAGCTCATCGTATCCTCGTTGAACGCGTCGGGTAGCTTTCCGAAAGTAACGTACTGGTCCCTTCCGTTGAACGTCCCGCCCCTCGTCGTGAGCGCAGTCGATCCCTTCTCTTCCGGCGCCTGCCGCAATGCCTTCAATGCGTTCTTCACCTTGAGCGCGTCTTCCAGTCGCCCCTCGCCTCGAAGTTTCGATTCCAGATCGACGAGGAGTCGCTCGTACTTGGACTCCCACGGCCGGAGTGCGGAAGTCGCACGTCGCTCGAACACGCTTGCAACTCTCGCGAGCGATTCGGGCTCCTTCGGCAGTCGCGTCAGCACGCTCATCGCGGTCGCTTTGCCCAAGGCTACCCGGAGGCGCTCCTCTCTGATTTTCAGCGCTTCCTCGATCCGGCCCCGGTCAGTGACCGCTTTTTCCAGGCTTTGCAAATCGGCCACGTATCGTTTCTTGAGAGGTTTCACCACTTCCTCGGATTTTCTGAGGTATCCCGCTCGGAGTTTTTCAAGTTCCTCCGGATCCGAGGACTCGCAGAGTGCGCTTCGGACCAGTCCGCATAGCAGCGTGCAGAACAATAGCGTGACCGTTCTCATGGGGTGGACAGTGTAGGTGGACGGAGCCGAACGAACCAGTTCAATTTTGTTCGTCTTCGGGCAACTCGCGGACGAGAAACCCCCGGAGCTCGTCTTCGGCGAGGACAACCGGTCGGTGCACCTTCTTACAGCGGGGACTGCTCTGTCCCGGCGCCACCGCCCGACCGAGCGTGCCGTCGTAAGTGAGACCGATGGCTCTCGCCATCCGGAAGTAGCACAGGTTCGGAACAATCGGTGAATGGATTTCCCGCAGCTCCGCCGACGAGTCTACGAAGACGATTCCGCCCAATCCCGCTCCGTGTGGCCCCGCAATCACCGAAGCTTCGGCACACAGTCGGATCTTTTCCGGCACTGAGAATTTCTCCATGAGGACGTATTCGAAGCCACAATCGGCCACGACTTCCCGGAGGTCCGCATCCTCCAACGAGAAGGACCGGTTCCCGCCTTCGCGACCGATGAAGAGCTTTCGACCAGTCTTGACTCTCCAATCATCTCGCACCAGTCGGCGGAAAAGACTGATCTGCTTGGGTGTGTAGACGCAGTCCCTCATCGGCATCGAGTAGACGATCATTCGGTCCACCTCAAGATGCGTCGAATCCTTCGCCGGAATGATGGCCTCTTCGTCGATCCCAATGAGTTCCATCCACTCCTTCTGGAACGGTTTCTCGTATCGGACATAGATTCGATCGATCTCACCCTGCTTCAGATCCTCCTTGAGTCGAATCAATTGCGGGACGACTTCGAGAACCCAGTGCGAATAGTTCTCACAGCTCATGGAGTGAGCCACCCCGACCCGTTCCCCCCGACCCGAAACGGCAGGGATACGAACCCGATTCCAGAAGGAAAAATGTTGGGGTTGCATCCCGTACTCGAAGGTCAGTTCCGAAAAGATACGATTGCTGCGGTGCACGACCACTCCCGCCATGCCGTACACTCGGGCGCCCTCGAGTCGTAGACGGAATTGCCGCGTGGTGGATCCGGTCTTCAGACTCCTGAAACAGTCACCGAGGGGAGAATCGAAGAGACGCTGCGGGATCGGACGCTCGACCCTCATCGGAGGTTCGAACTCCTCGTAGCTTTCCTCGGCACCCCGGTAGTCGGATCGGGACCATTCGACGACGCAAGGGAAGTAACCCTCGGGACGCGTTTGACCCCCGCTCTTTCGAACGATGGGAATCGCAAGCCTGGCCCCCGTGCGGTAGACACGGTTTCTCCATCGCTTCAACTGCAGTCGCGTGAACATCACGCAGGATCAATGTCCGACCATGTCGTTCGCCTGCGAAAGCGAATTGATAGTGTCGACCGTGAACCACTTCGTGGGAAGGACTCTGGAGACCATCAGCTCGTTCTTCGACATGAGACGACTCCAAACCGTGCCGAAATCCTCGTCTGGTTCCACGAGCCGATTCACCTTGCTGGGGTGGATCACTTGAATGCCCGAACAGTAGGTGTCCGCCGGCTGGGTTCTGCTCAATTCGGTAACCACCTGGTTCTCGTGGAAGATGTAGTCGCCTTCGAGATCGGGAACCGGCTTGACCGGGACAACCATGCAGGCCGGCGCTCCGAGGTCGATGTAGTCATCGTACAGACGATCGAATTCCAGCTCGGTTAGATTGTCGCAGGTGAGAACCACGATGGGTTCGTCGAGCAGTGATAGGAGCGAATGGAAGAGCCACCATGCATTGCCTTTGCCCTCAGTGGAAATGACGGAGGCGATTCCCTCCTCGATGACGTGTTCGGCAAGCATCCTTGCCTTGTAGCCCACCGTCACATGCACCTGCGGAATGCAGGGAAGAACGCGTTTGATACCGTTGAGGATCAGCGTGGATCCACCAAACGGGGCCATCGGCTTCGGGATGACCTCGGTGAGGGGACCCATCCGGGTGCCACGCCCCGCAGCCAGAATCAACGCGTTTCGGAATCCATCAGCCATGAATCTCCTCTTCGGGCGGGTTGCTGATCAACTCGAGAATCTCGTCGTCGGTGAGACGGTCGGTATTCCCCGACGAGAGTCCGACCTCAATCGGATTCTCGACCTCTTCATTGAAGGAAATGACGTAGTGACGCACACCGTCGAACTCCGTCTCGTAAGTGTGGGGTAGCTCGAGTTCGCCGATCAGGTATTCGTCGAGGCGCTCCCCGGGGCGACCCTCGATCTTCTCCCATTCTCCACCGAGATTATCGGTCCAAACGCGGAGAATATCCTCGATCTGAGCAGCCTTCATGTACCGCGAAAGGACCTTGCCCTGCACCTCGTCGATCTCTCGGATCGCAGTGAGAACGAGCTTCACCGCTTCGTCCACGGTAAAAAAGAAGCGTCTCATCTCGGGGCCGGTCGTGCCAATCTTTCCCGTCTTCTCGTGCATCTCTTTCCAGATCGGCAGGACGGACCCGGTCGACCACGCGACGTTGCCATAACGCACGCACGTGAACCGCGTATCCGACTTGCCGTTCATCGAACAGAAGATCCGTTCCATGATTGCCTTCGACAGGCCGTAGGTATTCCGCACCGGCGGCGATGCCTTGTCCGTGGATACGCCGACAACACTGTCCACTTCACATTCGACGGCAACGCGGGCAACGTTCTGCGAGCCGACCACGTTCACGTCCACACATTCCATCGGGTACTTCTCGGATAGATCCACGAACTTCGTGGCGGCCGCGTGAATCACGATATCCGGCTTGAACTCGCGGAAGGCGTCCCTGACGGACTCTATCGACGCCACATCCATCGGCGCAATCTCACAGCCCGTAAACGACTTTGCCTTGTGGTTCTGCTTGTTGTTGCGTGCCGTGAGGATCACGCGAAACCGGTCCTTCAGTGCGAGTGCGAGGCGCTTCCCGAGATACCCTGTCCCTCCGGTGATGAGTAGTGTCTTCTGGTTGTTCATTGGCTGAGCGTCGGCTTCTTTGAGGCGACCAATCTAGGGTCATTCAGCTCGCAGGCAAGGCGGCGGGGTTTGTTTTTCTCGCAGGATCTCAAAGAGCTATAGAAGAGACCGGTATAGCTCGACTTCCTCAGGTCGCGAAAATCGGTCGTTGTGCCAGAGCAAGACAAAATCACCCCCAAATCGCCGACATTGCTCCTTTAAAGACTGCAACAATGAAGCGGCCCCGTCGATGTCCAAGCCAAGGTAGCGCGGCTCCAGAAGCGAGACGTCCATCGCTGTCAGCGGCCGCTCGCGAATCTTCAGCGGCCTGCGCTCGACAACGTCGTAGGTCGGAAATTCGTAGCAGGTTCCACAGCGAAATCCCGGGCGATCCGCATACCCGAGCGTTGTATCGTAGGAAACGCCGATCCCGTCGAGATGGCGCATCGTGTCCGGTGTGCGCCAACGTAAATTGTGCATGCGAGCCCCCCATCCATCCTGCTGGATCCCTTCGTCGTCGCAGGCCTTCCGGAGTCGCGCCAGTTCTCGGCCCAGTTGCGGAGCATCAAGGTAGGTGTTGAAACTCGGATGAAGACCGATCTTGTGACCGCGCTCGTGGATGCTGCGCAGGAGAGAGCGAATCTCCGGATCGTCGATGCCGTAGTGCCCATCGATCGCACCCGCTGTATGGTCGCTGATGAAGAAGAACGTGCCACGTAGACCCGCGTTCTCGTTCAGATCCATGATCATGTCGAAGTTGTTCGCGGGATCCTTCGACAAATCGCCGATGAGACGCGCGCGGCACCACAGTGAGAAATTGCGCACCGCGTTCGATGGCGAGCGCCGCTTGATCAGATCGCCACCACAGCTTCGGACGATCTGTGGAAACGAATAGTATTTGTACTTGAACGGACAGTCGACGTCGTGCGAAACGACGACGCGGAACTCGTGTTTCTTGACCGAAAGATCGGAATCCATGCGGCGTAGCGCATCAACGAGTATCTCGACGTATTCGTTGATGATCGGCCGACCGAGAAATCCCTCCCGATGAGCAACCGATTGGACGGATTGGAAGCGATCTCTGCTGTCTCTTCCACCTTCGACGGCCGCTTCCTCGTATCGTGACAGCATGAAGAAGGCCGATCCGAAAACATCGAGCCCGAGATAGCCGTCGCGAAGCTCATCGGTGCCGTAGAGGATGGGTAGGTCGGTGTCTTGCCATGTGGCGAGAGGAGCCAGGGGAAGGGTTGATTCGCGGAGCCAGTCGTCATCCGGTAATCCGAAGAACCCGTCTGCCAATTCGAGCGTCCTGCCTTCTCCAAGATGAATGACCGGTCCCGCCAGCTTGTCAGAGAATTCGACATCGAAGTTCAGGCCGAGGAACTCGTCAAAAATGACATCTGCGACATAGAGGCGTTCGGCCCGCTTTGAATCGTCGGGTAGTTGAAGGCGAATCATTCGGATTTGCGCGTGAGCACGACGAACAGCCCCGATTCCGACGGAAGGTACCTCGGCCATCCGAACTTGACGGTCACCGAAATGAGAGGCCGCACCAGCCTTCGGATCAGTTTCGAAACCTGGCTCTGCCGAGGACGCGGTTGGATTGCGGAAGATCCCGACTCCGCAGAGTCTCCGATCAACGGTGTCGTCCCCGGCCGGAGCACGGACTCCCCCCTTTTCCGCCTTTTCCAAAAAGCTTGCGCGGCCCCCGGAGGGGTGGGTTCGACTCTCACCCTGGCATCTGCGACATCCGCGAACTGCTCGGTCCAGAACCGCTCTTCAAACAAAGTCACCAGATCGGGGGGGGACGTGTTGGGCACCCACACTTCGCCGAGCGCTCTCGCAGTTTCCGCGTTCGGCGCGTTGAACACAAGGATCCCTCCGGGGCGGAGGCGATCGATGAGACTCCGGGTCATACCGGCTGGTTCGGCCACGCAGCCAATCGTCCCAACGTGATAGATCGCATCGAACTGCCCGTCTTCGGGAATCTCGGTGGCGAAATGATCACCGAAAAGCTCAGCTGCACCCTCGACAGCCGACTCCGAAACATCGACACCGAGGGTGTCGTATCCCTTCGCGATGAAAAACGAAGTGAGATATCCGCGCGAGCAACCGATCTCAAGGACACAGCCGTTGCCCCGGAGGGATTGCTCGATTTCCGAGATCACGAACGCATTCTTGGAGCCCGCGGCGCAGAGCCATCGACTCAGACCCTCGATGTCCCCGGCTTCGAACAATCGGTGGCATTCCTCGGCGAACTGCGCGTGAACCGCATAGCTCGACTGCGGGGCCGCGTGCAAGCGCTCGTAGATCTCTGGATCGCGGGGGGTGAACCGGCAACCGCATTCGTTACAATCGTAGATCGTGCACTTGTAGTCCGAGTAGGGTCGATACTCACCGACCTCGATGGCATCGGGCGCTGAACAGGCGCTACAGTTCATGACTTCGTACGTTCCTTCAATAAACCAGCCATCATTCTCGCGTTCTCCTTCACCTCGTCCGCAACCGTCGAATGACGCTCCGCAAGCGTCGCCGCGATATCCTCGTGGTCCTTGTCGAGTCGATCGAAGAGCTGCTTGAACTGGTCGGTCTCGCCCGAAACACCGTCGTAGACAAACTCCTCGCTCCCATACTTCCGCATGATGTCGCGGTACTTCCCATGCCACGAAAGCGAGAGGCAGGGAACTCCCGACGACAGCGCGGCAACCACACTGTGATACCGAGCCCCGACGTGAATCCATGCCTGACTGATGATGCCCTTGAGCTCCATAGGAGAGAGATCGTCCGAAACAACGGCCGGCCTTGCCTCCTCCGAACACCCTTCGGCAACCAGGTTGCAGACTGCCAGATCACAGATCTTCGGATCCGGACGACCGACACGCAGGGTGTGGGGCACGAGGCAAACTCGATAACCTCGCCCGGCAAGCCAAGTGCAGACTTCCGCCATCTCTTCCACATGTCGCTCGGAGCGGGAGTACACCACCGCGCTCGGAGAGATGGTCACGATCTTTTCGTCCTCTCGAGTCTGCAGGAGATCACCCAGATAGGATGCTCCTTCCTCGGTTTTGTAGGGAAGTTCGATGGCGACATCCGGGAACGATCGCGCTTCCTTTTTGGGGAGCAGTTCCTCGACGCCGGCCAGACAATCATCGCCCCGACAGAAGATCACCGGCTGACGCTTGAGGTCGGATTTGGCCGCCCAGCGTACCCACCGGGTGGTGAACGGACCGTAGCTTTGCGTCCATGCGAGCATGGGCCGGAAAAGCACGCGGGAAAGCACGTAGACGTGAAATCGCTGGGTGCAGAGCAAGGTCTTAAGGTCGCCGGGGCCGATCGGCGGGCCCATATAGGTGATCGCCTGCATGTCCACGATTGCCTGCGACCTGCGCAGGGTTTTCGCCCACCGAAAGAAGCGGCGGAGTCGCTCCGGAAACTGCTTGAAGCAAAAAGGGGGGAGGACGTCAGGCAATCCGAAAGACGGCACGACGGGGACACCGTAGCGGTCGGCCGCCTCCTTTTCGTGGGGCCATTCCGCGCCTGCGGGAACGGAGAGGGTGAACTCGGCATCCGGGATTTCACGGCGTAGGACCTCCATGAGCGAAAGCGCGAGCGCCGGGCCGCCTTTATTGCCTTGGAGGCAAAGACCCGTGATGAAGATCCTCATGCTGACGATTTCTTCCGACCCAGCAGTTTCCGCCCCACCATGCGGGCGACCTCCAGCGGCGACTTTCCACGAAGCTTCAGACCGAAGAACCGGCCGAGATACATCATGCGGTACAGGCGATAACGTCCCGCCCGCACGGCTCGGCGCATGGCGAACTCGTAACGAAAACCCCGTGCCTCTCCGTCATCGGGATCATCTCCGAAATCGGCCTCGGGAACCTTGATCGAACGCTTGCGCATGTATCGCTTGAGCCTGCGCGCCTCGGTGCCGAAGACCAGATTCTCCGACTGACTCTCATTCAAATCGCCATCCTCCGCAGGCGTCAGATGGACCCCGCCACCCGCTTGAAGATCGCTCAGTGCTCTCTCACCGGCTTCTGTTCGGACGACGATGATGCTCAACTTGTCTCCCCGATGCCTCGCCAGCCAGGCGTCGCCAACCGCGATGTCCGCCAGCACGTTGACATGATTCTCGCAACTCCGGCAACGCAGCCGATTCAGCGGCAATGAAAAGGAAGCCCGATAGTCGATCATCTCCGACATGCTTCCGAATACAGAGCGACTGAACTTCTGAATTCCCTCCTCTTCCGTCGTGATCTTCAGCATGCCCGCCTCGTCCTCTCCGCGATAACCCGCATCAATGATCTCACCTTCGATACGCTTGAACTTCGCAAAGGCCTTGAGAGAATGGTCACTGTACATCCATCCGCAGATGAGCCCCACACTTAGCGCAATCTTGCTCCTCAGTTCCGGCTCGCATTGCTGTGAAAACTTGAGGATGCCTTCGAGTTGGCACGGCGTCGACACGAGAAGACACGGGCGGTCGACCTCCCGAAGTAGTGGGATGGCCTGAACGAACGAGACACCATGGTAAATGGAGCCCGGAATGCGCGAGAGGTCTTCGCGTTTCCTGAAAATCATCGGCTCGTACTCCTTCCCTTCGGACTTCCCAAGACAGATCACCGGCTGTCCGCTGTCGAGCGCCTGCTCGATGAGAGCGCGGACGATTCCGCCTGAGCTCGAGACCCCGTTATCGCGGTGAACCTCGGCCCAACCGAGATGCATCGCGCGGATATCCCCTGAGCGATCTACGGTTTCACCCGGCCGGCCCAGCAGCTCGGCAAAATCAACCGCGACGCTAGGGCAGACATCGTCGCAGGGTGCCGGGCAGCCGTCGCAGGACGTCGCGTCGATGATGGCGACCTCGTGCGCCGCTCGACCGGGGTGATAGGCGGGCCGCACATTGTCCCGAGGGCACGCAGGAATGCACGCGCCGCAGGCGATGCAAAGATCGTTGCGGACCACATCCGCAATCTGGGGCGAGAAGCTCATTTTCGTCAGACCGGATCCGAATCGAAAGCCTCTAGGATCTTCCGGCGGTGCAAGGTGGGATCGAATAACGTTCTCGCAAGCGCACCAGCTTTCGCGCTCATTTCCCGTCGTTCTTCACCCCGTTCGATCAGCAGGCCGATTTGATCTGCCAGGGCGTTGGTGTCTCCCGGCAAAACGA
>CAJIAN010000981.1_pt1 | contig 13526 bp, 11 predicted proteins | sample 9199061 | NCBI WGS metagenome assembly CAJIAN01 (sample SAMEA7708264, study PRJEB35096) | sediment metagenome | biome: marine neritic benthic zone biome [ENVO:01000025]; feature: sediment [ENVO:00002007]; material: shallow marine sediment [ENVO:03000034] sea grass bed [ENVO_01000059] ...
TCAGGTGCGGACGGGATCTACCGCGCTGAATGACGATCGTCTTGGGATGCGTCATCTCGAGCAGACCGGCGCCGCCGCGGGTGAGTCCGTACCCGCTCTGTCCGCGCCCGCCGAAGGCGAGCCGCGGATCCGCGGTAGGTGCGATCAGGTCGTTCACCACGACGCATCCGGCGTCGATGCGCTCGGCGAAAGCCTCGGCTTCCGCCTGCGGCCCGAACACGGACGCACCCAGGCGATGGGGGCAATCGGCATCGAGACGGAGGGCTTCGTCTATATCGGTCACTGGAACGATGCAGATCTGCGGGCGGAAGGAGGCAAGATCGGAGGGAAAGTCGTGGGGATCGGCAACGACGGAGACGCATCCCGAGTAATCGGCGGGCAGATGCGTGCGGATCGCACCCTCGAGCGGAACAACCATGCCTTCGGAGACGAAGACTCGACGGGGCGCGATGCATGTCGCACCATCGTTCCACGCGAGTCCGAAGGCGATCGCCTTGCCGGCAAGCGTGAGGTCGGCATTTGGGAGAATGAAAACCGCGTCGCAACCGGAAAGTTCAACGACGCACGGAGTCGCGTTTTGGGCGGCGCGTCCGAGAACCTCGGTGCCCGTTTCATAGCTGCCCGTGAGGAACACTTTCGCCACTCCGTGATCGATGGCTGCTCTTGCCGTTTCCGGATTCTCATCGAGCACGTGAACCATTCCATCCGGAACTCCACAACCCTCCAGCAGTGCGACAAAGGCGAGCATGGCATCGCGACCGCCGGGCGCCGGCTTGACCAGCACGGCATTCCCTGCCGCGAGAGCTTGGAGCACTTGCACACCTGGCAGGAAGAGAGGGTAGTTCGATGCCCCAATGACGAGCACCGTTCCCAAGGGATCGCGCCGTTCGATCAATCGGACGCCCCGCTTCCAACCGGGTCTTCCGCGGCGCGGAACTTTTCTGGCTCGCAGCAACCGGCGTGCGTTCTTCCGGAGGAACCGCGCGGCGTCGGCCAGAGGCAAAACCTGCGAAGCGAGAATCTCGCCTTCGCTGGCTCCCGCCGAGGTCAGTCTCGCGAAGTCCATCGCCTTGTCTGCGAGTTCCGACTCGACGGCACGCAGTCGGGCGACACGCACAGCTAAGGGCGTGGCGGCCCACTGACGCTGGGCCGCAGAGGCAACTTCGATGGAGCCGCCGATCGATTTCCGCATCGACGTCTGCGAATCTGTTCTCCCCGCAAGTTGCTTCACGCTACTTCAAGCGGCGCAGGCGCGCCCAGTGGTTGCATTTCTTCGGCGATCCCGCGTGCCTCCTCCCAGTTCGTTTCGAGTCCGAGGTCCGTGAGAAGCAGACGCGAGGTCATGCGCGCCGATTCGAAAATGACAGGCAGTCCGCTGCCGGGGTGGGTTCCGCCTCCAGTCAGATAGACGCTCTCGAGATCCTCAAAGCGGTTGCGAGGCCGGAGATGCAACATCTGACCGAGATTGTGGGCGAGATTGAATGTGGCACCCATGTGGATTTGATGATCGCTCGCCCAGTCGTCGGGAGTCACCATTTTCTCGTAGCGGATCCGACTCTCGACATCGGCGAAGCCCATTTTCTCCACCTGCTGAAGAGCGATCTTGCGGTAGCGCTCGCACACTTCCGGCGTCCAGGTCGTGTTCTCGTGCTGATGCGTCACCGGAACGAGAACATAAAGAGTGCTCATGCCCTTCGGCGCGAGGCTTGGATCGGTCACGCAGGCGTTCTGCACATAGGCCGACGGATTATCGGAGAGCACGTGGCGCTCCTCGATGTCCGCCAGCTTTTTCTCGTAATCCCTCGCGATGAAGATGGAATGGTGGGGCCCATCGTATTTTCCATCGATCCCAAGGTAGAGCATGAAGGTCGAGCAGGAGAATTTCTTCTTGGCAATCTTCTGATCGCTCCAGCGGCGTCTAAGGTTGTTCGGGACGAGCCGTTTCATTGCCGCGGCGAAGTCGGCGTTGATCACCATCGCATCTGCCTTGTGGCTGCCGGATCGCGTCCGCACCGCTTCGGCGCGGCGTCCTACAAAGTCGATTCCCTCGACTTCGTCACCGAGCCGTATCTCAACTCCCATCTCTTCGGCAACGCGCGCCATCGCTTCCGTGAGAGCCGCACATCCGCCACGTGGATGGAAGATCCCGTGCTCATACTCGAGAAATGAGAGGATGGAGAACAGGCTCGGGCATTTGAAGGGCGACATCCCGAGATACTTTGATTGGAAACTGAATGCGAGACGGATCCGCGGATCTTCGAAGAACTTGCCGAGGTCGGTGTCGAGCGAAGCGAACGGACGCACCAGCGGGATGGATTTGAGAAATTGCGGACGCGCCAGATCGAGCGCGCTGTTCATTGGCGTCTGCAGGATGGGCGTGAACGTTTTCAACTTCCGGCGGTTGTCCCGCAGGAAGGCCTCGACGTTCTCCGCGTCGCGTGGACTGATCTTCGCGACCTGCGCCTTGAGACGCTCGACGTTCGGCGTGGCCTCCAGCTCGCCGCCTTCCTCGAAGACTAGACGATAGTGCGGATCAAGCCGGATCAGGTCGACCTCGTTCTGGAGATTGCGCCCCGCGGCTCGGAAGATCTCCTCCAGCACCTGCGGGTACATGAAGAACGTGGGTCCAACGTCAAAGCGGAACCCCTTCGACTCGATGGCGGACGTCCGCCCACCGACACGCTGATGTCGTTCGAAGACGCGGACACGTGCACCTGATTTTGCGAGTAGAATTGCCGTGGCGAGGCCTCCGGGCCCGGCACCGATGATGTTGATCGTCTTACTGGACATCGTCGCTAGCGAATTATGTTTTTTCTGAGAGTAGAGATCGCGAATGCTTCATATACAGGTAGCGGTAACGATTGCGCCAGCCGGATGGATGCGTTGATGCAACACCAGAGCCATCCGATTCCCAAGCCCAATCGTAATCATTTCCATGAAGTGGTATTCTCTTCTCCTTCTCACCGCAATTCCGGCCTCCCTCGTGTATCTCCGCGTCGGAACGCGTGCTGGATACGAAACGGCCGCTTATGAGGTCGAACGGCGCGAGGGAGCCTTCGAGATCCGCGACTATGATGAGTTGATTATGGTCAGGACGGCCCTGAGCGGGGGGTCGGAGGACGGATCGTTCATGCGCCTGTTTCGCTACATCAGCGGTGCCAACGGGACGGATTCCAAGATTGCAATGACAACACCCGTCTTCATGTCACCCGAAGGCGAGGAGGAATTCATGAGTTTTGTGATGCCGCGAAAAGTAGCTGCAAAGGGAGCGCCGCTGCCCACAGCAACCGAGGTGGAACTCGACACGCGGGAAGGTGGCCGATATGCCGTCCATCGTTTCAGTGGCAATCGTAGTGAAGCGAAAGTGAGGGCTGCCGAGAAAAAGCTCGTGCAATGGTTGAAAACCGAAGGGATCGAGCCCACCGGTGAAACCGAGTATGCTGGCTACGATCCCCCTTTCACGCCGCCGTTCCTAAGGAGAAACGAAGTTCTCCTCCGCATCGCTGACTGACAGTAGCGGTTATCTCTCAACCTGGGGACCACGCGGGAGTCGCTTATCAGGTGATCACGCGATCTCGCACAATGGCATGGCGGCGAACCCGGACCGGAAGACCTCGAGATCGTCACTTGCGTCGTCAAAGAGCACACGGACCCCTTCATGATGGAAGGACGGATCAGCGCCGCGCAATTGCCGGCCGACCGGCAATTGTGGATGCTTCTGGAAGTCTACGTGCCCCGGTCACTCACGAGGGCGTGAGACGAGGGCGCGTCTATCCTCGGACGACGATGGAGGAGGTTTGCCTTCCGTGGTGGTGACCCGCGGACTCGTATCGCGCAGATTCGGATGGTAAATCTCGGATTCCTTGAGGTGGAGCCACATGGTGAAGAACACGCACGCCGTTCCCGCAAGGACAGTTCCAATGCCGACAAGCAGGCCGGGCTTTCCTTTGTGCATGCCCATGAGCAAGGTGATTCCCGCAAGTCCGGCGACGGCGAAATAGACCCATTGCGCCTCGAGCCACCGCGTCTGCTGTTCCTCGATCTGTGCACGCTTGGTGGCGAAGATCGTGGCGCTTTGGGTGTCGGCCTTCTTCCTGAACTGGCTGTAGGGCACGACCATGAGAGCCGCGACGATGATGAGGAGCAGTGACGCCATCTGGGCCTTGCGTTCCTTGAAGAGGAACGCCAACACCGTTCCGACAACTCCGAGGGCGAGGCCCCAGATCATGAACGGTTCGATGAGGAGGGACAGGTATTCGGGATCAGTCAGCTTGCTGGTCAGATGGGCGATTTCTTTCATCGTTAGGCTTGGCTATCGTTGGAAAGCGGGAGTTCTCCCTGCGGATCGGTCGATGTGGCGGGTGGTTCTGCGCCGGTCTTGTCGTAGGCTTTTTTCATGGCCACCCGACCGCGGGGCGTCCGGCTGATCATGCCCTGCATGATGAGATAGGGTTCGTAGACCTCCTCGAGGGTCGAGGCATCCTCGCCGACCGCGACGGCGAGCGAACTCAACCCGACCGGACCGCCCTCGAATTTGAAGATGAGTGATTCGAGGATGCGCTTGTCCATTTCGTCGAGCCCATCCTCGTCGATGTCGATCATCTCGAGCGCCTTGTCAGCGACCTCGGGGGTGATGACGTTGCCCGCCCGGACCTGCGCGTAGTCGCGCACCCATCGGAGAAGCGCGTTCGCTACCCGCGGTGTCCCGCGTGATCGCGAGGCGATTTCGTAGGCGCCGCCCGGCTCGATCTCGATGTCAATTAATCCGGCCGACCGGGTCACGATGGTGGTGAGGTCTTCGGCGGAGTAGTAGTCGAGGCGGTTGGTCATGCCGAAGCGTGAGCGCAACGGCGCGGTCAGCATGCCTGCTCGTGTCGTGGCACCGACCAAGGTGAACCTGGGCAAGGAAAGCTGAATGCTTCGGGCGTTCGGACCCTGATCGATGATGATGTCGAGCTTGTAGTCCTCCATGGCCGGATAGAGGTATTCCTCGATGGTCGGGTGGAGGCGATGGATCTCGTCGATGAAGAGCACGTCTCCCCTCTTGAGATTCGTCAGGATACCGGCGAGGTCGCCGGCCTTTTCGATCTGAGGACCGCTGGTGCAATGGATGTCCGAATCCATGGCACCGGCAATGATGTGGGCGAGAGTGGTCTTTCCGAGACCGGGCGGGCCGCAGAGGAGATTGTGATCGAGGACATCACCGCGCTGGCGGGCGGCTTCCACCATCAGCGTGATTCTTTCTTTAACCTTCTCCTGGCCGCAGAACTCGCTGAAGACGGGGGGGCGCAACGAGATGTCGAACGCGCTTTCTGGAGCTTCCGTCGCTTCGGTGTAAAAGTTCTCTTTCAAGGAATTCTGCGGTTAGGCGGCGGAAGCGGCCCGGCCAAGCTCCCGCCGAAATTTAAAACTTAACTTATCTTAAGTATTTGTCGAGCGCCGAAGGCGTGTTTGGGCGATCGGCGAAATACCGGAAATTGGAGGAATTTTCGCTGATTTGTGGCATCTTATGGGCCGTTCGTGCTTACTCCAGACTTTTTAAAGTTTGGATATGTTCGAATTTCACGATTCGGGCAGAAATAACCGCAGAACAAATGTGGTTATTTGCCGAAATAAGACCTTTACAAAGAAGGGGCTCTGGCTTTGTTGTGAGGGTTATCAAATTCGAGAATCTTAAATATTTGTAGAACTGTAACAACCACACGATGGGTTCGCGAGAAAGAGCTTGTCCATCGTGTTCGGATTTGATGTAACACGGCATCCGAGACCACATATTCAGCCTTTAATCGAGATAGGGGACATTTCGAAACTCAACATGCCTTTCAAGGGGATTCTCAGCGCACACAGCACTAACCGATGCACCACCCTCGCTTTCGCGAGGTTGGTCGTTTTATTGCTGTGCACCTTTTTCTTCGCCGCCGCTCCGCTGGTTTCGGCCTCGGATATCATCAAGGCCATCGACGTCGAATACGTCGGGCCCGCATCGGTGTCCAAGGCTCGGATCCTCGCCAACGTGAGCACGAAGGTGGGCGACACCCTCGACCAGACAGTCGTCGAGAACGATATCAAGAGCCTCTACGCGAGCGGCGATGTGGAGAGCGTGCGCATGTTCGCGGAACCCTATAGCGGGGGACAACGCCTGATCATCCTCGTCGAGACCCGGGCTTCGTTGGGTCGCGTCCACTTCCTGGGGAACGAAGGAATTGACGACAAGACATTGCGGAAGGAGGTGGAACTCGCCGTTGGAACGTCGTTCGACGATGCGAAGTTGGAGGAGGCGCGGCGTGCGATCGCCGAGCGCTACGCGAAAAAGGGATACTCCGATGCCACCGTGACCTACAAGACGGGCATTGGTTCGGAAGGCAATCTCTCCAGCGTGACCTTCATTATCGACGAGGGAGAGAAGAGCCTGCTCAAGGATATCGAGTTTGTCGGCGTGACCGCCTTCAAGCCAAAGGAGCTGGAGAAGACGATGAAAATCAAGGAACGCCGCATCTGGCGTGCGTTCACCAAGGCCGGTAAGATCGACAACCTGACCTTGGAAGGGGACATTGTCAGGATAGAGGATCTCTACAAGGATGCCGGCTACCTCAACGCCGAAGTGACCGACGTGCAGCGTCGGAGAGTGAACAAGAAGAAGGTGGACCTCGTCATCACGGTGAACGAGGGCGAGATCTATGACGTGAACCACGTGGGCATCAGTGGAATCGAAAGGGCCGATCCCGCGCTTCTGGAGTCGCAGCTGCAGCTCGCAGGAGGCGCTCGTTATTCCGGCAAGGCGATGAAGGCGGACATGCAGATGCTCGAAGATCACTATGGTCGCCAAGGCTACGCCGATGTCCGCGTGATGCCGCGCATTACGAACGCGGGTTCTGGGAATGTCATCGACGTCGAGTATTCGGTGTTCGAAGGGGAGAAATCCTCAATTCGCCAGATCAACATCGAAGGAAACGACGTCACCCAGGACAAGGTGATCCGGCGCGAACTCGCCATCTACCCGGGCGAGGAGTTCAACACCGTGAACATGCGCGCGAGCGAGAACCGCCTCAAGAACCTCGGCTACTTTGAGCGGGCGGAGTTCAACGTCTCCGACACGGGCATTCCCGGCCAGAAGGACATCAACATTGTGGTTCAGGAAAAGCCGACCGGCACCATCAATTTCGGCGCGGGCTTCAGTTCAATCGACAATCTCGTTGGTTTTGTCGACCTCGTGCAGACCAACTTCGACTACAAGGACTGGCCTCGATTCAACGGAGCCGGACAGAAGTTCCGCATCAGTGCCAAATACGGAACCGAGCGCCGGGACTTCGTGATCAATTTCACGGAACCCTGGCTGTTCGACAAACGCCTCGCGCTCGGCCTTGAGGGCTTCTATCACGAGTACCGTTTCCTCAGCGATTACTTCGATCAGCGCTCCTTCGGTGGCGAGATCAGCTTGCGACGTCCGCTCACCGATCACGCGTATCTGCGGGCGTACTACAAACCGCAGAACCTCGAAGTCTATCGTGTGGCGTCCGACGCGTCCGAAGAGATCATGGACGAGGAGGGCAACTACCTCGAGCACGTGCTCGGGCTTTCCTACGTGCTCGACACGCGGGACAACGTCTATCTTCCGCGACAGGGCTACAAGATCTCGATTGGTGGTGACGTGGCCTTCGGCGACATCGAGACCTACGGTTTCCAGGCGAGCGGAATTCAGTATTTCAGTCTCCCCTTCGACACCATCCTGAGCTTGGAAGGAAGCTTCCGGACCATCGACAACTACGGTGGCGACGGAGTCCCGATCGTGGAACGCGAGTTCCTCGGTGGCGCCAACAACCTTCGCGGTTTCGACTTCCGCGAAGTGGGTCCTGTTGATGAAAATGACGAACCTCTCGGAGGTAGGACCGCCGCCTACGTCACCGCCGAATACTCAGTGCCCGTCATGAACAAAGTGCGGTTCGCCGTTTTCGCTGACGCTGGTTCAGTGAGCGCGGCCGCGTGGGACGTTGACGACATCAATGCCGACGTTGGTATTGGTCTCCGCTTGTTCCTGCCTCTTGGCCAGGTCCGTCTCGACTACGGTATCCCGGTCGCCAGCGAGGACTACAACGATTCGAGCGGCAAGTTCAACTTCACGATGGGCACCCGGTTCCGCTAAGGGCTGGCGCTTTGTTCCGCGTCGTCTGAAGGGGAAATCATACTTGAATAATTCTCTGATTGCCGCAATGTAAATCCCCCCGCGAGGAACGTGTGCGGTTCCCACCTTTGCGGAAACAAGCACCAACCAATCCACCACCATGAACACCTTTCGCATTCCTCTGATCGCTGCCGTCATCGCTCTTGGGTCTCTATTCCAGACGGGCGCGCAGGCACAGAATCTGAAGATCGGCATCGTCGACATGACCCGCGTCTTCGCCGAGTACTACAAGACGAAGGACGCCGAGAAGCAGGTCAACGACGGCAAGGCGATCGCCAAGAAGGAACTGGACGAGCGCAACGCGCGCTACAAGCAACTCATCGAGAAGTATCAGGAACTCGTCGGAGCGATCAAGGATCCCGCGATCAGCGAAGAACTGCGTGCGCAGAAGCAGAAGGAAGCCCAGGACGTGGCGGCCGAGGCACGCAGTCTCGAGCGCGAGAAGAAGGAATTTGCCGAGCGGCGCCAGCGTCAGCTCCTCGAGCAGGTCGACCGCATGCGCAAGGCGATCCTCGAAGAGATCAAGCAACTCGTCGAGGAAATGGCGAAGGAGGGCAACTACGATCTGGTCTTCGACAAATCGGGCCTCGGAACCCGCGGGATTCCGTTCTTGTTGCACTCGAAAGATGCCGTCGACTTCAGCAACGAGGTCATCGGCAAGCTCAACGCCGACGCACCGGCATCCTCGGATAATTAATCGATCTCGCGTCGCATCGATGCTCTCGTGAAAGCGACACTCCGAGAGCTTGCTGAACTAACCGGGGGAGAGCTTGTTGGCAATTCCGCCGACGGGGTGAGCGTCATCACGGGCATTGCATCCCTGGAGAATGCGTTGGGAGAAGACATTGCCTTTTTCAACAATCCTCGTTATGTCGACGATCTGGCATCGACTCAGGCGGGGGCTGTCCTGGTTGCGAGGGATTTCGATTCCGATTCCGTATCCCTTCCACTCATCAAGGTCGACGATCCTTCCACGGCGTTCGCCGCGATAGCTCGCGCCCACGTCAAGAAGCAGCGGGATCTGATTGCCGGAGTTCACGCCAGTGCGGTTGTCGCGGATGACGTCGAACTGGATCAGACTCGGGTTTGTATCGGGCCGGGCGTGATCATCGAGTCGGATGTGCGAATCTCGGACCGAACAACGATCCGTGCAGGCAGTTTTATCGGGGAGGGATCGCGCATTGGGGAAGACTGCGACGTCCGCGAGAACGTGACACTCGCGCAGGGCACGATCTTGGGTGATCGGGTGATCATTCAACCCGGTGCAACGCTCGGCGGCGACGGTTTCGGGTACGACACGAAGGACGGACGGCACGCAAAAATCGAGCAGTTGGGCTTCGTTCAGCTCGACGACGATGTTGAGGTCGGAGCGAACAGCACGATCGACCGAGGGCGGTTCGGAAGGACGTGGATCAAGCGGGGAACGAAGATCGATAACCTCGTTCAGATCGGCCACAACTGCGTCATCGGCGAGGACTGCATTATCGTGGCTCTGACAGGGATTGCCGGCAGCTCTGTCATCGGAGACCGGGTGACGATGGCGGCCCAGGTCGGTGTCGCCGGACACCTCAAGATTGGTCCGGATTCCGTGCTCGGGGCGAGAACTGGCGTAACCAAGAGCCTGCCGGGGAGCGAGAACTATCTGGGGTTCCCGGTGGCCAGCGCGAGAGAGGAGCGCAGACGATTGGTGGGGGTCCGCAAGATTCCCGAAGTGCTCAGGCGTCTCGAAGAACTCGAGGCCCGCGAAGACAAGGAGTAGAGGCTGGCGGGAAGGGGCTTGGGAAATCGCTTTTCAATCCGCTGACGATGTAGTTCTCTTCAGATGGAAACCAACTAGCCGACCACCACATGACCGAGATCAGTCTTCGACGAAATTTCAAGCGCGCCGTCCTCAAACTCAGTGGCGAGGCACTACGAGAACCGGGGAGCCAAGACAACATCTCGCCGGAAATCGTCGAGGCGATGGCTGCACAGATCAAACGCGCCCACCAGTCTGGTATCGAGATCGGGGTTGTCGTCGGTGGCGGGAATTTCTGGCGTGGCGTGAGCGCGAGTAATCGAGGGATGGAGCGTGCGACGGCGGACTACATGGGCATGCTGGCCACCGTCATGAACGCCCTCGCCTTGCAGAGCATGCTCGAAGAGATGGAAGTGCCGACCCGCGTGCAGACTGCCATCGAGATGAAGAATGTCGCGGAGCCGTTCATCCGGCGGGTTTCGATGAGGCACCTGGAACTCGGACGCGTCGTCATTTTCGCTGCGGGAACGGGGAATCCCTTTTTCTCCACGGACACCACGGCCGCCCTTCGGGCCAGCGAGATCGGAGCCGACGTGATTCTCAAGGCCACTAAGGTGGACGGAGTCTACGATTCGGATCCGAAGACGAATTCGGACGCGAAACGCTACGAGCAGCTCACCTATGTCGATGCCCTTTCTCAGCGGCTTAAGGTTCTCGATTCCACCGCATTCAGTCTTTGCATGGACAACGAGAAGCCGATCATCGTTTTCGACATGATGGCCCCCGACAATATCTACAAGGCGCTCATCGGAGAGCCGGTGGGCACCTTGGTGACTTCCGAGGTCATCCCTGAAGAATCGTAGACAAGTGCGAGACGTGGCTTGATTTCCACTGGCGAACGCGCAACGATTTCGAATTCATCGACCGCTTGAGCGGCAATCCAACACGCAACCGATTCTCAGACATGGATCCCGAAACACTGGAACTGGAAACCGACGAAGCTATGGCGAAGGGCGTCGAGTACACTATTCACGAATTCGCCAGCGTTCGTACGGGCAAGGCATCGCCGGCGCTTGTCGAGAACATCGACGTGCATGTGGCCAGCTACGGCTCGACGATGAAGGTGAAGCAGCTCGCCGTGATCAGCACGCCCGAGCCGAGACTGATCATGATTCAGCCGTTCGATCCGAGCACCACTCAGGACATCGAGCGTGGGCTCAAAGAGTCGAAGCTTGGAATCAACCCGTCGGTCGACGGCAAGAACATCAGACTTCCTATTCCGGAGCTCTCCGAGGACCGGCGCCGCGATCTTGTGAAGTTGGTCAAGCAGATGGCGGAGGAAGGACGGGTCCGCGTGCGCAGCGCCCGCAAGCACGGCATGGACGACGTGAAGAAGATGAAGGCCGACAAGGTGATCACCGAAGACCAAGCCCATGATCTCGAGGAAATCATCCAGAATCTCACCGACAAGCACGTGAAGGAGCTCGACGAGCATGTGGTGAAAAAGGAAGAGGAGATCATGACGGTTTGATGTTCCCGGCGTCAGCCTACTTCGATCTCCAGAATACCCTTCACAGTGGCCTCTTTGACCCGGAGGCTCCCGCGTGGGAAGCCCTGAAGCGAATCCACGGTTATCTTGCCGTGCACCTCAAGCCTGCCGTTGCCGGTGACGTCAGTGACAGTGCCGTCGTCGGCGACCACGTGTTCGTGGGGAAGGGAACCGTTGTCGAGCCCGGAGCGACGATCCTTGGCCCGGCTTGGATCGGTGCTGACTGCGTTGTTCGCGCGGGAGCCTATGTCCGCAACGATGTCATTATCGGGGACCGCTGTGTCCTCGGCAACTCCTGCGAATTCAAGAACTGCGTTCTGCTCGACGAAGTCGAAGTGCCGCACTTCAGCTACGTCGGCGATGCCGTCATGGGCACGCGGTCACACCTCGGGGCCGGCGTGATCCTTTCCAACGTCAAACTGGATCGCGGCGAGATCTTCCTTCGAAACGGTGAGGAGAAGATTTCCACCGGTTTGCGGAAGTTTTCCGCGGTCATCGGAGACGGGACCGAGATCGGATGCAACAGCATCGTCAGCCCAGGCAGTCTCATCGGAAAGAACTGCGTGCTTTATCCCGGGACGCACTGGACAGGGCTCCTCGCGGATTCGCGCATCGTCAAAGTCCGCCAAACACAGCAAATCGTGGAACGCATGCCATGAAGAAAACACTTGTGATGACCCTCATCGGTGACGACCGGACTGGCCTTGTGGACAAGGTCGCCGGCCTCGTCGCCCAGCATGGAGGGAATTGGCTAGAGAGTCGGATGTCCCATCTCGCAGGGAAGTTCGCCGGCATTCTCCGGATCGACGTGGCCACCGACAGTGCCGCGGGTCTAAAGGCAGATCTGGGAGCCGTCGACGGCTTGCAGGTAACCGTCGAGTCCAGCGACCCGATCGACTCCGAGTCGTTGGGTGATCCGATCATGCTGGAGGTTTGCGGGCAGGACCGTCCTGGAATCGTCAGCCACATATCGAAGGCTATCGCGGCGCACGGTGCGAACGTCGAGGAACTCGACACCGAATGTGTGAGCGCCCCGATGTCGGGGGAGACGTTGTTCAAGGCCAGCGTCAAGGTGCGACTTGCTTCGGGCGCGTCGCTCGATGATCTGCAGGAAGAAGTCGAGAAGATCGCGGAGGATCTTCTCGTGGATGTATCCTTTCCCGAGTAGCGGGGGGCTAAACGAGCACGTAGCTGGGGGAGGCGCTTGTCTTCTTGTCCTTGCGAGCGTCCTTCTTGCGCTCCTTGTCCTTCGCGCCGCCGTCCCGGTGCTCCTTTTTACCGTGATGCTCGCGGTCTTTGTCAGCTTTCTTGTCGTGGTGATGTTCTGGGTCCCGGTCACCATCTTTCTGATGATGGCGCTTTTCAAGATGCCCCCGCATTTCGCGCAATCGCTTGTGCGCCTGCTCGAGCTCCACTTGCAACCGGCGTAGCTCTGCATGCGCCTTTGGATTGGCTTTTGCTTCGAGCTTCGGCCGTTCCTTGGTCTTGTGTTCGGCGCTGCGCTTCGCGTGGGCATCCTGATTGCGCTTTCTTTGCTCGTCGAGGCGCTTCGACATCTCGGCCCGGTGCTTCTGGGCCTGTCGGTGTAATTCTTCCTGACGCTTTTGAATCTCTTTCTGCAGGGCATTCGCCATTTCGTTCTGACGGGCGGCGAGCAGGTGCCCAAGGGCGGCGTGCATGTGCTGCAACTCCGCTTGCAGGTGGGCGGTGTGGGGAGAATGCGCCCGTCCTAGATGTCCGAGTCCAAAACCACCATGGTGACGGAACCGGTGCTGCTGAACCTTTGTCTGCTGTTTCTTCTCCACCTTCGGGGCGGCTTTCTTCTTGGCGACCGCTGCTTTCTTCTTTCCGCACTCGGGATCCTTGCAATCGGCCTTGCCAACCGCCGCGCATCCTCTCTTCGCCTCGCCCTTGGCGCATTTCGCGCAACCGGGTTCCTTTCCGCATTCGGGATCTTTGCACTCACCCTTTCCGCATTTTGCGCAGCCCTTCTTGGCGCCGTCCGACTTCTTCGCACATTTCGCGCAACTCGACTCCTTACCGCAGTTTGGATCTTTGCA
>CAJIAN010000194.1_pt1 | contig 13446 bp, 7 predicted proteins | sample 9199061 | NCBI WGS metagenome assembly CAJIAN01 (sample SAMEA7708264, study PRJEB35096) | sediment metagenome | biome: marine neritic benthic zone biome [ENVO:01000025]; feature: sediment [ENVO:00002007]; material: shallow marine sediment [ENVO:03000034] sea grass bed [ENVO_01000059] ...
CCACCACACCAGATCGTCCTCGATGTTGATCCCACCCGCGCGAATCGGCGTGCATTCGCCGAGTTGTGTTCGATGCTGATCAACCTGAACGAATTCATCTATGTCGATTGAGAATCTCGAACAGCAGAGCCGGCGGACGTTCCTCAAATCGTTCGGGACGTCGATGGCAGGGCTGTCACTTTCGGGGATATTCGCGGGTAACGACGTCTTCGCCGCGCCAGCCTCCGCGTTCGTCAATCCGCTCGCGCCGCGTCCTCAGCATTTTCCGGCCAAGGCTAAGGCCTGCATCTTCCTCTACATGTATGGCGGTCCGTCGCAGATGGACCTCTTCGACTACAAACCGGAACTCCAGAAGAACGACGGCAAGGACGTCGATATGGAAATCCGGCGACGCGACGTGCGGAAGTCAAAGCTGCTCGGTTCGAAGCGTGTCTTCAAACAGCACGGAGAGTCGGGGCTCTGGTGTTCCGACGCGTTCCCGAACATTGCGAGGCACATGGACAAGCTCGCGGTGATCAAGTCGCTCTACATGGATTCGTTCGCGCACGGTTCGGCGAATCTGCAGATGAATTGCGGTCGCGTGCTGCAGGGGCATCCCTCGCTCGGCGCATGGATCGCTCACGGCCTCGGGACCGAGAATCCGAACCTTCCCGGGTTTGTCGTGATGCTAGACCCGCGAGGAGGCCCGATCCCCGGCGCGGCGAACTGGGCGAGCGGCTACATGCCCGCCGCGTATCAGGGAACCGTCCTGCGCTCGAGCGGCAACCCGATTCTCAACCTCGCGCCGTCCGCGAAGATCACGCATTCCATGCAGGGCGCGAAGATCAAGGCCATCAACGCCTTCAACGAAATGCACCGTGAAGGCCGCGAGTCGTATTCCGAACTCAGCGCGCGCATCGCGAGCTACGATCTCGCGTATCAATTGCACACCTCGGCTCCGGAAGCGCTCGGCATTTCCAACGAGGACGAGAAAACCAAGCGGATGTACGGGCTCGATCTGCCCAAAGGCGATCACAATCTCTCGATCGCGCCCGCACACTTCGGTCGGCAGTGTCTGATCGCCCGACGGCTCGTCGAGCGGGGCGTGCGATTCGTGCAGCTCTACTCCGGAGGAGGGCATCAGCAGCAGAATTGGGACGCGCACAACGGTGTGGAGGAGAATCTCAGGATCCACTGTCCGGAAGTCGACAAGCCGATCGCCGGATTGCTCGAGGACCTCGAGCGGCGCGGCATGCTCGAGGAGACGCTCGTGGTCTGGGGAGGGGAGTTCGGTCGCCAGCCCGTCTGGCAGGGCAAGAACGGTGGTCGCGATCACAATCCGAAGGGCTTTACCTACTGGCTAGCCGGCGCGGGCGTGAACCACGGAACCAGCTACGGCGAGACCGACGAACTTGGCCACGAAGCCGCCGTCGACAAGCGCCACATCCGCGACCTCCACGCCACGATTCTCCACCTCATGGGGCTCGATCACGAAAAGCTGACCTATCACTACGGTGGGCTGGATCAGCGGCTGACGGGGGTGGTGCCTGCGGAGGTGATTCGGCCTGTTTTGGCGTAGGGCGGTTCTTCGATTGCAGTCATCCTGAGCGACAAAGGAGCGAAGGATCTCGTGGTCACGAACGGTGTTCGATTTAGACGTGGCGCTCCAAACCATCTTTGCTGCGATGCTTTAACCTGATCCCGAAGATGTTGGGTGCTCAAGAGATCCTTCAGTCGTGCCTCCTTCAGGATGACACGAATCGGCGTTTCTCCCAGACTACAGCCACGTCGTGCGGTCTTCCTTGCGGATGTATTTATCCGCTTCGGGCATGCCCTTCACCTTCAGGTTCGGGCCGTCCCACTCGATACTCTTCTGTAAGCGCAGGGCCACGATACCGGCGAGGCCGATCTCGGTGAGATGGCCTCCGTGCGCGAAGTCGGCGAACACCTTTGCTTTTCCGCGGCACGCATCTAGCCATTCGTGCATCTGGCCGCGCGCGCGTGGGAGCGACTGCGGGATGTCCTTGGCGGCTTCGTGGTTGTTGCCGCCCACGAACTTCTCTTCGCCGTTCATGCTCACGTAGCACTGGGAATTCCAGAGTCCTGAATTCAGCTGGCCCTTGTCGCCGATGAGAATCGCGCCGGTGCGCTGGAGGCCGCCGAAGGTCTTGCGGTGTTTCGCACTCGCCTCTTCGGGTGGAACGTCGCCGCCGGTGTAGAAGTTCAACTCGACGGGATAGTTGCGTTCCGGAATGGGCGGGAAGTGGTATTTCACCGTGCAGCTCTTTGCGAACGATTCCTTCCCGAGTCCTGTGCCGCTGATCTCGATTTTGGTGGGATGATCGAGCCCGAGCGCGCGGACGGGCAGGTTAAATCCGTGGCAACAGAAGTCGCCGAGCGAGCCATTGCCGAAATCGTACCAGCCGCGCCATTTCACCGGGTGGTAGATGCCGGACTTGTAGGGGCGAGTCGGCGCGGGACCGAGCCAAGCGTCCCAGTTTAGCTTGCCGGGAGTCTTGTCTTCGCCATCGGGGCGGTCCACTCCACTGGGCCACCCGTGTTTCGGATGCCAGACGTGGACCTGACGAACTTCGCCGATGAGTCCCGCTTTGATGAGTTCGTAGCTGCGCCGAAGATTCGCCGAAGCGCTGCCTTGGTTGCCGGTCTGGGTGACGACCTTCGACTTCTTGCAGAGTTCCTGAAGCTCGCGGGCCTCGGCGACGGTATGGGTGAGAGGTTTTTCACAATACACATGCTTGCCGGCAGCCATGGCCGCCTTGCAGATCGGGGCGTGCCAGTGGTCGGGCGTGGCGATGACGACCGCGTCGAGCGTCTTCTCCTTTTCCAGAAGTTCACGGTAGTCGGTGTAGGCCTTCGGCTTGTCGTTGATCTTTCCGCCGTGGTGATTGAGCGAGTTCACGGTCTGCTGCCTATCGACGTCACAAAACGCGACGATGTTGTGACCGAGGTGGATCGATGTGCTCACGTGGCCTTGGATCTGGCCGCCCATGCCGATGAAGCCGATGTTCAGCTTGTCCGAGGGTTTGTTTTCTCCGCGGATGGTGCCGCCAGGGAGAATGAGGAGCGAACCACCAGTCGTACCAGTCGTTCCGAGGAACCTTCTGCGGGTCATCGATCGTGTCTTCTTTTCCATCAGCGAATTTCGCCGTGAATGGAGGATTTGCGAAGAGATTTCACAGAGGCTTGCGGGAAGCGTCTGATCTGGAATAGGTTTCAAGGCGTCATCAACCGGATGAAATCGCTTACCCTCTTCCTCGCTCTGATTTTCGGTCTCGCTTCGTTCTCGCTGGCGCAGCGGGGCAAGCCGCCGCCGCCTGACTTCACCAAGGGCGGAAAGATCGATGCGAAGAAGCACGATTGGAATCTCGGGCCGACCGGGGCGCGCGGGTGGATCTGGGGATGGAAGCTGCAAACGACGGACGCGAGGCAGATCTATATCACAAAGATCGACAAGGGATCTCCGGCGGATGGTCATCTTGAGAACGGTGACGTGATTCTCGGCGTCGGTGGGAAGCCGTTCAGTGCAGATGTGCGGAAGGTTCTCGGGAGAGCGATCAATGATGCGGAAGCGAACCGCGGGCAACTGTCGCTGACGCGCTGGCGTGATGGGAAGACGGAAGAAGTCGTTCTCAAGCTGCCGGTTCTTGGTCGCTTCGGTCCGTTTTCCCCGTACAAATGTGCCAAGGCGAAGACGATTCTCGAAGCCGGATGCAAGGCGATCACGTCGCGCAAGCTGAAGGGCGGCATCGACGGGAAGATCAACGCGCTGGCGCTGCTCGCATCGGGAAAACCCGAATACAAAACGATCGTTCGAGACTACGTGCGCGCGCTGGCGCCGGAGGATTTGGAACTCAAGCTCCATTCCCGCAGCGGCATGGCTTCATGGCACTGGGGATACACGAATCTTCTCCTAACCGAATACCATCTCGCCACCGGCGACAAAGCGGTGCTTCCGGCGATCCGCGAGTACACGACGAAGATTGCCACGGGACAGAGCGCGGTGGGAACTTGGGGTCACGGTATGGCATGGCCGGACTGGAATGAGGGCAAGGTCGGGCGTCGGCTCGGCGGATACGGTGCTCTGAACCAGGCGGGTCTTGTGTGCCATCTCTCGCTCGTGCTTGGGAAGATGTGCGGGGTGAAGGATCCGGTCGTGGACAAGGCGATCGAGAAGGCGAATGAGTTCTTCGGATTCTATATCGACAAGGGAGCGATTCCGTATGGCGATCACCGACCGGGCTGGAAAGAGCACGACGACAACGGCAAAAACTCGATTGCGGCGATCATCTTCGATCTTCAGAAAATCCGCTACGGGGTGCGGTTCTTTTCGCGGATGACGGTGGCGTCGTATGGCGAACGCGAGCGTGGACACACGGGCAACTACTTTAGCTATCTTTGGGGACCGTTGGGTGCCCATCGCGCGGGTGGCGAGGCGGCCGCGGCTTTCCTCAAAGAGCAGCAGTGGTTCTACGACTTGAATCGGAAGTGGGACGGAACGTTTCCCTACCAAGGCGGGGCCGCTTCGACGGGAGGTGAGCACAAGTACGGGAACTGGGATTGCACCGGTGCCTTCATTCTCGCCCATGCGCTTCCTCTTCGGAAGCTCTACATCACCGGACGCGGACTCGACGAGCGTAACAAACTCACAGGTGCAGCATTGAAAGATACGATCGAGGCGGGAAGACAATTCAGCTCGTGGGACATGGGCATCGATGTCTATCGCGCGAAGCCAGTCGATGCGCTGCTCGAGAATCTGGAATCGTGGTCGCCAGCGGTGCGCTATCGGGCGGCGACCGCGTTGTCGGAAAAGAAGGGCGATCACCTACAGAAGCTCGTCGCCATGCTCGACAGCAACGAGATGCTCGCGCGTTACGGCGCGTGTCAGGCGCTCGGCGCGATGAAGTCGAAAGCGGCGGAGGCCGTTCCTGCCTTGCAGGCGATTCTCTGGGAAAAGGACATCTGGCTGCGCATTCAGGCGACATATGCACTGTCGCACATCGGTGCCCCTGCGAAGCGCGCCGTGCCCGATCTTCTCAAGCTCGCGTCGATGGAGTATCTCGGCGATCCACGGCAGATGGTGCAGCGCTACCTCGCGTTCGGGTTGTTTTATCGCGGGGGTGCGCTCGGTGGCCCGGGCTTGATTGCCCGTTCGCTCGCGGATGTCGATCGCAAGCTCCTCTACAAGGCGGTCGAGAAGATGCTGGGGAATCCGGACGGACGCGCGCGCGGCGCGGTCGCTTCGGTCTACAAAAACCTGACCTATGACGAGTTAAAGCCGATCCTTCCTGCAGTTTACGAGGCGATTGTCGAGCCGAGTCCCAGCGGGGTCATGTTTGCGAGCGGCATTCGCATTCGCGGAGTCGAGATGCTCGCGGAGCATCGTGTGGAGGAGGGCATGTCGCTTTGCCTCGACATCATGGACATCGACAAATGGGGCAAGCGCAGCCGGATCACCCAGTGCCTTAAGGTTCTTGGAAAATATGGAGGGGCGGCGAAGCCGATGGTGCCACGGCTGCGCGAACTCGAGCAACAACTGCTCGCCCACCGTGAGGCCCGAGGGCTCCAACCCCAGATCGAACAATTGCGAAAGACGATCGCAAAGATCGAATCGGGCGACAGCGGACCGGAATTGCGGAAGCTGTTCTAAGAGGGCTCCCATGATCATGTCGCGCCCCTGCTTGACCGCGCGATGGGGCACGATGAGGATTCTTCCATGCGGACGCCCGGTGCTGTTCTGAGTGCGAGTTGCCTCCTTTTTGTCGCGGGGGCGAATGCGGCGTTCGATTACCACAGCATACGTGGTCGGAAAGCCGCGGTTTCGGACGACATCATCGAAGGCGAGGCGCTGCCGATGAAACGCGGATCGCGGGTGCAGGGAATGCGAAATTTCGGATCGCAATGGAGCGGGGATGCCCATCTGCTTTGGGACGGCAAGATCGGTGAATCGATGGAGAGCCGGTTTCACGTGCCGCACGACGGGCGCTATGCACTTTCCTTGGTGATGACGCTGGCTCCGGACTATGGGATGTTTTCGGTGTCGCTGAACGGCAAGGTCGTGAAAGAGGGCGTCGATTTGTACAGCGCGAAGGTTAAGCTGTCGCCGGTGGTGGATCTCGGTGAGGTGCGATTGAAGGCGGGCGAACAGACGCTTCTTTGCACGCTGACGGGATCGAATGAAAAGGCGAAGCATTTTCGGGGCGACAGGTTTCTGCTCGGTCTCGACTACATCAAGGCGGTGCCGCTTGATCCGTCGCCAACGCAACAAGAAAAATCGCCGAAGTTGCCCGAGCGCACGGCGTTCCCCACGATCGATCACACCTTCGAGGAAGTTCGGACCGTGCTTGAGAAATACTGCTACGACTGCCACGGCGATGGTGGCAAGCCGAAGGGGAATGTCGATCTGACGAAACTGACGTCGCGGGACGAGCTCCTCGAGAACGCCAAGCTCGCCAACAAGCTCGCCGATGTCCTGCAGTATCGCGAGATGCCGCCAAAAGGGAAAGACCGGCCGACGGAAGGCGAGAGCCGGATGTTGGTCAGCTTCTCCAATCGAGTCGTCTATGAGGCCTTGGAAAAGGATCACACGCTCCCACCGATCGTCATCAGAAGGATGAACCGCTACGAATACAACAACGCGGTGCGCGATCTGCTGCAGTTGAAGGGCGACATCTATCCGCTGCCCGAAAAAGTCATCCGCCCCTACAAGCCCTACTTCGATCCGGCTTCGGGGCGACTGCCGAATTCGATCCATGTCGGCAATCGCGCGCTGGGGAAGAATCAGATCGAACAGCATCTGCTGACGGGCGTGTCGCCGTTCGCGATCGATCTTCAGGCCGAGCATGGTTTCAACAACCGTGGCGACGAGTTGAGCATCTCGCCGATTCTCATGGAGAGCTTTCTCAAGCTCGCGAGGTCGGTGGTCGAGAGCAGGGAGTTCGACGGCTACTCGGCGCTGACGGGTAGTTTCTTCAAGCCACCAGCTGGTTCGCAAGAGGACGAGTGGTCCGCGATCGCGCGGGAGCGATTGGCGCCAATTCTCGAGAGGGCGTTTCGGCAGCCCGTCGAGGCGACGACGGCTTCGTTGTATATTGGACTGTTCGATCGCGAGGTGAAGGCGGGGATGGATTTCCAGCAGGCCATGAAGAGCACCATTGCGGCGATCCTTTCGTCTCCGCGGTTTTTGTATTTGCTAGAGCGCAAGGAGGGCGAATCGAAGCCGCTCACTCCGTACGAGCTCGCGAGCCGCCTCTCCTTTTTCCTCTGGAGTTCGATTCCCGATGAGGAACTACTAGCTCTCGCGCGAAGCGGGGAACTGGCGAAGCCGGAAGTTTACGACGCGCAGCTTGAACGGATGCTTCTGCATAAGGCGAGCAAGGCTCTGTCAGAGAATTTCGCGAGACAGTGGCTGCGACTCGATCGATTGATCACCGCCGTACCGGATTTCGAGCGCTTCGAGCCCTACTATTCGAGAATCGGTTGCGAGCAGTGGAAGCTCGGCTTGCAGACGATGATCGAGCCGCTGCTTCTTTTCGAAAGCATCATGGTGGAGGACCGGTCGATCATGCTTCTTGTCGATTCGAACTACTCATACCGCACGGGCGAGATGGCCAGCTGGTACAAACCAGGCGTTCCGTTTGGCGGAAAGGGGAACCGGAATCGCTTCAACACAAACCACCAGGTGTTCACCCGCCAACCGGTGAATTCGCGACGCGAAGGCGGTGTCATCACGTGTTCGGCGACGCTGACGATGAACGCATCGCCGCTGCGCACGAGCCCGATCACACGCGGGGCATGGGTGGCCGACGTCATTTTCAGCCGACCGCCGCCACCGCCGCCGGACGTCGTTCCCGAAATCGAAGCTGACGACGCGAAGATCGAGGCTTCCGGGTTGACGCTACGCCAGCGGCTCATCGAGCATCAGGTGAATCCGAGTTGTGTCTCGTGCCACCAGAAGATCGATCCGCTCGGCTTTGCCTTGGAGAACTACAATGCGGTCGGACGCTGGCGCGACAAATACCGCTCGGGCCTTGAGATCGATGCCAGTGGCGAGTTGTTTGGCAAGGCGAAGTTCAACGATGCGGTCGAGCTGAAGGACGCCATCCTTGCCAATCCGGAGTGGTTCATGCGTGGGTTCTCCGAGCATCTGCTGTCCTACGCTCTTGGTCGGAAGCTCGAGCTCGCCGACAAGCCCGCGGTCGATCAGATCGTAATAGAGGCGCTCGATTCGGGTGGTCAGTTCTCGAGGATCGTCAAGGCGGTCGCCAAGAGTTATCCTTTCCTTCGTAAAGCCAACGCGTTAGATTTAAAATAATGATCACGAAGCGCCGGACCATCTCTCGACGCGCCGTCATTCGCGGTGCGGGTGCCACACTCGCCCTTCCATTTCTCGAAATCATGCGCGGCACAGGCGTCGCGAAGACGGGAATCGCGAAACCTCCCGTCCGAACTGCCTTTTTCTACATCCCGAACGGCGTCGTGCAGCGTTCGTGGCATCCCGAGGATACTGGCAAGGGCTACAAGCTGAGCCCGACGCTGGAGCCGCTCGCATCAGTGCGTGAGAAGATCACGCTGCTCACGAAGCTCGACCGGGTGAAGGTCGCCGGGACCGACGGACACGCCCAGGCGGGAGCCTGCTGGCTCAGTAGCGCCGCGCCGGACGAACTCTCGCCGGCAGGATACCCGCTCAAGAAAACGATCGACCAGATCATTGCCGAGGAAGCCGGCAAGCACACCGCGTTCCGCTCGCTGGAACTGAGCTGCAATCCCTACGAGGACAACAAGGAATCCGTCTACTTCGACAACATCTCGTGGTACGGCCACGGACACGTCGCGCGCTCGCTTCGCGATCCGCTGGCGGTGTTCAATCGCCTGTTCTCGGTGAAGGAACATGCGGCGCATCGCAGCGTCCTCGATGTCGTGCTGGATGACGCGAAGTCGCTCGATCGGGAACTCGGTCGGGGCGATCGCGACAAACTGGGCGAGTATCTTGAATCTGTGCGCACCGTCGAGCGGCAGATCGAACGCGTCACCAAGCGTCAGGCTGAGATTGACAAGCTCGAGATCGCGCCGCCGACGAAGCGGTGGCAGGCGATGACGCGAGACGAGTTCATTCAGGTGATGGGCGATCTGATGATCATCGCGCTGCGCACGGATCTCACCCGAGTGGCGACGATGATGACGTCGCCGGAGCGCTGGGGATCACCGCTCAAGGTGCATGGGCTCTTCGACAAGCCGATTCAGCACCATGGGATGACGCATGGGCAGGGCAACGAGAAGGTCCGGCGCGAGCTGGAGCAACTCGACAAGTTTCACGTGGAGCAATTCGCACGCCTGGTGCAGAAGATGGATGCGATCGAAGACGGCGAAGGAACGTTGCTCGACAACATGATGTTCATGCTCGGGTCCGGAATCAGCGACGGCTCACTTCACGTCTACACCGACCTTCCAACGGTGATCGCAGGCCGCGGCGGTGGTGCCATCGATCCCGACCGCCACATCAAGTCGTCCGAAGGAACGCCGATCGCCAATTTGTGGGTGCGGATGGCGCAGATCATGGGGGTGAAGGCCGACAAGATCGGCGACAGCACCGGTGTGCTGAAACTGACGTAGCGGTGACTAGCTCCCTTCCGGACGCCATTCGACGATGTAGTAGCGTTGCCGTGAATCGCCTGGCGACTGATTGTCGATATACTCGCCGACCTCGGTCGTGGGGATGACACCGTCGGTGAGTTCGCCGTTCTCAAACGAACCCGCCGATAAATCGGTGCTGGTAAGCACGGCATAGGATTCGCCCGGAATCGCCTCCCATCGGATGATGTTGTCGTCGCCACGGATCACTTCGATGATCTTGAACGGCGGGTGAATGGGCGACGTGTAGTCGAGGTTGAAGTTCGAGATCCGGATCGTTCCCTCATCTGGAGTCGCCGGGTTGCCATCCTGGTTGAAAGGATCGTCTTCGTGAAGCATGAGGGCGAAACCGTTGAATTGGGTCAGCTTCTGATTTGGCCACGCGTCAGTCTGGTTTCCATCGGTCGAGGGATCCGCTTCTCCGTCGATCACACCGGTGGTTTCATTGTAGCTCGAGAAGCTGTAGGTGGACGAATTGCCATCATTCTCCCACGTCGTGCTGAACGACAACGTTGCGTCGCTCGTTCTCTCCACCCGGATGGTGAACGTATGGACGATACCCGTAGCCGCGAGGGGGGATCCCGGATGATTCGCGGCCGTCCCCCGTGACTGTCCGCCGACGCCCAGATGCACGATGTTGTTGGGATCGAATTCGACGCTGTCCGGGGTCAGGGCCCGGTCGATACGGAACTTCATGAAATCGGTGCGTCCGGGATTCGGACCGATGTGGATGATGTTGATGAATTCCGCGTTGGTCGAGGTGTCGAACAGGCTGAGATGTAGATCGCCGCGATTGCTGTCGAAGATTTCGGTGAGGAGTTCGAGATCGAAGCGGATCTCGATGGACTGCCCCACGACAGACATGTCGAGATCATCGAAGATCTGAAACACCCGTGGACGAACGGCGTTCGTGAGGAGAAACTCACCGGGATTTTCCGGATCGGGAATGTTGCCCCGGACGTCGGCGATGGTGACGTCGTAGCCGGTTGCCGATTGGTTCGAGATGGTTGAAATGCCCTCTGGATTGAAAAACGTCCACGTTGGGTTCAGTGGGATCTCGCGAGCCGAACCGGTGGTCAGTCCCAGTGCGGCGGCGGCGCAGGTGGTTACGATTTTTGGATTCATCGGACGACTTAGGTATCGATTTAGATGAATGCGCCGGTCTGCGAATCCCGCGGACCGGCGCACTATTGACTGGAGGTTTCTGAAGGAGATGGAGTCCGGAGGCTAGAGAGGATACTCCGAAACAACGGTTCGATATCTAAGCGAAAATCGTCTTCTGCCGAATCCCACTTTCGTGCGGTGTCAGAACGTGAACCTTGCCAAGGGTGGGTGATCTGGATTTTAAAGACGACCTCATGAAGACGATCTCCGTAACCGAACCTTTGAAAGTCGAGGTCATCGACACGCCCGTTCCGGAACCGGGGGCCTACCAGGCACTCGTGAGGACCGAACTGGCCTGTGTGTGCAACAATACCGATGGGGAACTGGTGAGTGGAGCATTTCCCGGAATGGAGAAGTCGTTCCCGTTCGCCCTTGGACATGAGAGCGTCGGAGTGGTTGAGAAAGTGGGTGAGAAGGTGCGCAACTTCAAGGTGGGCGGCCGCGCGGTGAGCGGACTCGTCTTTGATCTCGGAGTCGACGGGCTCGAGTCCGGTTGGGGTGGGTTCTGCGAGTATGTGCTGGCCAACGACCACGAGGCGATGGTCGAGGACGGTGTCGCCGACGAGGAACACGGTTGGATCGAGGTATTCGAGATCCAAACACCGGTGGATGACGACATTGCGCCGGAGGATGCGGTCCTCCTCTGCACGTGGCGCGAGGTGCTCGGGTCGTTTCGGGACTTTCACCTCGAGCCGGGCGACGACGTGCTGATCATCGGCGGTGGGCCGGTAGGATTGAGCTTCGTCAAGCTGGGCAGACTGTTCGGGCTGGGTTGGATCGGACTGGTGGACCGGCATCCCGAAAAGCAGGCCAAGGCGAAGGAATTCGGAGCCGACGCGGTGTTCGATCGGGATGATTCAGCGATCGCGGAGTTGCCGAACTCGCGTGGCCCGCTGGATGCGGTGATCGACGCGGTCGGAAAGCCCGAACTGATCAACGCCGGCCTTCCGCTGCTCAAACGCGGTGGGTCGTTCTGTGTCTATGGATTCTACGCGGGGCTCAAGGAGTTTTCGGTGGGCAATTCGCTGGCGGACTTCAACTACAACATCTTCGTGCACCAATGGCCGACGCGGCTCTACGAGAAGGAGGCTCAGAGGCCACTCTGCGACTGGGTGCGCGAAGGCAAGCTCTCGGGAGGCGAGTTCATCACCCATCGCTTCGCCATCGATGACATCGCCGATGCGTTGGAAGCCGTTCGGGGACGCAAGGTGATCAAGGCTCTGCTAGGCTATTCCTAGGCCCGTGGAAATCGACGGGTAGCGTGCCGCTGATCGTGCTAGACTCCGTTCCGTGCGCGTTACCCTTCCAGCTTTCGGCTTGCTGCTAGTTTTCGGTTCCCCTGCGGAGGCCACCGGTGAGCGGAGCTTTGGCGAACGCGTTGCGCGCGTGTTCAGTGGCGAGATCAGGAAGGCCGAACGCCGCATCGCTGAAATCGACAAGGCGCTCGTGGCGCTGCCACATCTTTACGGGGGCCCACAGGGTTCCCGATACGGATTCCACACGGACAACATTGGAAGCGAGGACGAGCCCCATTGGTCGCAGATCGATCTGGGAGAGGTTCGCGAGATCGAGGCTGTGGTGGCGATGCCCGTGCACATCCCGAATCTTCCCGGAGCCGGCGAGGGATACGGCTTTCCACTGAGATACCGGATCGAGATATCCGATGATCCAGACATGCGGGAGGCCACGGTAGTGGCTGACCACAGCAAGCAGGATGTGGAGAATCCCGGTCGCTATCCTGTCGTGCACAAAGGGAAAGGCCTTCGCGGTCGGTACGTTCGATTCACGGCTCTGCGTCATCCCATGAACAAGGGAAGCTACGTGTTCGCTCTCGAGGAACTGTTGATCCTCGCGGGCAACTCGAACCTCGCGATCGGGAAGATCAAGTCGCACTTGAGCAGTCTCGAGCTGTTTCCCAACTGGTCACGTCACCGCATCAACGATGGACAGAGCCGTCTGGGAGTGCCGGAGACCGAAGAACCGAGTCCGACGGACGGCTACATGAGTGCGCCGGCGAAGGCGAACAACGCCCGGAAATGGCTGACGATCGATCTCGGGGAGAGCGTCTCCGTCGACGAGATTCGCTGTGTCCCCGTGGATTCGGATGCGCCGGAAGTTCTCGGGGGGCGGGGATATCCGGAGCGGATGGTCCTTGAGGTGTCGGATGACATCGAGTTCAAGGAATCGTCATGGCGTGTGCTGAGTGCCAAGCATCCATTGGGGTTTCCCTGGGGCGCGCCTGATGTTTTCATCTGTGGCAGTGCGCAGGGGCGTTACGTTCGAATCAGCACGCGACAGATGTTCGCGCGCGGAGCCATCCACACGTTTGCGCTCGCCGAGGTGCAGGTCTACTCGGGAGGGAGAAACGTCGCTGAAGGGAAGCTGGTGGACGTGGGCGACTTCGCCAAGAACGCGGGTGAACGATGGGATCTGTCCTATCTCGTCGATGGTTTCTCCAGCAAACGGCGCATCTGCGAGCTGCCCGAATTCATTGACGGACTCGCGGAGCGGGGTCGGCTCGAGCGGGAACGCGCGAAGTTGGAGGCAAAGCTCGAAGAACAGAGCCAGCGTGTGTCCGGTCGCGTCATTGCGGGAGGGGGGACGATCAGTGCCGTCGCCATCTTTGGATGGATGTGGATGATTTTCCGTGGACGG
>CAJIAN010000817.1_pt1 | contig 13414 bp, 10 predicted proteins | sample 9199061 | NCBI WGS metagenome assembly CAJIAN01 (sample SAMEA7708264, study PRJEB35096) | sediment metagenome | biome: marine neritic benthic zone biome [ENVO:01000025]; feature: sediment [ENVO:00002007]; material: shallow marine sediment [ENVO:03000034] sea grass bed [ENVO_01000059] ...
CATCGTGCGCGGTGAAAAGGTGCTCGAAATCGTCGAGGACATGGAGGATCAGGCGCAACTCTGCAAGAAATTCACCGCCGAAGCTGTCGCGTTCATCCGGAAGAACAAGGACCGGCCGTTCTTCGTCTACTTGCCCCATGCCTTCGTGCACGGCCCGCGCCAAGCGCGAGAGGAATTCATGGAAGCCGCTGGAGGCGACAAGACGAAGGCGCAGATCGAGGAGGTCGATTGGTCGGTGGGGCAGGTTCTCGACACGATTCGCGAACTCGGACTCGGCGAAGACACGCTGGTGCTCTTCACCTCCGACAATGGCGGTGCGGGAGGCACATCGATGGGACCGCTCCGCGGAGGCAAGGGCAGCACGTGGGAGGGCGGCCTCCGCGTGCCAACCATCGCGTGGTGGCCGGGACGGATTCCCGCAGGTAAAGCGCGTTCGGAAATGGCCACCGTCATGGATCTGCTCCCGACGTTCGCCCACCTCGGTGGCGGCAAGGTTCCAAATGACCGCGTCATCGATGGCAAGAACATCTCCACTCTCCTGTCCGGAGATCCCACCGCGAGATCACCCTACGAGTTTTTCCTCTACTACAAGTTCGACCAGTTGAGGGCCGTGCGATCCGGACATTGGAAGCTCCATACAAACGGTCAGCTCTACAATCTCGATACCGACGTCGGCGAGAAGTCGAACGTCGCGGCAGAATATCCGGAGGTAGTCGCCAAACTCAAACAACTGCTTGAGAAAGCGACTGCGGATCTCGGGAACGCGAAGAACTGCCGCCCGGTCGGCAAGGTATCCGATACGAAATATCTGACGCCCGCTTCCAATTAGCGTTGGCCGCGTGCCCATCGTCATCATGAGCCGACTCTTCCGACTCTCGAACCCGGCAAGGCGGGATCCAGCGATCGAGGCATGGATGCGCGAGCATGACGACGAACTGGGATCGATTGCAGAGCATTGGTTCGGGATCATGCGGGCGTGCGGAGAAGATGTCCGGGAGGTGCTCCACGACGGCCACCCGACCGCCTGCGTCGGAGACGCGGCATTCGCCTACGTCAATGCCTTCACCGCTCACGTAAACATCGGTTTCTTCCACGGAGCGGTGCTTGCAGATCCGGATGACCTCATGGAGGGCACAGGCAAGTTCATGCGCCACGTGAAACTCAGACCCGGCTGCGGCGCGGATGCTGGCGCTCTCACCAGACTGATCAAATCCGCCTACGACGATCTGCAAAAGCGCATCGTGGCGGAGACCGAATGAAATCGCTTGGCCGGAGAGATCGTTCCTGCAAGGATTCCGCGCATGGGAGACCAACCAAAGTGCCAATGCCCGCACTGCGGAACAAAGATCGGGTTCGGCCCGGAAATGGCCGGAACCCTCGCAACCTGCCCGCACTGTAGCGGGCAGTTCCAGCTCCCCCAGCTCACCGGAGCTGGATTGGCAAGCGCAGGCCAGGCTTTCCCAACGCCATCCGGTCGCGGTCTCGGACTAGCCTTCAGCGATCCCATGGACTCACAAGGCGCCGCCATGCAGGGCCTGGGCAGACAGAACACCCTCGCGTGGGGATTCGCATTCTGCCTCAGCCTTCCGATCATCTCGTGGCTGGCCATCTGGCGCGGAGCGAATCTTGCCGGACAACTGCCAGGAATGAACATCGTCCGCCTTGGAAGAAAGGACACGAGGTTCTTCGAACACGTCGAGGTCATCGTTACCTTGTCGGCGCTGGTCGGCGTGCTCTACGGCGTCCTTCTCATCGTCAACGCGATCCGCGGCAACAACGCGTCCGCAGGAAGCATCCTCTTCTCCACGGGGCTGATCATGGTTCCCATCACGGCGTTCACCCTCTACGGACTGGGGATGTCCTTCATCGCGGACAAGATCAGTTCGCGGGATGCCGCCGAAGTCCTCGGCTACATCACCTCTTTTCTCATGCTCCTCACCATGAGCAGCGTGTTCCTCCTCATCTTCGCCGCATTGACGAGCGTCATCGGCTACACCCGCAAGGCCGGGTTCTGGCTCGTCCCGTGCGTGCTGATGGTCACCTTCGTCGTCTTCACCTTCGTCGCCAAGCTGACGGGTGAGATCGGGAACATCGGCAAGTGACCGATCCGTTTGGGCGCTAGCCTGCGAAGTCGAAGTACTTGCGCGACTTGATCACCTCGGCAACAGCAGCGGGAACCATCTTCTCCCAGTCGTGGTTCCCCTCCGCGATCATCCGCAGCACGTCCTTCGCATAGATATCGAGGCAGGTCTCGTCGTAGCACTGGAGACCGACGATGCGTCCGCACTCCAGCAGATACTCCAGCAAGTTCTGCAATTCGTTGCCGAGTTGCAACGATTCCGCCGATACGATCCCTCCGCTTTTCTGGTCGCGGCAGGGGTAGATGAGGAGCTTTAGGTCGTTCTTGAACAGCCTGCCCATCGCCTCGAGAATCCCGCCCGCGAGATCCTCGTAGTATTGCTCGTCGAAGACGCGTTCCAGATTCGCCGCCCCCAGCATGACGCCGACTTTTTCGCTCGTGTAGCGGGCGATGTAGGCCGCAAGCCGATAGAAACGAGAGAAATCGGAGATGAGCACGGTCATCCCGCTCGCGGTGAGAAGATCGGCACGGGCGAGAAAGTCCCGGGGCTCGATTCCGCCGTCGTCGGCCATCAGATTGCTCATTGTGATCTCCATCAACTCGAGGATCCTCTCGCCATCGACGTCCGGCTCCTGCTCGAAACGCGCACGGGCGCATTTCAGGATGTCCATGTTTGTGTTGCAGACGGGACGGAAGCTCCCTCGCTGGACAAGCACGGGACGCTTGCGGATGACGGAGGAAGGCTGAAGCATCTCGCCGTTGGGACCGATCATCGCCGCGTCGGTCAGCCCGAGTTGCACCAGCTTCAAACTCATCAGCCGGTTGTCGACGTTGCGGAACTCGATCCCGCTGAATTCGATCATGTCGATCTCGAGCCGATCAACGCCCAGATTCTCGAACAACGACTCGACGAGGGCGTCGGTATCGTGGTGAAGCATCGTCGCACCGTAGACAAGGTTCACGCCGACGATCCCGAGTGCTTCCTGCTGGAGAGCGTTCGTCTTGTCCCACATGCGCACATGAATGATGATCTGGCTGTCTTCGTCACCGGCGTGCGCCTGAAACCGGACTCCCATCCATCCGTGGCATTCATTCGTGCCCCTGTAGTTCCTCGCCGAGACCGTGTCCGCGAAGGCGAAGAACGCGGTGGTGTCGCCACGTTCCCTGGTGAGGCGCTCTCGATTGAGGCCCTGCTCGTACTCGAGCATCGACTCCAGCCGCTCGCGGCAGACATACCGCTGCGCCTTGCCGTAGATGGCATCGCTGACCTGCATGTCGTAGGCCGAGATGCTCTTGGCGATCGTTCCTGCGGCCCCGCCCACTTGGAAAAACCACCTCGCGACCTCCTGACCGGCTCCAATCTCGGCAAATGTTCCGTACCGCCGCTGGTCGAGATTCAGTTTGAGGGCTTTTTCCTGAGTCGATAGCAGAGGGGAGGATTCGGACATGCGGAATCAACTACCAGAAATGAGACCGTTTGCACCCGAAAAGCGAGAGGCAATCAATCGGCATCCACATTGAAAGCACCGGCGTATCGACAATCTAGGCTTGCCGACCGACACTCCCCGATTCAAACATCGGTAGATCGCCATGGACACCGCCCGAGCCCTCGTCGCCTTTTCCCTCATCCTCATCGCCATGCTGGCACACGCGGGACTCGCGCAGTACTTCGGTTGGGGAAAACAGTGGCCAATTCCCGAATTGGTCGTGATGGCCGCCGCCGTCATCGTGCTCATGCGACAGTGGATGCGCAGCCGCCCTGTGAAAAAAGGGCTCATCGTTCTCAATGTCACCGCGTGGGCGTTGGTTGGGTTCTTCCTCTGGTGGACGCAGGTCTATTCCGGCTACGCCAAGATGGAAGACCCCACGACAACCGGGGCGGATGTCATGCCTCGCCTCTCGATCGAGGGACTCGTCGATGAAAGCAACACTCCAATCGACCTCGACACAGTCCTCGCTGAATCAGATGCCACGCTGTTCGTCTTCTACCGCGGATACTGGTGACCGTTCTGCCTCGGCGAGCTGGGTCAGCTCCAAAAGAAAGTCGACTCATTCACCGTCGCCGGAGTTTCCATCCGTGCGGTCAGCGTGGATTCTCCGGAGGATCTCGCCAAGGCAAGGGAGAAGTCGGGAGCAACCTACGGGTTCATCTCGGACTCGGGGTTGAAACTGATCGATCAGTTCGGCCTTCGTCACGAAGGCGGCAATCCGTTCGGGGGAAATGACATCGCACGCCCTGCCGTCCTGCTGATTTCCAAAGACGGCAAACTTCTCTGGTCACACTACGCGGACAATTACCGCGTCCGACCAAACCCTGACGAGATTCTTACTGCGGCGAAAGCGGCCATGGGTTCCTAGCGAGTTGGAAAAGCTCTTTCGCATTCTCCTCGAGAATCTACAATGACGGGGTCATGAAGATTCGATCCACCACCTCACGACGCCGCTTTCTCGGCACCCTCGCCGCGACCGCCACAACGATTCAGATCGTTCCCCGCCACGTCCTTGGCGGTCCGAAGCACACGCCACCAAGCGAGAAACTGAACATCGCCGGAATCGGATTCGGCGGGATCGGATCCTACAATCTCGCGATGGTATCACGCACCGAACACATCGCGGCGCTCTGCGATCTCGATCATCAGTACGCAAAGAAGGTCTTCGACAAGTATCCAGACGCCAAACGATTCCATGACTACCGCGAACTGCTTGGCAGCGATGTCGATTTCGACGCGGTGATCATCGCGACTCCAGATCACACGCACGCAGTCCTTTCCGCAGCCGCGATGCATGCCGGCAAGCACGTCTACTGCCAGAAACCGCTGACGCACGACGTCTACGAATCGCGGGTGCTCGCAAAGATCGCCAAGGAAACCGGCGTGAGCACACAGCTGGGTATCCAGGGTCATTCCAACGAGGGAATCCGCCTGATCAGTGAGTGGATCAGGGATGGCGCCATCGGCGAGGTCTCCGAGGTCGAGGCATGGTGCAGCCTCTCTTACTCGCCGCACGGGCATGCGTCATGGAGTTCCCCCTGCAGCGACCGCCCGAGCGACAAGCAGTCGCCACCGGTCGGCATGAGTTGGGATTCGTGGATCGGCCCCGCCCCCATGCGTCCGTATCACAAATGCTATCATCCCCAAGTCTGGCGATGCTGGTGGGACTTCGGTTGCGGCATGATGGGCGATCGCGGCGTGCACACGATCGACGCCATCGTTTCCTCGCTGAAGCTTCCCGCTCCTGAGAGTATCGAATGCACCTACGTTAAAGGCGGCAACGCCGAGGTGCATCCTGACAAGGCACGCATCGTGTTCCGCTTCCCGGCCCGAGACGGGTTTCCAGCACTCACGCTCCACTGGCGTGAAGGCGAGGATCCGCCACGCCCGAAGGAACTCGAAGAGGGCCGAAAGTACCCGCTAGAAGGTGGCGTGATCTACAAAGGCAGCAAGGGCATGCTCATGAACGACGTCTACGGCGGAAGCCCACGACTCATCCCGGAATCTGCAATGAAGGCATACAAGCGTCCGCCCAAGACGCTTCCGCGCGTGACCGGCGGCCACGAACAGGACTGGATCCGCGCCTGCAAGGCCGGCAAGTTCGACGGTGCGGGCGCGCACTTCGGATACGGCGGGCATCTCACCGAGATCGTGCTTCTCGGCAACGTTGCGAAGCGCTTTCCCGGGAAGCGGCTGATGTGGGACGAAAAGAACCTGCGCATCACGAACCACAAGGAAGCCAACGAATGGGTGAAACGACCCTATCGCGACGGCTGGTCTCTTGGCTAACTTCCTTCAACCAATCAGAACCACTCGACCATCATGAATTTTCTCTCCCGTCGTCGATTTCTCTTCCGCGCCGGCTCCGTATCCGCCGGTGCATGCCTTCTCCCCGGACTCGCTCACGCTGCTGCCAAGGACCGTTGCAAGATCGGACTCTCGCAGTACTCGCTCCGCGCCATGTTCAAAGACGGCTCGCTCGATCCGCTCGACTTCCCGAAGTTCACCGCCGATACCTTTGGCATCAAGGCGATCGACCTCTGGGAAGGCGGCCTGCCGACGGACAAACTCGACGACGCCAGCTATCTCGAGAAGATGCGAAAGCGCGCCGACGATGCGGGGACCGAACTGTTCCTTCTCATGACCGGCATCCTCGACGCCAATCCCGAGAAGCGCGATGCGAGCATCAAGTCGTTGCAGCCGTCGATCGATCGCGCACACACCCTCGGGGCGGATTTTCTGCGGATCTTTCTCAGAGCTCCGGGCAAGGAGCACGCTGCTGGCGTGAAAGCCAGTGTCGAGGCGCTGAAGCCATTCGCGGATCTGGCCGCGACGAAAAAAGTGGTCATCGTAATCGAACCGGCGGGCTCTCCCTTGAGCGAAAAGGGTGCGTTCCTCGCCGACGTCGCCAAGACGCTGGATCATCCTTCGCTCAAACTGATGCCCGACTTCGGCAAGCTGAAGAACAACGTCTATGACGGGACGGAAGCCATGCTTCCCCACACTGCGACGATTTCCGCAAAGATGCATAGCTTCGATGATGCTGGCAACCAGCCGGACTTCGACTACACCCGACTGATGAAGATCATTGGCGCCTCGAAGTACAAGGGTATCATCGCCATCGAGTGGGAAGGCAGCAAACTGAAGCCCGTCGAGGGGGTGAAGGCATCGCAAAAGCTCCTCACAAAATCGATCGCCGCTCTCGATTGAGATTCTCTACCATTCCTACCTGGGGCGCCGCTGCTCTTTGCCTACAGCTAAGTTGAGAACGGCCCTTCAGGCCTGTAAGCGGCCGAGAACAGGTCGGACTTATGTGAGGAACTGCGTGACAGCACACGGGTGAATCACGGCAACTCCCCTTCCCGAAGCAGGGGAAGGCCATCCCAGATCCGGAAAACGTTCTCCCCTTCGGCGAGCGCCTGAATCGGGCCCGGCAACGCCGTGCCATCCCGGCGGAGCGGCTTACCAAAGAAATCGCGTGTCACCTTCTCGTGCCCGATGGCACCAACGGTTTTGGGATCCAAGGGCATGGTGATTCTCAATTCGTGCCCCTTTTCAGTGTAGGACACACGCATGCCTTCAACGGCGACGCTCTGCTGGTCGTTGGACAGGCCGTGGGCGGACCAGAACCGCCTCCACTCCCCAAGAGTCAACGCCACTTTGCCGCCGCTCTTCGGGATCTCCGTCGAATCGACATCCCCGGCGACGAGCTTGTGAAACTCCTCGGGGTTCCAAGGCGAGGGCTTGTCGGACGCACTGTTGACGATGAACGAGCGCGCATCGGGAGCGGCATCATAGACGTTGCGGTTCATGCGCTGGGGACCACTTCTGTGCGCCGGGTAGTTGATGTCGAGCATCGACTTGTGGTTCACGAAGAGGTTGTTGAATAGCGAGTGGTAACCCGTCTTGGTCCGCGCGGTGACCTGGTAGATGTAGGCGCCCTGACCGTACTTCGCATCCGCAGGGCTGTTGGCGAAGAGATTGTGCATCACCGTCGAACCGGACGCGTCATGCACGTAGAACTGGATGTCGTTTCCGATCGAGATGTTGTGGTCGACGAGCACCTTGTCCCATTTGTAATCGCTCATCTCGAGGAAGATCCCGCGCGCGCCATTGTTCAACACCACGTTCCGGGTGACTCGCGTTCCGGGAAACTGATTGTCGAGCCAGATTCCCTCACATCTTGGATTGTCGGCAACGTAGTTGTGCTCGATGAGACCATCGTTGATGTAGTGGAACTTGATCCCCGCGTGCTCGTAGCGCTTCGGACCGACGAATCCGAGCGTGTTGTTCCGGAGAATGACGTTGTCTCGGACGATCAATCGCGTCGTGCCCGAGCCGATGATCGCGGCGGATCCGTTCTCGAGAAAATAGTTCTTCTCGATCACATTGTCGCTGCCCGCCGGCCCTTCCGCGCGAACGGTTTCACGCTCGTTGTTCCGGCCGTTTTGGCCCACATCGAGCGCCACCGTATTCGCGTGTCGGAAAATGTTGTTCCGCACCACCCAGTGATGCCCGCCACGCAGCCCCATCGCGCCCGCCTGCGCCCATTTCATCGTCTGCCAGAAGTTCGTCGGATACTGATTTCCGCAATGCTCGATGACGAAGCCTTCGACGACGATATGACCGAGTCCCAAGGTGTGCGGCGCGAACACTCGGCGTCGCGCCGCGATCTCGATTAGCTGTTTGTCAGGTTCGATTGCTCCGAAATTGACGTAAAGACGCCCGGTTTCCCCATCGAACGTCCACGTCTGCGCACGCGTCTCCACCTCGGAGAGAAACGGACGCTGCTCCCAGGGCCTCCCGTTCACGATGACCTGCCCACAGGTGTAGACGAGTTTCTCGTTACCCCGCTGGTATCGCTCGACCTCGGGTTTCCCATCCCGCGCGTAGGGCGTTGATGCAAGCGCCACACGAAAGGGATTCGCGCTGTCGAGATAGACATCGTCGTTGCACATCTTCTCGTCCGGCACGGCGAACACCACAGCCTCCGAGTGCTTCTCCCACTTCGGCTTCCAAATCTCCGAACCACGAATGAACACCTTGCCCAGCTTCTCCCCGCGATAGGTGATCGGTTTCCCCTCTTCCCCACCCCGCGGCGGGCTCACGCGTTCCCGGTAGATTCCCGGTTTCACAAGGATCGTGTCGCCCGGAACGGCGAGTTCCGCGGCGCGGGAGATTGTTTTCAAGGGAGCCCCTGTTTCGCCGCTCGCGGCGTCATCGCCGTCGACCGAGACAACGTATGTTCGACCAAGGAGATTCCCGGAGAGCAAGACCGCACAAATCGAGGCAAGGACACATTTACTCGGCGTAGGGATATTCACGTGGGGCGAATTTGGTGCATCCGCCGCAGCGGCGTCAACCCTCCGCTGCAGCATTCCTCTTGTCTCCGCAAGCCGAGTTGATCAAAATCAGGCATTCATGGCAGCCCATCAGGATCAGATCAACTTCTCCAGCCCCGCCCACGGCGACATGCGGGACATCACCTCGGAAGTTTCCCGGATCGTCCACGACTCCGGCATCAAAGTGGGTACGGTGAACGTCTCGTGTGTTGGAAGCACGGGCGCAATCGGCACCATCGAATTCGAGCCGGGACTGCAGCGCGATCTCCCGGAAATGCTCAACAAACTCATGCCACCGAGCCGCGAGTACGGTCACGAGCAGACGTGGGGCGATGGTAACGGCCATTCCCACCTGCAGGCGACCATGCTCGGCCCTTCGATCACCGTTCCCGTCGGCGACGGCCGCCCGATCCTCGGCACATGGCAGCAGATCTTCTTCCTCGACTGCGACAACAAGCCTCACAACCGGACGGTGGTGGTCACCGTGACGGGTTGATCAAATCGGTCGTTATGCAATCCCGGCGCCATTTTGCGAAGCTTGCCGTTGGCACGTCCGTCGTCGTCGGAACCCAACTCGGTCGGGCTGCTCCAATCGCGAAGATCCGCGAACGCAAGGTCATCAGCCAGCTACCCGCCTACTACCACGGCTGGCCCACTCTCGCACGACGCGCGAACGGCGAACTTCTCGTCGTATGCTCGGGAGGACGGGAGGCCCATGTTTGTCCGTTTGGCAGGGTTGATCTCATGCGCTCGCGCGACCATGGCGAAACATGGACATACCCGCGCATCGTCCTCGACGGACCGATCGACGACCGCGATGCCGGCGTGCTCGAGACGGCGAAGGGATCGATTCTTATCACCACCTTCACTTCCCTCGCCTACGAACCGCAGCTCCCGAGCAAGAAAGGCGAATCCGCGAAGCGCTGGAATGCCGCGCACGCGCGCGTGAACGCGGAGCAACGGAAGGAGGCACTCGATGTGTGGATGATCCGCTCGACCAATGGCGGCGTCACCTTCTCCGGTCGCTACCGCGTTCCGGTCAACAGTCCGCATGGCCCGATCCAGCTCTCCGACGGACGGCTTCTCTACGCTGGCAAGGCACTCTGGGCGGAAGGTTCGAAAGTCGGCGTTTGCGAATCCAAGGACGACGGTCAGACATGGACCTGGCTCGCCGACATTCCCACCCGCGAAGGTGACAAGCACACCGACTACCACGAACTGCACGCGGTGGAAACCACCGACGGCCGAATCGTCGCCCAGATACGCAATCACAATCAGCGGAATCACCGCGAAACTCTCCAGTGCGAATCCGATGACGGCGGAAAGACGTGGACAACACCGCACGGCATCGGCGTCTGGGGGCTTCCATCCCACCTGCTCCGCCTTCGCGACGGTCGCCTCCTCATGAGCTACGGATACCGCCGCAAACCGTTCGGAAATCGGGCCCGCGTCAGCGAAGACGGCGGAAAATCGTGGTCCGAGCCCCTCGTCATCTCCGATGACGGCATCGGCGGCGATCTCGGCTATCCCTCCACTGTGGAGGTAAATCCCGGTCAGATGGTCACGGTTTGGTACGAGCGGATGGCCGATTCTCCACGCGCCGTCCTCCGGCAAGCGCGGTGGGAATTGGGCTAGCGCGATTCGATCGACTGCTCTAAACTGAAGAAACACCCTCAAAACCCCCGTCAATGCGAGCATCGTCCCCTTCCCTTCTCGTCGCCACGCTGTCCCTGCTGGCCAGCACCATCGCCCCCGCCGCCACGCTCACCGACGCCCAGATCACGGAGTTCATCGCGAACAACAACAATGGCATCGAGACCGCAGGCGGTGATCGCGAGGACTGGATCGAAATCTGGAACTCGTCCGGCGTGGCGGGAGACCTTGGGGGCTGGTACCTCACCGACGATCCGAACAACCTCATCAAGTGGCCGTTCCCCGTCGTCGAGATGGCTGGGGGCGCCTACCTCGTTGTTTTTGCTTCCGGAGAAGACCGGCGTGATCCCATGGAGGAACTTCACACCAATTTCCGCATCTCCTCCGACGCGGGCGGCTACCTCGCCCTCGTCAAACCCGACGGCGTGACCGTTGCCAGCGAATTCGCGAACTATCCGGCTCAACTCGGGGACGTGGCCTACGGCACTGGTTTGCCGCAACCCATTCCGATCACGCTCGTCGAGGTCGGAGACACCGCGTCGTTCCACGTCCCGTCGGGTCCGGTTCCCGACTGGACCGAGATCACCTTCGATGACAGCGCTTGGCAATTCGGCGCCACCGGACTCGGGTTCGACAGCGGCGGCTACAACCATCTCTTCGGTGTCGGCGGCGATGTCGGCCCCTTGATGCGCAATCAACATCCGACGATCTACATTCGCATCGAATTCGAAGTGGACGATCCCTCGGGTATCGGAGACCTCGTGTTCCGCGCCAAGTGGGAGGACGGCTTCGTCGCCCATCTCAACGGCACGCAGGTCCACAGCGAGAGCGCACCCGCATCTCCGGCGTGGGATTCGAGCGGCACGGACGGGAATCGCAACGAAACGAATGCGCAGCAGTTCTTCGAGTATCCGCTGTCCACCGGAGGGGTCGTCGCCGGCACCAACGTGCTCGCCATCCAAGGCCTCAATTCCAGCCAAGGCAGTTCCGACTTTCTCATGGTACCCGAGCTCGTTGGCATCCAGCGGGACACCAGTAATCTCGTGCCCGGCTTCTTTCCCGAACCCACCCCGGAGAACGAGAACGGAATCCGCTACGACGGGATCGTTGCCGACACGACATTCAACGTCGACCGCGGGTTCTACGAGACGGCCTTCGACCTCGAGATCACCACGAGCACGGAAAACGCCGAAATCCGCTACACCACGGACGGAAGCCCGCCGAGCGAGACCACCGGCCAAGTCTACACCGGACCGATTTCGATCACCGGCACCACCGTCGTCCGTGCCATGGCCCACAAAGCCGGATTCCGCTCGACGAATGTCGATACCCAAACCTTCATCTTTCCGGCCGACGTCTACGGCCCCCAAATGGTCGATGCACTGACTGCCGTGCCCACCATCTCGCTCGTCGCGCAGGCAAACTACGATCTCACCATGGTGTCGGTTGGCTCGACAAACCAACTGCCGGGACAGCCGGCCAGGAACACAGTGATCGTTGCTCTCGTGAGTGGCAACCTCCACGTCCGAATCATCGATGTCCACATCCGGAGAAACCGAGAGACGAACACCACCGTCAGGCAAACCGTCATCGACAAAACCGAGGCGCAGCTGATCAACGGACCGGAACTGACCGAGCTCAAGAATCTTCTCACTCAAGTCCCGTTCCCCGACGCCTCCGCAATGTCTCCAGAAGCACAACGCGAGATCATCGACAAGGCCATCTCCATCTCGAATCACGATCCCAGCATTCCTTTTCTCGAAGACGGCAACAACGATTACATCGAACACAAGAGCTCGATCGAGATGATCTTTCCCGATGGGAGGCAGGGATTTCAGGAGGAAGGCGGGCTGACCAATTTCGGCGGGGGTTTCACCAACTTCGCGAAGAAGAGCTTCCGCGTCTACTTCCGCTCCGAATACGGCACACCCAAGCTGCGCTACCCGATCTTCGAGGGGTTCGATTACCCGAACTTCCCCCCAACCGAGGAATTCGATGCCATCAACTTGCGGAGCGGCTCGCACGACATGGTGAATCGCGGCGGATACATGGCCGCGCGCTTCGTCGACGACACGATGATCGAGATGGGGCAGATCGCGCCGCACGGACGCTACGTGCACGTCTACCTCAACGGCAACTACTGGGGCCAGTACCACCTGCGCGAACGCTGGAACGCGGATATGGCGGCGAGCTATTTCGGCGGGCGCAAGGAAGATTACGATGCGATCAGCGCCAACAACAGCGGCTCGAACTTCCAGACTGGGACGGCTTACGACGGCACCGACGCTTTCTGGACCGAAACGAGGAATCGCCTGACAGGGCCGGATCCGTTCGTCAATGCCGCCGGCCACATCGATATTCCCAACGTGATCGATTTCATGCTGCTGTGGACGTCCGGCGAATGCGAGAGCGAGTTCCGCGCCTTCGGCTCCCAAGTCCGGGGAGTGCCGTTCAAGTTCATGGTCAGGGATCCCGACGGCTTCATGCCTGCGGGCGGCTGGAACCATGACCACCCGGTGACCCACCAAGGGCCCATCAACGCGATGACCGAACTGCGCACCAGCGGAAACCCCGACTACGATATCCTCCTCGCCGACCGCATCCACAAGCACTTCTTCAACGACGGGGCCATGACTGCGGACAAGAGCGTCGAGCGCCTGCGCAAGCGTTTCGAGGAAGCCCGGCCCGGCTTCGCGGCGGAAGCGATGCGCTGGAACTTCAGGACGGTGAGTTCGTGGGAGAGTTACGTGAACGGGTGGCTTAACACCCAGCTTCCCCAACGGTCGCCCGCCACGTTGCAGAGGCTACGGCAGGCGGGGATGTATCCCAACATCATCGCTCCGGTCTAC
>CAJIAN010000421.1_pt1 | contig 13389 bp, 13 predicted proteins | sample 9199061 | NCBI WGS metagenome assembly CAJIAN01 (sample SAMEA7708264, study PRJEB35096) | sediment metagenome | biome: marine neritic benthic zone biome [ENVO:01000025]; feature: sediment [ENVO:00002007]; material: shallow marine sediment [ENVO:03000034] sea grass bed [ENVO_01000059] ...
AAGAAGAAGGCGCCCGCCCGCAAGGCACCGGCCAAGAAGAAAACTCCCGCGAAGAAAGCCGCCCCCAAGAAGAAGGCAGCTCCGAAAAAGAAAGCCGCCCCCAAGAAGAAGGCTGCCAAGAAGGCGCCGGCCAAGAAAGCTCCGGCCAAGAAAGCAGCTAAGAAAGCTCCGGCTAAGAAAGCAGCCAAGAAAGCGGCCAAGAAAAAGACCGCGAAGTCATCGGCCACCAATGGTGACTCGGACATTTCCATCAAGCGTCCGGTCAAGCCAAAGGAGCTCAAGTTGGACGCGTTTACGAAGAAGCAGCAGCAACGGCTCCTCGATCTCCGCGATTCGCTGGTGGACGCCATGGCGGGTGTGGCACAAGACAACCTTCGCTCCCGCGCGGAAGGAAGCGAGGCTTCGGCTTTCGGGATGCATCAGGCCGATGCGGGAAGTGACGCCTACGACCGCGACTTCGCTTTGAACCTTCTCTCGCAGGAGCAGGACGCTCTTTACGAGATCGAGGAAGCGCTGAAGCGGGTCGAGTACGGGACTTACGGGATCTGCGAAGTGTCCGGCAAGAAGATTCCACGGGCACGGCTGGAGGCGATTCCCTTTGCCCGCCTCACGGTGGAATGCCAGGCCGAACTTGAGCGCGAGAATTACGGAGCCCGCGGGGGACGGCGCAGTGTGCGGTCTCTCTTCGGTCTGATGGACTCTTCATCGGATGTTGATTCTTCGAGTGATTCCAGCTAGATTGCGCGCCCTCAACCACACACGGATAAAAGGACCATTTAAATAAATCATGCCGCGAGAAATCATCATTCTTGAGTGCACGGAGGCGAAAGAGGAAGGCAAGCCGCCTTCGCGCTACGTGACGAAGCGTAACAAGAAGAGCCTCCGTACGCCCGGACGCCTCGAGAAGGTGAAGTTCAATCCGCATCTGAAGCGCCGGACTCTGCACCGGGAGCTTCGCTAGCGACCGAAAAACGAAACACACCATGGAGCCGAAAACCAAAGAACGAGCCATGAACTTCCGCCGGGCAAACCGGCGGATGCCCCGCCGCCGTCTCGACATTCCGGTAGAGAAGATCGATTACAAGAATCCCGAGCTGCTCGGTCTCTTTACGACGGACACCGGCAAAATCCTTCCCCGCCGCGTCACCGGCGTTTCCGCGAAGATCCACCGGAAGATCACACGCGAGATCAAGCGCGCCCGCGCCATCAATCTGTTGCCCTGACCGCAGAGCGCACCGAAGGCAACAATGAATTCTCAGGAGTCACCGGTGGATGCCGCCGGTGACTTCTGCATTCAGGGATAGGAGACGAGGGGGATGAAGGAACTCAAGGACACCCAGAGCGAGCGAGACTACCGCAAGCTGCCGATCGATCGCGTTGGCGTGAAGGGTCTGCGCTATCCGGTGGAGATCAAAGACAAGGCGCACGAAGTCCAGGCCACCATCGCCACCGTGGCCCTCGCGGTGGATCTCCCTCATCACTACAAGGGCACGCACATGAGCAGGTTCGTCGAGGTGCTCAACGCGCACGGGCCGCGCGTCGGCGTCCACGACATCTCGCAGATCCCGCGCGAACTCATCGAGCGATTGGACGCGCGCAAGGCGCACATCGAATTTCGGTTTCCCTTCTTCCTTGAGAAGGAGGCACCGGAGACGGGTGCTGTCGGACTGATGGATTACGAGGTGACGTTCGAGGTCGAAGCGGTCGACGCCGAGGTCGATTTCATGGTGAAGGTGGACGTGCCGGTCACCACGCTCTGCCCGTGTTCGAAGGCGATCAGTGAACGCGGCGCCCACAATCAGCGTGGAATCGTGAGCTACGCTGTCCGTTTCCACGAACCGATCTGGATCGAGGATCTCGTCCAGCTTGTCGAAAACTGCGCGAGTTGCGAACTTTATAGTCTGCTCAAGCGGCCCGATGAGAAGAACGTCACCGAACGCGCGTTCGACAACCCGGTTTTCGTCGAGGATCTCGTGCGCAATGTCGCGGCGAAGTCGAACGATCAGGAAAACATTTTCTGGTATCGCGTCGAGGCCGAGAACTTCGAATCGATCCACAATCACAGCGCCTACGCGGTGATCGAGGGAGGAAATCCCCCGTAGGCGACCGGGATTCGAATTGCATGACGGGGCGGATTGGCTAGCATGCGTGCATGGCGCTTTCGTTGGAAAGGATCGTCGAGCTGCTCGGGAGGACCGAGGCTTTTGCGCGCGGATCGGACGAGGAATTGCGCGCCCTCGCCGAAGGTTTCGAAGAGCGCGACGTTTCGTCGGGTGACTGCATCGTGCGCGAGAAAGAGCCGGGTGACGGCATGTTTCTCATCGTCGAAGGCGAGTTCCGCGCGTTGGCAGACGGAAAGGAAGTGGGAACGTTAGGGAGCGGGAACGTCTTCGGTGAAATAGCGGCACTCACCGGCGGCGCGCGCATGGCAAGCATCGAGGCCGTCACCGATGGGCAGATCCTCTTCATCAGCCAGGATCTCTTCCAGAAGGCGCTGCGGAAGTCTCCCGGGTTCATGGAGGCGGTATGCCTATCGCTTGCCAAGTACCTCGACTAAGCGTTCCAGGGTGAAACGTTTCCTCCCTGCCATGTTCGTGGTTTTCGTGGCCTTCATCGTCACGATCATCGTGATGAGAAACCTCGAAATCGGTGATGGCTTCTTCGAGTTCTTTTCACGTATCCCGGGCAAGGACAAGCTCGGCCACTTCGTGCTCATGGGAATCCTTGCATTCCTCTCGGTGGCCGTGCTCGCGCCGAAACTGCCATGGCCTCCCACGAAGTCCGCGATCATCGTGCTCGCGGTTCTCTTCGTCATGATCTCGGTCGAAGAACTCTCGCAGATCTTCGTGGAGTCCCGGAGTTTCTCTCTGACTGACCTCGCGTGCGATGCCGCCGGAGTGGTTGTGTTCGGTTTCGCGGCGTGGAAATGGGCTTGCCCCTCGCCAGATCCGGATCGGGAGGTGTGAGTTCCGGTTTGAAAGAAACGCTGAATTGCTGACAGGATGGACGGATGATCCGATTCCTAATCCTTTTGGTTGCGTGCGCTGGCCTTGGATCGCTTTCCGCGAGCAAGCCGGACATCGTTTTCTTCCTCGCCGACGATCTCGGCTACGGCGACATCGGTTGCTACGGATGCCCGGATGCGAAGACGCCGAACATCGATCGTATCGCGAAGGAGGGCGTGAAGTTCACCCAGTTCTACGCGAACGGGCAGGAGTGCACGCCAACGCGAACCGCTTTGCTGACGGGGCGCTACCAGCAGCGCGCCGGTGGCTTGGAATGCGCGATCGGAACGGGCAACGTTGGACGCTACGACGATGCCATCCGGCTTGCGGAGGCGAACGATCTAGGACTTCCGGTGAAGATGGCGGTGCTACCGGGAGGATTGAAAGAGGCGGGCTACCGGGCGGGGATTTTTGGAAAGTGGCATCTCGGCTACGAGAAGAAATTCAATCCACTCAACTATGGCTGGGACGCGTTCTTCGGCGTGCTCGGTGGGAACTGCCATTACTTCACGCATGAGGAACTCTCGCCGCTCCCGGTCGTCTACGAAGGACGCAAGCCGGTGAAACGCGAAGGATACATGACGCACCTGATCGCGGACTCGGCATTGGCGTTCCTGAAGGAATCGGACGAAAAACCGATGTTTCTCTATGTCCCGTTCACCGCGCCGCATTTTCCGTTCCACGGGCCGGACGAGGCGGCGCTGAAGTTCACGGCGGAGAACTGGACGAAGGGGACGCGTGCGAGTTATGTGAAGATGATCGAGGACATGGATGTCCAGATCGGAAGGATCCTGAAGGCGTTGCCGAGGCCGGAGGACACCTTGGTTTTGTTTGCCTCCGATCACGGAGCGATGAAGCCGGGATACAACACGCCACTCAACGGCTACAAGGGCGGGCTGTTCGAGGGGGGCGTTCGGGCTCCGCTGGTTGCCCGTTGGCCGGGCAAGATCAAGGCAGGGACGGTTTCGGATCAGCCCGCCATGATGATGGATCTGACTGCATCGTTCTTGAGAATTGCAGGATCATCGCGGAAGCGGCCGCTGGACGGGATTGACATCCTGCACCATGTCGAGGCAGGTGCGGGTGACTTTTTGCGAACGCTATTCTGGCGCGGAAGGCGTGGGGACCGCACGTGGAAGGCAGTGCGGGATGGGACAATGAAGTACCTCTGGAAGACCGAAGGCGGGAAAGAAGAAGAGTGGTTCTTCGATCTGGCGAAGGATCCGGGCGAGAAGAACAACCTGCTGGAGCGGAGAGCGGACGACGCTGCGAAGCTGAAGAAGAAACTCGCCGCGTGGGAAGCCGAGGTCCAGGCCTTGCGTTGAGACCGGCTACTTCGTTTCCTTTTCCTGCGGCGTGATTTTCAGGACCAGCGGACGATGGTCGCTGGCATCGAACCAGTCCTTTGTGGTGTGGATGTACGAGTTCTCCTGCAGAACCTCGGGATAGAACCCGGGACTGGTGAAGATGAAATCGAAGCGCGAATACTGGTCTGCGTAGCTCCAGTAGTAGGTCCACCGGGAGCCGTCCTTGTCTGAAAGCCAGATGTCGTTGAAGAAGTTCGGTGCACCGAACTTCCCGCGGACGACACGGATCGGCTGTTCGTTCTTTGTTTCGTTGAAGTCGCCGTAAAAGAGAAGATTCGCCTTCGGGTTCTTTGCGAGAATCGCCTCCGCGTGCTTGCGCAGGAGCGACGCCTCGTTCCGGCGCATCAGGGCCTGATCGGCTTCTTCGACCGAGCGCTTGCTCTTGAAGTGGATGCCGAGGCACCGCAACCGGTAGTCGGGATCGATCTGGACGGTGGCGTCGAGAATACCGCGCTTGAAAGCGATCCTCTTGTCGCCGATCGGGTAGGTGAGGTTCGTTTGCGAGTCCGTGGAGACGATGGGAAACCGACTGAACAATGCCAGTCGCCGCGCGTCGTCGAATGCCTTTACGTGTTCGATGTGGGGCAGGTCGAGCCCCGAAGCCTTGAGGCGCTTCTGCAGATCGGCCACGTCGGCTTCGGTCCCGATTTCACAGACGCCGAGAATGTCTGGTCTGGTATCGACGATGATCCGAACGAGCGCCTTGATTTCGGATTCGGGTTTCGGCGCGTTCTCCCTGTATTCGCCGTCCACCCGCCGGTTCATGTTCAGATAGTTCTTCAGATTGTAGGAGACAAACGTGACAGGCGCTGGTGCGGAAGCAGGCTGGGCCGCGTCCTGACCGCGAGCGGTGAGGGCAATGAAGAAGCAGAGGAGTGCGGTGGGGAGGCGTTTCATGAATTCTGGTGTGGCACTTCGTGGTACTCGAGGGCCCACTCGCGCATGAAGCGTACGCGTGCGGGCACGATTCTGTAGAGGATGAACTCGGGGTTGTCGATGCTTCCGAGGTATTGGCGGAGCAGCGCATTGGCATCCCAGATTTCTTCGAGAAGCGTGCGGTCGGTCACCACCTCGGCCGTGCCGGTGATACGAACCTGGTCGTGGTCCGGCGCGAGGTAGCAGAGCTCGACTTTCGGATTCTCCGCGATCTCTCCCGTTTTGTGATAGCTGCGTAGATTTGCCACGTAGACGGTGAATCCATCCGTGCGTACCGGCGAGACCGGGCGTAGGCGTGGCTGATCTCCGTCAATGGTGGCGAGTTGTGGAAACTTCGCCGCGTTCATCGTCGCCTCGGCCAAGGCGGGGAGATCGTCGGGATCGATGGGTGATGGAGCGGGCATTTTGTGGATACTACACTTCGCTATGCGGTTAATCGGTATTTTTCTCTTCCTCGCAGTGGTGCTGATGGTGCCGTTCCTGCTTTGGGAGAATGTGTTCACCGAGATGTTCGGTGATGCAAGCGCGCTCGACCGCTATGGGAGCTGGGCGTGGGCGGTGGGCATCGGGTTGCTCGTCATCGACGTCTTCCTGCCGATTCCCGGAACGGCAGTCATGGCGGGGCTCGGATATCTCTACGGCACCTTTCTTGGAGGGGTGGTTGGCTCGGTGGGGTCGATTCTTGCCGGGTTGCTCGCTTATGGGCTGTGCCGGGGCTTTGGGCGGGGTTTCGCCCGATGGGTCGCCGGGGAACGGGATCTCGAGAAGGGTGAGCGGCTCTTCGCCAAGGCGGGAGGATGGATCGTGGCGCTTTCGCGCTGGTTACCATTGCTGCCGGAGGTGATTGCGTGCATGGCCGGGATCGCGCGCATGCCGTTTGCACGGTTCAGTGCGGCGCTCGCCTGTGGGAGCGTCCCGTTGGCCTTCGCGTTTGCGGCGGTGGGGAAAGCCGGAACGGAACATCCGGTGGTCGCCACTTTGCTCAGCATCCTTGCACCGCCAGCGCTCTGGCTGGTCATAGGCCCGATTTTGAGAAAGGAAATGGGCGGAAAGGGCAGACAATAGGGGAAACCTGCGACGCTTGATTCCAAAACGATGCGCATCTAGCTTAATTTGCCTTGCCTATGAAGACACTGTCCCGCTCCCTTCTCGTCCCCGCTTTCGCGGCGGTTTCACTCATAGCCCTCGCCCCAATATCGAGTCTCCAAGCCGCGACGGGCGTCCAAGCTCTCAAGGCGCGTGAGTCCAAGGTAAAGGACCTGGTCAAACGTGTGATCAACGCGACGGTGGCCATCGAAGGCAAGCGGAGTGCCGCCGCCGGCAGCGGCGTGATCGTGAATTCAGACGGGCTCATTCTCACCGCCGGCCACGTTACCATGGCCGCGGGAGAGGATCTGATGATCATTTTTCCCGATGGCAAGCGATTGCCGGGCAAGAGTCTCGGGGCCAACCGCGCCCGAGACGCCGGCATGGCTAAACTCACGGAGGGTTCTGATTTCCCATACGTCGAGCTCGGCGACTCCGAGAATCTCGAACTCGGCGAGTGGTGCGTTGCTCTCGGACATCCCGGTGGGTTCGATGCCGACCGCACACCTCCGGTGCGCCTCGGACGGGTCTGGAGCAAGAAGACGGTGGGAATGCTAGGGTCCGACTGCACGCTGGTCGGGGGCGATTCCGGCGGACCGCTGTTCGATCTCGACGGGAAGCTCATCGGGATTCATTCGTCGATCGGGAGCTTTCTCTCCGAGAACCGGCACGTTCCGATCTCGGTGTTCAAGAAGGATTGGGACAAGATGCTCGCGGGCGAGTCCTGGGGGAGCCTCGGGATGCTCGCCTCGAGGATCGAGGACCCGGACCGGCCGATGCTCGGGATTACTCTGGATGACGAAAGCGACGCAGATGGCGTCGGGGTTTCGTTCGTCTTCGACGGATCGCCTGCGGCGAAGGCCGGTCTGAAGCAAGGCGACCGCGTCCTCGCGGTCGGTGAGAAGGAGGTTGCCACCGCCCGCGCGTTGATCCGTGAGGTCGGGAAATTCAAGGTCGACGACGAAGTGAAGTTGAAGGTGAAGCGGGGATCGGAATTGCTCGATGTCGCGGTCACACTCGCCCGGGCGGAATCCCTCAACTTTCCCGATCCGTTCGGATTTGCGCCGCCGGAGAATCATCCTCCCATTCCCGAACCGAAATCCGATCCCGCTCCGGAGAAGTCCGGGGGGGCTCAATTTGGCGTGATGCTCGATCGCAATGCGGAAAACGCCGAAGTGTTCGAAATCATCCCGGGTTCGGCTGCCGAGAAGGCGGGTGTCAAGGTGGGTGACGTCATCGTTGAGGTCGACGGCACCGATATCGGGACACCCGCTTCGCTGATCGATTCGATGAAAAAGCGGAAGCCGGGCGACCGAGTGAAAGTGAAATTGCGGCGTGGCGAGGAAAACGTGGAACTCGAGGCCGAACTTGGCCCCTTCAAATAACCCGAACTGCGTCCCTTTAGAATGACGAAAACATTTCTCTCAACAATCGTGATCGTCGCTGTGGCGATCGGCACTGCATCTGTCGCACCGGCGGATGAATCGGAGGATTTCCACAAGGCGTTCAATGATCTGCTGCACAAGGCGATCGAGGATGCGGTCCGCGGTTGGGAGGATGGCGATGGAAAGAAAGAGCTTGAGGGCATGGCGAACATGCTGGAGAAACTCCTGAAGAGCCAGGGGGACGCGAGTCAGATCTCGGACGAGGATTTGGAGAAGTGGTTCGGCAAGGATTGGATGAAGAAACTCGGCAAAGAGGGAGGTGCGGAGTTCGATTTGGAAGTCGAGGCCGGCGAGCTCAACGAACTCGCACGGTTTCTCGCGAAGATGGCGGGCATTGCCGAGCCGGGCGAGAACGAGCGGGAGCACAAATCCGTGATGGAGGAATACAAGCCGGTCGTGGCCGACGCGCGGAAGAGCACGGCCCGAGTGCTGCGCGACGGGCGCCAGATCGCCCTGGCCACCGTGGTCGACGAGAACGGATTCCTGCTCACGAAGTTGAGCGAGGTACGGAACCACCGGGATCTCGACTGTGATTTCAGCGACGGGTTCCGGATTGGTGCGACGCGGGTGGACGAGTTTCCCGAGCACGATCTCGCCTTGCTCAAGGTGGATGTCCAAGGCCTCAAGCCAATCGCGTGGGCCAACGGCAAGCCGCTCGAGACCGGAACGTTCCTCGCGGCGGCGGGCACGGGCGAAATACCCGTGGCGATCGGCGTCGCAAGTGTGGCGAGTCGTGACCTTTCCGAGGCCGACAAGGGATTCCTCGGCGTGCTGCTGAGGCCGGTGGATGAGGAGGGCAGTGGAGTGGTTGTCGAGAGAGTGGTCCGACCTTCCCCCGCCGCTGAAGCGGGGTTGAAGGCCGGGGACGAACTGCTTTCCCTGAACGGAGATAAGAAAGGAACGGTCGCCGAATTCGTCGAAGCCGTTGGGAAACACGAGCCCGGGAAGGAGATCGCGCTGAAAGTTCAACGCGATGGAAACGAAATCGACGTGAAGGCGAAGCTGGGCAATAGCCGTGGACTTAATGCGACGCGTTTGGAGCGTCTCGATTTCTTCAATCAGATGGGCGGGCCACTCAGCAGGAATCGACACGGCTACCCGAGTGCATTCCAGACAGATCTCACCCTGAAGCCAAACGAGTGCGGTGGGCCGCTTGTCGATCTCGACGGCAAGTCGGTGGGAATCAATATCGCCCGCAGCGGTCGGGTGAAGAGCTACGCGATTCCTGCTGCCGAAATCAGGAGACTCCTTGGCGACGACCGGTTTTCGGACTTTGATCGCCGCACGCTGGAAAAGGAACTCAAGGAAGCCACCGAGCGGCTTGAGACGTTGAAAGAGAGCATCGACTCCGTGAGAAAACGTAAGGCGAAACTGGAGCAGGAACTCAAAAAGGCGAACAAAGGTAAGGCTGAATAGTCAGTTCGCTTAAGCTTTCCAAGATTCCAAGGTTTCTTAAGTAAATTGCGTAAGATGTCGCGCAATGGCTTCGCGACGATGAATTGATGGGGATTTTGCTTGGGTTGCCGGGCGGGCGGCAGTAATCTTCGCGCATCGGGATTGAGTCTCCCCCCGACCTCCGTTCAATGCGCCTCGCTACCTGGCTCACTGCCTCCGCGTTCGCGCTTCTCGCAGCGATGGCGCACGCTCGGGAAAGCGACGATGCCGGAGAGAATGTACCGGTGACATCCGGGCTTGAATCCGCTTGGAGTACGCAAAAGGACGCGCGGATATTCGAAGTCCTCATTCCGGCTCCACGCGGCCAGATCACGGACCGCCATGGACGACCGCTGGCTCAGAATCGCGTCGGATGGTATACCGCGCTTCAGCTGCCGACCGAGGGCAGTTGGAGTTCCGAGTCCGTCGTCGGGTTCGCCCGGGAGCGAATTCGCAAGACCGACAAGGTGCTCTCCAGGCAATCGGAACTGACGAACGAGAAGATCGAAGTCCACTACGTCAACCGACGTTGGATTCCTTTGCGTTTCGGCAAGGTCTTGACGGACCGTCAGGTGGAGCGGCTACGTGAATCGAAGATACTCGACGACAGCCTCGTGCTGTTTCCCATCTATATCCGGCATTATCCGGAGGAGCGGCTTGCGTGCCACATCATCGGCTACGTCGGAAAAAAGGACCGCTACAGCAGCAAGACGCCGCTGATGAGTGGCGACCCGTTGTTTCCCCGTTCGAAGGGACGGGATGGGTTGGAGGTGGTGTTCGACGACTGCCTTCGAGGGGAGCCGGGGCAGAAAAGCTGGCTGTTCGCTCCCGACGGCACGCGCTTGATGGAGGAAACGCTCAAGCGGCCGGTGCAAGGTGGAAGCCTCGTCACCACTTTGGATCTCGATCTTCAGCGGCTCGCCGAGCGAACGCTTTCCAACTACTGCTCGCGAGGTGCATTCGTCGTGATGGACATCCGGAACGGTGACGTGCTGGCCATGGCTTCGCGCCCAGGCTTCGATCTGAACCGGTTTGTCCCCGCAATATCGGCGGAAACGTTCAAGGAACTGCAGGAAGACGAGCGTCTGCCCCTCTTCGCGCGCGCTTTCAGGGGACAGTATCCGCCGGCTTCCACGTTCAAGGTGTCGGTCGCACTCGCGGCGCTCGAACACGGCATCGTGAAACCGGGGACAAGTATCAAGTGTCCGGGACGGTTCAAGGTCGACAACCGCTACTTCCACAACTGGAACCGCCGACACGAAGGAAGCATGAACGTGAGCAAGGCCATTGCGCGCTCTTGCAACACCTGGTTCTACGCAGTCGGTTTGAAACTCGGAGGAGAAGGTCTTGTGACCATGGCCCGGAGGTTCGGTATGGGAGAACCCACGGGAATTCAGCTCCGGGCGGAAGCGCGGGGGGCCGTCCCCTTCGATGAGGAACTGAAGAGCCGCTACGGGTACGGATTGGCTGGAGGCTATCTCGCCAACGCATCGATCGGGCAGGGACATGTGCTCGCAACGCCACTCCAAGTGGCGCAGATGATGGCGGGAATCGCGAATCGGAGCGCGTTGCCCCAGGCAAGGCTCATTCGGCAGATCCAGAACAATGAGGGTGAAGTGGTGAAGACTTTCCCCGTCCGCACGCGGACGCTGATGGACATCGACAACAAGTGGTTCGAGGTGGTGACCCAGGGGATGGTCGACGTGGTCCACGCGGGTTACGGGACCGGCCATCAAGGGGCGAACAACTATCGTGCCGTTGCCGCCAAGACGGGAACTGGACAGTGGGGGCCTCTCAACAAGAAGCAGTACGTCGCTTGGTTTGCCGGGTTTGTGCCTGCGGACAAACCCCAATTCGCCTTTGCCGCCTTGTACGAAGGATACCCGGGGCAGCATCTTAGTGGAGGAAAGAAGGCTGCGCCCATGGTCAGTTACTTCTTCAATCGTGTATTCGGCAAGACGTTGGCGAATGGACTGCTAGCCAAAGAGCTGGAAGAACGGACGCGGATCGGCGGCGATCCGGTTGCAGAGAGCGAGGTCGTCGAGCTTGGCGGAGCCGCCTTGCCAGAATCGAGTGACTTCTAGGGCACCGAGCAATGCTTGCGCGACTCCCGGGGAGGGTGGAGGTCGAATCGATTAGGTGAGCTTGATAGTTAAGGGAACCTACACACAGTAGACAATCGCCGGTTGGTTCCTTCCGCGAAACGTGTTAAATTATGGGTTTTACGGATCGCGGGCGTCTTTTTGGGCGCCATACTTTCTCAATTCAAGAAATATGAAACATCTAAAATCGCTATCAATAAAGACGCTTATTGTACTGAGCATGGCAGGAGGCCTTGGTCTGGAGCCACTCGGCGCTCAGCAGGAAAAAAAACCTGCGGCCGCAAAAAAGCCGGCGACCCCGGCGGCAAAACCGCCTGCCATGGAACACAAGGTGGCCAAGGGCGATCTTCGCACCGTTGTCGTGCTGAGTGCGGTCGCCGAAGCGGCGAAATCCGCGGAGATTAAGCTCAAGCCCGAAGCTTGGGCCGACATGACGATCATCGATGTCGTTCCTCACGGCAAACGCGTGCGTAAAGGCGAGACCCTCGTGCGTCTCGAAACCGAAAAGCTCGCCGAGCAGATCAAGAATCTCGAAGAGGGACGCCGCGCTGCGGATCTGAATCTTCAGCAGGCCGTTCACGCTCTCGAAAACCTCGAAGCGACCACGCCGCTCCAACTCGCTGCGGCCGATAAGGCGCTGAAGCAGGCGGACGAGGCGGTGGTCTACTGGGAAAAGACATCGCGCGACCAGCGAATCAAGAGCACCAAGAACCTTTTGAAGACCTACGAGCGTTCACTCGAGTATGCGGAGGAGGAATTGAACCAACTCCTCAAGATGTATGAGGCCGACGACCTCACCGAAGAAACAGAGGAGATCATTGTGAAGCGGGCGCGTTACTCTGTGGAGAGCGCACGTAACCGGCTTGAGAGTTACCAACTGACAACCGAACGCACACTCAACACGCTCATTCCGCGCGAGGATGTCAGCATCAAGGAAGCGGCCAAGACCGCACGCATCGCTGCCGCCAGCGCACGGGCGACCCTTCCCAAAGCGCTCGAGCTGAAGCGCATCGAGGTGGCAAACCTCAGGAAGGCCGATAAGAAGGCGCGCGAAAAGCTGGCCGATCTCAAGAAAGATCTCAAGCTGCTCGACGTCCGCGCTCCGATGGACGGCGTCGTCTACTACGGCAGGGCGATCGACGGCAAGTGGGCGACGGCGGCGACGGTCGGCAAGAAGCTCATTCCCGGCGGCAAGCTCACTGCCAACGAGGTTTTCATGACGGTGGTCCAGCCGTCGCCGGTTCGCCTTCGTTCGCAGGTCAAGGAAGACCAGCTCGCCGTGCTGAAAGAGGGCGCCCGGGGCTTTGCTTCCGCCGTATACAATCCTGTGATCAAGGTTCCAGCGAGACTCAAGAGCATCGAGGACGCACCGCGCCCGACGAACACCTTCGGCGCGCTGATCGAGCTCGGTGACGAGGTCGAGAGACTCGGTAAGCTCGTCCCGGGGATGAATCTGAAAGTGACGTTCGTTCCCGTGAACGAGAAAGGCGTGCTCACCGTTCCGGTAGCCGCGATCTTCCAGGACAACGGCGGCAGCGTCGTGTTCCGGATCAAGGACGATGGTTCGCACGAGACGGTGAAGGTGAAGACCGGTGCCACCGACGGCAAGAAGGTCGTCATCAGGTCCGGTCTCAAGGAAGGTGACAAGGTGCTTCTCAGCCATCCCTAACGGTGTTCGCAGGGAAGTCCATTAGCGTCATTGCCGCCGCCGCATTTCTTTGTGGCAGTGCTGCCTTCGCCAAGGAGCCGCCGAAACCGCGGCCCGTCCCACCGGTCTCGAATGAGCAGATTCAGAAGGCGATCGATGGCGGTGTCGCCTATCTCTTGGGCAGCCAGAATGAGAACGGATCGTGGGGTAGCCCGCACCGGACAAAAGGTCTGAACATCTTCGCTCCGGTTCCGGGGGCGCATCACGCGTTTCGCGATGCGACTACCGCCTTGTGCGTCAACGCACTCATCCAGACCGGGGCCGTCTATGCTGGCGATGAAGTCCTCGCCGCCACTGTGAAGGGAG
>CAJIAN010000708.1_pt1 | contig 13329 bp, 2 predicted proteins | sample 9199061 | NCBI WGS metagenome assembly CAJIAN01 (sample SAMEA7708264, study PRJEB35096) | sediment metagenome | biome: marine neritic benthic zone biome [ENVO:01000025]; feature: sediment [ENVO:00002007]; material: shallow marine sediment [ENVO:03000034] sea grass bed [ENVO_01000059] ...
ATCCCGGCAAGAGGGATCATGATGATATTCGCCGTCCCCCGATGCCGGACATAGGCAAGTTCGTCCGAGAAGGCGAGTTCGGACGGATCCTCCTGCGTGCGCGCGGACTGGATCACTTTGTTCGGAGCGGAATCGACCACGTAGAGTTCGTTCGCGGTCGGGTTGAGGACCAAGGCGTGGCGTCCAGCCGGAGAGAAGCGAATCGCCTCAAGACCCGGTGCAATGTCAATCGTCGCGATCTTCTCGAACCTGCTGCCGTCGATCACGAATATTTTCCCCGATTCACGCTCGGTGACATAGACAGCCCCGGCCTTCGAACCGTAGGCAAGGGACGCGGGTTTCTGCCCGACACGAACCGTCTTCACCTCTTTGAGACTCGCCACATCGATCACTGAAAGGGTGCCCGATCCTTTGTTGAGAACAAAAAGCGTCTTGCTGTCCTCGGTGAATACGAGATCGAACGGCCCCTTGCCCGTGGGCACGTGCTTCCTGACCCGATGGCTGTCAGTCTCCACCGCGGTAACACCGCCATCGGCTGCATCGACACCCGATCCTTCGTTGCCGACCCAGAGATAGTGGCCATCGGGTTGTATGGCGACCCGCTTCGGACTCGCCGCGATGGCGATCTCATCGCTCACCTCCCATTCCAAAGTATCGACCACGGCAAGCCCAAAGCTTTCCGGCATGGAGACGAACAGTTTCTTCCGATCATTGGACAGGACCCAATCGTGTCCACGGGAAGCCAGCGGCACCATGGCGAGAAGCTTCGTCCCGCCAAACTCGAATAGCGGATCGACCACGGTGATACTCGGATCGCCGTTCAGAGCGAGAACGTAATAGTTGTTCAGCCCAATATCCGCCTTTCCGAAGATGCTGCCGAGAATGAACGTTTCGACCTTCTTGAGGGTCTGATCCCGCTTCAGTGCGACACCGGGATCAAGCCGATCCATCCAAGCTCCGGGGTATGCACCGGTGATCGGAGCCCCCGTCGCGGTGTCCGATACCTTGAACCGGACGACGACATCGTCCCCTTCACGCGGTGTCCACTTCGGATCGACCTTGGCCGGATCAACACCGACTTTGCCGACACTGAACTCGATGGCGATGCCTTCGTCGACGTACTTGTCCGGATCGGCCTCCTCACCGGGGCCGATCCCCGCCGAGAGCGTGACAGCGACCAAGATCGAGACCCAGACGACGCGGGGACGGGGGGTAGTCGTGATCGATCTCATCTTGGCCGCTCTCATTCGCAATCCGTGGGGGTATCTAATTCTCCTCGTTCGAGAGCACGCGGAGGATCCCCCATCCGCCGTTCTTGTCATTGGTGAAATACCGGTACAGGTAGTCACCGGGGGTTTCGAACTCGCCGCCTGCCTTGTCGATCAGGAGATTGAGCGACTGGTTCGGAACCTGGAGCTGTGTGCCGAACACCTGGGAGAGGATATTGTTTCCGAGCTTCGTCGATTGCTCGACGTAGGGTTCCTCCTGCCAGCTGTGTCCATGCAATTCGAACATCGGAGCCGGTCCTGGTTCGGCGTTGCCGCCGGGCATGAGCAAACGAATCCGCAGTGGCGTGCCCGCCTTGACTGCGAAGACCGGAGTCTGGGGATCGATGTAGCCACGCACTCCCAGATAGCCCTTCATGTTCAGTCCGTGTTGCGTGCAGAAGTACAACAACGAGCGGGTCCGTATACCCTTGACCGTGGCTTCGGCGATCTTGACCGGATCCCCACTGTTCACCCCGATTGGCTTCGTTCCCCACCCTTTCGACGGCCCCGCGCCGGGAGCAGGGAAGGACGGAGTCGGGAAATCCACTAGAGGATGTCCGGGAACTGGCGTGAAGTCGAGAAACTGCTCGGCTTCGTCCTTCGAATTGAATCCGATCCCATGCGTACCACTCTTTACATCCCAGGTGATCGTATCTCCCGGACCGACCGCGAGGCTACTACCCGAGATCGCGTTTCCGTTCACAGTCACGGACCAAAAGTGCTTCGTGGTCTTGTTGCCCTTGGAATCCGTCGTCGTACTCTGATCCCCACTAATCACGATCTTCTGCTTGGCAGGCGTTCCAACGACCGCGTCCGACATGACATCGTATCCCTGGTTGGGAGGCCGGTTAGTGAATGGCTCCGTGGTGTGGTTCAGCGCGTAGGCACCGCCTGCGCCCGTGACGATCGGATCGTTTTGCGCGATGAGGACGATCTCCACGAATTCCGTTTCGTTGCCTTCCTCGTCAACCGTGTTGACGGTCGCCATAGCCCCCGGGGAGTTCGTTGTTTTCACAGCGCTCACCGTGACGCCATTGTTGTCAAGCCTCGCGACCCCGGGCTCATTGATGACCTCCCAGTCGGCGAACGTCGGTTCGACGATCAACGCGCCCACCAAACCCTGGGTGTGCTGTAGTATCGGATCCGGCGGCGCGAGATTCACCGCACCTGACTCCACAGGATGACCGATCGGTACCTCGTCGCCCGTCACGGGTTCCCCTGCCGCGTTGAGGAGATTACCGAATTTGTCGGTCTTGAAATCTCCCGCGTACCACAGATAGCTTCCAGACGTCGGCGACTCGGGCGACTTGGGCGCCGCCACCGTCGACGACGGATTGAAGCCCACGTTCGAACCATCGCTTGTGCGAATGTCGTAGGAAACGTACTGCGGGTTCAATCCGACCGTGTTCGAGGTGGTGAGTGTCACCGCCGGAACGGGCGGCGTCATGCCCGCGGCCTGCGCCCTCCCGAAGGGAGCCCCCGCACTCGTGGGCGGCTTGTACTTGTGATTGATGGTGTTCTTCAGCGTCACCTCGATCCAGTCGCCCGCAGCCGCACGGGCAATCATCGGTGGCATGTAGTTCTCGAACGGAGTCACGTCGTTAGGCTCTCCATCGACATGCGTGAGATCGAAAACGATCCCATTCTTGTTTTTCAGAATGGTGCCGCCGTTGTACCCCGCGGTGTTGTAGAGCAGTTCCTTGTGGCCCGATGCGGAATCCGGCACGGGCTGCTTGGCCTCGACGGTGAAAGTCGTCGCACCCTCAACCTTTTCGGGGAATTGGGTCCGTTTCAGCTTTTCCTGGTAGGGCCTCGCGTTGGCAGCCTCGGGAAGGCGGACAAGATTGGGAATCGGGTTCACGAGAGGATTCGCATCTGTCGCGTCGTAGGCCCGCATGATGCCCCACACCCCATTCGTCTGGCCCGTGCTACCGCTACTCGGAGCATAGAGATAGTCCGCAAACGGCTGCTTGTCGGTCGTGGAGGCCGGCGGCAGCTGGAATACCATCTCGAAGTGCTCCGAGATACCCATGCCTTGGGTCGCCCGATATCCCGATTCCATATACGACGGTTCGAACAGCCACTTCACACCGTGGATGTTGAGAGCATGCATCTTCGTGTGCGCCCCAACCAGCGTGCGGATCTGCACACGGTCGTTTTGGTAGGCGCGGAGAATCGGCGTGAATGGATCGGTGTTGGCAACCTTGCCGTTTTTCGCCTGATTGTTTCCGCTATAGAGATTGATCTCCTTGAAGGGATGCTGACCATCCGGGAACAGCGAAGCCTGATCGTGGGAAAAGCTAGGCGGATCCACTTGGACGTCGAGGTTCGGACCTCGAGGGATCGAAGAATAAGCCCACGCAAGGTCGTGAACATTCTTCCCCCCTTTTGCTAGATTCGGATCGACACGCAGCGGCAAGGGCTCATTCCGGTAATTGACCGTGTAGGTCCCGTTGGGTCCGCCGCTCACCAACTGCGGCGCTGGCAATTCGTTCTGCGTCACCTTCGGATTCTTCGAATCCAAGCCGGAATTCGGTGCCCCGATGGCGTGCGTGGGATCAGCGTAGGTCTCCAGATGCAGTGTGTTGACATCGTAATCCTTCGACCCGGCGGACAACGTCCTAACGAGTCTGAAGGCCGGCTCGTCGTCCCCGTAGAAATAATTGACCGGGTCGGTCAATTCCAGGACGCGACCTCCCCCCGGCACCGATAGCGTAGCCTTGTCGGAGAGAACAATTCCGTTCTCCGCGAACCGGTTTTTGAGATCAGTGTCGACGGGACCGGCCTTCGCCTCGACGTTCTTAGCAGTAAACAACGAAGGCTCGACCTTGCGCGTCTTCACGTTGTATTGAGTCTGCTTCGTCTTCGGAAGCGTCTGCGTTTTCTCGAGGAAATAGGCAGGCTCTTTGCCTGGGCCAATCTCTGGATCCACGACTTCGAAATTTGCCCCGTCCGCGGTAAGTTCCGCCTTTTCTGACAGGTTGATTTTGTTATTCGTGAACTGTTTCTTAAGCGCATCCGGGACAGGTCCGGGCTTCATCTTCGAAGTCGTCATGGTCGCGGTGAAGACGTTCTGCTGAGTGAGAAGGAACTTACCCAGCGTGGGAATGCCGGTGTCCTTATCCTTCCGACTGTCCTTCGTGTAGGCCAGCGCCAGATCCTGGAACTCGAGCGCGAATTCGCGGTAGCTCTCGGATTCATCCGGCATCACGATGATCGCCTGCCAACCGGTGGGCCCGCCATCCTCGCGTGCAACGGGATCGTACAGCAATGCGTTGGTGATCGGATCCCTCCACGTGGAATCCGTCGGCTCCACGAGTAGGCCGGCGTAGAGACCCGCCTGCTGGTGTGTCGAAGGACCGAAGTGATCGTGCGTAAACACGGTCCGCACAGTCCGGTCGATGCCCTTGTTGTTGAACAGCGGGTCGGTGTCGTAGCGCTGGATGGTTGTCTGGGCGCCGTCCCAATCCTGATACTTCGGCGGAAGCGTTCTCTCGTTCTTTGGAATCTTGAGGAAGTCCTCGTAGGGGATCTTGGGCGCCGTCATCTTCCATTGGGTGTAACTGCCATCCCACTTGGTGGGCTCCAATTGACCCTCGATGAACTTGCTCCAATTGACGCTTTGGCCGCCCTCGCCCACGGTGTGGTTGAATTGGAACAGCCCGTACTTGCCCTTGGCCCCGGCGAGCCATGCCCTGTTGATGCCACGGATCCGCCCAGTCACCTCATTCGGGCTGAAGGTTCCATCCTCGTAGTTGAATCCGTTCTCCGCCCCGTCGGACGAGGTCACGTCGAACTTCACGAGGTGGATATGCTGCCCGATCACGTCGGTCGGCGTTCGCACCTGGAAGTCATCGAGTTGGTAGTAGTCCGGGACGAGGTTCGTATGCCAGAGCATGATGGTCTCGCCGCCGTTCGCTCGGAAGAAAAACGGCTGTGGAGGTCGGCTGTCGTCATTGAGGGTCGGCTTCACATCCTCCCAGAGCGTGATGAAACGCTGCTGGGGATAATGCCAGCCCTGCTTGTTGAGAATGACATCGTCCTGCACCACGGCGACGCGATAGCGACGGTTGTCCCGCGTGGAATTCCCATCATCATCGACGCCTGGATCGGCGTAAGGCGCTCCGTGTATTGGAGGCAATCCATTCAGAATGAAAACACCCGGCTCGCCACTGGGCAGCACGGTTTCGCGCGTCCGCGTCGCGTGCGCCCTCATCGCTCCCTTTTCGATCGCGGTTCCCTTCTCCGGAATCTGGTAGGCGACAAACGCCCCCGCGTTCCCCTTGCTCCTATCTTCGCCACCTCCGGGTTTCTCAGGATAGGTGATGAAGTCCTTGGAGAAATCCCATCGGGTGTGGAACTCCCGAACGATCTCGCCGCCGAGGACTCCATGCCTCGGCAAGCCGCCATCGAGGTAGATGAGATTCCCGTCCTTGTCCAACTTGGGCACTCCCGGAGCATCCTCCTCGTAGGCGAGATCCAGCGGTGGATGGGGAGGTCTGTGACCGGCGATTCCCGGAACGAAGAAGGGAAAGCCGGGATTTCGATAGTGGGGTTCTCCATCCGGTCCGAGGTAGAACTCTTTGGGTTCCACCGGCTCCGGCAGTTTCCATTTGTCTTTGGTTCTGACGACGACACCCTTCTCGCGCTTGTACCTGTATTCCGGCTTCACTTCGGCGACGCGACCGAGACTGATCGGGACACCTTCGTTTTTCTTCCCGAGGTACTCCGGCCATGCTGCCTTGACTTCGTCACTGGCGTCGATGCGGTCGATGTTCACCCATGCCTTGATCTCGTCGATGTTGCCACCTGCCGGGTCTTCCGCCGGCGGAAGGGTGGTGACACGAACATCGACCGGGAACGGTGCCATCCCGAGCGTCGGAAGCGGCACGATTGCCGGGATGGGAGCTCCCGAGTGGATCTCGCCGTCCGGCAGCGCCCGCACCCACTTCTTGAGAGGATTCTTGCTCTTTGGATCCGAGAGCGGCACGCGCCAATCGTTTTCCTGAAGCAGTGTTCCCGCCTCGAACACGTCGTGCACGCGCCAGAGCGCCCACATCCCCTGGGCGAAGTGCGGGTAGAAATGACAGTGGAAAATCGAATCGCCCACCGTCTGGTTCCGGTTCCCGCTGCCATTGTAAACCATTTCGAGGGTGTAGGTGGATCCCGGTGTGATCAGTTGGCTGTCCAGATAGTGGCCGTTGTCGGAATTCGACGAATGCAGCCACTGGTGCGCGTGAAGGTGATGCACGTGCGGTGCCTGGATCCCCGCATTGTAGATGCGGAACTTCACGTGATCCCGCATGTAGCTGTGATAAACATTCGAGGGATCGTCCGGATAGAACACCTTGGTCGCCCGAGACGTCGTTACCACATCTTTGAGTTCCGCCAACGGAGGCGCCGCCTCCGTCGCATTCGCCGGGGTGTCCACCACCATCGCAGGATCGCCCACCGCCCATGCACTCAGGAAGAATTCCTCGAACTTCAGATCGACACCATCCTGGTTGACGCCTTCGGGCCCGACATGCACGCGGTTCGCATAGATTTCGGTCCCGATCCCGCCAATGCCATAGTTGATCCCGAACTTGTCGAGCCCCTGGTTTTTGAAAATGCCCGAGAGAGGGCTCGTGCCTGGCTTTGGTTGTCCTGGTAGAGTTCCGCCCGGGTCACCGGACTGCTGTTGGGGATAAAATGCCTGGGCAACCTCCGGATTGTGGTACCCGAAGACAAACTCGCGATAGGGCTGACGGCGGTTGGGTATCGCTGGGACTTTGTAGAAACTCGGGTTCTCCCGCAACCGAAACTCCCCGGCCCGCGGACCGGTGATGATCGCGGTCTGATCGCTGTGGAAGAGCTGCAGTTCGGCAGCGAAAAACTGAAGTTTCCCGCCCGTGACCTTCCCGCCGTCTGTCAGCTTCTCTCCTTGAATGAGAATGGAACTGAACTTGTAGTCGCTACCCGGCAACTGCACTCCATCGAGGATCCATAGATAGGTCGGATCGGCTTCCACACCAATTCTTGATACAAACCCGAGTTCCGGAGCAACAGTAGCGGCAGGCGTCACGGTCACGCCCCAGAACTTCAGCAGTCCCTTCAGCTCAAGCGGAATCCTACCGTTGTCCAGTTGGAAGACCTGGTCGTCATAGACTTGGATGTCCTTCGCGCCAAGTGTATACGCCTCGGCACCCTTCTTGACCTTTCCCATCCGTGGCAGTTCCCCGGCTTCAGTGGCGCTGAGAATCTTCGTGGCCACGGGATAGAGCATCCTAAGAATAGGAGTCCCTATCTTACGGTAGTTCTCAGGCTTGCTGTTCTTCGGAGGGGCCTTGTAGATTGCCGAGTAATCGAGAACCGGATGGTCCTTGCCCCAGTCTGTCGGGTTGGCTTGGTCTCCCAGCGCTGAGAACAAGTACCCAACTGGAACAATGGTTCCGAGCCGTTCCGCGGCCTCCATATCGAGGTCTCCGACCTTCTCAGGCATCGCTTTAAATGACTTCTTCTCCTTGTTGGTTTCGAGGTCCCGCTCGTAAAACTTGTCCGTTTCGGGGTTCTCGCCGAGAAGCCAAAAGTCTGCGGTCTTGACCTTTACCCTAGCATTCCGAATTTCATGCTTTCTCAGGCGTGTCTTGAACGTGGTCAGCACGAGATCCAACTTGCCATTCTCGACGGATGGCCCCTTGTGCAGCAGCACCTCGGGAGGGAGCCGCTTCGTGTAGTAGGACGAGTAGAAGAGATCCCGCCTCGTCACCTGACTCCGATAGTACTCAGCCGTCGGGGGCTGAACGGTCACAGTCCCAAACAATCCATCTCCGATTTCGGAAATGGTCTGCGGCTGGGCGGAACTGTAGATGATGAATTCTCCCTGCGCACTCGCATAGTAGCGATAGAGCATGGTTTCCCGCCTATGGTTGGCAAAGCTGTTCGCGTTGAGGCCGACGTACGAACTGTCACTGAAAAGCGACGGGGCGCCACCAATCGATTTCTGCACGGATGTGTTCTCACTATCCGTATCCAACAGATTCATGCCCGTCACATGGCATCCCACGAATCGGCTATTGCTTCCCTCGATGAGATTCGAGAAGCGAATCTCCAGCACGTCTCCAACATTTGAGCGCAAGGCAATCGGCCGCGGACGCTTGTAGGGCTTCAACGTGACGTTGCCCGTGTACTCGGCGAGGTTCTCCCCCGGTCGGTAGGGCGGGAGATCCTTGTTCGCGAACTCCGCCTTGGCCTTCTTGATCGCAGCGTCGTCTTTGACCGTGGCCTTCGCGATGACACCGATCTTGTTGATGGGAACGGTGCCGTAAGCCACCTCGGGCCCCTTCGGCGCACCCAATCCCGGAACGACGCCATCGACGAGTTCCTCCAAATCACCTGAGGTGAACTTGAGGAAACGCGTTGCCGACGCCTCATTCAAAAATCCGACACCATGGGTTCCCTGCTCGACCTGCCAGGTGATGGTGTCGTCCGGATATGCATGGATGTAGGTGCCCGTCTTGGTGTGTCCGTCGATCGCCACCTCCCAGTGGGGGCCTTGGGATCCAATGAACCCGGTAACGGTGATATTCCGGGGACCTCCAGGCTTGCCCGGACCCGCGAGATTGCCTCGCATGTTGAGTCCGTGCTGGGTGCAGAAATAGAGCAAGATATTCTGGTTGGTGACGCCGGGCTTGACGGTCGCCTTGGCGATCACCACAGGGACGGAATTCTTCGCAGGCGGAACGGGTGCCGGCGCGCTCACCGGCTTCGTGCCCCATCCCGACGAAGGACCCGCACCGGGCGCCGGGAACGGGCCGGGAAACTTCTGCAATTCATGGCCCGGGACAGCCTCGAAAGTGAGCATCTTCTCCGCATCGGCCTGCGAATTGAATCCGACTCCATGGGTTCCCGAAGCCACCTGCCAGGTGATCTTGTCACCTGAACTAACCGTCACATCGCTGGACGGCTGCCCGTTCACCTTCCAGACATGTCCACCGCCCGATGCGTTCTCGCCGCTGATCACGATGTGCTTGATGCCGGCATTGAGATTCCCCTGCATGTTGACGCCATGCTGGGTGCAGAAATAGTTGAGGGAGGTTCTCGCGACTCCCGCCTTGACCGTCGCCTCGGCGATCTTCACGGGGGTATTGCCCGGAGGCGTGATCGGTTTCGTCCCCCAACCCGTTGCCGGACCGGCGGGAGGTTGCGGGAACGCCGCCGGAAAGTTCTCGAGCACATGACCGGGCACGTCCTTGAAAGCGAGTACTTTCTCAGCTTCCTCCTTCGAATGGAATCCGATTCCGTGGTGACCGCTCTTCACATCCCAGGTAATCGAATCCCCAGCGCTGATCGAGACATCGCTGCCCTGCACTGCCGTTCCGTTCACGGTCACCGCCCACCGGTTCGGACCGGTTTCACCGGTGATGACGATCTTCTTCGCCGATCCGCCACCCATCAGGTTCCCCTGCATATTGATCCCGTGTTGAGTGCAGAAATAGTTCAGCGTGGTGTTCCCAACGCCCGCTTTCACTTTGGCCTCGGCGATCTTCACCGGAGTATTTCCGGGGGGTGTAATCGGCTTTGTGCCCCATCCCGTTGCCGGCCCGGCGGGGGGTTGCGGGAACGCCGCCGGGAAGTCCTCAAGCACATGACCCGGGACGGGGGTGAAGGTGAGAACCGCCTCCGCTGCGGCCTTCGAATGGAAGCCAATTCCGTGGTGCCCGCTCTTCACTTCCCACGTGATCGAATCTCCTTCACTCACCGTAACGTCGCTCCCGCTCTGCGGTGTTCCATCGACCTCCACCGCCCACCGATTGGGACCGGTCTCCCCTATGATCACAATATTCTTCGAAGCCCCGCCAACGGTGAGGTTGCCTTCCATATTCACGCCGTGTTGCGTGCAGAAATAGTTCAACGTCTGGTTCTGGACACCCTGGTTGACCGTTGCTGCCGCGATTCTGATCGGCGTTCCGCTCCCATTGATTGGTTTCGTGCCCCATCCCGACGCCGGACCCGCACCGGGTGCATTGAACGGCCCCGGGAAATTCTCAAGAACATGACCCGATACCGGCGTGAAGGTGAGGACCGCTTTAGCGGCCGCTTCCGAGTGGAAACCTATTCCATGCCGACCGGTCAACACATCCCAGACAATGCTGTCGCCCGCATTCACCGTAACGTCAGATCCAGTCTGCTGCTGGCCGTTGACCGTCACCGACCACCGGTTCGGCCCGGTCTCTCCTGTGATAACAATTGTCTTGGGATCGCCCGGTCCCGGAGGTTTCGGAGGAGCGGGCCGTTCCGAGACACCCAACATGCCGCGCATCGGATAGCCGTGCTGCGTGCAGAAGTAGAGCGATTTCGGGTCGTCCTTTGTCATTACGTCAGTGCGCAATGCATAGACCTTCCCCTGCGGGACATTCGCCCCGAGACGACTCACTAGAATAGGTTGATCGAGCGCCACGACTTCCGCGACGACGGTTCTGCCTGATGGCTTGGTTTTCTGGCCGTCGTCATGTGACTCCTGGCCGATAGCGATTATGCCTGTATGAGCGGCCACCACGCAGCCCACGACGGCAACCAATCCGAGCGAGATTGATCTCCTCATTTTTTCCTCCTTTTTGTTATTGGTTTCCTTGTGTCTTCGATTTCAGAAAAATCGAGGACATTTGCAGATTAGTCAGTCGATCCTAGCCAAGGCAACAACAAATCTGTCATTTCGGATCATTTTTTAGACGTTCTCGATTTTTCTTGTCCGCCCTGCGGCCCTGGTTAGGATCCAACGCGAATAGGAGGAAAGCCCGTGAATGTGTTTCAAGGCCTTTTTCCGTACATCTGAACCACACGCAGAAAGGAAAAACATGAGCAAAAGCGCCAAGAGCAAAAACGCCAAGTCGAAATCTTCAGGTAAGTCGAAGTCGAAGAACGGCAAGACGAGCAAGAAGGGCGCAAAGGGGGGAGGTGCAGCCTACTAGGTCGCACTGAACTGATTGTTTTCTTCAACTTGACCATGTGAAGCGGCTCCCGGCACGATCCGGGAGTCGCTTCGCTGCTTCCAAGGGGAGCGACAAGCTCATGCATCAACTGCTCCACGACACGGCACCACCTCTCCCCCACCGACTCAGGCGAACTGTTCTCTCGACGCCCCTGGGAGCATTCGCCGAAACGCACGCCATCGTCGCCCTGGTTCTCCGCTATCGTTTCCCCGACCGCGATTGCATTCGCGCCCTATCGGGAATGGCTCGCAACGATTTCCAAACACCGTGGGAAGTCCGATCACTCGCGACTCTCGCACTGCAGTTCTGCCTCTGGAAAATCCCTCGTGCACAGCTAGACGATCACGACGATGCCCTCGTGCAATTGGGCCTCAAAAGCAAGAGGGGACGACGAACGAAACTGAAACGGTTCCTCTTGAAGGATGGATTCAACTCACTGGATCTCGCGGGTTTTGTGTCCGAATGGAAGCACTATCTCGACCGTCACCGGGATCTGTTTCGGCAGTTCCGGGGAGACGCCACCCCGCCCGATGCCATCGCCAACTTTCTTCTGCTTTCGATGGAAGAATGCAAGCTGGCACTTGCGAGATATCTCTTCGATCCCCGTGAAGTGGTGGAACGCATTCGTTGCCAGACACAAGTATCAAAGGGATTCGATGCGCCGTTCACGGAAAGTCGCCCGACGATCGAATCCGTCGCCAAGAAGACCCGTGCCCTTCTGCCAAACTACGAAGCCTCGATCCTCGATCTCCTCTGCGAAGGAACGGACATCCTCTGGGTCTCCCCCGACACCTCATCCCGGCTAAACTCGCTGGCAGAGTACCCGGTGGGGACAATCGTCCTCGTGGTGAAACCTCCGGGGAGCTGGTTGGAATTCGAAATCAAACGCGTCGGGCTGAAAAAGTCCAACCGCCTCCTCGGGATCGTCTACTCACGCAATCGAAAGCCGGTTCACCACACCCATCGTCTCGATGGCGGAAGTGTGATCTGGAATCTTCAGTATGAAGCGGCCGCCTCCAGTCGCATCGCGGCGATCTACGGTTTGGTTCACGACCAACCGGCACCCATTTGCATGAGCCACAAGCTCAATTCGATCTATACGATACCAACACAAGGCGGAGAACGCGTTCTGCTCGATTACTTCACCGAAGCGAAATCCTTCGGCAAAGACTACAGGAAGATGAGGAAAGCGATGGGACGCTCGGTCAAAGCCTACTTCGATGGGGGCCAGCGCGGCGTCCGCGAATTGCCGGGACATCTCGGCGCCTCCCACAATTTCCTCATCCAATACTGGCCCGCCCAGGCGGTACAATCCGGAACGACATCGTTCCGCGTTGAGGTGCTGGAGGAACTGGTATGCGGGATGGCGGTTCAAAGGTACTTCGGGGAGGTCCTCGACGGCAAACCGACAGCACGCGATCACGCCCGACTCGCCGATCAGATTCTCCAGGAACTTCTCGGCCACTACGCGAGTAGCCCCTCCACGAGTACCGGCAATGCCCGCCAGCGTATCCGCAATGGCCTGGCTCACAACCGGAGGCGCGCGGATCGTATCTACCGTTCACTGCTCCTGCAGATAGGAAAGTTCTGGGGTACTATCCTGGCGACCAGAGCCTATTCGAACGGAGAGTCCACCACGATGCGGAACACGGGTGTGAAATGCGTCTGGGAGTCAGGTCGATGGAACGTCCGCTTCATATTCATGGATCATGACGATCTACACATTCCTCCCCATCATCTGGCAAAGAGACCGACGCTTGGACCGCTGATGCGGGGAATGCGCTCGGACAGGCGCCACGTCATCAACTCCTCCCGCTACCTCGCCAGGATCTACCGCGTCCGCACGAATGTCCGGAAGTCTGCCGAGGCTGCACTCCTCAAAGCCGCCTCGAGCGCCTACCGGGCCACGCTGCGTTCGATCGCCTCCGACCGCCGACTTCGCCGACTGTTCAAGCCAGCCATCCTCGATTGGCTCCTCGAAATCGACCGACTCGTCCGCACCCACAAAAAGGCGATGGCGACAGCGGCGGGCGTCGAGGGTTGGGAAACTCGGACCCGGCAACGACTCTCCGGACTTGGATGGGGCGACG
>CAJIAN010000157.1_pt1 | contig 13281 bp, 8 predicted proteins | sample 9199061 | NCBI WGS metagenome assembly CAJIAN01 (sample SAMEA7708264, study PRJEB35096) | sediment metagenome | biome: marine neritic benthic zone biome [ENVO:01000025]; feature: sediment [ENVO:00002007]; material: shallow marine sediment [ENVO:03000034] sea grass bed [ENVO_01000059] ...
CTCCCGCTGATCTCAGCAGTGCCATTCGGAGCCGAGACATTCAAATGGACGGTGTTCGGTCCTCCGATGCTACTGCGGAGAATATTAACGGCACGCGGGGCCGCAGCGACCATGCTGTCCATGGTGTCGGCAAGGATGTCAATCTGCACAGCACTGGGCCCGATCAGGCTCGTTCCAAGCTGGCTGTCTTCCACGATCACGCGATGATCCGGACCCGTGGCCATCACGTTGATCATTCCAGGCACACTGATGTTGGACCCGAGAATATCGATCGGATAATCCGGGAACGGGAACCACGGCGCTCGTCCGACATCCGCACTTGGCGGCGATACGTTCGTGCTTTGAACGTTGAGGTTGTCGGCCATCACCGTGGTGTTGGTGAAATTAATGACGCCACCATCCGACGACGAGACGTCGAAGTTGCCGCCGATGTCGATGACTCCACCACCGAAACTCAGGTCGCGGCTGACGACGGCCGTGTTCTGAGAGGTTTGCAGATTTCCGGAAATATCAACAATGCCACCGGGGGAACTCAGAATGAAATCTCCGGGCACCATCGGCACGACCACATTGCCGTCGAGAGCGATGTCCGCATCGTTCATCGGAGAAGGCGGAAGCACATATTCCGTGTTTCCGATGGCAGGCAGCGGATTGAATCCCGGGGTCTCGATGCCGACCGGGGTGATGTTCGATGAGTCGTTGATGAGGAATGCAGGGTTGGCGGAGCGTCCAAAGACCGGACCGGTGTCTCCCCCCCCCGTCGAGCCGCCTTCTTTTTTCTTTGGCGGGGGTGGCCCACCAGGCCCCATGTTCTTGGGCGGCATGTTGAGAGCTTTTGCCACCGTGACTGTCGTGTTCGCCTGTTGCGCGAACTGCACCTCGGGCGCCGCGCCGCGCATGATCAATGGCGTGGCACTCACATCGCCACGGTCGATGCTGCGCGCCTGGGAAGCGAGGCTTGCTCCGATGGAATTGTTCGCCGGTAGGTCCGGCGCACTATCGCCCGCGATGAGCGCCGAACTGCTTACCAGCCGATTGAGATCGACATCAACAGGCTCCGGAAGCCGCGGATCGGTGGGATTGATGATCAGCATCTGCCCCTCCTGCAGCGTGATGAACTCTCCGAGCAGCGCCTTCAGATCCACCCGGACCGTGCCCTCGATGCAGGTGATCTTGATGTATTCCTTCGGATAGTAGGCGATCAGCGCAGAGCCGCGGGCCTTGAGCTTGACCTTCCCCTCCTCGGTCGTGACTCCGACCGACTTTCGAAACATCCCGGGGTTCGAACTCACCAGCATGACCCCCTGCTTTAGATCGAGGGAGTTCTGGTTTTCGCGGATGAAGACCTCAGTCTTCGACCCCATCCGCACGACGGCCCGATCTGTGCTGATCTGCGTCTGCGAATTGCCTGCAGTGGTGACCGAACCTTCGCCCACCGTCGAATTGGCCGAGACGTTCGCTCCACCCTTCACGTAGTCGACGTTGGCGGCGTTGACGGTCGATCCCAGAGCCAGCCCGCTTCCTGCGAGCGCCATTAGTGATGCCTTCCCGATTTTCATTCTGTCGCTATGCTGAGTTGATTGGTGTTGTGAATGATCGACTTGCTAGAATCTCGCTTCGAGCCCTACGTAGGCGCCCACGATCCAGTTGTCGTAGTCGAAGAGATCGATGTTCGAGTCGTTGGTTGTGAAATTCACGGTCGTGGTGATGGAAGCCCAGTCGGTGATTTCCACGGCACCGCTGATGGCAAAGGAATTGTTCCAATCATGCCGATCGAAATCGGTGTAGTCATAGTAGGCACCACGATATCCGATCCCGGTGGTGATTCGGTCCGTCCATTTGATGGTGTATCCAAGATTCCAGAAATACTCATGGCGGCGGGCGATATCGGGTGAACCATCCATGCTAAGATCGGCTCCCAAACCAGCGTACGCCTGGTGGCCACGGGAGATCCTGAAGATCTTCTGCGCACCAACAACACCGGAATGGTTCTGGAAGATGGAATCGCCGAAACCGCTCTCCATGATCCGGTAGTACCCGTAGTTGGCGAAAAACATGATGTCGTAGAAATTCTGCGCCGCGTAGAGAAGTCCGATGTCGGTCTCGAAAAGATCGAAGTCGAGGACGGAAAACTCATCATACCGGTAGAAACTCTGCTGAATCGAGATATCGCCGAACAGGTTGCCCTTGATTTTCGGAGTGTACTTTCCGTAGAGGGCCCCCTCGAAATACCAGTCGTCAAAACGTGCAGCCGACGAGAGCGCCACATTGTCGGTGTAGCTCGCACCGAAGCGCGTTCCAAAGGCCCACGGCTCCCAATTGGATTTGCGAGCCAGAATCACTTGCTCCCCATACTCGTCGTCACCAGCCATCTTGGGCACGGTCATGTCGAATCCCTCTCCATCATCGGCAGAATCGGAGCCCGGAACTACCGTTCCTCTCGCTGTTGCCGCTTGGCCAGACTCGGTTTGCGATCTACGGACAAGCGCTTGACCGTAAGCCATTTGCGCAAATCCTACGGCAATTGTCCCCACGAAGAATAGTCGTTTCATGCGAATTAAGTCGATAAAACGCCCGTTTATCCCCGAAAACCCTCACAAGGTCAATCACATTACCGGGGCGCAACTTTGGGCCAAATCGCCGGTTGTATCCCCCGACGTCACCAGCAGTCCCGTCACTATCCAAACAAGTTCATGAAACAGCTTATCGCGGTCTTTTCCGCATTTACGCTGACGCTTGCGCAGACTGTCGAAGCGCGAGAAATCCCGACCGATCAAATCGACCGGCTGATTGAAGTCCGACTCGACAAGGCCGGCCAGAATCCAAATGCCCCGGCAAATGATCCCGAGTTTCTTCGCCGCACGTATCTTTCCATCGTCGGGCGCATTCCCAACGTGGATGAAACCCGCCGATTCCTCGAGGACGATGCGAAAGACAAGCGAGCGAAGATGGTCGACTCTCTTCTCGAGTCGGACGGCTACGTCAGCCACTTCTACAATTACTGGGGGGACATTCTGCGTGCGAAGTCGCGCCTCCAAGGCATCCGCGCAAACGCCGGAGACCCCTACATCAAGTTCATCAAAACCTCGCTTGCGGAAAACAAACGCTACGATGATTTCGTTCACGAACTGCTGACCGCGACGGGCGACACATGGGATCCGGAAGCCGGTGCCAGCGGTTTCTATCGTCGTGATCGGGGAATGCCACTCGATCACATGGCGCTCACCATGCAGACGTTTTTGGGAACACAAATGCAGTGTGCGCAGTGTCATGATCACCCATTCGACAAGTGGAAGCAGATCGATTTCTACAAGCTCGCCGCCTTTACGAACATGCCGATGGGACGCGGCGGCATGGGCGGAATGATGGCGAGCATGGCTTCCATGCGGCAGGCGCAATTCCAACTCCGCAAGAAGCTGGGCCGTGATGCCAGCCCCGCAGCCCGGGCTGTTGGTCGCTCGATCCGCGACACGCTCGCCTTCGGAATTCCCGATTCCGGCGTCGGAGCGATTCGACTTCCGAAAGACTATCAGTACGAAGACGCGAAACCCGGGGAACTCGTCACGGCAAAGACGCCGTTCGGCGAGACGGTCCGCTTCCAACCACGAAATCTGCGGGACCGGAGAGCTTCAAGCGAAGCGGATTTCTCAAAACACTCCCGGCACGTCCTCGCGGATTGGATGGTCTCTCCCGAGAACCCCCGCTTCACCAAGGTCGTGGTCAACCGCCTTTGGAAGAAAGTCATGGGTGTCGGACTCGTCGAGCCGGTCGATGACTTCCGCGAGAACACCGTGCCCTCGCACCCCGAACTCCTCGACTACCTCGCGGAGCAGATGGTCGCACTCGACTACGATCTCAAGGCCTACCTGAGGATGCTGTGCAACACGAAGACCTATCAACGGAAGGTCTATGGCGGAGATCTCCATCCCACAGAACCCTATCTCTTTCCCGGACCCGCGATGCAGCGGATGTCAGCGGAGCAATTGTGGGATTCCCTCCTCGTCCTCAAGATTCCCGATGTCGACGCGTTCAAGAACAAGCATGAACGCGGACTCTACGCCGCCTACGAGAAGCTCAAGGAGATGGACGGGAACGAACTCACCGAACTCGTGACCTCGCTCCTCGAAGAACTGGACGGCAAGCGGACCGGAAACGCTCAAGCATACGCAGCGCTCGCCCGGAAACTGGGCATCACGGGAACGGGAATGAGCGACGCTCCGGAAATGCGATTCATGGCCATGGCCGGTGATTTGAGCCCGGAAAAGCGCAAGGCCTTACAGCAGCGTGGTCCGGAATTGAAACGGCTCTTTGACCAGGCGCGCCGCGCACGAAGCGAAGGCGACCAGGCGAAAGCGCAGGAACTCTACCGGAAAGCACAACAACTGCGGGAGGAAATGGGCGTGTCGGTAACTCAATTGCGAAAGATCCAGCAGGCCAATCAGCGCGCACGTCGGGGCGCCGGTCGGCGGCAGCAATTCGTCCGCGCTTCGGAACTCGCCTCGCCTCCACCGCCCGGACACTTCCTGCGGGAATTCGGCGCGTCAGACCGCGAAGCGATCGAGAACTCGAATACGGACGCAACCACTCCCCAGGCTCTTCAGCTTCTCAATGGCGCCATCGACCGCGCCATCATCAACGACCCCCACGCCGTGGTGCTCACCGGTCTCGCCAAGGCCGGGGACTCGCGGACCGACAAGATCGATCACCTTTATCTGAGTATCTTCAATCGCCCTCCACGAGCCGCCGAACGCGAATCGCTGCAAACGTGGATCGAGAACGCCGGTCCGGACGCGAAACCGTGGAAGGAAATCATCTGGTCGATGCTCAACAGCCACGAGTTCCTCTTCATCCAGTAACAACCAGCAGAAGTTCAGACCGATGAATACGATTTTCTCGAAAGCCGACGAACCGACCCGCCGCGAGTTTCTCTCCGGCGCCGCCCGAGCCGCCCTTGGCGTCTCCATTCTACCTCTCGGAGCCGCAGCGGCTCCGCGTTCCACCGCATCCGCAAAGCGCGTCATCTATCTTTTCATGACGGGCGGAATGAGTCATCTCGACACCTTCTCGCCGCGTCCTGAGGCGAAGGATGTGCAGGGACCGACGACCGTGATTCCGACGGATGTCGATGGCATCCGCGTCGGGAGTACGCTGCCTCGAATGGCGAAGCAGATGAAGCACGTCGCCGTCATCGAATCGATGAATTCGACACAGGGCGCCCACCAGCAAGGCGTGTACTACATGCACACGAACTACACGATGCGCGGCACCGTCCAGCATCCCGGACTCGGTTCCTGGGTTTCCCGCCTTGGCGGCAAGACGAATCCGACCCTTCCCGCCAGCGTGGTCATCAACGGAGGCAGCCGGATCTTTGGCGCGGGCTACATGGAGACGAAGTTTGCCCCTCTACCCATCGACAACCCGGCAACCGGATTGCAGAACAGCCGCGTGCCGCAGGGCGTGGGCGAAGCGGGGTTTTCGAGACGACTCGACCTCGCCCAGCAGATGAATCGATCGTTCCTGGAGAAGTTCGACAACAAGAAGATCCGCTCCTACCGCGACGTCTATGACGAAGCCCTGAAGTTGATGAAGAGCGAGGATCTCAGGGCGTTCGATATCACCCAGGAGCCGCGGCAGGTTCGCGAATCCTACGGACAATCCGCCTTCGGGCAGGGTTGCCTGCTCGCGCGGCGCCTTGCCGAGCACGATGTCCGCTTCGTCGAGGTCAATCTGGGCAATTGGGACACGCACCAGAACAACTTCGAACGCGTTCCCGATCTCGCCGAACAACTCGACCAGGGCATGTCTGCTCTTCTCGGTGATCTCGAATCACGCGGTTTGCTCAAGGATACGCTCGTCGTCCTCGCCACCGAGTTCGGACGCACTCCGGAGATCAACGGGGGCGAAGGTCGCGACCACTACCCGAAAGCTTTCACCTGCTTGATGGCCGGTGGTGGCGTGAAGGGCGGCCAGATCCACGGTAGAACAGACGAACGCGGAGCCGAGATCGTCGAGAAGAAAGTGAAGGTGCCCGACTTCAATGCGACTGTTGCCCATGCAATGGGGCTCCCTCACGAAGAGAAGATCATGGCTCCAAGCGGCCGCCCATTCAGCATGGGCAACCGAGGAAAACCGATCCTCGAAATCTTCTAGATTGCAGCGCCCGCGCAAAAAAATGCCCGCCCGGCGCTGCGGGGGAGTGCAGCGCCAGACGGGCTTGCTGTCATGAGGGCACTCGGCTAGGGACCGCCTAGCCGAGATACCAGGGAGGAATGGAATCGTGCCCTTCGAAACCGGGCTCCGGCGACTGAATCACCTCGCCGTCCTCGGTCTCCGCGGCGACATTCGCCATGATCAATTGCTTGACCAGAGCGATGGTCAGGGCATTCACGAAAAGCTCTCGTAGCAGCTGTCGCTTGCGGTTCATGTGTCTGCTGTTTTTGACTGCGCTAGTAGCAGAATGTTCAATCTAATATCCAAAATATCGTCCTAGGAATCAAGCACATACAGACGCGTTTCGCCGTCTCCAGCGCTAATCACTCTAACCAGAAAACGGGTACCTAGACCGGCTTCTTTCAGGCGTTTCACTTCATCCACCGAACTGACCGGCTTGCGGTCGATTTCGATGATCAGATCGCCCGGCGAGAGCCGTGCGTTCTTCCTCGGAGCCTCGCGGGTGACATCGGTGACAACAATGGCATCGAATCCATCCCGCAGCCGCAACCGGCTGCGTACGGACTCATTGAGGTCGCCGACCTTCACGCCCTTGGCGAGGACAACGGAGCCGACGCGTCCGACGGGTTTTCCGTAATTGGTATAGGGATCATCACGCCCTGCCAGAACCGCGCTCATCATTCGGACCTTGCCTTCGCGAAGGACCTTGAACTTCATTTCCGTTCCCGGATCGAGTTCGCTGATCGCCGTGCTCAGTTCCGAGACATCCTTGGCCGGCCTTCCATTCCACTCGAGGATCAGATCGTAGGGTCGCATTCCCGCACGGTGTGCCGGCGTATTCCTGACGACTTCCGCCACGACGACTCCATCGAGATTGTCCCGGTTGAGATAAGTGGCAAAGTCTTCGTTGACTTCGGCCATGGTGATCCCGAGAAATCCGCGGGTCACCTTACCGTCCGCAACAAGATCGTCGACCACGTTCATCGCGAGCTTGGTGGGAATCGCGAATCCGATACCCACACTGCCTCCAGTCTGGGTGAAAATTGCCGTATTGACTCCGATCAGCCGCCCGTCGGCATCGACGAGTGCGCCACCGGAGTTGCCGGGATTGATCGAGGCGTCGGTCTGGATGAAGTCCCCGTAGCGGGCAATGCCCACGTTCTTGCGTCCTGTCCCACTGACGATTCCCATCGAGACCGTCTGCTCGAGACCGAAGGGGTTGCCGAAGGCGAGAACGACATCTCCAACCTTCACCTTCTGACTGTCCGCAACCGTGATGGCCGGAAGACCTTTGGCTTCGATCTTGATCACGGCGACTTCGGATTCCGCATCGCGTCCGACCAGCTTCGCCGTGTATTCCGTGTTGTCGGCAAGAGCGACTTTGATCTCGTCCGCGTCGCCCACGACGTGGTTGTTCGTCAGGATATAGCCGTCCGAAGAGATGATCACGCCCGATCCGAGACCCGTCTGCTTCGGCAAATCTTCGCGGCGCAATCGTTGTCCGTAATACCAAAGCAGCTCGTTGTAGCGGGTGCTCAGCGTCTTCGATGTATAGATGCTCACCACGCTTGGCTGGACCTTTTCGACAGTATCGGCGTAGCTCCTCGCAATACCGCCGGCACGGTTCACGGGTGCGGGATCAAATTGCACCTTCTCCCGAATCACGTCTTTGAACGCTTTTTTACCTTTGTTGCTGACGCGATCCTGCCCCGTCAGCATGACGGGCGCCACCGCTGCTACGACGGCTACGGCCAAAGCGACGCCGACCAGTGTGTTTCGACTTGATTTCATGGATTCCTAAACGGGTTTGTTTTTAACTAAAGCGACACAGGCGGTCGCTTTTGTCTCGCATCGTTGGATGTACTTCGGGGCCGCTTATTCAATGGACCGCGACGGGGCGCCATGTAGAATCTGCGGTCATGAAACACGTTCTCATCCCCGCGGTTTTCGCCATCGCGCTTCCGGGGCACGCCGCCGAGTCGCTATCGATCAAGGAGACGGACGCGACCATCGTGATCGCGCGCGGAAAGACGCCCATCCTGACCTATCACAAGGCGGAGGTGCCTCCGCCGAAAGGCGCGTCACCACTCTACAAGCGGAGCGGATTCCTGCATCCCGTGCACGCGCCCTCGGGCGGTGTCGTGACAAGCATCCACGCACCCGACCACGTCCATCACATGGGCATCTGGCACGCATGGGTGAACACTCAGCACAACGGTCGCAAGCTCGACTTCTGGAATCTCAAGAAAGGCAACGCCACCATCGGCTACGCAAAGACTCTGGACATCCGCAGCGACGGCGATGTTGTCGGCTTCAAAGTGCTGCAACACCACAGCGCGCTCAGCGACGGGAAGAAGGAGACGATCCTCGAGGAAGAATTTTCCGTGACGGTGACGCACAAGGACGACGCCAACATCATCGACTACGACACCTTGCAGACGAACATCACGGATCATGCGCTCAAGTTTCCCGCCTACCGATACGGCGGTCCGATCGCCTACCGCGCGCCCCAGGAATGGAATGAATCCAACAGCGACTATCTCACCTCCGAAGGCAAGACCCGCGCGGACGGCCACACCACCCGTGCCAAATGGGTCGCCATGTTCGGGCCGACGAAAGAAGGAGACGCCACGCTGACGATCCTGAGCCACCCCGAGAATCATGACGCACCGCAACGCACCCGCATCTGGACCCCGAAGAAGAAGGGGGATTTCCACGGCGGGAAGATCTTCTTCAACTTCGTCCCCATCCAGGAAACCGCATGGGAACTCTCTCCGGGCAAACCATCGACGATGCGCTACCGGATTGTCGTCACCGATGGCAAACCGGATGCGAAGAAGATCGATCAATGGTGGGACGTCTACGCGAAATGAGATCCACGGCGACCGCGTTGATCGCCGCCACCCTCGCATGGCTGACGGTGAATCTCACCGCTCAGGAGTCCGGCAAGCGCAAGAAGGCAAAGAAGAGGCCAGCGACTTTTCAGTGGGTGAACGCACCAAAGGGCAGTGACGGCATCGTCCGGCACGGCACCTTCAAAAGTCCGTCGATGGGCATCCATGTCGGATATTCCTACTACCTGCCTCCGGGCTACGCGAACTCGACAAAGCGCTATCCCGTCGTCTACCACCTTCATGGCGGACGTCCCGGAAACGAACGGAAGAGCACCGGACTGGCGAGCTTTGTCGATCAGGCGATCCGTGCGAGCACGATCTCCCCAACCATCTACGTTTTCCCAAATGGCGGCCCAGTGAGCTGGTACAACATGCCCGAATGGAAAAATGCCATGGGTGAAGACGTCTTCGTGAAGGAACTCATCCCGCACGTCGACAAGTCACTGAGCACCATCGCCAGACGCGAGGGACGAGCTATCGAGGGATTCTCTCAAGGAGGCCGTGGAACGACGCGAATCATGTTCAGACATCCGGAACTCTTCTGTTCCGTCGCCCCGGGCGGATCGGGATACGGGCCCGAAAAGCGCATTCAGGAAAACGGTGGAGCCGAAACCGAGAAACTGAAGTTCGCCCCGGGCTACGACGCGTGGACCCTCGCGAAGAAGTTCGCCACGAAGCCGAATCCGAATCCGAAGCCGAAGCCGAAGCCGAAGCTTGAGATCCTGCTTTGGGTGGGAACGAAAGGATTCAACTACGAGGCCAACCTCGAGTATTCGAAATACCTCGATTCGCTCGGCCTGCGACATCGGAAACTCGTCGTCGAAGGCGCGCCCCATTCCGCGAAGATCATTTACGAGAACAAGGGAATCGAGCTCATGCGATTTCACCAGAAGAACTTCCAGCGCAAATGAAACACCTGAACACCCTCATCGCCGCCGTCGTCATGTCGGTTTCCACTTCCGCTTCCGCTTTCGCGGAAAAGCCGAACATCGTTCTGATCATGGCGGACGATCTCGGCTTCGCCGACCTCGGCAGCTACGGAGGCGAGATCGAAACGCCCGTCCTCGACAAACTCGCGGCGAACGGACTGCGCTTCTCCCAGTTCTACAACACGGCGAAGTGCCATTCCTCCCGTGTTGCCCTGCTCACGGGACTCTACTGCGGCCAGGCCGGAAACTCCGCGATGAGCAATGGCATGACCATCGCGGAAGCCCTCAAACCCGCGGGATACTTCACAGCGATGACCGGCAAGTGGCATCTCAAACAACAACCCACCGATCGGGGCTTCGAACGCTACTGGGGACATCTCTCTGGCGCGACGAATTTCTTCACCGGAGACAAGACCTTCCGCCTCAACGGCGAGGTCTGGAACGACTTCGATGAAAAGTTCTACACCACCGACGCGAATGCGACCTATGCCAACCGCTTTATCGACGAAGCTCTCGAGACGAAGAAACCATTCTTCCTCTACGTCGCCTTCAACGCACCGCACTACCCGCTGCACGCACCGGAGGAACTGGTGATGAAATACCGGGGCAGATACAAGCACGGCTGGGACAAGCTCCGCGCGCAACGACATGAGAAGCAATTGAAAATGGGACTGGTGTCGGACAAATGGAAACTGAGTCCGCGACCGAAGGAAGTTCCCGCATGGGATGCCATCAGTGACGAGCGACGGGACTGGGAGGATTTTCGTATGGCCGCCTACGCCGCCATGGTCGATTCGCTCGACCAAAGCATCGGACGCATTGTCGATCATTTGAAGACGAAGGGAGTATTCGAGAACACTCTGATCATGTTCTGCTCCGACAACGGCGCCTGCCCATTCGAGCGCACACGCGGCCGTGACAAGAAACCGTGGGATCCGAAGTCCTACTGGACCTACGACACCGGCTGGGCGCACGCGGGGAACACGCCGTTCCGCTGGTACAAGCAGAACCAGCACGAAGGCGGAATCTCCAGCCCGATGATCGTCCACTGGCCTGCCGGCCTGAAGACGAAGCCGGGATCGATTACCCACCAACCCGGCCACCTCGTCGATTTCATGGCCACCGCACTCGACGTCGGCGGCGCGAGCTACGGCAAGAAATCCGGCGGGCGCGAACTGACCCCGCTCGAAGGAATGTCACTGCGCCCGATCTTCGATGGAAAGCAACGCAAGGGCCACGAGTTCATCTACTTCCATTTCTCCAACAACCGGGCGATTCGACACGGCAAGTGGAAGATCGTCTCGGCGCGCGGCGGTCGGTGGGAACTCTATGACATGGAAAACGACCGCACGGAACTTAACGACCTCTCGAAGAAAAATCCGGCCATGGCGAAAAAGCTCAGCGAATACTGGTTTGAGTTCGCGAAAGAGCAGGACCAGCTCAAGGGGAAGCAGATCAAGCCGGTCGGCAACAACCCGGCGCAGTGGAAGAAGGCGGGCTGAGCTAACCCGCTACGCCTGCGCTCGATTCCTCGCCATCTTCCTCGCCCTCCTCTTCTTCGTCTTCCTCCAGCAGATCACGGATGGCGAGACGGAGCATCACGAGGTAACCCGCGCGCTTGCCAACCGAAACGCGGCGCTTCTCGACGCTCCCCGTCGGCCATTCGAGCAGTCGATCACGGACTTCTTCCGGAGCGGAGGGATCGCTCGCCACGACCCAGCTTTCCCCGCCATCGAGCGAAACCTCGGGAACGAGCGCGACATCAGTGCGTCCGCGATCGGATGCGTAATCGAGCACGATCTCGTCGCCGACGTCTCGGGATTCCGGAAGGACCTTGGCGTCCTTGACACTGGCGTCCGCACCATTCCACTCGAGCGCGTACTCTTCGAACAATGTCAGGCCATCACCATCATCATCGCTCTCACGCAGTTTCTTCAGCGGTCGCCTCTCGGAAGCCTTCCAATGGTTGCGCTTCATCCAGCCGGAGAAATCGTTGGGCGTCGAAACCACCTCAACCGGGCTTGAGACTGGCAAAACGGCTCCCGCCGTCCGGGCACGTGCATATAGCTTCACCGAACCTTTGGCCGGAGCGACAAGGTCGAAATCTTCTCCGCCATCAAATTTCTCCACCGACATCTGGAGGATCTCCTCGGTGTCCACAAAGGCAATATCGTCGAAGTACCATCCGTAACCTTCCCCCGCCCCGTCGAACACGTAGCCGGCACCGATGAAGTATTCGAACCGGATCGAGATCAGCTGACCGGCAAAGTCGCCCAACGACGCGGACTGCGTGCCGAACGCCTTGTCACCCGCGCCTCCCGAACCAATCCGCGTCCAAACATCCCGCCAATTCTGACTCTCATCGGCACTCACCTGAACACGGGCCACCTGGCCGGCATCCGCGTATCCAAGCCGAGAGCGGAAGAGTATCGCCCCGTTGATGCCGGGGACGAACGTGCGCTTGAACGTGATCGACTGGGGTTTCGATCCCGCAGTGGGATGAGCCAGACGAAAGGCATGCGCGCCACCGGCGACGACATCGCTCTGCCTCACCGCGTATCCTTCGTCCTGCGCGATCTCCCAATCGCTCGACTCGGTCTCCGCCGTCTCCGGAGCCGGACTGTCGGTCGTCCGGGAAATCAGCACTTCGTGCTCGACCGCGCCGGGGACCGTCGGGATCTTGTAGGGTGACGCCACTCCGGCGACCCCGATTCGGGATCCCTGAACACTGATTTTCGGAAGCGGCGGCCGGAAGTCCACTTTCACGTTCTCATCGTTTGCGACGGTCACGGTCCTCCTCTCCTCCCATCCGTATCCTTTGAAAAGCACCTCATACTCGCCATCCTCGGTAAGGGGCACGGCATAGCCGCCTGACGCGGAAGTGACGGCGAAGTGGTGCGCTCCCTCGACGGTGACAATGACCCCGCCGATGCCCTCTCCAATGTCATAGAACCGGTTGTTGTTGAGGTCGAAATACGCCACGCCAGTAATGAACGCAGGAGCGTCGTCGCGGTTGCCGAATTCCTGAGCCACGATTTGTGGTCCCACGTCGGGACCGTCGCCCGTCACCTGCGCGATCCCCACCTCCTTGAACTCGCCACTGTGAATGTTCACTCGGTGCGGCCGGCCCGGCTGCATGCCGCCGGGACCTTCCCCCCAGTCGACTTCGAAAGAAGCGTGGGCGTGGCTGGCCGTGCTCGCATAGGAAAACACATTCTCCCCGACGGCTGTCCAGTCTTCGTAGCCAGACCGATCCGCCCGATCGCGAATGGTGCTTCCATCACTAC
>CAJIAN010000379.1_pt1 | contig 13277 bp, 9 predicted proteins | sample 9199061 | NCBI WGS metagenome assembly CAJIAN01 (sample SAMEA7708264, study PRJEB35096) | sediment metagenome | biome: marine neritic benthic zone biome [ENVO:01000025]; feature: sediment [ENVO:00002007]; material: shallow marine sediment [ENVO:03000034] sea grass bed [ENVO_01000059] ...
AAACTAGCGACCTTGGGGGCGGTTCTCGCATTGGCGAGCCCCGCGTACGCCCGGACTTTTACGAGCGCCGATGGTACTAAGACCATGAACGGCTCTCTCACGGCAGTCTCGGTGAAGGCCAAGACAGCAACGATCAAGCGAGTGGATGGTAAATCCATCACCTTCCCGCTCTCGGCTGTCTCCAAGGACGACCAGCAGCACATCAAGGATTGGTACAAGGGAACGGAAGTTCTTCGCGGCCTGTCGGTGAATTTCAAAGCTCAGGAGACCAAGGGCACGGAACGCAAGACGAGCAACGCCCGGATCTACAACGTGGATTCGAAATTCGCGGTCAATGTTCGCAACAACTCCGCGTTCGATCTCGAGGGTCTGAAGTTGGAATACGTGATTTTCTACAAGAAGGACAACGGCAAGGGTAAAAAGGACACCGAACTCACGAAGCGGGGCCAATTCGCCGTCAGTTCGATCAACGCCCGCGGCGACAAGCGCCTGTTAACGGACGGCATCTCACTGCGAATACAGAAACGGTTACCAGCTTCTCAATGTAAAGGCGGGGGGTGAAAAAGCCCTCCGCGTGCGAGTTCGCACGCAGACCGCGTTGAAGGAACCATCGTCAAAGCCACCACCGCAAGCGGACACAGCCGCCTGTATTCCTATCCGAGAGGATTGCGGAAAACATGGCCGGACGTGAGCACGTCCGTTGCAGCCAACTAAGGAACGGCTGACCAAGTAATTTCAAAAAGAAAGGGCACGCATCACGCGTGCCCTTTCTTTTTGCCCACTTTGCATCCCTTAAATATTTCTAATCAGAAATATTGGTTGACGCATTTGGCATCCCCATGTAAATAAATAATTGTAAGCACATCCCCTAATCCCCGCCCGCGAACACCAAGTCCCGCAACGATAGCTCAGTTGTCCCCGTTGCGGGACTTACTTCGTACACAAGCCTAGAATGGCTTCCCGCACAGTCTGCGCACCCCGGAACATCTCTTCTGTTCTGGCATTGATTCTAGCTAGAAATCGTATTTCTAGATTCTATGGACAACCCTATCCCGTTTTCACGCAGACAGCGGAATAAATTTCTCAGTTTGCGAATGCTTTTGAATAATTAAGCGTAAAAAGAGAACGGGCGCACCGGAATCTCCGGCACGCCCGCCCGCCAATCTAAGAGAATGTTTAGGAAAAAAGCCTCGCTTGGGACAATGAGCATACCCAGCGAGCCAACGCGTGGCAACTGTTCTTGAGCACTCGTTTCTGACGTCCGGATCACGGACGCGCGACGATCAGATCATCCCCTCCGAATCCGATACCCCCGACGAAGTCGTACTCGAACCGATGAATCGGAACCGCCGACACGAGTCCGACGAAATCCGGAACTTCCGCGACGTCGTCCGTGTTGATCTCGCCGAGTAGCACCCCGCCCTCTCCAAACACGCGCAGGACGGCCTCGGCAGCGGTATTGGTGATGCCGACTCCCTTCACCGGATCGATCAACCGCCCTCGAACGGCGGGTCCCTGCTGCGGTTGGATGCCGGTATTCGAGATGATGTTGCTCCCTGACTGGGCGCCGGGATCTTCGACGATGACACCACGATCGAACACGACGTTCACCGATCGAAAGTCGGGAGCGTTCGCAAGCACTCCGGGGAGCGGGGCAGCGATCACTCGCCCCGACGGATCGGTGTCGAAGTTGATCACATCGACAGCACCGACGGCGGCGACGAACGCGCCAGCACTTCGATGTTCGGTCACCGGAGACCAGGCGGGACCAAAGATCACTTCGCCCAGAGCCGGGTCGTCGTGCTTGTCGTGAATTTGCCGGGCGATCTGTGCCGGATCGGTCGTTCCCCAGTAGTTCCGCTTCGCCTGCATGTCGAGTCCGTTGAACATGAAGACATCCGAGAGCTTGCTACCGGCAATCACATTCCCGCCCTTGCTCCCGAGCGATCCTCCACCGAGATCCGGGTTCGCACTGGACAGGAGGCCGGTGACCAACCCGTAGAAATCGCTACCGACGATCTGATTCCCCTCGATCACCAGTCCTCTCGCAGCCCCTGAGATCAGGATTCTGTTCCCGAAGTTGGAAATGACGTTGTTGCGGATGGTCGCCACCGACCGATCTTGCACCTGGATCGCGGAATTGGGAACAAACGGAGGCGGTGTGCCGGTGGCTCCCTGGCCGAGAAAGCGGCAATTGACGATCTCCCCCTGCGAGTCGTGCTGCAGTCGCACCCCATTGGCATTGCTCGTCGACGAACCGTTGAACACCGAGTTCTTCACGTCGACGCGCGACTTGCCATGAGCGTCGATGATATGGTCGATGGTGGGTCCTCCGGTCAGCCCGTCGATCTGTGCCGTGGAGTCATCCACTTTGATACCGAGATCGGAATTGACCGTGCCTGCGGGCGCATCCGTGATGAGCACGTCCTTCACGTTGAGGTTCCCCTTCTCGATGATCACCGAGTAGACCCTCGCCGTGTGCACGGACATCCTCTCCAAAGTGAGGTCGGCACCGGTTGCGAAGATTCCGGTCCGGATCGTGACTCCCCAGTTCTGCGCCTGACAATGCACCGCCAGATTGCGCAGCGTGACCTTGAAGTTGCCGTTGATCCGCACCGCATGCCGCGCCCTTGGCGATACGCGGATGATCGTCGTGCTTCCAGTTCCCTCGATCGTGAGGGCCTTCGTGATCTCGGCAGTCTCGACGAACTCTCCCGACCCTAGCCGCAGGTGATCGCCCGGCTGCACCTGGCTGATCGCGTGCTTGATCGTCCGCCAGGGCCTCGACTGACTGCCGTCCCCCGTCGAATCGCTTCCACTCAAATTGACATGGTGCATCTCGCTCTTTCTCCTATCCGTTCCATTAATGATGATTGGATCGGCGAATCACTGTCAACTCCCCGCGTTCAACGCGAATTCACTGGCGATGAACCCGCAATCGTAATACGATCCCGCTCCTCGAAACACGATGAAGCTCCCCGGCGTCCTCAAGCCCCTGTCGTCTCTCCGGCTCACCGTCGTGTGCCTCTGTCTCGGCATGCTACTCATCTTCGCCGGCACTCTCGATCAGGTGCATCTCGGCATCCACGCCGTCCAGAAGAAGTACTTCCAGAGCTTCATCGCGGTCTGGCAGATCCCCGGGCTCGCGATTGGCAATTTCCATTACGGATTCCTCGTGCTCCCGGGTGGTTACCTTCTGGGCTCCGTTCTTCTCGTCAATCTCGTCGCCGCCCACCTCAGTCGGTTCAAACTCACTTGGAAGAAGGCCGGCATCTTCCTCGTCCACATCGGCATCATTCTGCTCCTGCTCGGTGAACTCTTCACCGGCCTGTTCGCCGAGGAGTCGCAGATGGTGATGGACGAAGGCGAGACGCTCTGGTTCTCCGAAGCCGATCGAAAGGTCGAACTCGCCATCGCGGATATTTCCGATTCGCCGAAGGAATCCGTCGTCGCCATCCCCGAGTGGATGCTCGCGAAGAAGGACGTCATCGAGCACCCCGATCTACCCTTCGATATCCACATCCGGAAGTTCATGGCGAACAGTGATCTGTATCTTCGCGCGCAGAATCCCGACATCGAACCCTCGGGCGCCACAACCGGACTGGGTGTGCATTTCGGCGTCGCCGAAAAACCGCGCACCGGAAAACCAAACGAACGCGACATCACCACCATTCTCGCGGAACTCAAATCGGGGGACGAATCGCTGGGAACCTGGCTCCTCTCGAACGGGATCGTCGAGGATCAGACCTTCGCCGCCGGCGAAAAGAACTACCGCATCTCCGTCCGGCGCGTTCGGGACTACAAATCGTTCTCCCTGAAACTTCTCGACTTCACCCACGACCGCTACGCCGGCACGAACATCCCGATGAACTTCTCGAGTTCGCTCGAGCTCACCCACCCCGACCGCAACGAACAACGGAAGGTCCTGATCTACATGAACAATCCCCTCCGATACGAGGGCTACACGTTCTACCAGTCGGGTTTCGACAATGACGACACGACCAGCATCATCGCGGTGGTGCGCAATCCAACGTGGCTGCTCCCCTACGTCGCCTGCGCGCTCGTAGCGCTCGGTCTCGTCGTGCAGTTCGGCATGCACCTGTTCCGCTTCGGCTCCAGGCGAATGAAAGCTTCGCAAGCATCATGAAAGGTCGCTTCGCCACCATCGTCATCGTTGCGCTCTGCCTCGGCTACGCCTTGAGCGGACTCGGTCGGCAGAAAAAGACCGATGGGCGCGTCGACACCCGCGAAATTTCGAAGCTGCCGGTTCTCCTGAACGGCCGCCTCAAGCCACTCGACTCGGTGGCGAGAAACTCCCTCGTCGTGATCTACGGCAAGCAGACGTTCAAATGGGAGGACGAGGAAGAAGAGAAGCGCCGGCTTTCCGCCATGGACTGGCTTCTCGAACTGCTCTACGACGCACCGGCGGCCGCGGAACGCGCGGTGTTCACCATCCACAACCCGGACGTCCTCGCCCTCCTCGGAAAAAAGGAAAGCGACGGTAAACACTATTCCTACACAACCCTCGAACCGTATTTACATGAGATCGACCGGCAGGCCCAGCTCGCCGACCAGATCGAGGCGCAATTGCGCACGCCGTTTCAGCGACACGTCATGAAACTGCAGCGGCAGGCGTGGCTCTACGGTCGGCTGCAGCATTCGGTCCAGCTTCCCGGCAACACGGACACCTGGGCATCGGTCAACGGCTTCTTGAAGCACTACGCCGATCGAGAATCGAGCGATCTTCCGCAAGCCGAAGCCGATCAGCTCGCCCGCGGTTTCTTCGCGCAGACGGAACACTCCCACTTCTTTCCCATTCCACCCGCCCGCCGGAATCGCGGACCGGACGAATGGCGCAAGCTCGGACAAGCTGTCCTCCAAGCGGTCGACGAAGGCGCACTGCCTCCCGCCGTCATGGCATGGAGCAAGCTTGGAGACGCCTTCCGCAGGGGCGACTCGAAAGCACTCAACGAAGCTGTCGTCGAGTACTTGGGATGGCTGGAGACGAACGAAGCGGCGACGTTCCGGAAAACCCAGTACGAGACGCGTTTCAATCACCTGGCGCCGTTCTACCGAGCGACGGTCCTCTACGTCGTCGTCTTTCTCGCCGCCTGCTGGTTCTGGCTCACCGGCAGCCCGTTCGCACGAAAGCTCGGCATGACCGTCCTCTTCTTCACCCTCGCCCTCCACACCTTTGGGCTGCTCAGCCGCATGCTCATCGAGGGCCGACCGCCCGTCACCAATCTCTACTCCTCCGCCGTCTTCGTCGGATTCGGCGCCGTCGTTCTCGGGGCCATCCTCGAAGCCATCTACCGGAACGGCATCGGCTCGGCGACGGCCGCCATCAACGGATTCCTCACCCTCGTCATCGCCCATCACCTTTCGCTCGGCGGCGACACCATGGAAATGATGCGTGCCGTCCTCGATTCCAATTTCTGGCTGGCCACCCACGTTGTGGTGATCACGCTAGGCTACTCGGCAACCTTCCTTGCCGGCGGGCTCGCGCTCATCTACGTCCTGCGAAAATTCATCTTCGGGCAACTCGAGGCTTCCACCGGCAAAGCACTCACTGGAATGATCTACGGCATCGTCTGCTTCGCCACCTTGTTCAGTTTCGTCGGCACCATCCTTGGCGGCATCTGGGCCGATCAGTCATGGGGACGTTTCTGGGGATGGGATCCAAAGGAAAACGGGGCACTCCTCATCGTCATCTGGAACGCCGTCATTCTCCACGCGCGCTGGGGCGGCATGATCCGCGAACGCGGCCTCGTCGTCATGGCCATCTTCGGCAATATCGTCACCGCATGGTCATGGTTCGGAACGAACATGCTGGGCATCGGGCTTCACTCGTATGGCTTCACCGACGCCGCCTTCCTCTGGCTCGTCATCTTCGTCGGCAGCCAGCTCATCTTCATGGTCATCGGCGCCAAGGGTCGCGAATGGAACGCGGACTCGCCACCGTTTGAACCCGACGCAGCATAATACGAGCCGCAATTGTCGTTACGTCTCTCGCTCCAGCCTTGGCGCTTGCGCAGACCGAACTCGATCCATTCGCGACAGACGAGCGCATCTTCCTCGATGGAAAGCTGAACAACCACGACGCGAAGCTGGTCTTCGACACGGGCGGGCGCGTCGTTCTCGATGCTCTTCAACGCGTCGGGCGAGAAACGGGTCATCAAGGTGAAGAGAGATGGCGTCGATCTCGAGTTTTCTGTAATACTCGAGGACCTGCTCCCGTAATTATCAGCCATGAAAACGATCTGCTGTCTTCTCACCACCCTGGTTCTTCTCACCCGCCCGTCCGCAGCAGACGTCATCCCGGAAGGTGCGGGAATCATTTACGGAAGTGATCACGTCTTCGCGCTGAAAGCTCCAAAGGAATGGGTACTCGACAACGGAAGCGCGGTGAAACAGGGCCTCCACGCCGTGTTCTACCCGAAGGATTCGACATGGAAGGACAGCAAGGTCGTCGCCTACGCCCGAGCCACGCCGATTGACAAGAAGACAAAATCCGCGAAGGACGTCGTCGATCGGGTGCTCGCCGACTTTCACGCGAATGGCAGTCCGAACTACAAGGCGACGAAGGACAAGAGCATCAAACTCGAGGGCGGGAAGACGGGAACGATCTACAAGTTCAGTGGCGACAAATGGGGCAACCACGAGGCGGTGTGCTACTTCAAGGAAGAGAAGACGATCAACTTCGTCGTGCTCTCAAGCCGCGACAAGAAGGCCTTCGACGACGCATGGAAAGCCTTCCAGCAACTCTGCGAATCCTACACCTACATCAGCGACAGCTACTCCAAGGGGATCGAGAAGAAGATCCTCGAAACCAAGTCGGATGAAAAGAAGGACCCATCCGCGGACAAGAAGAAGGTAGCTCCGGAAAAGAAGCAGGAGCCATCTGAAAAGAAAGAGGCGGAGTAGCACCCGAACTTGGCAGCCAAAAACAACTACGCGGTCATCCTGAGCGACGGAGGAGCGAAGGATCTGGTACGCACCTGCGATACTGAATCCGTACGACGCGTCAAAGTATCCTTGCTGATACGCGATCTGGAAATTTCGGACTTCCTCGCCGCTCACGAGATCCTTCAGTCGTGCCTCCTTCAGGATGACGGGCGACGTTATTTGGGTTGGCTGGGGTGAATGTTAGACTTGCCTAGCCTAACCGAAGAAGAAAATCCCCGCGATGCTTGCGGAGAGCAGGCTTGCGATCAAGCCGCCGACCATCGCCTTGAGCGCCAGACTCGCCAGCGTCGGCCGCTGGTCGGGTGCCAGCGCGCCGATCCCGCCCAGCTGAATTCCGATCGAGCCGAAATTCGCAAATCCGCAGAGCGCGAAGGTCGCGAGGAAAATCGACCGTTCCGAGAGGTCGCCCGCTTCCTTCAACCCGGCGAGGTCGAGAAAGGCAATGAACTCGGTGGCGATGATCTTCACGCCCAGCAACCCGCCCACCCGCAGGACCTCGTCCGCATCGACCCCGATGATCCACGCCACCGGTGCGAAGATGAACCCACAGATCGATTCGAGACTCAGTTTCTCGAAGACGCCGTCACTCGCGCTCGCCACAGCCTCGTTGATCCCGATGCCACCGACCCAGCCGACGATGGCATCGAACATCGCAATGAGCGCGATGAAGGCGATGAGCATCGCCCCGACATTCAGCGCGAGTTTGAGACCCTGCGTCGTGCCCCCCGCTACCGCATCGAGTGCGTTCGATCCCACGCTCTCCTTCGACACCGCGAGCGTGCGATTGATCGCACCGGTCTCGGGCACCATGATCTTGGCCACATACAGCGCCGCCGGAGCATTCATGATCGAGGCGGTGAGGAGAAAGGCCGCGAAGGTTTGCCGTTCGGTGTCGCTGTCACCTCCCAGCATGCCGACATATGCGACGAGCACCGCTCCGGCGATCGTTGCCATGCCCCCTGTCATCAGCGCCATGATTTCCGACCGCGACATCTTGGGAATGTACGGTTTCACCACGAGGGGGGCTTCGGTCTGGCCGATGAAGATGTTCGCCGCCGCCGCGAGGCTTTCCGCCCCGGAGAGCTTCATCGCCCGGCTCATCACCCACGCGATGATGCGGACGACAAACTGCAGGATGCCGAAGTAGTAGAGCAGCGAGGTGAGCGCGGAGAAGAAAATGATGCTGGGAAGCACCTGGAAGGCGAAGATGTTGCCGCTCGCCTTCGAGTCGCTCAGCGGTCCGAAAACGAATTCCGCGCCCTCTTCCGTGAATCCGAGCAACTGGACGAACACCCCCGAAATCCACCCGAACACCTCGGCGATCCATTCGATCTTCAGCGCGCCGACAACGACGAACTGCAACGCCACCCCCGCCATCACGATTCTCCAATTGATGCGCTTGCGATCCGCGCTCATCGCGTAGGCGAACCCTAACAGAACAACCACACCGAAGATCCCGCGGAGCAGTTGTGTCGTGAATTCCATGAGCCGCGAGGCTAGGCAGCCCCTCTGGAGCGGTCAAGGGAGCAGATTGAATCCGCCTTCGATGAGGGCTCCGGGGAGGCGCAGGAGTCCGCCGTTTCCGTTGCTGGTGCGGCCATCGGAATCCCCGGTTCCCAGCAGCGTGCCGAGCTTGAGCATTCCCTCTTCCGTGAAGAGCACCGCACGGCTCTCACCCGTGATGACATCGAAGATATTCACCCCCTCGTCCGTCGCCGCCTTCGCCACGTCAGTGGCCACCTCGATCGCCTTTGCCGACATCCCCTGCAGCTCCGCCCAGATGGCAAGACCGCCCGCTTCGATGAACTGCCGGCGCAGATCGCTGCTGAACGGCTCCTTCGCCGCCGGATCGACCATCACCACCGCCCAGCGATAGCCCTCGGGCGGCCGGGTCGCGTCTTCGTCATCGCCAAACACGATCGAGAAGGCCGAATCGCGCTGCATCTTGAACACCTGGTCGACGATCTTCTTCTTCCACTCGGGCATCCAGCGGATCGTGTCCGGAGTGATTCCGGCCATGTACTTGCCGCCGGAAAGCTGCGACGCTTCGTAGTCCAATCGGCCCTTCACGCAGACCGTACCCGCCGCTTCGAGATGGAATTCATCGATCCTCAGTCGGTCGCCCCGCTTCTCGAAGCGCACACTCAGGTCCGACAGGAGCAACCTGCGGAATTTCGTCGAACTGACCATCTTGTCGATCCGCTCGAGCACCGGCATTTCCTGCAAAGACGCATCGACCACCGACACCTTCCCGCTCACTGCGAGTCCCGCGCCTCCAGTCTCCGAGATGCTCTTCAACTCGACGTCGCCCTTCAGCGATCCGCCGATCTTCCGCTTCCACTCGTCACTGACGAGCTTGCTCACGGGAACCCCGTTCAATTTCAGGTTCATCTTCGTGTCGCCCGACTTGATCTGGCCGGTGGCGAAGACCCTCCCCGGAGCAGCATCGGCGAACTCCGCCGACGAATTGCTGACGAACATCCCGTCCTTCCGCGTCTGCAGTGTGAAATCGGCGATGTTCAGCTTTCTGAGATTCTTCGGTGCGGCCGAGATGTCGAGGCTCCCCTTCTTCCCGGCAAGCCGCGAGATGCCCGCCGTCGAAGTGGGCGTGATTTCCAGTTCGATCCCGCGCCCCTTCATCGTTTCACCGCCAGGATGCACCAGATCGAAGTTCGTCGCGGCAATGAAGGTCTTTTTGATCTCGATCTTCTTCGGAATGAACCCGGAGAACAGGCTCTTCCGCCCCCCGACCGGCGGCGGTTCGCCCTCGCTTCCGCCCGTTGCCGGCGGCTTGCCCTTGAGACGCTCGTCATTGATAAGAAGATTCAGGCGCTGGACATTGACGCGCGTCAGTTCCCAGACACCCCTCTTGGCCCCGCCAAGATTCACCTCGGCCTCGATCCCCTCGGCCTTCACCTTCGAGAACTTCGCCTCCTCGTAACCCTCGCCTTTGAAAGTATTTGAATACGCCGTGGTTCCCGTCCAGTCGAACACCTCGTATTCGCCCTCCGCCTTGAAGAAGTCGGACGTCTTTTCGCTGATCATCGCCCGAAACTTGTCACTGTGCAGATAGCTCTTGATGGCGAAGTACCCCACGAAGCCACCGATCACGAGAAGAAGCACGACCGAGCCACCCACGATAGCCGCGACCTTGCCCCAGCGGATCCCGCCAGTGGCTTTCCTAGTCGGCTTTTTACGCTTTCTGCGCGATTTGCGTCGTCCGGCCATGAATCCAATTGAGCGAAAGATCTTACCCTTTGACGAGGATGAGGTAAAACGGAATTCAAGATCGCGGCTCCAGAGGCGCACGCGACCCGGCAAAAACAAACTTCCCACACCGAAAAATTCCCACTAGGTTAAGGAACTCTCACCTTCCGACAAATCTCAATCCCAACGCCTCCCACCCACTGTGCTTCAACTCGACGATATCTCGTTCACCATCGACAAGGATGGTGAGGACCACGACCTCATTCACAAGGCAAGTTTCGCCGTCGGAACCGGGCATTTCATGGCGATCGTCGGCCCTTCCGGCTGCGGAAAAACCACTCTGCTGAAAATCATCGCCGGCCTCTACGAGGAGACCGACGGCAGCATCCATTGGCAGGGCCGGGATCTCGCGGAGGACGGCGACCTCGAACCGTCGGAAGTCGGATACGTCCCGCAGTTCAGCATCGCCTACGAGCACCTGACCGTGGAGGAGAACGTCGAGAACGCTGTGCGTCTGCGCGTGCGCACCCGTTCCCGCAAGGAAGTGCACCGCATCACCAAGAGCGTCCTCGACAAGACCGGAATGAGCCGGATCCGCGACAACCTCGTCAAGGTTCTCTCCGGAGGACAGAAACGCCGCCTCGGACTCGCGCTGGAACTGGTCAGCAACCCGACTCTCCTTCTCTGCGACGAGGTCACCAGCGGACTCGACCCCAAGTCCGAACGCGAGATCGTCCATCTCCTCCACGATCTCTCGGAGTCGGACGATCGGATCGTGGTCAATGTCACGCACAGCCTCAGTAACCTCGAACTCTACGACACCGTTCTCGTGCTCTACGAAGGCAGGATCGTCTACCACGGCCCGCCGAAGACGCTCGCGCACTACTTCAGCGCCGAGAGCGCCGAAGACATCTACCCACGCCTCGCCAAACGCAGCGCGAGCAACTGGCGGTCCTCGTGGATCAAGCACGGCGACGCCTACTACAACGCCTACGGCCCGAAGGAAGACGAGAAGCCGAAACCCGAGGCTGAAGATGACGCTGACGCCGAAGCCAAGGCCGAGAACAAAGAAGATTCGCCCCCTCCCGCCCCGTCCGAACCGCTCCCCGAGAAAAAGAAAAAGAAGAAACGGGACGCGAACGCGGACGATGACGATGATGATGATGATGATGATGATGACGACGGCGACGAGGACGATGGATATGACGATGAGGACGACGATTACGATTCCCGGGAGCTGAGTGACGAGGAAAGCTCCGGCCCCGCCGAGCTTCCGGGCCGAATGACGCAGTTCTTCGTCCTCGTCGAACGTCGCTGGAAAATCTTCGTCCGCGACCGGACGCATCTCCTGCTCACCCTGGCGATGCTCTTCGGCTTTCCGGTCCTCGTCATCATCTTCGGCCTCGAAGGCATCGAGCCGCTCAAGCAATTGTCAGGGCCGAAGAGTGGCAATGTTCTTGAGGAAGTGAAACAAGGGGGCGAAGTGGCCGCGCAGCATCTCAAAGTCGGCGGCCTCATCTCCGGACTCATCATGTTCCAGGTCATCCTGCTCACGCTCATGGGCTCGAACAACTCCGCCCGCGAAGTCGCCGGCGAACGCCTCATCTTCGAGAAGGAGAAGTTCGGCGGCCTTCACGCTTCGAGCTATCTCATGAGCAAGGTCTTCTTCCTCGCCATGCTCATCGCCGTCCAGTCGATCTGGATGGGCGTCTTCGTGCAGTTCTTCATCCCCCAACTGCCCGGCGACGTCGTGATGCGCATCGTGCTGCTCATCCTCGTCAACGGCGCAATGACCTTCATCTGCCTCGGGATCTCGTCGGTGATGAAGTCGCCCGAACAGTCCTCCCTGCTCGCCGTCTACCTCGTCGGCTTCCAGCTACCGCTTTCGGGCGCGATCCTTGCCCTGCCCGACGCGATCGAGCCCATCACCCGCCCCTTCATCTCGGCGTTCTGGGCGTGGTCGGGAAGCCTCGACACCATGAAGGAAAGCAATTTCCAGCAGGCCATCACCCAGGTGACCAAGGATACGACGCTCCAAACCGTGAACATCTGCCTCTTCGTCCTCGTCATCCACATCCTCGTCGGCCTCATCGTCGCCTATATTGGATGCAAGAAGCACCAGTGGGATTGAGGTCCCGCCGATACCCGCCCCCGCCCCTACAACTCCCTATTCTCTTGGCAAGTTCTTCCCCCGCTCCTAAATTGAGCGCGTGAAGAGCCATGGACGAAGTCTGTCCACGAGGGCTCCGTAGAACTTGTTATGGGAGCCCGCTCCATAATAAAACTGTTAGCCGAAGAAAATATCCTCACACCAACGCACAATGGAAGTCTTCTACAACAAAGATGACATCGAGGGACAGCTAGCCCAGGGTTTCAAGAATCGTTATAAGCGCAAGGATGTCGTTCTTACCGGCATCCTGCTCGCCCGACCCGAAGACAAATTGGCACGCGATTCCATCCTCCCAAACTTGGATTATTGGAACTACCGATCGGACTACTTTACGGATTTCTTCTGTGCGGGTTACATTCCCCGCGGTTTCGTCGAAGACACGGAAGCGATCGGAGTCACCGTCGATGGAATTGAATGGGGCTTTTCGTTGCAGGCTTTTGTTGAGATCGTTGAGCATCTTGAAGAGACGACAGGCTGGTCGTATCAAGGTGATCCCACCATCATTCTGCAGAATGCTTATTTTGACGGTGAGAAGGCTCATCTCGACTATCATCGCTGCATGCGGATGAATCTCCGCAAGGCCATCGGGGATAAGAGTATCGGAACCCCGACCGAATTTGCCGAAGCCGTTTTCGAGTTCGCAAAGAAGAATAATGAGAACTACGACGACCCGGTTTGGGAGCTCAGCGACAAGCTTGGTCACCGGGTTCTCAAGAGAGGTATCAAGGACGCCTTCCTGGCGTGGCTTCCGAAGTGGCTCAGCCCTGCCACAAGGGAGGCGATGCATTACGCTGTACATGAACTCGAACCAAGCGGCTAATCGGGTAGGAACGGGGGTTGAACCCGCTCCCCCCACACCACCCGGCATGCGGGTCCGCACCGGGCGGTTCCGATCCGTCTAAGTCATCTGGTTAGGATAACGAATGGCGATCCA
>CAJIAN010000313.1_pt1 | contig 13208 bp, 11 predicted proteins | sample 9199061 | NCBI WGS metagenome assembly CAJIAN01 (sample SAMEA7708264, study PRJEB35096) | sediment metagenome | biome: marine neritic benthic zone biome [ENVO:01000025]; feature: sediment [ENVO:00002007]; material: shallow marine sediment [ENVO:03000034] sea grass bed [ENVO_01000059] ...
ATCCCGAGGAACTCGGCGAGAAGGACCGGCGCCAGCAAGGCATGCGTGACCACGATGGCGGCGGGTTGCATCCATTCGGAGCCCGTCACGGCATCCGCGATCCCGAGGGCGGCGAGAGTCACGCCAAAGTGGAGAAGCGTCGCGACGAACCAGATTCCAAGCAACGGGACCAGATCACCCGCCACCTGCAATACGTTCTCCACCCGATACAGGATGGCCGAACGCACGTCTTTGGCCTCAGCGTGACGCCCGCAATTCGGACACGGACTGTCGGCTTCGAAGCCTACGTGGCATCTGGAGCAGATCGGCATCGGTCACGAATGTGTCGTGCTTCGGGAGTCACTTCAATGCCCTCCCGTACTCGATTCCAATGAGAACTCCGCGAACTGGATATTGTCGATCCCGATCTCGGGGCGGCGGTCCGCGGCCAAAGTCTTCCGACTTCGGCTACTTACTGCAGCTTCCAGAGGTGCTTGTCGCTCCGCACAAAGATCGCGCCGTTTGCGAGGGCGGGCGTGCAGAGGATCGTCTCGCCGAGTTCGATCGTGCTTACGACCTTGGCTTCGCCCTCACCGCTGATGTCGACGATCTGGCCGAGACCTTTGCGTTCGGAGAAGACATACATCGTGGATCCGGCAACGACGGGCGAGCCGCTGAACGGGCCTTGCAGGCGCGCCTTCCAGAGTGATTCGCCCTTCTCGAGTGTCGCGCAGTTGAGCACACCAGCGCGGTTGATGATGTAGACCTTGTCACCGACGACGATCGGGCTCGCGGTGCCGGGGCGAAGGCTTCCGCTGTTCCAGACTTGCTCCGGAGCGGAGGACTCGCTCGGCTTGAGTTTGGTCAGACCGTGAGAAGGGACATAAACCGTGCCGTCGGGTGCGACGACGCTCGATGGCGTGGTCGACGCGCCTTCGGCGTAGCTCCACTTCTCCTCGCCGGTCGCGGGATCGACCCCTTGGAGGCCTTTGCTGCCTTGAAGGATCACCGTGTTTCCGACAACGATGGGAGAGCTCCAGTTCGCGCGCTTGGTGCGCGGGATCTTCCACAAGTTTGCACCGTTGGCGGGATCAATGCCTGCGGCAAAGGACTCGCTGTCGTTTTCGATCTGAACCACGAGCTTCCCCCCCGCCATCACCGGCGAGGTGGCGAGCCCGAGGCTGTTGCTCGCGTTCGGGTAGTCGAGGGTGAGGCCGCGCATCCATTGGAGATTCCCGTCGAGGTCGAGGCAGACGAGATCGTTGGAGGAGAAGAGCGCGTAGATGTGCTTTCCGTCACTCGTCGGTGTCGGAGCCGCGACGGCGGTCTTCTCGTGGCACACCGTGCGTCCCGTGGCCCAGAACTGACGATGCCATTTCTTCGAACCGTCCTTCTCGTCGAAGCAGATCACGTGCAGGCGGTCCTCCTTCGGACCAGACGAGCAGGTGACGATGACCCGCCCACCCTCGAGGATGATGGGGCTGGAGAGTCCCTGTCCGGGCAGGGCGACTTTCCATGCGATGCTCTTCTCGCCGTCGAACTTTTTCGGATACTCGCCTTCGGAGGCAATGCCATCGACGTTGTTCCCGCGGAACTGTTGCCACGTTCCGGCGGAAGCGAGCGAGATCGATAGGGATAGGATGAGAAGGGTCGTTTTCATGAATGAGGCGTTTAGGGTCGGCGGGGTCTGCGAGTTCTCTGCGTGGCTTTCTTCACGGGGGTGGGAAGCCGGTTGCTGGCGAGCACGGCGGTGCCGGTGGCGTCGCAGACGCGGAGTTGGAACTGCCATTCCACGGTCCAGCGTTCCGTCTGCTCGTTCTGGCAGAGCTTCACGAGAATGGTGTTCTTCCCTTCCTTGAGCTGGGCGGGCATCGTGTACTGGTCGATGCGCATGCCGCGGTGGTATTCGTCGCGCCCGAAGAGCAATTCGCCGTTCAGCCAGACCTTCCACGCGTTCTTGCAGCCGAGGCGGAGTTCGACGGGACGGGTGGTGGCGCTCTCGTATTCGGTGTAGGCATACGCGGTCACTTCCTTGAGCGGACCGTACGGTTGGTTGATATCCACCATGCCGAAATCGTCGGGGGTCTCGAAGGCGCTCCATTTCACCTCGCCTTTCTTGCCTTCATAAGTAGCGTCGAAGTCGAGTTCCTTCTCTGGCGGGAAGACGGTGTCGAATCCCTTGCGATCGGTGTTGTCGAACGGGCCGATCACTTTCCAGCGCATGAGAAATCCATAGTGCTGCGGCAGATCGACCTTGCCACCATGTTCGCGAATGCTCTTGGTGATGGTTTCGATCTGATCGACGTCGCGGGCGGCGTTGAGCGCCTGCCTGAGAATCACGGAAGCAGCGTCGGTGTTGCCGGATTCGGCGACCTTGGTTCCTTCGTCGATGAGTTGCTGCACGGCGTCGCGCCGAAGATCGGTGCTCGGATCGTTGAGCATTCCCGGAACCAGTTTCTGGACAGTGTCAGGATCGGCGAGCTGGATGAGTTCGAAGGCGAGGGTGCGGGCGCGAGGATTCTGACGGGTGTCGAGGAGGAACTCGCCGAGTTCGGCCAGCGGAAGCTTCTCGCTACCGGCGCGATCGACGATGACATCGACGGCGGAGCGGAGGTAGTTCGCGGCCAGCGGGTTCGCGTCTTTGGTCGCTTTGAGAATCCCCACGAGCGCGGACACCTCGGATTGGCTCAGCTTCTTGAAAGCGGCGGCGGCTTCGGCGTTGCCCTTTCCTTCGCTGCCGATGGCCTGGATGGCCTTGATCGCGTCCTCATCGGCAAGGGCCAGCGTGGGAACGAGCAGTAGAGCGCAGAACAGGTGGTTCGTTTTCATGATCGAGCGGCAAGATTACGCGGATCGCGGGTTGCGGAAAAGTTTTTTGCGTGAGGTGTCATATGGATCGCCGTGACGTGCCACTCAGGGTTAAAGAGATGTTTCGACTCGATGGACACTACCGAATTGCGGACGCAACTCTCCGATCTGCATGCAGCGAGCTTCGGATGGGCGCTCAGCTGCTGCTCTGGAGACGCCGCGCAGGCCGAGGACGTGCTGCAGATGGCCTACGTGAAGGTGCTGGAAGGGCGTGCTCGATTCGGCGGAAACAGCGCGTTCAAGACTTGGCTTTTCGGGGTGATTCGGAACACGGCGCGGGAGGAATGGCGTCGGCAACGCTTGCGGCGCATCGGGTTGCTTCGGTTCGAGCCGGAGGTGGCATCGGAGCCGAGCCCGGAAATGGCGGCGCGGAAATCGGAATCGCGCGAGCGGTTGTTGCGACTGCTGGAAAAGCTTTCGGCCCGCCAGCGGGAAGTGCTGCATCTGGTTTTCTATCAGGATCTGACGGTGGAATCGGCGGCGGCGGTGATGGGTGTCTCCGTGGGATCGGCCCGCAAGCACTACGGACGTGGAAAAGCGCGCATGCGCGAACTGCTCAAGGACGATGAGTGACGACGATCTGAGAGAGGCGTTCCAGTCGCTGAAGTCGACCGAGGAGGAACTCGTGCCGGAGTTTCGGATTCCGGAAATCGCACGTGGGGATCGCTGGCGCTGGCGGATCGGGGTGCTGGCGAGTGCGGGCGCGGCCGTCGCCGCGATTGCCTTGCTTCTCCTACTCAAAACTCCCGTCGAGCCACGATCGGCACCGATGGCCGCCGAGATTCCCTTTGACGAGTATTCCGAGGTGATTTCCCGCGAACTCTTCGCGGCATCCGCAGGCGAATGGAAGTCGCCGACTGACTTCCTGATGAACTTTGATAACCTAACCGAACTAGAACGATGAAATTGAAAACGATCACCATTTCTCTGGCTGCCCTATTTTCACCCGGAGTCCACGCGCAGGAACCGCGCGATGTCCTTGCACAGCACCTCGCGCCGCCGCAGTTGATCATGCAAACGGCTGACGAACTGGGTCTGAGCGAAGAACAGCGGGAGAACATCCGGTCCACGGTGGAGAATGCGCACACGGAAGGATCGGGCAAGAACAGTGCGTTGGAATCCGCGGTGAAGGCGTTGCAAGCGGAGCTCGGAAAGGCTCCGGTGAATGAAGCCACGGCGCTGGAGAAGCTGGACGCGCTGCTCGAAGCCGAACGCGGGATGAAACAGGTCCATCTCAAACTGATGATCGCGGTGAACAACGCGCTCACCGTGGAGCAGAGGAAGAAACTCGGCGCGATGATCCGTCAGCAGAGTGGGGGCAAGCACGCTGGCGCGACAGAGCAGCGGCTCCACGCGAAGCTCGAGCGAGTGAAGAACGGCGTGGAGCAGAAAGTCCAGGCAGGCGAGCATCCGCAGAGTGTGGCCGACCTGATGGGCGAGTTTCCGAAGCTCATGGAGCAGGGAAAGATCGACGAGGCGGAGGCGTTGCTCGAGAAGGCGTTGACGATGCTCGGTGAAGAAGAGAAGCCGACGAAGGACAGCGGCGATGACCATCCGAGCGCCGCGCTGGGCCCGGATGCTCTGAAAAAGGAAATCGAGAGCATGCGTGTGAAGGACGTGGCGTGGCGAAAGATCGCGTGGAAGACCTGTCTGCTGGACGCGGTCCGTGCATCGAGGGAGCAGAAGAAGCCAATTGTGGTGTGGTGCTTCATCGACCGGCCGATCGACGACAAGCGATGTTGAGTGTTTGCGGGAGCCGCCCGTGAGGCGGTGTTTTCGAATCCCAACGTCATCGCACGCATCGAGAAGGACTTCATCCCGGTCGCTCTGAAGGCGGGGACGGTGCAGAATCCCCCTCCGGGCATTGAGGGTCGCCTCTACCGCGAGTTCAAGCGCACGCAGCCCGCGCCGCAGGGGATCTGCGTGGCGAATTCCTCGGGCAAGGCGCTCGCGTGGGCGCTCATGTTCGAGGACGACGACAGCGTGCTCGGGTTCTTCGATCACGCGAAGTCTCGCTACGAGAAGCATCCGGCAGGCAGCGTGGATACCGAGCGGTTCCGGCGTTTTCCGAAACACAAGATGGACGATCTGCCCGGTGATGGGGGGGTGGGGAACATTCCCGAAGGGCATGGCGAGCATGATCGCTGCCCCGGCCATCTCCGGCAGTCGCCTGGCGCCTTGTCGGGAAAGATCGTCGGGCGTGCCTACGGCGAGGACGGCAAGCCGCTCTCCGATGCGCGCACGCAGGACAACTACGTCGAGGACATCTTCGAGATCACCAAGCCGATGCAGGATGCACTGATGGAAGCGATGAACGATGCGAAGGAGCGATTCGCAATTCCGAGGGACATGGCGCGCATGTTGGTGTCGAATGCCTATCTCGGTCAGCTCGACGTGAACCCTCTAGGCGGACGCAAGGTAGGTGGGAAGACAGAGTCGGCGGACATCGAACTGTGGGCGGAGAAGGTGAGCCACTCCCGCCTGAAGATCGGCGGGCGCTCGGCGGTGAGTGGGGGCGATGGCGGGCAGGGTCGCCGGACTGACGGCCGCGTTTGGTCGCACGAGGTGGAATTGAAGTGGCACGGATTCGTCGAGATCGACGACGCGGGCATTCGCGATGTCGTTCTCACCGCGAACGGCGACGAGAAACTCACGTGGCGAGGCGCGGGCACTGCGGAGGCCGACGGGTTCGCGCCGGTGGCGCATCTTCCGGGTGGACGCAATCTCGATATTGCCTGCGCAGTGCGCTACGGCGTCACCGCAAGGCGTGAAGAACGCTGATCGACTGGACAGCGGCCTCGGTGTTGTGCACCCGCAGGATGTCCGCGCCGCGAATCACCCCGCTCGTGATGCAGGCCACCGTGCCCGCGTCGCGGGCGGATGGGTCCTCGATACCCAGCACCTCGCCGATCATCGTCTTTCGCGAGACCGGCAGGAGAACAGGGCGATTGAAACGCGCGAGGCGTTCGAGTTCGCGGAAGATGCGGAGGTTGTCGTCGCGCTGCTTTGCGAAGTCGATCCCGGGATCGAGGAGGAGTTGTTCCTCCGCCAGTCCCGCGCTCTGCGCGAGCGCGATCTTTTCTTCGAAGAACGCTTCGATCGCCGCCATCACATCACCGTAGCTTTCCGAGGTGTGGGCCACTTTCGGCAGGCCAACGCTGTGCATGATGAGCAGAGCCGTTCGGTGTTCGGCGCAGAGCCGAGCATTCCGATCGTCCGGCAGACCGCCGATATCGTTCAAGATATCGACGCCCAGCGGGAGGATGGCTTCGACGACTTCGGGCCGCCACGTGTTCGCGGATAGGAGCGCTTCGGGATGGTCGTTTCTGAACGCACTAACAAAGCTCTCAAGACGCGAGATCTCCTCATCGATGCTGATCGCCTCGCGATTCGTGCGTGCACTCTCGGCACCGACGTCAATGATGTCGGCGCCCGCGGCGAGATGGTCACTCGCCTGATCGATCGCTTCCGAAATGTCCAACGTCCCGTCCCCCGAGAATGAATCGTCATTCACATTGACGATGCTCATCACCATCGGCTTGCGAGGAAAGGTGATCTCCCTGTCGCGGCAGCGGAGGATCATGACGAGGGGAGATCGATGAACGAACGCTCGCGTTTGGTGAAGACCGCGAGCTTGTCGTAGCCGCACTCACGCGCCAGTTGCACCGCTTCGGAGAAGTTCGCGCCGACTTCATCGGGATGATGCGCGTCTGAATTGATTGTTAGAGGCACGCCGGCCTCGCTCGCCATTCTGACGAATGCCGGTGCTGGATACATCTCGGCGGCATCCCGGCGCAAGCCGGCCGTGTTGATTTCGAAACAGACGTCCGCGTCCACTGCTGCTGCGATGGCTGGTTCATAGTACTTCCGCAAATCGCCTTCCGGGCGAAAACCGAATTTTTTAGGCAAATCCGGATGCCCGAGGATGTCGAACGAACCGCTTGCCACGCAGCGCGTGTAGACGTCCCAGTAGGTCTGCCATATCTCCTCGACCGATGCCGCGTCCTTCCACCGACCGATCCATTTCGGATTGTCCACGTCCCAGCCGGGAGCGATGTAGTGAACGCTTCCGATGAGGTAGTCAAAATCGGCCATTTTCGAGAGTTCCTCGGTCCACGATTCGCGTCCTTCGAGGAAGTCCACCTCGAGCGCGAGCTTGATTTCGAGGTCCGGGACCGCCTCTCGGGCCTCTTCGATCCACTCGAGATACCGCGGGAATTCGCCGATTTTCATCCGCCAGTCGTCGAAATCGTCCTCAGGCATGGGGCTGTGATCGGAGAAACCGATTTCCAGAAGCCCAAGATCGCGCGCTTTCCGGGCGTATTCGACGGGGGCTCCCTCGGCATGCTGGCAGAGGGGCGTGTGCATGTGGTAATCCGGGATCTTGGGAAAACGGCCGGGCATGGCCGGTCATCGTGGCACCGATTCCTCGGTTTTTCCCGTGAAAAACGGGAGAATCACCGCGAAAAAAATGCTCTGCCGATCAAATTTTCCTTGATTGGGCACCGGGATTTTTTAAAACAGGGAGCAATATGAAGAAATTTATCTCCCTCATCGCTGCGCTCCTCACGTTGCAGGCCGTGCCTGCTTCCGCCATCGTCGGCGGCCCGTGGGACAATGACAATTTCGATCCCCTGAACCAGGGCACCTACCAGGCAGCGCTCTTCCTCCGCAATGGCGTCGGCATGGCGCGTTTCCAGAATGATGCCGGCCATCAGTTCTCCCGCTTCAATCAGTCGGTGATCTACTATCGCGGCATCGTCTACACGGGGACCTGCTTCGGATTCATCGATCACCAGTCTGACCTTGTCATTGGCATCACCAACGGGGACACCAACAATACGGTCATCGTCGAGAACCAGGTTGGCTTGACCCCGGGTCTGCCATTCAATGCCCTCACGGGAACCGTTGACAGTGGTGAGGGGCGCAATATCCAGCGTTGCAACACCTCGTGGCAGTGCCGCATCACCGATGATGCACCCATTCTGCGCTTCGAGGGCGACGGCGAGGCTCGCTTCTTCGGTGACCTGTCGACGTTTGAAGAGATCACGAATACGACGAATACGACGATTATTGGCGATACCACCATCGACACGGACACGACGTTCTCCGACTTTGGGGGCGAGGACGACACATTCCCCGACGTCGGTGTGCGAGCGAAGCTCTGGGCTTTCGGCTCTCAGATCTCCATTTCGTCCTTGTCGTCGTTCTAGTCCTCCGAACGCTACAGACGACTTTTGCGGACTTCCTGGGGACTTCGGTCGTCAGGAAGTCTTTTTTTCTCAAACATTCAACCCACCATGAGCCGCAGATTGACCGAAGAACGGGGCTTCACGCTTCTTCAACTGCTGCTGGTCATGGCCATCATCGCCATTCTCGTTGCGGTGATGTTTTCTGTCTCCGGTCTCCTGAGAAAGAAGGCCGAACGAGCGAAGTGCGCGGCCCAGATGCGGACCCTCGCAGTAGCTCTTGGCGCATACACGCAAGAGAACAAGCAATGGCCGCAGCCTCCGATGTCGTCGTTGGGCAGCAACGAGGAGAAATTCTGGCGGTGGTGGTTCGAGGTGTTCGAGCAACCGCCCTACGGCATCAAACGAGAGACGTGGGTCTGCCCGACCGTGCTGCGGGAGAGCGGCATCACGAAGACCGAAGACATCACAAAGGGTTCGTATCTGCCTACGTTCTTTGATGCAAATCCCCGGACGCCTTACCAGTGGGGCAACCAGCCATGGCTCGTGGAGGTCGGATCTCACGAACATGCGGTGAAGCAGGGTGGTTCGGTGACAAAACTCGCCGGTTTCGCGGACAATTAGACCGCGCTGCGGCGCATCGGAAATCGTGGTCGTTTCCGCACTGGCCACGAATACAATGGCCATACAAAAAAGCTTTTAAAAAGCTTTACGGGAAGCGTTTCATCATCGTAGATTGGAGCACTGCCGACATGTAGATTTCCCGCGCGGTCGGGGCTTCAAGCCGTCGGTTTCTCCCCCCCAATCCAACTATTCGAAACCATCATGTGCTACCCCTTTTTCTCCCGACTCCGAGGCAGGCTGGGAATTCTCTCCATATTGGCGGCATCACTCGTGGCGCCTTCGGCCTTCGCCGTTGACTCGGCACCCGAGTCCTCTGGCCCTAACGACACCACATTGATCCTAAAGCAGGGCCGGATCAACCGGGTCTTCGAGATGGCTCTCGACGAGGTTTGCCTCATCGACAAGAGCACCGGCAAGCGGACGTTTCCCGTCGTCGAGAACATCGCGAGCGGGGCGGCGATGCGAGCCTACGTCACGGAATTGAACAATCGTCCCGACGTCGATGCGCGGATCGTGATCTATCGCAAGCTCTTCGAGCGTTCGCCGTCGTATCGGAACATCATCACCAGCCAGGTGTTGGTTCAGTTGGACGAAGACCATCGGACAATGGACGACGCGCGCCAGGTGGCAGAGGAACTGGGACTCGCTCTCATCCGTAACAAGGTATCTCTCAGCGGATGGATCATTCTCGAAGCGGGAGGGTCGGTGGAGGCGATGCAGGAAGCACCACGTGTCGGTGCCCACCCCTTCGTTCTCGAGGCAAAGCCCGCGATCGGCAAGCTGCGCGTGGCGCGAGTCTGCAACGACACCTCAGGCCTTCTCGACATCAATGATCCCCGGTTTGTCTTTCCGGACATGTGGTACTACCACCCACTCTCGCTGATCAGCGTGAATGTCTTTCCGGTGTGGCGGAACATTCCCCAGTTCGACTTCCTGACCGGGCAGGAGATTTCGCTTTCCCAAGGATACACTGGGGATGGTGTCCGCATCGGTGTCGCCGATGACGCCCTTGATCATACCCATGAGGATCTCGACCCGAACTACATCGCCGCCTTCAGTGACGACTGGGTGGACGATAACTCGGACCCCATCCCCGCAGGCGCTTTCGAGGATCATGGCACCCGCGTCGGTGGGATGTCATCCGCAAGGGGAGGAAACGGTCTTGGAGTTATCGGGTCCGCACCGCTCTCCGACCTTGCGGGTTTGAGATTCCTCGAAGTCTCCGACAATCCTGCGGTGGTTGCGGAGGTGTTCGATCACGATTCCGGAAGCATCGACATTCTCAACAACAGCTGGGGCAGCGACGAAGCCTACTTCATCGAAGAGGACATTGTGATGGATGAGCTTCGTCAGAATGTGGAGTTTCGCGAGCGCGCTTTCACCTTTGCGTCGGGTAACGATGGAGACATCGGCTGGGTCACAGGATACGAGATGCTCACCGACAGCCGTTTCACGGCTGCCATCGGCGCCATCAACAGCTTGGGAATCGTCGCCACCTATTCGAGGCCTGGCGCCGGACTGCTCACCTGCGGTCTTGCGGGGAACTCGGAAATCAATTCGCGGCCGATGGTCATGGTGGTGCCGGGGAACGGCTACGACGATTCGCAGGGTCCCAGCGACGGCACATCGTTCTCATGCCCGATGGTGTCGGGAATCATCGCGCTCATGCTGGAGGCTCGGCCCGATCTGGGATGGCGTGACGTGCAGGAGATCCTCGCACGCGCATCGGGTTTCCCATTCGCGATCGAGGAAGCGGGTTTTCACACCTTCCGCGCGGGCTACGGACTTGTCGATGCCTGGACCGCGGTGATGCTCGCCGAGAATTGGTCGCTTCTGCCGCGCCAAGACGAATACAAACTGGCTCGAAAAGTCGTCGTGGCGAACGACGTGCTTACGAATCAGAGAATCCCCGCAGGAGGGGAATGGAGCATCTACCCTCTCGAGTTCGACGTGGGAACGACTCAGAACATCCGCGTCGAGCATGCCTTGGTCCGCGTGGAATGGGAAGATGGTTCGGTGGACGTGCCCGTCGATATCGATCTCACTTCGCCGACCTTCATGTATGACGATGCACCCCCGGACGAAGGGATCATCAGCGATCTTTCGTTCGCGCCACTCACTCCCAACAGCCCGGTTTTCCCGGCACCCGAAGACTGGACCTACACCTCGGTGGCCCACTGGGGGGAAAACAGCAGTGGTGGCGAGATGAATGGTCAGTGGCGTGTCCGTGTCCGCATCCGCCACTTCTCGAACAATCTGCCAGATGAGCGGAAGCTGAAGCGAATCGAAGTCCAGCTCTGGGGTACCGACGACACAACGGCGCCTGAAATCATCACCCAGCAGATCCGGGGTAGCGCCGACCCCCTCGCAATCGACCCGCCTGTCAGTGTGGCCGACGAGGAAGATCTCATCGTTTCCGGGATCACACTGATGGATGAAGACCTCGAACCCAACACGATCACCTACCAATGGCAGTCGCTGTCCGACGAGAATCAACCGTGGATGGATGTTCCGGGACAAGGCGGGGTCATCACTGATATCTGCGACTATGATCCGGTGTCGGCCTACATCTTCGCTCCGGTTCTTCCACGCATCAATGTTCCGACGCAGTTCACCAGTGAGTCTTTCGATCCATGTGGAACGATCACTTCGTGGGATTGGGACTTCGGTGATGGAAATACCAGCACCGAGGAAAACCCGATTCACACCTATGCCTCGTCAGGGTTCCGCACCGCGACGCTGACCGTCACCGACAACGACGGGAACACGAATACATTTGGCTTGCGATTCCTCGTGCTCTCGGCCACCGCGGACCAGCCCGATCCCTTGCCGACCATTCCTCCTCCGGTTCCCAATCCCGAGAACCGCTACGATGGCGAGATCATCCTGCCGGGGTCCGCGACGATTCCCGGATTCCGTTACCGGTTGGTCATGATCCCGAGCGACGCGCTGCGCTCGGGTGAGCGAGTGATTACCGACGCGGTATATGTCGAGGCGACGCCTCCGACGACGGCCTGCCACGGCGAGCCGTACGCATTCGAAGCCCAACTGCCCATTTCCCGGATTCCGCCTCCGGAAGTGCCGCCATTCGTCCTCATCAACGAGTTCAGCCAGGGCAGCCTTGCCCATCCGGCGAACGGCGAGTGGGTTGAGCTGTTGACCACGGTCGAGGTTGACCTCCGCGACTACAAACTCGACAACAGCATTGTCACTTTCGACGCCGAGTTTGCCCAGGTTGACCAGTGGAAGCAGATCCCGGCAGGCACACTCATTGTGCTCTACAATAGCGAGTTCCGTGATGCGGTGCTTCCCCCGGACGATTTCGACCCATCCGACGGCGTGATGATCGTCGGCTCGGACAGTGCGCTTATCGATCTGCCTAGCAACGGAGACGGATGGGGAGAGTATTCCAACTCCGATCCCTCTTACGTCGCTATTCTCGACACCTTCTGCAACACCGTCTTCGGTGTCTCCTTCAACGAGGATGACACTCTGGACGTTCAGCTGCTGGAAGACATTCCGGGTCAGACGGCCGTGCACATCAGCGCGCCGACCCTTCCGGATTTTGCCGATCCGCTGAACTGGATCCGCACCGACGCGTTCATCAATCTCGCCGATCCCGACGGAGGGGTGACGCCAGGGATGGCCAACAACGCGGAGAACCAAATGGCGATTGATTCTATCCAGACGCTCAATACAACCGTCGATCCGCCCGAGCCGTGGTCATCGATACCGCGCTATTCCTATACTCCGGCTGTTCCCGGTCTGACCATCGATGAAGAGACCGGCGTGCTAAGCGGTGTGCCGAACCTTCCAGAGGGCGGCATGTTCGATATCGAGATCACGAGGAGCCTCTCGTGGGACATGGCGTCGCAGACGTTCACCCTGACGGTGAAGCCGGCGCCCGATGATTCCGACTCGGACCGGGACGGCGTCGTCGCACTTGCCGAGCGCGCGCTTGCGATGGATCTCACGGTGCCCGACGCCCAGCTGCTTCCGACGGTTTCCCTCATTCCGAACGGAGGCAATCAGCACATTGGCATGACCTACCGTCGCGTGCGCGGCGGATTCGTCGATCCGGCCACGGGTGCCTATGTGATCAACCCGGCACTGGGTGAGATCCACTACACACTCTGGACGTCCGACGACCTCGTCACGTGGACGAACGCCACGGGCACTCCCGGTGCGCTCGTCGAGGTTTCGACAACGGTCGATCCCTTGAACCCACTGGTCGAAATCGTGACGGTGCGCCTAGCCGACGACATTACGGTGACAGGCCTGCAGAAATACCTGCAGTTGCGCTTCACACGCATTCCGCCTCCATGATCGCAATCGGAAACTAGATGATTTGAGAAAGCCCCGATCCGGAAGGACGGGGCTTTTTCGTGCGCTAGGATGGGTGGTATTCCTGGAGGGTTTGGACCGCGAGGCCGGACCGCTTCAGCGATCGAATAGCCTCGATGCTGGCGCGGGCGGCACGCAGCGTCGTCTGCACGGGAATCTTGTTCGAGACCGCCGTGCTTCGGATGCGGACTTCGTCCTTGCGAG
>CAJIAN010000142.1_pt1 | contig 13187 bp, 10 predicted proteins | sample 9199061 | NCBI WGS metagenome assembly CAJIAN01 (sample SAMEA7708264, study PRJEB35096) | sediment metagenome | biome: marine neritic benthic zone biome [ENVO:01000025]; feature: sediment [ENVO:00002007]; material: shallow marine sediment [ENVO:03000034] sea grass bed [ENVO_01000059] ...
GCGGGATCGCGACGATATTGGGGCTGTTTGCATTGGCGTTCGGGCTGTGGCAACTGACTTGGTCTGAACCGAGGCATGGCGATTCAACAAGCGAGGTTGCCGCACCGGAGACGCCCGGCGCTGCGGCGATCCGAAAAGCCATTCCTGTTCCCGAAGACGATTCCTTGGTCATTGTGCTCGATCCCGGTCACGGAGGCCGCGACGGTGGTGCGGTCGCAGGTGGGCATATGGAGAAAGTGCTGAATCTCGATATCGTGGTTCGGATTAGGCACTTGCTGGAGGCGAATGGGCAGCGTGTGATTCTGACACGGTCTGGCGATCAGTATGTAGGCCTTCAAGAACGGACGGAGGTGGCAAACCAGTTCAAGAATGTCCTCTTCGTGAGCATCCATCAGAACACCGCGCCGTCGGAATCGGCGGAAGGCGTGGAAACTTACTACGCGGGGCCGAAACCGGCATCGGTTCTCCGTGCTCAGCGCAGACGGTATGCCTTGCCCGACGGTGCTCGTTACGAGGACGAACGTAGCCGCATCCTCGCGGAGCGCGTGCAAGTCGCGTTTTGTGAAGCGACCTCCGCGTCGGACAGGGGGGTGAGGAACCGAAATCTCGTGGTAACGCGCTGGGTTCACGGGCCGTCGATTCTCGTCGAATGCGGATTCATCTCAAACCCCAAGGAGGCGGCACGGATCAAGGACGAGAGGTATCGAGATAAGATCGCCGTCGGTGTCGTGCGAGGAATCATGAGCTATGTCAACGAAAGCGGGGGGGACCACCTCTACGGTCTCGTTTTCGACGATGGGGAACCGTCGCTGGTTCAGGCGTCGCCGACCGGTTCCTGACCAAGGACCCTCTCGATGTTCGAAGACTCCACCCAACCGCGCAGGTCACCTGGGATGTCGACATAGGTCCACGAACCGCGGGAGGAGACGACGCGGACCTCGCTGCCCGGTGGAAGTGAAATGACGTCGTCGGCGCTTCGGGCGGGTTCGGTAAAGGCTCTCGCCGATTCGGAGGTCACCACCGCGAGGCTCGGATTTGGAGCGTTGCTCCAGTGCGCCGCGAGGGCGAATCCGGAGAGGCCCGCGCCCGCCAATCCGATGACCGCGGCCATCACGAGAAGCGCCGTTGCGGTGGCCTTGGGCCGAAGAAAAAAGAGAACCGCGAGCGAGAGGAGCAACGACCATGCGAACACGGTGAGTGCCGTGACCAAGGTATTCTCGCTGAACTTGCCTTCGATGGAGGGGTACTTTCGCTCGAATTCCAGGAGCCCCGTCTTGCGCTTTAGGAATCCGAGGTTCTGACGCGATTCCGTGTGGGTGGGTTCGAGGGCGAGTGCCCTGCGCCATGCCAGAGCGGCCTTGCCGCGTTCGTCGAGCCGATAGCGGGCGTTTCCGAGGTTGAACAGCACGTCCGGCGCCGCATTGCCGCTCTCGATCACGCTCTCATATGCGGTGACCGCATCCGAGAACTCCCCGCTTTCGAACGCCTTGTTCGCCTCCGAAAACGAAGCGCCATGGAGAGGGCTTGCGGCCACGGCGATGCCGATCGCAAGTATGACTTTGCTAGGATTCGCCACTGGACTGCAAGTCGGCAAGGATTTTCAAAGTCGCATCCCGCTTCTCCGCAGCGACAGGCTCGTTGCCTGCCTTCTCGGAGCCCGCGTAGTTGAAGTAGTCGTGCCGTTGCCGGATTTCCGTCAGGTCTCGCAGCAACGAGCGGTCTTCGGGAACATCAGGATCGAGCGAAGACATGCCGTCGGAGTGATGTTCCCACGATTCAATACAGTCATGGGCCGCATCGTAGAAGTCGCGCGCGGAACTGCCCGGTGGAAGGTCCCGCAGGATCTCAAGGCGATCCTCGAGTGGTGGGATCTCGCGTGCTTTTTCGGCAGGGGCGTCGCCGGATCCTTTCCGGCGGATGAAAAGAAGCAGGATGCCTGCCAGCGCCGCGAGCGGCGCGGACTGCGCCGCCCAGAAGATTGGCGAACGGTAAAGTGGGGTCTGCGCTTTGAAGTCAGCTGCCTGTTCGTCGAATCGGATGGTCAGGATATCCTCCATGGACTCGATCGGTGTGTCGGCATCGGGAAGTTTCGCCGCAACTCCCGGAGACTCCGGATTTACGAGGGTGCGAGGCGCGATGGGGTCGGGCTGAATCCGAACCGGGACGGGCTCCGTCCGCAAGGTGACGTAGTCTTCCTTGTCCGGATCGAAAAACGTGAATTCGTAAGGAGGAACCTCCGCGTGTTCGCCGAGGGGAACAAGCACTTGCGAGAAGGTGAGGCTCTCGACCACTCGCGTGCGCCGATCCGTGTTCTCGTATTTCTTCGACGGGTACTTCTTCCAACCCGACTTCGCCGTGAAGACGGGCATCTGTACCGCATCGAGGTTTCCAGTCCCGCCGATATTCAGATTCACCGAGATGGGCTCGCCAACCGTGAGATCGAGTGGATCGGCCTCGAGCTTCATGGTGAAGCTGCCGACCGCTCCGTTGAAGCCCTCGGGCCGACCTTTCCGGGGGATGTCCTTCACGGTGATCTCCAGCTCATTGCTTGTGAGCGAGAACCGTTTGAGTTGTCGGTTGTAGCCGGCGGGAACCCTGACAATGCACTCAAACTCGGCGGGGCCCAGCTTGTGCACGCCGGGTTTTAGGGCGCTGATAGTGCTCTTGTAGGTGTAGGGAACATAGTTCTGGGAGGTGTCCGGATTTCGCGACTGCCAGGGGCCCGTGAAGCTGTCGATGATGAAGTTGTCGCCTTCGACGATCGGGGCGTTCTGGCGCGCGTCGTAGCGGGTGTTCTTCTGAACGAACAGGGTGACCTCGAGGGGGATCGATTCACCTATGTAGAGTATCGGTTTGTCGACCGAGACTTTGAGAAAGGGGTCGTATTTGCGGTCTTCGGCAGTGGGTTCGCGGACCGTCAGTGTCATCGGGTCTGCGAGGAGAGCGTCCCCTTCCACGGGGACCTCGACTTTGATGGGAAACTGGCCGGTCTTCGTCGGCGTCAGAATGTAGATGAACGTGATGTCGAACTGTGACCGTCGCGAACCGAATCCCTGGAGCGAAAACCGCTGCTCCTGGCCAGTCTCGATGCGCACGCTGGGATCGATTTTGACCACCGGCTTGGAATGCTTCCCGCTGCCGGCAACACGAACCTGCAACTGTGCCCTCGAGCCCGTGGGGATCTCTTCCGGACTGAGCCGCGTGCCGATCTGGACTTCTCCGAATGCACTCATCGCAGTGCCAAGAGCGAGCGCAAGAATGACGGTGGGGATGATGGTGCGGATTTTCATGGTTTCTACCAGTCCCTGTAGTAACCTCGGCGAATTCGCCTCTTGATGGGACGTATCTCAAGTTGTTCGTCGGCTAGGGCCTCGAGAAGTTGCTTCGCTTTCTGTTTGCTGTAGCCCGTTTCCGGATTGATCTGCTCGTCCTCGGAGATCACGTCGTACTTCTCGCCATTCTTGGGGTCGCCTTCGGATTGCTCGCCGTTGGGCTCGGATGGCTGCTTCTCTTGATTCGAATTCTGCTCGTCCTTCTGCTCTCCGTCCGAGTTCTGCGAGTCCTCTTCTTTCTCATCGCTCTCGGTTCCTTGCTCGGATTCCTCCTGCTTCTCGTTTTGTGATCCTTCCTCCTTCTTCTGGTCTTCTCCGCCGTTTTCCTCCTTCTCTTCGTTCTCCTCGCTCTTTTGTTCGTTATTCTGTTTGTTCTCCTCGTCGCCTTTCTTCTGCTCCTGATCCTTCTGTTCCTTGTCCTTTTCCTGCTCGTTCTTGTCGTCCTGCTTGCTTTCTTCGTTCTCTTGCTTCTCGTCTTTCTGTTGCTCCTTCTCGTCGTCCTGTTCCTGTTTTTCCTGTTCCTGTTGTTGCTGTTCCTGCTGTTGCTTCAGTTGTTCGATCCGACGCTTGACGATTTCCAGATTCCGCTCTGCCGCTCCGTTGCTCCCGTTCAGGGCGAGGGTGTCTTCGTAGTGCTGCACCGAACTCTCCCAGTCTTCGAGGACTTTCTCGACCGTATTGTCGCTTGGCGGCGCATCAGCTGAGCTCTCCGGATCGGGTGGGGTTAGAAGTTGCTCGCCGCGACGGAAGAGGGTGTTTCCGAGGTTGTAGTGAGAGCGCTCCCGCAGTTCGAGATCGTCGGCCAATAGGGTTTCGGAGAAAGCTGCCAGCGCGGTATCGTAGTCTCCCGACTTGTAGGCCGCCGAGGCATGTCCGAACTGAACGATGTCACGCTTCGGATCACCAAGTTTCTTGAATGCCTTGACCAGTTTCGTGAATCGCCCGTCCCTTGCGTTGTCTTCGTCCTTGGATTCAAGCGCCGATTGGTAGAGATCAGCGGCTTCCTCGTAATCGCCGCTCTGGTAGGCCTCGAAGGCGGCCGCTGCGGGTGAACCCGCGTTGGCGGAGGGCGGTAGGGCGAAAAGCAGCAGGAGGGCCACCGTCGTTGATCCCAGTGCGGGGGCGACCGAGGTGAAGGCGCGGGTGCGGCGGAGAAGCGGACTCGCAAACACCAAGGTGAGCATCAACAGCCCGGCGGCCAGTGGCCATTGGTAGAGTTCGTTGGGCACACGCTTCACCCGACCCGCCGTCTCCGAGAGGTCGAGTTGCTCCAACATGCTCTTTACGAGGTCGTCGTTCATGGACCGTGCATTCAGATTGATGAACATACCATTAGTTCGTTTGGCCAGCTTCTCAAGGCCCTCGACGTCGAGGCGGCTCTTCACAAGCTTGCCCGACTTATCGTGGATGAACTGATCTTTGCTGCGTGTCTCGGTCTCCGGAATGATGGAGCCCGTGAGGGATCCGACCCCGACGGTCATGATGAGGACGCCCTTCTCGGCAGCCAATTCAGCCGCATCCAGCGCGGAGCCCTCGAGATCGTCACCATCGGTGAAGATCACCAGCGCGTGGCGTTCCGCGGAGTTTTTCTCGAAACGCTCCAGAGCCAGTTTGATCGCCGAGGCGATATTCGTTCCGCCGCGTTCTACCGAGTCGATTCCGAGTTGCTCGATCGTCTCGTAGACGGCGCTGTGATCAATCGTCAGCGGCGCCTGAATGTAGGCGCTTCCAGCGAAGGCCATGACGCCGACTCGGTCGGTGGGCAGAGCCGCAGTGAGGTCCTGGGCGGCCAGTTTGGCGCGCTCGAGTCGATTGGGTTCGAGGTCGGTGGCGAGCATCGACCGCGAGGTGTCCACCGCAATGAGGATGTTCCGTCCCTCACTGAGGGTTTCCGTCTCGGTGAACCCCTTCTGTGGTCGGGCCAATGCGGCGACGATGAGCGCGATGCCCAGCATCTCCATGGCGAAAAGAACCCAGGCTGCTCCCGGACGCTCGCCGAAGACAAGTTGCCGCCTCAGACCCGAGGCGACCATGCGTTGCACGCCACGTTCCTTTGCGCCGTCGCCAAGGACCTTGACGACGACGAGCACGGGGACGATCACGAGCAGGGAAAGCATGATCGGATGTGCAAATGTCAGGCTGTCGGTTCCTTCGGTCATGGGATTCCGCGAAAGAGCGTCGAGTTCAGGCAGGTGCCAATCAATGCGAAGACGGCTGCGGCGCCGACGAGGTAGGGAAAATAATCCTTGGCTTCCACGATTTTCCGAGTGGCGATCTCCGTTTTCTCGAGCTGGTCAATCTCCGAAAAGATATTTGCGAGGGCATTCGTATCCTTCGCGAGGTAGCTCTTGGCGCCGGTCAGTTTCGCGATTTCGCGCAGAGTCTCGAGATCGAAAGTCTGTTCCATCATGCGTCCGACCTTCGGGACGTAGTGCGTGCCTTCTGTACCGACCGCGATGGTGTAGACCTTGATTCCGAGCGTTGCCGCGAGTTTCGCTGCCTCGGAAGGCGTGAGGCCGGGCATCGTCTGGACGCCATCCGTGAGCAGGACGACGATCTTGCTCTTGGCCTCGCGATCCATCAGCCGTTTGGCCGAGGCTGCGATCGCCGTTCCAATTGCCGTTCCGGAGTCGATCTTGTGCTCGAAGTGAATCTCGCCGCCGATCGTCTCTCTCAGCCAGTCGTGATCGAGGGTGAGGGGAGCAATCGAGTGGGGGCGGCCCGAGAAAATGACGATGCCCGTGCGATCACTCGGTCGGCCCTCGATGAACTTTCCGATCACGTATTTCGCGGCGGTGAGTCGATCGACCTGTGTGCCGCCGATCCAGAAGTCCGTCGTGCTCATGGAGAACGAGACATCGATGGCGAGGGTGATCTCGATTCCGCTCGCGGTGTGCGTTTCGTAGGCGTTCACCTTCTGAGGTCTTGCCAGAGCGAGCACCCCGGCGAACAGTGCAAGATAGAGTAGCGATGCGGAAATCCGCCCGAATCGCGATTTCACTTTGGGAGCAATGCTAGTGAGGATGTTCAGCGGAGAGAAGGCAATGGCCGGTGCCGGGCCCGTGTTCCCGCGGACGATTGCCAACACGGGGATGACAAGAAGAAGCAGCAGGAACCACGGTGCTGCAAAACTGTAATCAGGCAGCAACGGGATCTTCATTCGTCTCTTGGGTTGCCTGTTTTCGCCTCTCCGAATCGTCCCGGATGAATCGTATCGCCGATTCGATCACTTCGAGGCGCTTTTCCGTGGTGTTCTCGATTGCCGCGTATTTCATCGCGTCACACTCGTGGAATACGGTTGAAATCGCATTGTGCGCCTGTTCGTCCATTCCGCCTTCCTCGAGCGCGGCAAGCAATTCGCCTGTCGTCTCGTACGGGATGTGCTGGTCGTGAAAGGCGCAGAGGTATTCGCGCAATGCAAAGGTGACGTCGAGTCCGCACTCGCGGGAAGGTACCTTGGCGTGATTTTCCTTCAGTCGATGTAGCTTGTCGAGGGCTGATCGACGAGGATCGTAATCCTCGACATGATCCTCGGACCTGTTCGCCCGCTGTTGGAGAAATGCGACGAAAAGCACAAGAACGACCACGAGTGCTCCGACAATAATCCACGCCGACGGCAGGCCCCCGGTTGGCTCAACCGGGGGAACAATGTCCTCGATATCGGGAATCTCAGCGGCGAAGAAAGGCAACACGGATACAATATTAGTGGTGGCGGCTCTCGCGGCGTTTGAAAAAGGTGTGAAGGGCGGGCATGAAATTCTCTCGGGGATCAGTGGTGAGTGCGATGCGGTCGATTCCCAAGGTGCGGAACATCTGCTCGAGATCGTTTCTCCACTTCTCCCTTCCTTCTCGATAGGCCTCGATGACTTTCGGATTCGCGGTATTGATAACCAACTGCTCGCCGGACTCCGGATCCTGCAGCCGGACTCTGCCAATGGCGGGAAGTTCGTCCTCGACAGGATCGGTGATCTGCACGGCGACCACGTCGTGCTTCACGCTCGCGATGCGGAGGGGGGCATGGAAGTCCTTGCAGATGAAGTCCGACATCAGGAAGACGAGGGCACGGCGGTTCACGTTGCGCGTGAGCACGTCGAGGGCATCCGAGGGGTTGGTTCCGCTGCCCCTTGGCTGCCACATGAGAATCTCCCGAATCAACCGAAGGATGTGACTGGTGCCCTTCCTCGGCGGCAGGTAGAGTTCCACCGTGTCGCTGAAGAGGATGAGGCCGACTTTGTCCTGGTTCTGAAGCGCACTGAAGGCGAAGATGCCCGCGATGGTCGCGGCGAGCCGCCGCTTGCTGGAGCGGATGCTCCCGAAATTGCCGGAGGCGCTGACGTCAACGACGAGGAACACGGTCATTTCGCGCTCTTCGACGAACTTTTTGATGTAGGGGTTCCCGTAGCGGGCGGTCGTGTTCCAGTCGATGGATCGGACTTCGTCGCCGAACTGGTATTCGCGGAGGTCGTCGAAATCGATCCCCTGGCCCTTGAAGGAACTGTGATACTCGCCACCGACACTCTCCCTGACCAGACCCCGTGTGATGATCTCGATCTTGCGGACTTCCCTAAGGACGTCGCTGAGAGTGTCCTGTTCTACCGCATTCATGATCGTTTACGGAACTTCGACGTGGCCAAGAATCTCGTCGATGATCTCCTCGGAGGTGACTCCTTCGGCTTCGGCTTCGTAGGTGAGCAGGATGCGGTGGCGCAGAATGTCGTGGGCAAGATCCTTCACGTCTTGCGGGACGACATAGCCGCGCCCGGCGAGGAAGGCGTTCGCACGCGCCGCGAGCGCGATGTTGATCGTCCCCCGAGGCGAAGCGCCGCAGCGAATCAGATTTTTGAGTCTCGGGGCGAACGGTTCCGGATCTCGCGTGGCGCAGATGATGGAGACGATGTAGTCCTTCACCGAATCGTCGATGAAGATCTCGTTCACGAGCGCACGGCTCACCACGACATCCTCGGCGCGCACCACCGCCTGGGTGTCCAGCTTTGGCGCCGAGGTCGCCATGAGATCGAGGATCTGTCGTTCTTCGTCTTTGGTGGGATAATCGACGCGGACTTTGAGGAGGAAGCGGTCGAGTTGTGCTTCCGGAAGTTGGTAGGTTCCTTCCTGATCGAGAGGGTTCTGCGTCGCGAGTACAAGAAACGGATCGGGCAGGCGATAGGTGGTGTCCCCGATGGTGACCTGTCGCTCCTGCATCGCCTCGAGCAAGGCACTCTGCACTTTGGCCGGCGATCGGTTCACCTCGTCGGCGAGCACGAGATTGGCGAAGACGGGACCGAGCTTTGGAGTGAATTCACCGTCACCGGGATTGTAGATGAGGGTGCCGACGACATCGGCGGGTAGCAAGTCCGGCGTGAACTGAATCCGCTTGAAGGTCGCCGAGAGAGAGCCGGCAAGGGCGTTAACCGTGAGCGTTTTTGCAAGTCCGGGAACGCCCTCGAGCAGGATATGTCCGTTGGTGAGAAGTCCGGTCAGCATCCGGTCGACAAGTTTGTGCTGGCCGACAAGAACCCGTCCCATTTCCTGCCGGACGGGATGGACCCAGACAGCGTCAGCTTGAACGCGGGCGGAGAGATCGGTGGTATCGGTGGACATGTGTTGGTTCTTTGAGATGAAGGGTGTGCGGACCGCTTCATTTCACCGAGAAAGCGCCGCTGGCAACCGCTTTTGTCTTCGGGTCGCCTCAGGCGGCCGGCTCCGGAGGGGGGTCGGGCTCGCGCTGACCCATGACCGTGGGCTGGATGCGTTTTTCCCAAACATACCGCTGGAAGAGAACCTTGATCGACGCCGTGAGAGGGACGGCCATCAGCGCGCCCAGCAGGCCGCCGATGAGGAGGCTCCAGAACAGCACTGAAAAGATGACAGTGAGTGGGTGAAGACCCACCGAGTCGCCGACGATTTTCGGCTGGATGAAGAGACCGTCAATTTGCTGAACGGCGAGGAAGATGAGAGAGACGTAGACTGGATGCTGCCAGTCTTGGAAATGAGCGGCGGCGATGAGGACCGCAGGAATCCACGTGATGACGATACCGACGTAGGGGATCACACCGAGAATGCCAAGGAACACTCCGATGACGATCGCATAGGGCAGGCCGAGAATCGCGAGGGCGATGCCCGTGAGTGCACCGTCGATCAGGCTCACGAGGACCTGTCCTCGGAAGAACGAGATCAGATAGCTGTTGATCTCGCGGAGCACATCGACCACCTCGTCCTTGAATCCCGATCGCCGGAGCGGGATGTAGTCGGCCCATCTTTCGCGGATGGTGGCACTGTCCTTGAGAAAGAAGAAGAGGTACACGGGAACCAGCGCGAACCCAATGATGTAGCCGATGGCTCCCATGAAGCCCTGCACACCGTTCACCGCAAAGCTGCTGATCGTTTCGACCATTTCGTCCGATCTCAGCCATTCCGCGAGCTTCGAGCTGAGCGTTGGAACCTCTTCGGGCAACCCTTCCTCGGCGGCTTCCGAGCCCGTCGTTGTCTCGGATTCCGGCTGTGCCGATGCGTCGGGATTTGGTTCCGGTGCCGGTTCTGGGGGCTTTCCCGCAGGCCTTGAGCCTTCAGGCGCCGGGACGAAATCGTCCAACCACATCAGATTGTCATCCGCCCAGACTTGGGCGTTCTCCACGATCGTGGCACGGTTGGCGATCAGCTTGTTGATCTGCCGGATCACCGGAGGCACGACGCTCAGGGCGAGGATCAGGATGGCCGATGTGGCGAGGAAGAAGACGATCCCGATCGCCGGCAGACGCGTCAGGTCACGCCCCATGAACTTCTTGCTGCGGACCCAAGCGACCACGGGATCGAGCAGATAGGCGAGAATCCCAGCCATGGCGAGTGGGACAAGGACCGGCTGTAGAAATCCCAGCACCCGCCCCAAGACGATGATCACCCCGACGAGCAGCGCTCCGAGAACCGCAATCGAGATTCCCGTGATTGCGCGCCACAACACACGTTTCTGAAAGGGCGTGGGACTGGGAGGTTTCTCCTCGGCGCTATCCGACATAAGTTCGCGCGGAAGCTAACCATCCGCCAAGCGGCATGTCATCAGAAAATAAGCTTGGGCCTTCGGAATCAGGCGTTCCACAGTTGTTCCGCAAAACGCCGTGTGAATAAACGGACGCCATCACCGGTTATTCACAGCCGGGATGCCCTCCAAAGATCTCAAAAGATTTTCATTTCGAGAATGGAAAAATCGGCACTGGGGAGGTCGCGTTCGCTCCTCGTCCGATGATCAGGAATCACCTGTTTCGTACCCCTCGTTCTTGAAACGCACGTGCGGTCCCTCATCTGGCGCCTCTCCAGGGACCTCAATTAGAGTGGTTTGTGGATATCGAGTGCCTTGGAGTGTGGAACAGTGCGTGGAACAGATAAGTTTGCGAAAATCGGGACCGGTCGTCGCCGCAGCGTCGTCGCACGATGGTGCTAACCGACGGATCGGACGATCCCCCTAGCATAGCGCCATGAGCACAAGGGTTTCGAAAAAGACGATGTGAATAACCTGTGGAGAACAGCAATTCTTTAAAAAAGAAGAGCCATCACATCGGCTCGTCGTCATAGGCCGCGTCGGCAAAGCGCATTTGGCTGCCGATGAAGGTGAGGGGGATCTCACCGGTCGGACCGTTCCGCTGTTTGGCGATGATGAAGGTCGCCTTGCCCTCGAGATCTTCGCGTTCGTCGGGATCATCTTCGTAGCGCTCTGGGCGCATGAGAAGCCCGACGACGTCGGCGTCCTGCTCGATGGAGCCGGATTCGCGGAGGTCGCTGAGTCGGGGCTGTCCGCCGCCGCGCTGCTCGGGTTGGCGGTTGAGCTGCGCGAGGACGATGATGGGAACATGGAGTTCCTTCGCGAGGCCTTTCAGGCCTGCCGAGATCTCGGCGATCTCCAGCTGGCGGTTGTCCTGCGCCCGCCGGGAGGTCGATCTCATGAGTTGGAGGTAGTCGACCACGATCAACTCGATGCCTTCGCGCTTCATGCGCCGGGCCTTCGCGCGCATCTCCAGAATGCTGATTCCGGGGGTGTCGTCGATGAACATCTTCGCTTTGGCGATTTCGTCGGCGGCGTTCATCAGTTTTGGGAAAAAGCTCTTTTCGGGCATGCCGTCGCGGAGCTTTTGGGCATTGACGCGTGCGCGACTGAAAAGCAGGCGCTGGACGAGTTCGTCGGTCCCCATTTCCAAACTGAACACGGCGACGGGATGCCCTTGGTCGACGGCAACGTGCTCCGCGATGTTCATCGCTAGCGAGGTCTTCCCCATGCTCGGGCGCGCGGCGACGATGATCATCTGACCCGGGTGCATGCCATTCGTCTGCTTGTCGATGTCACGGAACCCCGTGGGCAGCCCTGTGACCTTCCCCCGGTTCTCGAACATGAACTCGATCTTCTCGACCGCCTTCCACACGTTCTCCTTCATCGACTGGGACTGCGCCTCGGACTTTTCGGCATCGCCGATATCGAGGATCTTCTGTTCGACGGTGTCGAGAAGCACTTGCGGGTCGTTCGAACCCTCGTAGGCATCGGTCATGCACTCCGTGCAGGTGCTGATGATGCTGCGGAGGAGCGCCTTCTCCTTCACGAGATCGCGATAGAACTCGAAGTGCGAGGCGTCGGGAACGAAGGTGAGCAGTTCAGGAACAATCACCGCACCGCCGACCTTCTCGAGAAGGTTGTCACGGCTCAGCGCCTCCTGAAGAGAAATGGCATCGATCGGCCGTCCTTCGTCCCCGAGTCTCAGGAGCACCTCGTAAATGATGCGATGCGCGGGGACGTAGAACGCATTGGGATTGAGTGTCTCGACCGCAATGCCAACCAAGTCGTCCGGCGACTGAAGAATCGCGCTGAGGACACCCTTCTCGGCATCGGTGTTATTCGGCAGCGCCTGACGAATATCCTGTGAGTAATCCGCCCTTTTCTGTGAAAAACCGCCGCTTTTCTCCTTTTCCTGAAGCTTCGGAGCGCTCTCCGGGGGGGCGGGGGGCGCCATCACATTTCCCGTCACGGAAAATTGAGGCGATTCTTCGGACATTCAGGATTTAAGGAAATACAGACTTTCCTAGCACCCTAGGTAACCGATTGTCCGATGCAAAGAACAAATGTTCGGACGGGCGATTTTTTTTTGAAACAGAGGCTATTCGTCAGCCGCGTTTTCCTCTTCCGGCACCTCGCCCTCGCGGGTCACCGCGCTGACGTTGACGCGAACGTAGGCGTCGACATCCGCGTGGATCTTCACCGGAATCTCGAAGTCGCCGGTGCCCTTGATCGGCTTCTTGAGCTGGATCTGGTGGCGGTCGATCGAGGCGAACTTCTTGTCGGCTTCGGCGAGGGCATTCGCGATGTCCATCGTGGTGATGGAACCGAAGGCCTTGCCGCCCTGACCGGTGATCAGTTCGAGCTTCAGACGCTGCTTTTTCAGCCGGGAAGCGAGCGAGCTGGCGGCTTCGAGTTCCTCCGCTTCGCGCTGCGCACGGGCTGCTTTCAGCGATTCGATTTGCCGGAGATTGCCCTTCGTCGCCTCGTAGGCCTTGCCGGTGGGAAAGAGGTAGTTGGCGGCGAAGCCGCGCTTCACCGTGACCACATCCGCTTCCGCGCCGAGGTTTTCGACTTTTTCACGAAGAATGACTTCCACAGTGGCCATGATTTTGCAGGAAAGAAGGGTTCGAATTGCGAGCCGCCCTTAATAGTTCCACTTGAGCCGAATGTCAAGGCGCTGCGCCGAGTTCGGCCCGCCATGCTTTTGCGCCCTCCGGGTCGAAAGGCTCGACTTGGGCAATAAGCTCCTCGATGGCTGCCGTTCTCACCTGGCCGGTGCCCTGCTGGCCGATCCACATAGCGGCGGAGTTGTAGTCACC
>CAJIAN010000237.1_pt1 | contig 13170 bp, 7 predicted proteins | sample 9199061 | NCBI WGS metagenome assembly CAJIAN01 (sample SAMEA7708264, study PRJEB35096) | sediment metagenome | biome: marine neritic benthic zone biome [ENVO:01000025]; feature: sediment [ENVO:00002007]; material: shallow marine sediment [ENVO:03000034] sea grass bed [ENVO_01000059] ...
CCGCAGCCGCGAAGATCCCTCACGCGACCGGCAAGGCGAAGAGCGTGATCTTCCTCTTCATGGAGGGAGGCCCCAGTCACCTCGATCTCTTCGATCCGAAGCCGCTGTTGAACAAGCTCGCGGGCCAGAAGCTTCCCGATAGCTTCGAGAAGCCGGTCACCGCGATGGGCGAAGTGAATTCGCCTTTGCTCGAGTGCAAGCGCACATGGGCGCAGCACGGCGAGAGTGGATTGTGGATTTCCGATTGGCTGCCCCACCATGCGAAGATCGCGGATGAGCTTTGTGTGATTCGGTCGTGTGTCTCCGATGGCATCAATCACGCCGGCGGCGTCTGCCAGATGAACACGGGTTCCGTCTTTGGCGGTCGTCCGTCGCTGGGCGCATGGGTCCATTACGGGCTCGGTAATATGAACGACAGCCTGCCAGGTTTCGTGGTGATCAAAGACAGCAATACGATGGTGGTGAACGGCACGCGTTGCTGGGGATCCGGCTTCATGCCTGCGGCGCATCAAGGTGTCCTCTTCGAGTCGGGGAATCAGCCGATCGCCAACTTGAACCGGCCGAAGAACACGACGACGGCGCTGCAGAATCGCAAACTCGGGTTTCTCGACACGCTCAACGAGCGTCACCGAAAAGGACGCGAATCCAACACCGAACTCGAAGCGCGCATCAAGAGCTACGAACTCGCCTACCGGATGCAGGCCGAGGCGCCGGAAGCGATTGATTTCGAGAGCGAGCCGGAATCCATCAGGAACCTCTACGGCTTGGATGCGGATCACACCCGCACTTTTGGCCGCCAATGCCTGATGGCGCGCCGACTTGTCGAGCGCGGGGTTCGCTTCGTGCAACTCTACCACGGTGCCGGCAGCAAGTGGGACAGCCACACCGGGATGGAGAAGAACCACAGCCGCCTCTGCGGAAACGTCGACAAGCCAATCGTCGGCCTGATCGCCGATCTCAAGCAGCGCGGTCTCCTCGAGGAGACGCTCGTCATCTGGGGTGGCGAATTCGGGCGCACGCCCATGAGTGAGAAGGGCGACGGGCGCGATCACAATCCGACCGGATTTACGATGTGGATGGCCGGTGGTGGCGTGAAGGGCGGGCAGACGATCGGGGCCACGGACGAACTAGGACTCTTCGCGGTCGAGGACAAACTCCATGTCCATGACCTGCACGCCAGCATTCTGGCTCTGCTAGGACTGGATCACACGGAGGTCGTCTACATGCACAAGGGGCGTCCGGAGCGTGTCGATCTCAACGAGGGACACGTTTCGAAGAAGCTGGTGGGTAGGGCCACGTAGCGGCGACCTTTAGTCACCGTGGGTGTGGCGTCTTCGCACTCCGGCGACTGAAAGTCACCGCTACTTTTTCTTCGCGAAATACGGGCCGGCTTGCCCGTAGTGAAGTAGGTTGTAGGGTGGTAGGAGGTCGGGCGGTGTCTTCCCGGTCACGAGTTCGCAGGCGATGCCGTAGTGCCACGGGTACTGGCCGATGCGGATCGCGTTCTTCGTGTAGTTCATCTTGTTGCCCCACGCCTTACCCGTGCCGGCGATGTCAAAGCGCGTGATTCTGTTCTCGCGGCGCTCGTATCGCACACGGCCCTTGATACGAAGATCGCATCCGCGGCTACGCGGCTCGGTTCGTGCGTTCGGTGCCTGTTCTTTGCCCATCTTGCCTTCGCCGACGAGTTTCATTTCGACTCGGTTCGCATCGACTTTGGTGACAGTGAGCGTCATCGAGGAATCTCGGACGGGCAGGGAGTTGACGCTGCCTTCCATGTAGTCGATCCCGATCGTGCTGAAGAATCGCTTCTGAATCTCTCGAGCGACCTCGATCTCGTTGCCCGGCTCCGGATTCGTCGGGATCAGCGACTTCCATTCGGCTTCGGTGAGCCAGAGCATGTCACTCTGGGTCTCGGCGGCCCATGCATCCGGGTTTTCCTTGTAGTAGAAAAACTTCGCGCGCTCGGTTTCGTTCTTCATGTAGGTGCAGTAGCCGCGAATGATGAGGCCGTTCTCCGGTGGCTTCGGAACGGGGCGTTTAGGTGGGGTGGCCTTGCTGGGATCCTCCAGCTTCGGCTTACGTTCCGATTCGGGCAGATTGCGGAAAGCTTCGAGCAGCGGTGCCAGATCCTTCTCGCGGAGTTTCACGTGACCGCGCTTTGCCAGCGTTTTCCCCGAGGCTGTGCAGGCAACGAGGTGGTTGCCGCCGGCCCCCGCCTTCTTGCAAAAAGCGACCTCTTGCGAATTCCCGCGGAAGTAAGTGTCCAGTGTGACCGGGATGAAGTGCTTTTCGACGTATTCGGGCTCGACCTGAGCCCCGGTGAACCAACGCGAGCGGTTCCCGGTGCAGGCGCCTCACGTTCGCCCCAGCGGACTGCCGTCGGCGGCGGTGAAGATCACGAGCGGCTTGTCCTCGGCAATCGCACGCTGGCGAGCTTCGGTGATGTTCGTCATCCACGCGATGTCCCGCCACGGACTCTCGTCGGGCTGGGGCTTGATCGTGGCCAGCAGGCGGTCGAGATCGTCGGCGCTCGCGCTTAGAATCGAGAGCCAGAGAATTAGAAGTCCGGTTTTCATGTTCTACTAGAGTTTTGTTAGTGTGCTACCCCGTTCGGAAAGAGGAATCGAAACCGCACGCCCTTCCTGACGGTGCGATTCGAAGACGGCGCAGATCATCTCCACCGTCATCGCGCCTTCGCGGACGCCGCAGAGGGGTTCGCGGTCCTCGCGCATCGCGGCGATGAGGTCCTTGGCCGCCGCGTCGTGGTGGATGACTTCCTCCAGTTCCTTCTCGCGGGTTTCCGGCTCACCGGGGCCGTTGGTGGAAATGGGGATCCATGGACGCGGTTCTTTCACCGGACCAAACGGATTTCCGGGGATCAAATGGGCGAGGGGTGAGCGGTCGCACTTGATGTCGATGACGCCTTCGCTCCCGACAAGGCGAAGGCCGAAACCTTGGTTCTTGGTGCCATCGTTCGCGATGGAATCGAAGTATCCGATCACGCCCTTCGACATCTCGTAGCGGGCGTGCAGTTCGTTGCCGGCCAGCGGGCCGAGACCTTCCGCGCCATCTTTGACGTCTGCTTTCGTCACGCGCTTCCCGTTTTGCAACATCACTGCGGAGCACGACTTCGGCCCACCGCCGAAGTAGTGCATGAGATCGAGCACATGCGATCCGAGGACCCAGAGGTCTTCGGCTCCTCCGCGACGGTCTCCCTTGCCACGCCCTCGAATCTCGAGCAGCCTTCCGATTTTCTCATCGGCGATCAGCTTGTCGATGACGGCGAGAACGGGATGGTAACGGTTGCGGTGGGCGACCGCGAGTTTTGCCCCGTGCTTCTTGCAAGCATCCGCGATCGCATCGGCTTCGGCGGGCGTGCGGCAGAAGGGTTTCTCGATGTAGATTCCCTTCGCGCCTCCCTCCATGCTGGCAATCGCCATGTCGCGATGCTGGTCAGCGTGCCGGGGACAAACGGAGACGATGTCCGGCTTCGCGTTCGCGATCATTTCACGATAGCTGGCGAAGCCATTCTCCGTCTTAAGCCGCTTCTTGGCCTTGGCCAGTCCGGCTTGATCGGCATCGGCAACAGCGACGATCTCGGTGCCGGGAATGCGTATCCAGACGGTGTCGAGCCCATGCCCGTAATTGCCGCGCCCAGTGTGGCCGATGATGCCGACGCGAAGTTTCGTCTTCGCATCGTCTTGCGCGTTCACGCGCGATCCGATCGTGGCGGCCGCACTCGCGGTGAGAAACTGTCGACGGTTCATCGTCAGCACGCCTTGGCGCCCGCGTCGCGAACGTCTGTGCCGTCTTCCGCCAGCGCCTTGAAATGCTCCATCCATTTCTGCGATTGCTTCTTGAAGCATCCCGGCATGATGAGTGTCATCAGCTTCATCAGGAAGCCGCTGGTCGTTCCGTTGTTCTCGGAGATCCACTTCGTCTTGTCCGGTCCGGCTTCCTCGAAGCGATTGTTCACTTCGATGCTCATGCCCGGTGCTTCGTAAGTGGCGACGAATCGCTCTGGAAGGTTGTCGGTGGTGACGGTTTCGATCATCTCCACTTCGCGTTTTCCGTGCTTGTAGAGCAGCCTGTATTGCGCTCCGGATTTGCCTTTTTCGCCGCTGAGGTGCTCCATGCTCACGAATCCGGGCTGCCACTTCGCGATGCTGTCCGGATCGCTGAAGAGTTCGGCGACTTTCTCGCGCGGAGCGTTCATCTCAAGTTCGACCGTGTATTGCATATTCCAATTCTAGCCGTTCATAGCCTCCGAGGGCAATCCAATCGTAGCTCGACATTCCGATGTCGAGTGGGATGTCCGCGTGCCGTTTGCTCGACTTTGGAAAGTCGAGCTACGAGAACAGCTTGGCGATCGGTCGACCGCGATCCGTGATCGGCACCGGCCGGTCCCCGTCGTAGAGGTTCTTCGTGTAATCGATGCCGAGCGTCGCGTGCATCGTGGCGAACAGATCGGGGACGCTGACGGGATCCTTGGCGATTTTCTTCGACAGCTCGTCCGTCTCGCCGTAGGCGCCGCAGTGTTTCAGGCCGCCACCGGCAAGGACACAGGTGAACGCGCTGCCCTGATGCCCGCGACCGCCGCCACCGTCAAACTCCGGCGGACGTCCGAATTCGCCCGAGATGACGATCAGTGTCTTGTCGAGCAGCATCCGGCTTTCGAGATCCGTGATCAACGCTGAGAGCGCCTGATCCAGTTCGCGGATGAGTTCGTGCTGCTTGAGGATGCCCTCGTTGTGCACGTCCCAGCCCGTGCCGTTCAGGAAATTCAGGTTGTGCGACACCTCGATGAAGCGGACGCCCCGCTCGATGAGGCGGCGCGAAAGCAGGCACCGCTGGCCGAATTCACCGCCGTAACTCTCGCGCAGTTCGGCTCTTTCTTGATCGAGATCGAACACTTTGCTGAAGCTCGGGCCGGCAAGCTTGAGGCTCTGTTCGATGGCCGCGTCGTAGTCGGCCACGCGTGGGTCGTCGCCGAACCGAGCCTTGGCGCTCTTGCGCATCTCACGGAGAAAGGACTCTCGTCGGGATTGCCGCGCGGTGCCGATGCCATCCGGTCGTGACAATCCTGCAGGGCCCTGACTCGTATCGGTCAGATAGAGAAACCCGTGCTTCGCTCCGAGGAACCCCGGACCGCGCGTCAGATTCGGATAGCCGATAAGCACATACGGCGGCGCGCCTTCGGCAGCGGAGCCACGTTCGTGGGCCATGATCGAACCGACCGAAGGATAGACGACAGTTCCACTGACCGGTCGCCCCGTGTGCATGCGGTTCGTCGCGGCAGCGTGCTCGTCGATCGCGTCGTGATGGACCGTCCGGACTGCGGTCACGCGATCCATGAGCGGCGCGAGATTCGAAAGGTGCTCGCACACCTGCACGCCTTCCACGGCGGTATCGATCGACTTATAGTAGGAGCCGGGAACTTTTTTCTTCGGATCACCGAGCCGCTTGGGATCGAAGGTGTCAATCTGGCCCATCCCGCCACCGAGCCAGATGTAGATGCAATGTTCGGCCTTTCCTTTGAGAAGTGTTTTCGCGGAGGCCTCTTCAGCGCGCGTGATTGACGGCGCGAGGGCGGCGGCGGCCGATGTGGTGATGAATTTTCGGCGATTCATGGGATCCATACAAATTCAGGACTATTGATGAGGCTCCAAACGACGTCTTCGTAGGGTTCGCGCCACTTCGTGCGGAGCCGCGGATCGGGGGGATCACCCACTCGGGCGCGTTCTTCGATCTTGAGGTTGATCGCGTTCGCCTCGGAGTCGAGGTGGTTTGACCAAGCGATTCGAGGAAGGCGGTCGGGTTTCTTGACCGGGACGACTTCGGAGGCCGGCGTGAGCCGTTCGTCAAACCCCACAGCGAGTGCGGCGCTGGCCGTTGCCCGCTCCGCATTCGTGGGTAGTCGTGTGAGGAATCGAAGGAAGAGCGAATCGACGAGATCCTTGGGTGATATGGCATCGACGGCGAGCTGCGCGAGCGTGGAGCCCTCGCTTGCCCGCGTGATCCATGTTGAAACCGTGCTGTTGGCGAGGATGCCCGGTTGGAGGACGTCGGGATCGGTTTCGCGATCGGTACGGGAGTTCTGTCTGGCCGCTACCCAGCCGAAGGCTGTGAGAACGTCACAAACCGCCTGCGCACGCGGTAGCGAAAGGCTGGGCCGGTCGCGTTCGTTCGACAGACTGGTGAATTCCCATGCCCGCTTGGGGAAACCGAGGCTCATCATCGTTTTCGCGGGACGGCGGCCATCTGGATCGAAGGTGATTTCCTCGACATTCATCTCCGTCCCCGATGCAGCATAGAGGGAATCAACGACCTGTTCGGCGGTGAGGCGGCGGCGTTCGGGAGCGGTGAAGAACCGTTGTGCCGGCACCGCTTTGCGGTTGTCGCCGTTGGCTTCGCGGGCATAGACCTCGGAGGTCATGATCCTGCGGATGAGATGCTTCACGTCATAACCGTGGGCGACGAAATCGTGCGCTAGCCATGTGAGAAGCTCGGGGTGGCTCGCGGTTCGGTTCTCCCAGTCATGCGGTGGCTCGACAAATCCCGCGCCGATGAGGCGGCGCCAGATGCGGTTCACCGTGACTTTGGCGAAACGCTCGTTCTCCGGCGCGGTGATGATGGCAGCGAGCCGGGCACGCGTGTCCCCGATTTTCGGATCGGCACTGACCGCAATCTCGTCGGCGAAGGGCCACCTCGGCTCGATTTTCTCGTCTGACTTCAACGTCACTTGGATCAGCGCCTCGCGGTTTTTCTTTTCGAAGAATCCGGCGGGCACCCGGCTCGTCTTCGGAACGGTCACCGTCTTCCTCTCGAGCATTGCGGCAATCGAATAGAGGTCGCGCTGGGTCGTGCGGTGGTAGGGCGAGTCGTGACAACGGGCGCACTGCATCTCGATGCCGAGGAAGGCGGTCCCGATGACATGGGCTTTGGCAGCGAACGGAGCATCATTGTCCGCAGCCATTCCAAACCCCGCCGTGCCGCCTTCGCGTTCGCTACCGCGCATCATGATGAGTTCGGTGACCATGCGGTCGAATGGTTTGTTGTCGCGCAGGGCTTCGTGCAAATACCAGCGGAAGGGCCCCGAGTTGTTCAGGCTTGGCTTGAGCATGCTAGGATTCTCCGCGAGCACGTCCTGCCAGTAGCTGACCCAATGGTCGGCAAAACCTTCGTCGGCGAGCAGGCGGTCGATCAGTTTCGTGCGTTTGTCAGGGTCGCGTTCGGAGAGGAAGTGCCGCGCTTCCTCCTCGGTGGGCGGCACGCCGAGGGTATCGAGAAACGCCCTTCGCAGGAATGCCGCATCGTCGATGGTTGGTGGAACGGAGACGGTTTCCTTGGTGACCGGTGGATCGGGCCAAGCGGCCCCGGATTGAATCCATTCACGAAGGACGGCGACCTGCTTCGCATCGAGGCCATCGCCTTTCGGCGGCATGCGTTCATCCTCGTCGTTCGCCGTGATGCGCGAGATCAATTCACTCGCCTCCGGCTTGCCGGGAATGATCGCGTCCAGCGCTGCTTCGCGGTTGTTCAGCTTGAGATCGCCCTTCTCCTTCTCTCCATGGCAGCGGAAGCAGTTCTCGCTGAGGATGGGGAGAACGTTCTCGTGGAACGCTTTCGCTGCGACGCCCGCTTTTCCGGAGGAGTTCGCGAGCGCTTGCTCGGTTTTTCGCGCGAGGAATCCGTCGATGCGGTTCGCCGTGTCGGACGGGAGATGCATGGATGCCCACGCGCGGGCCTTCGCGTGGCGGGCTCTCCAGTGGGCGTCCTGCGATGCCGCCGCATTGCGCCGCGTCTTGTCGTCGACTCCGGTGAGCAGTGCCTCGGCCCGCTTCCTTGCATTGTCCAGGTCACCGTCCGTGAGATGAGTCCGACCCGTGGACGGATTGACGATGGCGAAAGACCTCGAGTCTTCCGTTTCCAAAGCAACGAGCATCGTTCCGGTGGTCACGCGGAGGCTCTTTCCTCCGACCATCGCCTCGAGGATGACGCGGCAATTCCCGTCTTCGGCGACCTTCACCTTGGCGAGCACTTCCTGGTCGCCAAAGGGGGCGGGAGTCAGGCCGGGCAGGGGAGGGTTGGCAACCGGCGTGACCGGATTGTGGCCGTCGGTGGAGCCTGGGTGGTGTTTTGTCTTGGCCACGACCTTGCCGTTGATCCAGAGGCGGCTCAGTCCACGCGCCCGGACGAGAAATGTATGCTCGCCGGGCGGAAGCTCGAGGTCCGCAGCCATCCGGGCGAGAACCGGCCCCTTCCAACTCTCGCGGATGCCCCAGTCGTCGTATCGGTAGGGGATGCGATGAAGGTGGAACTGCGGAAGGGTGAAGCGCATCGTCTCTGCGGCTTCCGCGAGCGGCCAACGGGTACGGGTTTCGATGCCTTCGGTCAGTGTGACAAGCACTTCGCCCTTGGGCAGCTCGCCGAGTTCGGGGGTTCTGGTTTTGGCAACGCGCGGTGGACCTTCGCGACGAAAGCGCGACGAGAGGTCCTTGTCCGGCACGATGTCGCGGTGCACGGCGATTTCGTCGACCAATCCCCGGAAGCTGTTTCCAGCGTTCCCTCCAAGGGCCGAGCCGATCCAGATCGCGTCATTGTCGACGACTGGTGGCTTCTTGGTCGGTCCTCCCATGTCCCAGTGTCCCGGTTGCGATCTTCCATCGATCCAGCCTGCGATGCTCTTCGGATCGCCGAAGCGATAGGTGGCCGCCACATGATGCCAGCCGTCACCGGGGGCGAAGCCTTCGCGGGTTGTCCAGCGATGCCACGGCGATGCGCCTTCGCCGGGCTCGGTGGCGAAAAGAAAGCTCAAGCAGGCCTGTCCGTTCTGTTCGCGGATGCGCAGCGCCCAATTCTGATTGTCCTTGGCGAATCGTTTGTCGCCTGTGCGGCCCTTGCCGATGATGTAGCGGTTCTCGTCTGTGCCGAGTTCCTTGACGTTCACCCATGCCTCGATCGTGATCTCGTCGCCGTTGGTGAAGTCGAACGTGCTGTCGTCGCCGGGATCGTCAAAGACGAATCGCGCGCCGTTTCCATCGAGCGCGACCGCCGTGTTGTCTTTGCCGAAGTCGGGGAACTCGGGTGGGCGCGGCCCGGGTTGGTCGCGATGGACACCGCCGTGAGGGGTGAGACGTGACACTTCCTCCGTGCCGAAGTCCCAGTGCACGACGGGCTCGGCGGGCGCCAGAGGAACGGCCACGAGAGCGGCGAAAACAATGCATGGCTTGGTGGCCATTGGCATAAGATAACGCCCATTTGAGAAGGATGACAAGCAGCGTAGCTCGACATTCCAATGTCGAGAGTGGGAGACACTCGACTTTGGATAGTCGAGCTACATCAAGCGATGATCTCCTTCAGCACCTCGCCGTGGACGTTGGTGAGACGGCGCTGGATGCCGTTGTGGTAGTAGGTGAGCCGCTCGTGGTCGATGCCGAGCAGATGGAGCACCGTTGCGTGGAAGTCGTGCCAGGGGACCGGATCGATGACGGACTTGTAGCCGACATCGTCGGTCGCGCCGTAGGCGAAGCCGCGCTTCAGGCCGGCGCCAGCCATCCAGATACTGAAACCCGTCTGGTTGTGATCGCGACCGGTGCCCACCTTGTTGGCGTCGGATTGCGTGAACGGGGTGCGACCGAATTCCGAGGTGAAGAGCACCAGGGTGTCGTCGAGCATGCCGCGCACGCGGAGGTCCTTGATGAGGGCGGCGACCGGCTTGTCGATGCGTGCGGCTTCGCGACCGTGGTTGCGTCGCATGTCTTCGTGGCCGTCCCAGTTGATGCGCGGCGATCCGAACGAGCCACCGGAAAACAACTGCACATGCCGCACCCCGCGTTCGAGCAATCGGCGCGTGAGCAGGCAACTGCGTCCGAAGTCGCGCGTTTCCTTTCCGTTCAGTCCGTAGTCTTCGCGGATCTTTTCGCTTTCGCCCTCGATCATGGTGACTTCGGGGACGGCGAGTTGCATGCGCGCCGCGAGTTCGTAGCTCGCGACTCGCGCGGCGAAGGCATCCTCGGCTCCTTTGTCGTCCATATGCAGGCGATTCATCTTCGCGAGGAGTTCGCGGCTGCTTTTCTCGATCTTCTCGGGAATCTCCTTGGCGGGAAACAGGTTGCTGATCACCTCGCCTTCGCCGCTGGTGCGGAATGGAACGCCTTGGTGCACCGCCGGGAGAAAGCCGTTCGTCCAGTTGCTCGTCGAACCGGCAGGTAACCCGCGTGCGTCGGGAAGAACGACGTAAGTCGGTAGATCATCGGTCAGATTTCCGAGGCCGTAGGAAACCCACGATCCCATCACCGGAAAACCGTTGAGGCGGAAACCGCTGCTTTCCTGGAAAGTGGCCGGAGTGTGGCTCGACGACTCGGCGACCATCGAATTGATCACGGTCAGCTCGTCGGCAACTGTCGAGATGTGCGGGAAGAGGTCTGAAATCCAGAGGCCGCTTTTGCCACGCTGCTTGAATTCCCAGTCATTCGAACGCAACAGCCCGACCTTTCCGAAAAACACATCGGGCCGCTCGTCGGCGCTCAACGACTTGCCGTGCATTTCCTTCAACTTCGGCTTGTAGTCGAAGGAATCGATCTGGCTGAGTCCGCCACAGAGGCAGATGTGGACGACGCGATTCGCGCGCGGACGGTAGTGCGGTGGCATCGGTGCGGCTATGCCGTCGCGGAGCATGAGCGAGGACACGGCCGCTCCGGCGAGGCCGCGTTTGGTCCAGTCAAAGAAATCGCGACGTGTGATGTCTCCGTGCATAGCCGTTTAATTGATGTAAACGAATTCGTTCGAGTTGAAGAGCACGCGGCAGTAGAATTGCAGCCCGTGTTCGGCGATGAACTTCGAGCCGATCTCCAGCTCCTCTTCTTTCGCAGGACGCCCGAAGGCGATCAGAATTCCAAGAGCCGCCTGTGTTTTGGGATCGTTGTCCGCTTCCTTCTTGATGCGTTCGGCGAATCTCTCGGACATGCGCAGAATAAACGAGTCATTCATCAGACACAGCGCACCTTGTGGTGTCGTGGTCACGCTGCGCGTGGGAGCAGCGGCTGAGGGGTCAGGGCAGTCGAGCGGGCCGAGGACCGGATGGATGCTGCCGCGCGCCCATGTGCGGTAGATGCTCCGACGATAGACATCGGGATTGTCAGGATCGATCGGGTCGTAGACCCACGAGCCCTTGTGCTTGTACATGTTGAAATCGCGGAATCCGGGGCCGCCCATCTTCTTGTTGAGCTCGCCAGAGACGGCGAGAACGGCGTCGCGGATGATTTCGGCTTCGAGTCGGGTTGGGGAATGGCGCCAGAGATAGAGGTTGCCGGCATCGACCTGCATCGCCTTGGGATTGATCTTCGATGACTGCCGCCATGTTGCCGAATTGAGAATCAGGCGGTGCATCTTCTTCAGGCTCCATCCCTGCGCACGGAATTCGGCGGCGAGCCAGTCGAGCAACTCGGGATGGGACGGCTTTCCGCCGCTGTAGCCGAGATCGTTCGGAGTCTTCACCAGTCCCTGACCGAAATGGTAGTGCCAGAGGCGGTTCATCATCACGCGGGCGAGGAGCGGGTTGTCGGGATGGGCGAGCCACTCGGCGAGTTTCTTCCGGCGTTCCTTGCCGTCGGCATTCGGTGCGAGACCGAAATCCGAAGCGCCGCCCGCCTTGATGGACGCGACACCGCCGGCGGAAACTTCCTCGGCGGGTTCGAAGGGACTGCCGCGCACGAGCAGGTGCGTCACCGCTGCGCCCTTCGGGGTCACTGCGTAGACCTTCTTCGGCTTCAGCTTGCTCAACTCGGTGTCGAGCCGGCTGATCTCGGCCTTCCACTCGTTTCGGGTCTTCTTCTGGGCATCCGTGAGATTGGCGAGAAGTTCCTTTTCGGTGACGATCCTGACATTGGCCGAAAGCGCGATCTCCTCTGCGGTCAGCGCGCGGTCGTAGAGTTGCGCCCGGTCGATCCTGCCCGAGAGCATTCGGCCGTTGCCCGGGCCCGTGCCGTGGCGCATGCCGAACAGCACCTGATGATTGCCGGCGCTGTAGGTGGTGAACTCCGTCTTGTAGGGTTTTCCATGTGGCCTGCCGTTTCGGTAGCCGATGATCGTGCCGTCCGCCTTGTAGGTGATGGCGATGTGGACAAATTGGCTGGCCGCATCCTTTTCGTCAGCTCCCGAACCGAAGCTTTTCGTGCGGGCAAAGCGGTCACTGCCCGCCATCCAGCGCCCCGGTTCGCGTTCTCCATAGACGATGCCATCGAACTTCCCGCCATCGTTGCCCTGCACCGTGATCACTCCGCCGCCCCGCTGGCCGAGGCCGTCGAGTTTCACCCATGCCTCGAGCGTCTTCTCTTTCAGTTCCTTCGTCAGGGGCTTGGTCGTTACGAAAGCCGACTTCCCATCGAGAACGAGCGCGCCCGCCTCGATCCGTGCGCTTCCCTTCGCGGTTCCGTGAAGCTGACCGATCTCGTCATTCAGATCGCGATCAAAGGTCCAGCGGGAAATCGGCATGGGGGACTTCGGGCGATCCGCTTGGTCGTTGTCGTTCTTCTTGCTGCTGAGAATCTGCTCACGAATGACCGCATCCGCCTCAGCGAGTCGCTTCGCGAGATCGTCCCGCTGCTGCTTGATCCCCTCCGCATTGCCGCTCGCGGGAACATTGCGATCGCCCCGGCGGACGCCGCCAAGCGCGGAGGCGATCTGGAAATACTCTTTCTGGGTGATCGGATCGAACTTGTGATCATGACAGCGCGCGCAATTGACGGTGAGCCCGAGAAAACTTTGCGTCACCGTGCCGACGAGGTCCGCCATCTCGTCCTGCCGCATGATCTTCCGCTGCTTGGGACCTTGAGGAATCAACCCGTCGAAGGCGCCGCAGACGAGAAAGCCGGTTGCGGTGATCGCGTCCGGATTGTTGGGTTCGAGAATGTCGCCGGCGACCTGCAGTTTCACGAACCGGTCATACGGCATGTCTTCGTTGATGGCGTTGATTACCCAGTCGCGATACGGCCACGCGTTCGGACGCAGTTGGTCGTATTCGAAGCCGTTGCTCTCGCCGTAGCGCGCGACGTCCAACCAGTGCCGCGCCCAGCGTTCGCCGTAATGCGGCGAGGCGAGCAGGGCGTCGACGTCGAGCTCCGAACCCGGTTCCGGGGGCAGCCCGATCAGGCCGAAGTGCAGCCG
>CAJIAN010000840.1_pt1 | contig 13134 bp, 10 predicted proteins | sample 9199061 | NCBI WGS metagenome assembly CAJIAN01 (sample SAMEA7708264, study PRJEB35096) | sediment metagenome | biome: marine neritic benthic zone biome [ENVO:01000025]; feature: sediment [ENVO:00002007]; material: shallow marine sediment [ENVO:03000034] sea grass bed [ENVO_01000059] ...
AGTGGCGCTCCACTTGCTGTTCCCGCATCGGTGCTGCAGGAACTTCGATTCGCGCCCTTTGCCGAGGCTCAGAACCTCGGGGAGCTTCGACTTTCGAAGGCGACCGTCTCCGTCCTTGGTCTGAATCCGGAGCAAACCGCCAGGGTGAACGGGCTGCTTGAGACGTTGGATGAAGAGGTGCGGTTGATCGAGAGGGAACTGGTCCAGAGGGACGAGGATGCCAACCTCGACAAGGCACAAAATGCTTCGCAGGGTCCACGGATTGAGCCCGAATGCCGAAATTCTCGTCGTTCCCAAGTTCGCTGCCGAAGGTGCGCCGATACGGGAGCACTTCGAGCGCAGGCTTTCCGAAACGATCGGTTCTCAGAAGGCGGAGATTCTCTTGGAGCGTGCGACGCACGTGTTCGAGACGCGCTTCGGTAACTTTGGCGAGTTCGAACGCACGATCTTTGTGGATCTTCCCGATGAGGACTCCGATTCCAAGGCCATCAAGTTCCATATCCAGTCGACCGTAAGGCAGGACGAGAAATCCATGGAGATGAGGTCGGAATCGGTGTCCCGCGAGAGCGTTCCCTACGCCCTCGAGCATCTGATCGGAATCGAGTGAGATTTCTTTTCAGTAAAGATACAAAGGGAGTTGGCGCGTGCCTCATGGGCAACGACTTCGTCCTGCTAGCGGTTCCCAACGGGGAGGCGATGCTGCGGCTGGACCGAGGACAACGTCATTGCCCGATTCTCCGTGCTGAAGGACGAGTTCTCCACACGGATGCAGTTCGGCTCGGTTTATTCGAGGACATCTGGCGGCAGTGCTAGGTATCACTCTCGACCGCGTCGACGACCTCGTTAAAGGTTTTCTCGTCCATCTCGACAAGATTGGTCTTGTCCGGGAACCGACCTTCGTTGACGTCGCTGATGTATTCGGAGAAGGCAGCGACGCGTTCTTGCTGGAGCCGTTGGTATTCGGCGAGGAAGTTGCGGTAGGCCTTGGCGTGGCGGGGGAGGCGTTCGTCGTAGTCACCGAGTATGTCGCAGGAGAAGAGGAACTGGGTATCGCAGCCGGTGCCGGAACCGAGCGACATGAGGAGCATCGAAGTCTTCGAGCAGAGATAGGTGGCGAGCTGGTGGGGGACGACTTCGAGTTCGGCGGCGTAGGCGCCAGCGCTCTCGAGGATCTTCATCTGCGCATAAAGCTTCATCGCTTCTTCGGCGGTCTTGCCGATGGCGCGGTAGTTCGTCCACGTGACATGACGCGGGACCATGCCAAGATGGCCGACGACCGGAATTCCCTCGCGGGCCATCGCTTCGACGATGTACGGGCTCGCCGAGCAGTAGACGGAACTCGCGCCGAGTTCGAGGGCGCGGAAGCCGATGCGGACGGCTTCCTCAGGTGAGGCGAGCCCGTGGGGAGTGGCTCCGGAGAGAAAGCTGTTCGGCGCGGCTTCGACGAGCAGGGGAAGACGGGCCTGCGATTCCGGGGAATCAAAGCTGCAGCTCATCAGATCGACTCCGGCCTGCTCTGCTGCCGCCGCTTCATCCGGGGACTTGACGTGGATGTGCGTAAGGCAGCGCTTCCCCTTGAGTTGCTGGAGATCGTAGACGGTGTATTTCTTGCTAGAGCGGAGCATGACGTGAGCCGCCATGCTATCGGGTTGGTCCCGAAGATCAACTATGGTTCCAATCCGCGCACGGTGGGTGCGGTGCTCGATCCGAACTTCTCGGTTTCGACTCCCATCCGCTGGGCGAGAGCAACGAAAAGATTGGCGAGCGGCGTGTTGCTCTCCGCGTCGTGGGCGACGTAAGCCCCATGCTTGTAGCCACCGCCAGCGACGATGATGGGAAGGTTACGCCAGCTGTGCGACGAGGCGTTGCCGAGATTCGAGCCGAAGAGGACCGAGGTGTGATCGAGTAGGCGCTTGCCGCCTTCCTCGATGCTCTTGAGGCGATTGAGGAAATCATTCAGCAGGGCGAATTCGGTTTCTTCAATGATTTGCAGTTCCTTGATCTTGGCCTCGTCCTTTCCGTGGTGGGAAAGGTTGTGCCAATCCTGACTGACGCCATCTAGGTTGCTGGGGACCGCGTTCATCGCGCCGAGATCATAGGTGACGACGCGTGTCGAATCGGTCTGAAGCGCGAGCGCGATCATTTCGTATATCAGCTTTTGCTTCGCTATGACATCGTTCTTGTCCTGAACGTCCTTCGGCGGCTCGGCATCGACTTTGGGTTTAGGCCTCGTCGCCCATTCCTCGGATTGCTGGATGCTCGATTCGAGTTCGCGCACGGAAGAAAAATACTCGTCGAGCTTTTCGCGATCGCGGTGCCCGAGCGATTTCTGCAGTGAGTTCGCGTCGTCGATCACGGTGTCGAGAATGCTGCGGCCGCGTTTCAGTTCGCGCATCTCTTCGGCGACTTCCTTTTCCGTGCCATCGATGAAGAGTTTCTTGAAGAGTCGAGAGGGCGAATTCTCCGAAGGGATTTGCACCCCGTTCGCCGTCCACGAGAGCGAACCCGAGCGCGTCGAGAGCGACAGATGCGGCAGCCGAGTCTTGCCGCGCAGGTGCTGCGCCATGATCTGGTCGAGCGAGATCGTGTTCCTGAATCCGGCGAGTCCCGGGCGCTGGGCGGAGGTCAGCCACGTCATTTCCGATGCGTGGCCGTTGTTGCCGTTTTGATTCGGATGCGAAAGGCCCGAGAAGAGCGTGAGTTCCTTGAGATTGTCCTTCAGCTTCTCGAGGTAAGGCGTGAGTTCGTAGCCGGTGCCGGGCTTTTCCGGGAACAAGTGCGGACCATGGAATCCGAGGCTCGCATTCATCGCGATGAACCGGCGCACGCTCTCTGACGGCGCGGCTTCCGCGCGAAAGGCGGGCGTCATCGCTTCGAGAAACGGAAGCGCGATGCACGTGCCCGCGCCTTTTAGGAAATGTCGGCGGCCGAGGGCACGGTTGGTGGCGAGGTGCGGTGTTTGCATGGTCACTTGGTTAGAAAAATCTGCGATTGGACGCAGGCGTGAAGGAGGTCCCGAACACGATAGCCGTTCTTTGCCGAACCGTTCACGATTTTTGCGATTTCAGCGCGGTCGGAAAAGCCCATTTCACGTCCGGTGGCGAAGGTGAGCAACTTGGTGACGAAGGCCTTGGCGAGGGCGGCCTCGTTCTTGGCGAGCAGATCGCGGAACTCGACGAAGTTGGAGAAGGTGCGGCCGTCGGGCAGCGCGCCGGAAGCATCGACCTCGGGTCCGAGTCGGTAGCGAACTTTTCGACCGAACACGACGTCCGACACCTTGTCGCCCTGTCCGAGCGAGCGGAAACGTTCACGGAACCCACCAATCGGATTGAAGCACTCCAGCGCGAATCCGGGTGGATCGATTTTCTGGTGGCAGGCTTGGCAGCTCTGCGAATCGCGATGCTTGTCGAGCAGTTCGCGCAAAGTCTCCACTCCGCGGATGTCGGGCTCGACACCGGGGATGCCCGGCGGTGGCGGATCGGGCGGATGGTCGAGGATCCTTTCCAAGACCCAGACGCCGCGCAGGACCGGCGAAGTGTTCGTGCCATTTGCCGACACCTTCATCACGCTCGCTTGGGAAAGGAATCCGCCGCGCATGCTTCTCGCCGGCAGCTTCACCTTGCGAAGCTCCGGTCCGGCGACTTCGGGAAGGCCGTAGTGTTCGGCGAGACGTCCGTTGAGCATCGCGAACTCCGACTTCACGAGGTTTCTTGCTGGAAGGTTGGAGGCGATCAATTCGCGAAGGAAGGCTTCCGTCTCGAGCGGCATCGAGTAGCGCAGATACGGATCGAACTCCGGGAACAGCGACCGGTCGGGGACCGTGAAGTCCATTTCGCGCAAGTTCAGCCACGACTCGGTGAAATCAGTGAGGAAGCGCTTGAAGTGTGAATGTTTGAGTAGGCGTTCGGTTTGTTTACGCAGCGTCGTGGATTTCCCGGCGAGCTGCGTGCGGGCGGCGAGACTGAGGAGCTCACGATCGGCGGCGGAGCGGGTCAGGAAATAGCTGAGCCGGTTGGCGATCGCGTAGTCGTCGAGCTTGCCGGGTTTTTCGCGAAGGTAGAGGAAGTTGGGCGAGACGAACAACGCGGCAATCGCCGTGCGGAGCGCCTCTTCGAAGGATGCGCCGTCGGTGCGTTCCTTTTCGAAAAGGGCGATGTAGGACGCGATCTCCGCTTCGCGGACGGCGCGTCGCCATGCGTGACTCGCCACTCTCTTGATCGACTGTGTGGCCGCCGCTTTCTCATCGTCAACCACCACTTCGAACTTCGGCTTGTACCACGATTTCTTCTTGTCATTCGGATTCCGAGGTTCGATCTCGCGGCGCTCGATGCCTTCGAAGATCAGCTTGTGCCCGCGCGATGGAAACTCGTCGACGATCGGCCCCACGATCTCGGCGCCCACGAAGGCGAAGCCCGGACCATCGTATTCGTTGATGTTCTTCGGCCGCGGCTGGGGGAGAGCGATGCCCTGTGGCTCGACCACCAGCATGTAGTTCTCCTCGATCCACGTTTTGAATTCGATGGTGGTCGGCTTTCCGGGAGGAAATTGGATGTAGGTGTAGACCGGTTTCTCGCTCCCGAGTTTGTAGCTCTCGCCGCCGATCGAACAGGTGATCGGTTTGTCGGATTGATAGGCATAGCCGGTGACCTTCACGCGATACCAGCCAGCTTTCCGGACTCCGGAGTCGCGCAACAGGCCCGACGGATACCCGCCGCCGCTGAAGCGCACGATCGCGCCGTCCTTCGCCCGCACCCACTGTTTCCCGATTGCCTTCTTGGCTTCGTCCTCGCGGAAGTTTCCTTGGATCGTCTTCACCTCCGGCGGTTCGGTTGTTTTCGCGACGGCGGTATCGTAGACGAGCCGTGCGGCTTCCAGGTAGCGCTCGAGATGCGTCATCGAAATCCCCAACGCCTCGCCCACGTTATCGAACTCATGCGACCGCCCGTCTTCGGGCAGCATCCCTTCGAGATCGAGGTTCGTCCCGAAGAGATCGTTCATCGTGTTCTGGTATTCGCGGCGGTTGAGGCGGCGGAGAACGGTCCCCTTCCGGCTTTCATGCGCTTTGGAAAGGGGGGGATGCAGCGCCTTTCCGAAATCCGCCTTCTCCTTCTCGCCGGGTCGCTCCTTCACCTTGGCCGGCGGCATTTCTCCCTTTTCGACGCGATCGAAAATCTGCTCCCATTTGGCGAAGATTGCTTCATTGCTGAGATCGAGCCCGAGCTTGTCAAAATCGAGCCCGCCCTTGTCCTCGCCGTCACCGTGGCAGTCGTAGCAGTGCGCTTCTAGGAAAGGCCTCACGTTCTCGACAAACGCAAGTGCCGGAACCGGCAGCGCGATCGCGAACGCGAGAAGCTGGGATGGGAATCTCATCGAAGGACGTCTCGAAAGAATAACCCACCGACGCGATTTCTCACGACGGATTCGCGTTGAATATCCGCTCTGTGTGGCGGCAGAGTAGCGGTAGCTCGATGAGCATTTCCACACCAAACGTGTTTGTTTTCATTGCCGCGATGGTTGTCGGCGCATGCAGCACGGAGAAAGACGCCGCCATGCCAGAATCAGAACCGAAGCCCGACACGTCCACAGAGCGACCCGAAGGCGAAGTCGTGACCTTCGGGGTGAACTTGGCCGAACTCGTGGACCTGTCCGAGAAGAAAGCGAACGCCAAGGTCACCGCGAGAGATGCGGATGGCAATGCCCTCGAACGTCTTCCGAATTTCGACCTCGATTGGATGACGGTGGATCTGCCGATGTGCGATTTCGCGATGCCGATGATGCTCGACGGATACGGCGGACCGATCGCCGGAGAGTTCGCCAAGCAGCTGGCCGATTTCCTTTACGACAAGATCTACAGTCAACCGGAACGCGTCGGTTTGCGGCCGATGCCGGAGGATCCTGGGCGGGCATTCCGGGCTCTGAGGCTCGAAAGCGTGGTCGTCGACCAGGGCGGGACTGTGTGGCCCGAGTTCTCCGATATTCCGGATGCCGATCTCCCGCAGGCACCCAAGCGTTCGCCCGAGGTGCCGGAGGTGGATAGGAACGGCATGCGTGATTCCTTCGCTGAAGCCGAAAGAAAACTCGGGGTCGCACTGCCGGATCTGCTGCAGCGCCGGTATGAGGCGGGCATCTGGACGGAGACAGGCGACCTTCACCATTCGGGATCTTACGCCACGCTCGAGGATTTGATTCCAACGTTTCCGCTTCGCTTCATCCCCATCGTCGATGCCAACGGCGGATTGGAGTTCGGTCTCTACTATCCCATGGACGGACGGGAACCGATCGTGGCACTGCAGTGTGCGGTGCAGTGGTTCTCGATGATCACGTCGGATGTGGAGCGATATCTGCGGAATCCCGACTACTTCAACATGGCCGAAGAAGAGGACATGCTGAGGAAGTGGCGCGCCGAGGACAAGTCGCACTGGCAGGATCTCCTCCTAGGCGATGGGGATCCCAGCAAGGAGCTGCTCAAGCCCGCGGTTTTCCTCAGCAGTCAGTTCGAATCGCTGGGAAGAGAGATCAAGCGTCCGGAAGATCCAAGGCATTCGAAACTGTGGGCGGTTCACGAGGCCCTTCTGAAGAGCGAATCTTCGAAGACGAACGACTTGCTGAAGAAGCTGTTCCCGGAACCGATCGATCTCGTTTCTTCGGAATCCTGGGGCGATTTGAGCACGGAGTTCGAGTCGTCGGGTGACCTGATGGCGGCTGCCGTCGCCTTGGACAATGCGCTCATGGTGTCGAACTCGTCTCCCTACTTCGGATTCCCCGATTCCGACAATGAAGACGTCATCATGCAGGGCCACATCAAGATCCAGCCCTTCTACGAGAGGGCGATCGAACTTGCGCGAAAGAGGGGCGACAAGATCACATTGGCCACCGGGGAGGCGCAGCTTCGCGAGTTAAAGGAATGGATTAAGGACTAGCAGTTGAGCTTGTAGAGCGCCCGGCTTTTTCTGCCGCGCGTAACTCTTGCGAGCGTCATGTCTCTACTCACGGTCAACGAAAGCGGAATCTACTGCGAGCGCGGCGGCTTCCACATCGATCCGTGGAAGCCCGTCCGCTCCGCACTCATCACTCACGGGCATGCCGATCACAGTCGGGCCGGGCATGAACACTACTTGGCTACCGATCTTGCGGCGCCGGTGATTCGGCATCGCATTCCGGGCGCCATGGTGGAGATGGTGCGCTATGGCGAAGAGCGAAAGATCAACGGTGTCACGGTGAGCTTTCATCCTGCCGGGCACATCGTCGGCAGTGCCCAGATCCGCGTCGAGTGGAAGGGCGAGATCTGGGTCGTGGCGGGTGATCACAAGCTCATGGACGATGGAATCTCGACACCGTTCGAGCCGGTATGCTGCCACCACTTCATCTCCGAAAGCACTTTTGGCCTCCCGGTCTACAAATGGAAACCTCAGGCCGAGACCTTCGCGGAGATCAATGCATGGTGGCGGGAGAACGCGGAGAAGGGCGTGGCTTCGGTGATCGCGGGATACGCATTGGGAAAAGCGCAGCGGATTCTTCAAGGGGTCGATCACAGCATTGGACCTGTCTTCACTCATGGCGCGATCGAGAGTGTCAATGAGGTGATGCGCGAGCAGGGGATCGACCTCGAGCCGAGCACTCTGGTGACCGCCGAGACCGAGAAGAAAGTGTTTCGCGATGCATTGATCATCTCGACGCCCAGCGGCACGGGGAGTCCGTGGGCGAAGAAGTTCGCGCCGATGAGCATCGGTCTCTGCAGCGGCTGGATGAGCCTTCGTGGGCCGCGCCGTCGTCGGGCCGTCGATCGCGGATTCGTGCTGAGCGATCATGCCGACTGGCCGGAGCTCCTCGAAACGATCAAGCTCAGCGAAGCCGAGCACATCTACGTGACACATGGCTACACCGCCACGTTCGCGCGTTACCTTCGCGAGCAGGGGTACGATGCGCAGGCGTTGGAGACGGAGTTCGAGGGGGAGTTGGGTGAGATTGGAGAGAGCACGGTAGATGAAGAAACCGAGGAAGCGGGGTCGGCTTCATGAAGCACTTCGCCCAGCTTTTCGCGACGCTCGACCACACAAACAGCACGCTGAAGAAGGTGGCGGCGCTCGAAGCCTACTTCGCCCGGGTTCCGGACGAGGACAAGCTGCAAACGATCGCGCTGCTCAGTGGTCGCCGTCCGAAACGCACGGTGACCACCAGGCAGCTCCGCGAATGGGCTGCGGAAGTGAGTGGAATTCCCGACTGGCTTTTCGAAGAGAGTTACTCAGTGGTCGGTGATCTCGCGGAATCGATCGCACTCGTGCTTCCCGAACCGACCAGTCGCTCCGACCGCACGCTCGGCGCATGGGTGAGGATGATCACCGAGTTGAGAGACGTCGATGACGAGGCGAAACGCAGTGCAGTCATCGACGCATGGATGGCTCTTGATTGGGTCGAGCGGTTTGTGTTCAACAAGCTCATCACCGGCGGCTTCCGTATCGGTGTGTCTCAAAAGCTGATGTCGCGCGCGCTCGGTGCCCACACCGGCCTCGACGAGGACGCGATCGCCTGCCGTCTCATGGGGGACTGGACGCCATTTGCCGTTACCTACGATCAATTGATCCACGCCGAGGACGCCTCGGTGGATGCGGGGAAGCCCTATCCTTTCTACCTCGCGTATCCGCTGGAGGGCGAACCGGAGGCACTGGGCGATCTTGACGAGTGGCAGGTCGAGCGAAAATGGGACGGCATCCGCGGGCAGATCATCGTGCGACAAGGCAAGTTGTTCGTCTGGAGTCGCGGAGAGGAACTGATGACCGATCGCTTTCCCGAATACGATCTGCTCGCGCGGTTTCTGCCGAACGGCACGGTGATCGATGGAGAGATCCTGCCGTGGAAAGACGACGAGCCTCTCCCGTTTGCAAAACTACAGACGCGGATTGGGCGCAAGAACGTGACGAAGAAGGTCCTCGAAGACGCGCCGGTCATTCTCATGGCCTACGACCTCCTCGAAGTCGCTGGCGAGGACATCCGCGCGCGTCCGCTTTCGGAGAGACGCAAACTCTTGGAGGAACTCGTCGCCGGAGTGACCGGCAGTCCGCCGCTGCGCCTCTCGCCGATTCTCGATGCGGCCGACTGGGCAGCCATGCGTGCGGAGCGTGCGCGCAGCCGGGAGGTTCGAAGCGAGGGACTGATGCTGAAGCGTCGCGATTCACCCTATCGCACTGGGCGGAAGAAAGGTGACTGGTGGAAGTGGAAAATCGATCCGCTCACAGTCGATGCCGTCATGATCTACGCCATGCGTGGGCACGGCCGTCGCGCGAATCTTTACACCGACTACACCTTCGCGGTTTGGGACGGCGACGAACTCGTTCCCTTCGCCAAAGCCTACAGCGGCCTGACCGACGCCGAGATCCGAAAGATCGATCACTGGGTGAAGCGCAACACGGTTGAGAAGTTCGGCCCTGTGCGATCGGTAAAACCGGAAATCGTCATGGAGCTCGCTTTCGAAGGCATTCAAGAATCGTCCCGCCACAAATCCGGCATCGCTCTCCGCTTCCCCCGCATCGCCCGCTGGCGCCACGACAAACCGCCACACGAAGCGAACACGCTCGCGGATCTGAAGGCGATGCTCAACGAACACAGCCCCGAGGAAAGCGATCCCGACTACCCGAGATTGCTGCTGTAGACTAGACTTGAGTCTAGTCGGGCACGGAATTCACTTGATGGTGAATTCGATGTGCCCGAGGGCTCCGGCATTGTAGCGGTAGCTTCCCTTCTCGGCGAGGTGGATCTTTCCGAGCGCGCCGCAGAGGATGACGTGATTGGGTTGCAGATCGACACCCTGACGTTGCGCGAAGTTCGCCAGCCAGTGCGCGGTTTCCCAAGGACCGGTCCAGTTGTCGGCGGCGGAGGCTTCGTGAAGTTGTGTGCCGTCTTTCTCGAAGACGAGTTTCAACGCGCGTGGATCGAGGGATTCGGGATCGGCCGGCTCCCCGACGATGTATCCTGACGAAAACACATTGAGGGCGGCGAGATCGATGGGGTTTGGCGCGTCGTTTGCCATTTTTGATTCGCCGGCGGGGAGTTCGATGATGGGGACGATCGCCTTGATGTGCTTCTTGAAGGCATCGAGATCCGTGATTGGGCGATCGATTTTCTTCCCTACCACGAATCCGATCTCGGTTTCCAGTTTCAAATTCGGGAACTGCTTGAGCGAGATGGTCGGTTTCGATTTCGCTTCAAGTCGTCCGGAGGCGCGGAGGATGGCGCCGATGGGTTCCTTCACTCCTAGGCGCTTCTGTCCGGCGGGCGTGACGATACCTCCCTTGATGCCGCCGATGCCCGGGTCACCGAGAGTACGCATCACCCAGTCGCGCTGGATGGCGTAGGCCTCCTCGAGATTCGCGTCCGATTCGAGTGCCAATAGCGACGGCAGCGGCTTTCCATTCCGCCACGCGACAACGAAGCGGTCTCCGAGTTCGGTCGAGCCGAGAAGCTGCATCGAACGCATCCATTCTTCCGCGCGTTTCGGCCAGTGGGTCACCGGATTATCGGTCGGACGCAGGCCGTAACCGTGGCCGCCTTTTGCGTAGATGTGGAGATCGGCGTGCACGTCCGCTTGCTTCAAGGCGACGAAGAGCGCGGTGCTGCTGAGGCAGGTCACCCGATCATCGGCTGCGTGGGCGAAGAACATCGGCGGGGTTTCCTTCGTCACTTTCAGGTATTCCTTAAGCGATCCATCGTTCTCGGCGAGGAAGCCGGGGTAGATCGGCATCGCGAAGTCGGCTCGGCAGGATGCCTCGTCGGTCTCGTCGATTCCGGCGTAGAGGCGGTCGCCGTTCTGCAGAGCGGCAGCCACGGCCGTCACCCCGCCCGCCGAGAATCCGAGGATACCGACGTGATCTGGATCGACGTTCCATTTCTCCGCATTCGCTCGGGTGATCGACAACCCGCGCTGTGCGTCCATGGCGGGTCCGAGAACGCGTTTGGGAAGTCCCTCGACCAGCTCGTCGCCGTGGCGCGCGGTGGGCACTCGGTATTTCACGACAATGGCCGCGATCCCGATGCCATTGAGCCATTCGGCGACTTCAGTGCCTTCGAGATCCCACGCGAGGATGTGAAATCCGCCGCCCGGGCAGATAACGACCGCTGTGCCGTTGGCTTTCTCGGCGGGAGGGAGAAAGATGTGGGCCTGGGGTTTCGAGACGTGCCCGAGTTTGATGATCCGCTCCCCGGCGATGAGCCGATCGGTATCCTTGGTCAGGTCGCGTTCCTCGCCATTGACGATCGAGAGTGGTCCGGGAGTTTTTCCTTCGGGCCAGAGATCAATGATAGAGTGGGGATCAAGGGCGCATGCGGGGTGGGCCGCGCCGATGAAGAACAACAAGAAGGCGGCAAGTCTCATGAGGAGAGACTTAGCAGAGATGGCGGTGTTGGCTGAAGGCCAATCTCTGCCGAGTTCGGCTACGGGGTTTCGTGTGGGCGGCCAAAGTCAGCCGACTTCGGCTACTACGAGTCTTTGCGCTCGGCGATGCCTCGGATCGGTTGTTTGGCAGGGTAGTCGGCGGCGGGATGCCAGTGTTCGACGATGATGCGCTCGCGGACCGGCGTCCATCGTTCGACGCGGTCATCCTTGTAGGTGATGACGAACGAATTCCCCTTTCTCTCGATCTTGCCCTCGGACTTCCAGTTGTGGGATGAGACGTAGGCCGTTCCCCTCGGACTGAATTCGTAGCTCTGGATCTTTCCGTTGGCGAACGCCGTCTGCCAACTGCCCGCCCATGGAAACTTCGGCACGGTTTTTCCTGCTGCGTTGTGGAGGACGGGCATCTCCTCGGGCCTCTCGTGGAGAAATCCGCGACCGGTGATGGCCGTGATGCAGCTGTGCTCGATGGTCACCTTGGGCTGGTAGTAGGCGATGCGACCCACCGGCTTGCCTTCTTTCAGGATTCTCGCCGCGTTCAAGCTATCCTTCCACGCTTCGGCGAGTTGCTCCTTGGCCACCGTTGGCTTGAGAATAGTGAACGTCGCTTCGTCCGCCTTCACCTTGGTCAGACTCATCGGTCGGCCGAAAAGCTGAGGGCCGCGGTATGCCGGATCGTGTTTGCCCGCGAGCGTTCTCATGATGATACTTGCTTCGGCGACGATGGTGATTTTTTCGTCTTCGATTTCCACCTTGGAAACTTTCTCCAGATAAACGTCAGTGTCCGAGGCCGCCATTCCCAAGCCCATCACGCTCGTCGAGATGGCAAGTACGGACCAACTCAGTTTCAATCTCGTTGCTTTCATGACTCCATCATGCATCGCATCTGAAGCGTCGGCCAGCGTTCAATTGTAAGTTGTTTGTCAGGTGGGTATTCCGATTGGGTTCGTTTTTTTCGAAAAGAAAATGTCAAGATTCCGGCGATGTCGGCCAATAGGCGGTGAAGAACCATGTCATCCGCACAGGAACAGTCCGAACCGGAGATCGTCCACGAGCGTTCGTTCGAGGTGCTCGTCGCGGAATACCGCCCGATGCTGCTCAGCTATCTGACGGGTGTCCTCGGTGAGGCGCACTTGGCGGAGGACGTGACTCAGGAGACCTTTCTCACGGCGCACAAGTCGCTGGACAAGTTCGTTTCCCCAAGGGGCGGATTCGGAGCTTGGCTTCGCGGCATCGCGCGCAACAAGGTCCGCGAGCATCATCGCGCTTCGTCACGCCGACCGCTGGTAGTCGACAGCCGAATCGTCGATGGAATGGAGGAAGTGTATTCCCTTTTTGATGGGGGCGATGCGTGGAATGGCAGGATGGAAGTCCTCCGCAGGTGCGTCGCGAAGCTGAAAGAAAAACTACGCAGCGCGATCGAGGCTGTCTACCAGCGCAACCGTTCACTCGCCGACGCGGCGTCCGAATTGAACTCCAGCGCTGAAGCCATCGGGCAGCGCCTGACGCGAGCGCGCAGATTGATTCGTGAGTGCGTCGAACGACACGTCCCACAAGCCAACGAAAATGGATAGTCCATCCAAAGGCAAACAACGCCTGGAAACCACGCCGCCCGAGGAGTTCGAGAGCGACGAGGCGGCCCGTGAGTTCGGTCGACAGATCGCGATGGATTCCCTGCTCGGAATGCTCAGCGAGGAAGAGGCGGAACGCGAGACGGTGCGGAAACGTCCGGCGGCCGTGTTCCCGATCTG
>CAJIAN010000684.1_pt1 | contig 13091 bp, 13 predicted proteins | sample 9199061 | NCBI WGS metagenome assembly CAJIAN01 (sample SAMEA7708264, study PRJEB35096) | sediment metagenome | biome: marine neritic benthic zone biome [ENVO:01000025]; feature: sediment [ENVO:00002007]; material: shallow marine sediment [ENVO:03000034] sea grass bed [ENVO_01000059] ...
CGTTGCAAGGGGTATTGCTCCCGTGTCATCGTAGTCTGCGGTCGGTGGATCCTGTTCTGTTTTCACAACTCACTGTAATCCAGTGAGTGGAACTTCCACCGGCCGTTCTTCGTGAATAATACAGGCTAGTCGGGATTGTAACGAGGTGGACGGCATCTATTGGGGCCCGACCAGCCTGAAATGACTGGCGATTTCCTCGGCGGTGAGTGCCCTATCGTAGAGAGCCACCTCATCGATGCGACCGGTAAACGCGCGACCGAACTTGCCACCCGCCAGGGAATACCGCCCGATGACAAGGCGCAGGTCGGCGAGATTGTCATCCGAGGTGGCCTCGGTCTCGGCTTCAAGTTTGCCGTCGAGATAGAGAAGCACGCGACTCGGTTCCCGCACGGCAACGACGTGGTGCCAGGTGCCCGGGGTGTAGCGGCGCATCGAGTAGACACGGCTTTCATGGTCGCGTTTCCCGTCCCATCCGCCCTTGCCCCTCCAGTGCTTCTTCCAATCCTTTTTGTCATGGACACCGTCGTTGCGATGTTTCCGGTGTTGATCGGGATTGTGAAACTTCCGCCCGTCGTCGCCATTCCGCTTCTTCCACTTGTCGAAATCCGGTCTTTCTTTCGGCTGCGTACGAATGCGGTGAAAGAATCCGATACTGGCTGGCGGAGCCCTGAACCAGTGATTGGGATCGCCGGACATGCACTCGATGGCCATCACCCGGTAGCTCGGCGGACGTTTGCGTACCTCGTCGATGCTTTCGGCATCGACTTCAATCAACGTCGACAGACCCCCGAGGTCGTCATTCTGGGGATTCATCCAGAGTTCCAGCGAGTAGGCATGGCCCGTCTTGAATGCCTCGAAGGGAGTAGCTACCAGAAGCCCACGCATTTCGTCTTCCGGATCGAAGACCATGGCTTGATTGTCGGGCGTTCCTTCGAGGTGCGCGTTGCCGAGAATCGTGACGTCGCGCCCGTTGCCCGTCGTGTCCGGAGCGAGACCGTCACGCGTGCCTTCGAACCGCCAGTATCCGAGTGGGGCATCGGCTAGCACTGCAGCCACGTACTCCTTTGGAATCCGCAAGGGGAGGGGTGCCGGCGAAAGCATCTCGGCGAACAGCGCAGGGTCGAGTTCGCTGCGGACGATGCCTCCGACCCTGTCGAGGGAGAGGAATTGCCCGCTCGTCGCGGAGAGTTCGTCAAGGGGCGCGCCGTCTTCCGAGAACAGAGTTGAAATGACCTCTCCCTCCATCACAAGAAGCTGCGTCGCTTCGCCCACCCTCGCGTTCACGGCGAACTTGGTCCCGATATCGACGAAGCTCGCCTCTGGCGTCCGCACCGCGAAACCGCTGGAGGATTCCGCAGCATGCACAATGAGCTGGCCAGCCTTGAGTCCAATGCCGCTACCGTCCTCGAGGGCGAATGTCGAGGGGGCGACGATCGTGACCGCAGTCCCGTCAAAGAAGTCGATGCGCAACCGGCCTGAATCGAGGTCTAGAGGAGCGCCCGCGTCAAGGCGCAGGCCGGGAGTCGCCGGCGCCGGATGCGACCATGTTACCGAGTCGGCGCGACTTACGAATGCCACCGGCTCGGGTGCTTGCTCCACCAGCACATCATCGGCGGCGGTCTGTTGATTCGTGGATCGTGGCCAGAGAGCGACCGCGAGAATCGCCACGACTGCGGCGGCCACACCCGCGGTCCAATTCCACGGTCGTGGCTTTCTCGGCGGGATCAGGGGTGCAAGCGGAATCAGTTTCTCGATTTCCGCGCGGTGGGCGAGGTCGAGATGAATGTCGATGTAATGCAGATAAAACCTCCTCGCCTCGGTGTCCTCGCGGAGAACCTCCGCCAGTCGCTTCTGTTGGGCGACATCGAGATTCCCATCGCAGAACGCGGAGAGCAGCGACTCTAGCTCCCGCCGGTCCTTGGGCTCAGGCAAGCTCTTCATACCCCTCCTTTTTCAGCGTGCGGAACGTACAGTCCATCAGCCAACCGCGGATTCGTTCGAGTGCATGATAGAGTTTGTGCACGGACATCCGTCGCTGCTCGGCAAGTTCGCGGACCGTCCGGGTCGAGCCGTAGCGCAGCTGAATCAGTTCCTGATCACCGCGTGGAAGTTTGTCAAGGCAGGTGTCCAGCGCCTTGCGTCTCGCTCCCATGATTTCGGATTCGTTCTCGTAATCAGCTGCGAGCAGTTCGACGAGATCGTCGCCAAAGACGAGTCGGCTTCTTCCGATTTTCGAACGGTGCTTCAGGACTTGAAAGTAGGCAAACCGGCAGGCCCAGGGAAGGAACGGTCGCTCCGGATCGAACTCGCCGAACTTCTTCCAAAGCGCCACCGCCACTTCCTGCATGATGTCGTCGACGGCGGACACGTCGAAGACGAGCGACACCACGTAGCGGTGCAGGTCGCCCTCGTGCTGCGTCAGCAGGCGCACGAACTGCTCATTCTTCTCGTCTGGATTTTCGATGGTCGTTTTCGAAGGTGGAACTCTGGGCCAGCCGCGGTCGCGATCAAGGCGAGGGTTTCTTGATGTCGTAGCAGAGCAGCAAGTCCTGATCGCGAACATACAGTTTTCCATTGGCAATGACAGGATGTGTCCATGCGGGCTTTCGTGTGCGGTCCGGCTGCTCGAAGCGCCCGCGTTCCACATACTCTTTGCGGTTGGGTTCGATGAGTAACACCGCGCCGTCGTCCTCGGTGCGGTAGTAGATCCGCCCATCGGCGAAGGCAATCGAGCCTTTCGGAGCTCGACGATTCTCGCGCTCTTTGTCCCGTTCGTTCCACACGGTTTCGCCGGTCTTGATATCGATGCAGACCATGTAGCCGCCGCCGTTTCCTCCGTTGGCGCCGTAGAGGTAGCCATCGATGACGACCATGCCCCCGTGGTGATTCTCCATATCTTCCGAAAACCAGACCTCCTCGGCTTTGATTCCGTCTTTCCCGTCCTTGCTCAATTTTGCGAGGCCACCACCTGATCCGTAGGCCGAAGCTGCGAAGACCTTCCCATCGATGTGGAGCGGACTTGAGCAATTGATGCCCATTCGATTGGAGGGTTTATCGTAGCGCCAGAGCAGCTCCCCATCGAACGCGTCCACGCCGACAAGCGCCTTCGAGGTGAACTGGATGTACTGGCGCTTTCCTTCGAAGTCGATTGCTATTGCCGAAGAGTAGCCTGCTTCGGAACGCCCGAACCCGCGCCCGCCGGAATTCCTGCCTCCACTAAAGCCGCGCCGGCGATCGGGGGGTGGGGCGCCGACTCGGTCTCCGGCTTTCTTTTCGCGGAGCTCCAGATCGAAACTCACGTCGCTCGAGTCCGCGCTGGCCTGGTGCACCTCGACGGCGATGACGTTCGTGCCGGCTACCAACATGTGGGTGTCGAGTTCGTGAACGTAGTAGCCGTTCTCCGAGCGCGTGACGGAGGCGGCGAACGTACCGTGTTTCACCTCTCCATCGGGCATGTTGTCGCGCACGACCTCGCGATCGTTGAGGTAGACAATCGCCCCGTCGTCTCGCAGCAGCCGGAGCACAAGCGGCTTCAGCTTGCTCGGATCCGCCACCTCGAATGTCCGCCGGAAATAGTAGGTCGGGTAGCTGGCGGCCGCATTGCTGAGGGTCGTCTTTTCGTCGCGGTCGCCGTATCCGAGCTGGGCGGGACCCTCGCGCCATGCGTCGTCCTTGAATCCGGCCTTCATCCAACCCTCGCGCGGAGAAGCACCCTCGTCCGAGAACTTCCACTTCGAGCCTGCGGCCACCACGACCACCGGCTCCGTGTCTGCTTCCGCAGTCGTTTCCGGTTTCGCTTCGGTCTCTTCGCGGGTTCGATTTCCGCCTGTCGGCCGCGGAGAACGGCCACTCGGTCGGGCAACGCCACTCGGGGCGCTTGTGCTGGCTGTGGCATCATCGGACACCTTGCTTCTCCAAATCTCCTCACCTGTCAGCTTGTCGAGGGCGACCATCGTCGCTTCTTCCCCACCAGGAGTGCAAATGACCTTGTTCCCGTCGATCAGCGGAGATTCGTTGTATCTCCATGTGGGCAGCTGACCGCCGAAGTCATTGATCAGGTTGCGCTGCCACACGAGTGCGCCGTCTTTCACTTTGAGGCACACGAGGTCTCCACCCAAGCCGAGCATGTAGAGCCGCTCTCCGTCCACGGTGGGCGTGCAACCTGCGCCCTCGATTCCCTGACGCATGCCGCCCGTCTGCGCGGCTCCGATCCGTTTCGCCCAGATTTCGCTGCCATCCGCTTCGGACAGAGCCCAGACGACCTCGTCTTCGCCGCGATTGCTGATGCCAAAGATCCGCCCCGCCGCGACCGCTGGGGCGCTGTAGCCGGTTCCGACGTCGGTGATCTTCCACGCGAGGGGAGGCCCCGCTTCCGGCCACTCAGCAAGGAGGCCGGTTTCTTTGGATTTGGAGTTCCTGTCGGGCCCCTGCCACTGCGGCCAGTCGAAAGGACCGGCTGGGGATTCGGCGAGGGCGTGTCCTCCTGCGAGGGTGAGTCCGACGATGATCGCGATTCGTTTCATGAGCTTCATTGGAGATTTCACTTATACATCCCCCTTAGGTCGCCGGATTCGCAGATTAATCGGCACTTTCCGAAAGTTTTTTTGCGAATCGGAGACCGAGCCGGGGATATGGGTAGAAACCAGTTTTGAAATCCACAGAGCCGCAATGGCTCTCGATCGAACGCCTTACCCAACTCCACCAATGAAGAAACGAACCATCATCATCGCCGTCTGGCTGCTCAGTGCGGTCGGCACATTCGCTCTCGGCTGGGCCGTGAAACCACAGAACGAATCGGCGGAACTCAGTCAGGGGAGTCCGGATCCCGGCGTTGGGCAGCATGCGAAGTCCGAGGTTGGAGTTCGTGCGAAGAAGCAGAGCGGAGGGACCGCTTCGTCGGCAACGGCCGTGGTCACAGGTCAGGCGCTGTTGGCCGATTACATCGTCGCCGGTGAGATCTCACCGGAGAGAATGGCTATTGCGGTAAAGGACATCATGCGTGAGAACGATCCGCTGAAGAAGGCGGCGATGTTCAGCCAGCTGCTCGAGAATCTTACACCGGAAAACGCCAAGGATGCCTATCTCGCCATGCGTGAGTCGCGCGGAAATCGGCGCTGGGGTCGGGGCGACGACGAGACGCGGTTGCTCTTGAATGCATGGGGGCGGATTGACGGAGCCGGTGCCATAGCCGAGTTGACCGCCATGGAAGAGGCGCGGCGCGCTGAGCGCGAGGCGAACGGAGAGGATGGTGGCCGTGGGGGACGCGACGATTGGGGTGGTGGGTTCGATATGTTCAGTGTTCTCAGCGGTTGGGCGACCAACGATGCTACAGCTGCGATGGACTATGTGAGCGGCATCGAGGACGAACGCCGCAAAGGGATGTACACCGGTAGCGTCATCCGCGGTCTCATGGTGAAGGGAGTCGATGAGGCGGTGTCCTTTATCGGAGCGCTGCCGGCCGAGGACGAGAACCGCGGGCGTCACATGTGGGCGGTTGCCGAAGAAGTGCTCGAGGAGGGAGTCGTGAGCGCGTCGGCATGGGTGGATTCCCTGCAAGACGACTTGAAGGACGGTGCCATGCGGCGGATCGCGGAATCCTACTCGCGCGAAAACTTGGATGAGGCCATCGCCTGGGTCGGGAAGCATGCCGGCGAGAAGTACGCCAACAGCGCGGTGACCGAAGTCGCAGAGCGCTGGGCAGAGTCGGATCCAAAGGCGGTTATCGAATGGTCTGCGACACTGCCGGAAGACACGCAGAAGGGTGTGTTCCGCGAAGCGCTCGATGAATGGACCGAGCGCGACGCGATCGCCGCCAGCGAGTACCTCGCTCAGATGGCCGCGTCGCCGGTCAAGGATTCGGCGATCGAAGGCTTCGCCACCGAGTTGTCCCGGGACGATCCCGAGGCGGCCGCGGCATGGGCTTCGAGCATCGGCGATGAGGAAGTGCGAGCGAACACGCTCAAGCGAGTCGCACGTGACTGGATTCGCTCGGATCGTTCCAATGCAGAAGCATGGCTGCCCACAAGTGGGCTTTCGGAGGAAGACCAGAAGGAAGTGACTGAGAGCCGCGGACGGGGCGACTGGCGCCGTGGACCGCGGGGTCGGTAGGGATTTCACAGTTCGATCCCGCTGGATTCGCGATCCCACATCGCTGCTGCATCGAGGCGTCGCCGGTGAGATGTGAAGCGGCATGCCGTCGAAGCTTCTGACGGACTGCGATCCCGATCACGGGATATCACTCTCAACCAGCAAGGCGAAGCGAGGTTTCATGAATACGGTCTCCTTCAAAAGGTCTGGCTCTCGGGAGCGCTATGGTAGAGTGCCACCTCATCGATGCGGCTGGCAAACGCGCGACCGAACTTGCCACCCGCCAGGGAATAACGCCCGATGACAAGGCGGAGAGCGGCGAGATCGTCATTCGATGTGGCCTCGGTCTCGGCTTCAAGTTTGCCGTCTAGAGCTGATCAGGAAACCAGCTCAACGACGATGCGTATCCTGCCGAAAAAACGCAGCACTCACCCCTTCTCTCCCAAGATCTCCTTCACCTTTGCGAGGATCTCGTCGAACTGGAAGGGCTTTGTGAGGTAACCTTCGGCGCCGAGCGCCTTGGCTTCTTCGATGCTCTCGACGTTCGCGTGAGCGGAGAGGAAGACGACGGGAATGGCCGCGGTCTCCTTTGCAGCCCGCAGGCGCCGCAGTGTTTCGAAACCGTCGATGCCCGGCATTTTCACGTCGAGGAGGATCAAGTCGGGTTCCGCCCCGAGTGCCGACTCAAGAGCCTCCTCGCCAGACATCGCCACGAGTAGCTCGTATCCCTCGGGGCTCAGTGCCTGAAAGAGGACCTGGAGGTTGGTCGAGTTGTCATCGACGAGGAGAACGCGGGCAGGCATCGTGATTGCTAGATTTTGAGGTCCTCGGCCGCACCCGGGACTTTCAGCCCGCCGGAGAGTGTTTTCAGCCCCTCGAAATCAAAGGTGACGATGAGGCCCTCGAGGTGGTGGCCAGCGACGGAGGTCTGTTCGTTTTCGAGAAGGCGGGAGGCGATGTTTCCGAGTTTCGTGAGGTTGCGAATCTTGGCGGCGGCGGCGAGTTCCCTGAGAATATCCACCGGCAGTTCGTTGAACATCTTCACCGGATCGTCGATGGCAGCTCCGGTCTCGGTGACCGTCGTCTCCTCGATCTCGCCCTCGAACTCGACGTCGAGAAGTTGGCTCAGTTTCTGCGCCAACTCGGCCACGCGGAGGGGCTTCATGAGGAAGTCGTCGAAGCCCGCCTCGAGCGCCTGCTCTTGGAACTCGGGGAACACGCTCGCCGTCACTGCGAACACCTTGTTGTGCCTGAGCGCGTCATCTTTCCGTATTTCCTTGACCACTTCGACCCCGTTCATGCGGGGCATGCGGACGTCGCAGAGGAAGACGTCGAAGTCCCGTTTGCGCAACTCCTCGAGCGCCTCGTCCCCGTCGGTCGTGAGCACCGTTTCGAATCCTGCGTCGGTGAGAACCAAATCCAGAATCTCGCGGTTGGTCTCGCGGTCGTCCGCGATGAGCACCGAGAATCTCTTTCCTTCCGGAAGGCGGAAATGCACTTCCGGATCAGTCGTCACCGCGGAAAAACCGTCGGGCTTGATATCGTCCGTCTCTTCAAGCGGAAGGGCGAGTTTGAAGCAACTCCCCTCCCCGAGGACGCTGGTGGCAGTGAGCGAACCACCCAACGCTTCGGCGATCCGGCGGCTGATGGCGAGCCCGAGCCCGGTTCCGCCTTCCTTCTTCCCTCCCTCGTCCTGCTGGAAGGGATCGAAGATGGCCGTCAACTTCTCCGGCGGGATGCCCATCCCGGTGTCTTCGACTGCGAAATGCAGTTCGCCCTTGACCGCTTCGGAGACGCGCAGGGTGATGCTGCCATTCGGGGTGAACTTCACGGAGTTGCCCAGCAAATTGATGAGAACCTGGCGCAATTTGATCGGGTCGGTGATGACTCCGCGCGGCACCTCGGGCGAAGTGCGAACGAAGAAGTCCAGCCCCTTGCTCTCGGCCTTCGGTTTCACAATGTCGCGCACGCCGTCGACGAGCTTGCTGAGATCAATCGCTTCTTTCGAAATCTCCAGCTTGCCGGCTTCGATCTTGGAGAGGTCAAGCACGTCGTTGATGAGTTGGAGGAGGTGCTCGCCGCAATTGCTGATGGAATCGAGGCTCTTCTTCTGCATGGTGCCGAGCGTGCGGTCGCGCTGGAGGATCTGCACGTAGCCCAGCACGCCGTTGAGCGGCGTGCGCAGTTCGTGGCTCATGTTCGAGAGGAAATCGCTCTTCGCGCTGTTGGCTTTCTCGGCCATTTCCATGGCCTTCTGGAGCTCCGCGGTCCGTTTGGCAACGATCCCCTCGAGTTCCTCACTGTGTTTCCGTAGGGCTCTGTTGGAACTTTCGAGTTCAGCGAGCAATTGCTCCCGGCTCTTCCACTGAAGGCATTCGCGCAGCTCTTCGACACGGTCTCCGAGAAGCTCCCTCGTCTTCGCAGTGAATTCAGGGACCAGGCGAAGGTAGTGCGCACCATTTTCCTCCCCGGCCTGCAACGAAGCGAAAGCTTCCTCCAGGCCCATCGCGCGCTCGGGTGTGGAAGCCGGATGCTGGATTTCGAAGACGAGATTCGAACCTGCGTCCAGAAGCCCGATTAGCAGCTTGGCCCGATGGTCCCGAGTGAATTGTTTGCGCAGGAGGGAAGAAAGGCTGGAAGCGAGCCGAGTACAGGTAAACGTGTCGAGTTCGACAACCTGACCCAACTTCACGATGCGGTCCCGCACCTGGTAGCACATCGCCTCGGATTCGAGGGGGAATGTCGCGATGGTTTCCATGTTCAGAATTCAAAGATCAGGCAGGAGGCATCGTCGTGCATCTTTCCGTAGTGGCGGAGAAGGTATTCTGCGAGGGAGTCGGGCTCGAGGGAAAACTCGGCCCGGTCGCATTGCGTGAAGAGTCGCTCCTGCAGGCCATCGCTCACAAAAACGAGCTTGTCGCCCGACACCATACTGGCCTCCTGCACCAGGGGGGTGCGGTAGTGCTGGCCGATGATGCCATCGCGGCTGACGAGTCGCTGGTCGGATGCGCCGTGGACGGACGCACGAATGTTGCCAATGCCGGCCCAACGGATGTCGCCCGAACCAAGCGCGATGCGGGCCACGGAAATGGCGGCTCCGAGTCCGCCCCGGACGGCTTTGTCGAGGTCGTCGAGGAGGCGCGGGAGTTCCGTCCGCCAGTTCTCATCGAGGAATTCCTTGATCCGCATGCTGCCGGCGTAGGCAGGGCCTCCGTGACCAAGACTGTCGACCAGCCCGAGCAGGAGTTCGTCCCCCTCGCTGTAGTAAAAGGGCCAGTCTCCGCTCCTGTCCTGACCGGGATAGGGACGATTCACCATGCCGAGTTTGAGCTGATCAGGATCTCTCATAGCCAGACGGTGACCTTGACGCGAGTGCCCTTGCCCACGTCCGATTCCAGGTGGAAATCATGCACCATGCGTTTTACACCGGGAAGCCCGAGGCCGAGCGTGCCTTGCGAGCTGAAGTGATCCTGGAGGGCCTCTTCCACATCGGCAATACCCGGACCTTCGTCCACGACGGTGATCTCGACTCCGCGCTTCCCAGCTTTCTTTATCTGCTTGAGGAAAACGGTTCCGCGGACAGCATACTTCAGAACGTTGCCGGCCAGTTCGGAGGAAACCGTCGTTAATTTCGAAACCATCATCTTGGAGAGTTCGAACTCGAGCAGTCGGCAGCGCAACCTGGCGAGAGCCACCCGCATGCTCTGCTGGTCCGTGAGTTCGAAACGGTCTTCGCTCAGCACGTCAATCATTAGCCATGCCCTCCGTCTCGCGCCGAATCACGCTCAACGCCGCGTCCAGATCGAGGGCCGTGCGCAGTCCACCCGCCTCGACGCCGAGGGTGACGAGAGTCGCGACCACTTCGGGCCGGAGTCCCACGAACCAGGTTTCCGTCCCCATGAGAGACACGCTCCGGGCCAGGCTGCGGAGGGCTCCGAATTCCTCGAGGTCCATCAGGGGAATGCCGGAGAGATCCAACAGGAGAGAAGGCGATCGCTCCGCCGCGAGGGAGTTGAGAATATCTTCTCGAAGACGGACCAGCGTGGCCGAGGTCATGGCCACCTGGATCGTGGCCACGAGCACGCCCTCCATGCGGTTGACGACGATGCGTCCCTCTTGGGATTCCGGGTCCATTCGCGGGGCATGTTTAGTGACGCGCACCATTCTGCAAAATGACTTCCCGGAGGGCCGACTCAATGGTCGCGGTGGTCCGAACCGAACCGAGTTCGACGCCCAGCTCCGTAATGGTTTGAGCAATGGCGGGCGAGATGCCCGAAATCACGGACTGGCAGCCCATGAGCACCGCCGCCTTGGTGATTTTGATGAGATGATTGGCCACCGCCGTATCGACGACGGCTACTCCGCTAATGTCGATGACGAGGGTGACGGCACGGTTTTCGGCGATGCTGCTTAGCGTCTTTTCCATGATATCGACTGCGCGCTTGGAGTCGATGATACCCACGATGGGGGCGAACAGGACACCGTCCCAGATCTTGGTGACCGGAGTGGCCATTTCCAGCAGCGCGAGGCTGCGCCGCTGGATCTCCGAGGTGATGTCGGAAGCGAACTTCACCACTTTGACCGGCCGGCCGGCCGCGTCGAGAATCGGGTTGTAGGAAGCCTGCAGCCAGACCTCGCTCCCGTTCTTGGCCACACGCTTGAACTCGCCGCAGTCGTACTTGCCCTTGCCAAGCTTCTGCCAGAACTCCTGGTAAGCGGCCGACTCCGCGTACCGGTCCTCGCAGAAAATGCGGTGGTGCTTGCCAACCACCTCCTCGAGTCTGTAGCCGAAAATGGAGAGGAAGTTCCCGTTGGCATGGAGAACCTGTCCTTTCAGGTCGAATTCAATGACGGCCTGGACGCGATTGATGGCCTCCATCATTCCCTGAAGCTCGGCATTGCGCTGCTTGCTCTCCGTGACATCGGTGGCGAACTTGACGACTCGCACGGGCTTGCCGCTGTCATCGAGCACGGGGTTGTAGGAAGCCTGGAGCCAGACTTCGGTCCCGTCCTTGGTCAGGCGCTTGAACTCGGATTCGAAGCTTTGTCCCTGGCCCAGCTTTTCCCAGAATTCCGCATACTCGGGTGATTCGACGTAATCCTTCTCGCAAAACATCCTGTGGTGCTGGCCCACCAACTCTTCGAGTTCGTATCCCATCGTCCGACAGAAATTCTCGTTGGCCGTGACCAAGATTCCATCGAGATCAAACTCGACGATGGCTTTGATGCGGTTGAGCGCATCGTAGATGGCGTCCCGGTCCGAGCAGGCGCCTGCAGCTTGATTGGTTGTTTCGGGCATGTGAATAGCTTGTTTGTTTGAAACTGAGATCTTCCTCCGAGAGGGCGAGCTTCGCTGAACAAATCACGCCACTCAAGGCCGGATTGAGGGAGCCCCCGGGTGAACTCATCTTCCTTCGCCAATAAAGATGCGCGAAACGAGCCGAAACCGGCCCTTCTATGTTGACAAAAGCACCACCCGACAGCCTGGCGCAGCCTGGCAGAGGACCAAAAGGAGATAACGGAAAGCCGGGGCCGCGATGACTGGCGTCGTGGACCGCCGCGGGGGCGGCAGGGCAGCGCGGTTTGATTCCCACGTCGCTTCGGCACCGCGGGTCGCGCGTCGATGCTGAAAATGAAACGGCATTCCGTCACATTCACTGACGGGATGCCATCCCGCTTTGGATTTTCATTCTCACTGTGTGACGCGAAGCGATGCTGCAAGAATACGGTCTCCTTCAAAAGGTGTGGCTCTCGGGAGCGGTCGCATGCGTTGTCTCCCTCCTCATCGTGGCTTGCCGCGCCAGACACTGGTCCTACTGGTTGCTGGCATTCTGCATTCTGGTCCGGATCGGCGTGTTTTTCTTCCCGATCTTTGCCGGCTTTCCCGTATTCGACTTTTCGGAGGGGGGAGGCGCCCTGATGACCTACGACGACGATCACTGGAGGACCAAGGATCTCTACGCCACGATGGTCGCGCTCTATATCTTCGAAGCCTTTCTCTGGACGACGGCGATCATTGGGATGGCGATTCACTGGCGCCGGACGACTTCTCGGATTGGCAACATGACGCCGGTCTTTTCTTAGCATTCAGGGACGTCGCGGCGAATCCTTTTTCACCCGCAGATCTCCTAAAGGCACATTCGGGCATCTTCCAGATGGACTCGGGCGTAACTTTTATTTAGAATAATTCTTGATAAAGATACGTCTAAGACTATTGAATGACCGAGAACCCGATGGGAAACACCGAGAACACAGAGGCTTCGGCGACTCCGGAGCTGAAATTGACCGGCGACCTTCGCATGACGAAGCAGCGGCGGGAGGTCTACGACGTGCTGATGTCGAAGCGGGACCACCCGACGGCAACGGAAGTGTTCATGCGAGCGAAGGAGCACATGCCGAGCATTTCGCTCGCCACTGTCTACAACTGCCTTGAGACGCTGGTGCAGTGCGGGCTGGTCAAGCAGGTGAATGTGGATCGCGAGCCATCGAGGTATTGCGGAAACATGACCGATCACGGGCACTTCCACTGCGACGAATGCGGGGCGGTGACGGATTTGGATCTCCGCAGAGAGGCGGAGCCGAAGGAGTATTTGAAGCTTCCACGCGGAAGCGTCGTCGAAAAGTTCGAAATGGCCGCACGTGGTCTGTGCCCCGACTGCGCGAAGGCGGCGAAAGCGAAGAAATAGATTTTCACATCAGAATGAGCGCACTAGAAATCAAGAACCTGCACGCTACAGTCGACGGAACCGAGATCCTCAATGGCCTGACGCTTTCCGTTCCCACGGGCGAGGTCCACGCCATCATGGGGCCGAACGGCTCCGGCAAGAGCACGCTGGCGAAGGTGATCGCCGGTCACGAGGATTATGAAGTCACGAAAGGCGAAGTCCTCATGGATGGAGTGAACATCCTCGAACTGGAGGTCGACGAGCGCGCCCGCGGAGGAATGTTCATGGCGTTCCAGTATCCGAGCGAGATCCCCGGCGTGAGCAACGCAAACTTTCTCC
>CAJIAN010000978.1_pt1 | contig 13075 bp, 5 predicted proteins | sample 9199061 | NCBI WGS metagenome assembly CAJIAN01 (sample SAMEA7708264, study PRJEB35096) | sediment metagenome | biome: marine neritic benthic zone biome [ENVO:01000025]; feature: sediment [ENVO:00002007]; material: shallow marine sediment [ENVO:03000034] sea grass bed [ENVO_01000059] ...
GAAGCGGACGTCCTCGGCGGTGGTGACAAACTCGATGGGCGGGAAAATCGGTTTCCCGGTGAAGGTATCGCTTACCTGCACATAGCGTTGCGCGCAGATGGCGATGCGCGTTCCATCCGGGCTGAAGAGCGTGTTGGCGAGACGATTGAATCGATTGGGAGCCGGATACCGCTTCCCGCTCTCGACATCCCACGCTTCGACCGCTCCGCTCGCCGAGTACATGACCACTGATTTTCCATCGTTGCTGAAATGCGCACGGGCCTGTCCTGTCTTGTGGCTCATGTAGTTGATGACGGGAATCGAAGGGTTCTGCAGAGGCGAATCCTGTTGAAACTCGTGGATGACCTCGGAGCGCTCGACGTTCCAGAGTCGGACGCCGCCATCGAGGCACACGGAGACGACCTTGTTGCCGTCGGGACTGAATTCTGCATAGACGACGCCGGCGGGGTGGGGAAGATCGTCCTCGATCTCCAGCGTTTCCGAATTCCAAAGTCGCACGGAGCCGGGCTGTTCGGTTCCGGTTGTGATGCATGCCAGCAGAAGATTTCCGTCCGGGCTGAAGGATGCCTGGTTCACCGGCGCTTCGGTGGGGACGAGAATGTCGAGCATCCGACTCGCGGCGGTGTCGTCGTTCCAGATGCCCAGTTCCACGGAGGTGGGACTCTGTCCGGGACCTTCTCTGGTTAGGAAGACAAGGCCTCCGGATTTCTGCAGCGGGTGGTGCGCACGCCAGTGCCCGCGTTGTCGGTGCACCACGGTCTGGCTGAGCGGGTCGCCACTCAGCGCGCTCCAGAAGTTGATCGTTCGAAGCGGTGGGTCGTAGGTTGCCAATCGCATCTGATCCGCCCCCAGGACGGCAACGTAGGGGACCCATCCGTGAGAGATCGGCGAGGTCAGCGGGGCACCGGTGTGCAGGTCCCAGATCCGTACCGTATTGTCGTAGTGTTGTGTCAGGATTCGCCTGCCATCGCGCAGAAACGTGAAGTGCATCAGCGAGCTCTCGCCGAAGCGGATCTCGTTGACGACCGAGCCGGTGTCGAGTTCCCAGATTCTCAGCGCGTTCTGGTTGTCCACTGCCGCCCCCACCAGCCAGGGGGAAACCGTTGGATTGTCGAGCGACCACGCGTTGTCACCGGGCAGAATGTGCGGAACGGAAAGCGCGTAGCGGAATGCGAAATCCGGTTCCTCGATCTGAGCTGCGATCTCGCCCGTCTGCAGGTCGATCACGGTCGCACGAAACACGCCCCCGGTCTGCAATCCGCCCGACCAGCCCGCGGCGACGAGCTTTCGGCCGGATTCATCGAATCCGAACTTGTAGATCCGGCAATCCATCCGGATTCCGCGGACGGGTGCCGCCGGATCGGTCAGGTCGCGCCATTGGATCGTCCCGTTCCACATCGAGGCGAACGCGAGGCGCCTTCCATCGGAAGAGATGCGTATCATGTCGGGCGAGGCGCCATGCTCGAAGGGCGCGATGACCTCCTCTCCGTTTGCCGCGTTCCACACCCCGATCACGCCGTTGGAGAATTGGCCGTGGACGAGCGAGCCATCCGGGCTGAACCCGAACTTGGGTCGCTTCGGAAACGTGTCCGTCAACCCGTCCCTGACATCGCCAAAGAAATGCGTGCCCTCGGATTCGAGGATCATCATGTCGTTGTCCAACCGGTAGGCCGTGGTGACACCGAGCATCGATTCCCTGTGGGAGGACTCGATGGGGCCGCCGGGTTTCAGGCGCGCGGTTTCGATCCATTCGTTCCCGGTCCATCGAATGAGCTGCATCGCGCCGTCATTGCCCTGCTCGAGAAGGACGATGACCCCCGCGCCCTCGTCCGGTCCCACCCGGAACCAGTGATCGGGATTACCGTCGACATCGAACCGCTTCGTCGCGGGGGTTCCAGTTCGCGCGTCGAACCCTTGGATATCGCCACCCTCGTCGGGGAGCGATACGAGAACCATCCTTCCGTCACGCGTGAATTGCGGTCCGTGGATTTTCCTGCCCTCGGCCAATTCGCTGATCCGTTCGCCGGACGTGGTGTTCCAAAGCGTTCCCCGGCCGTCGATGGTCTCCGTGAGAATGACCTCCTCCGTCGGACTCACGTGCATCCAGTTGATGGGCGCATCCTCCGCGATCGAGGTGGGTGGCCGACGGTGAAATCCATGATCGGACATGACTTGGATGGCCTGAAACGCGGCGGGCCAGTAGGTCGGATCGTGGCGAAGTGCTTGCGCAAGGTAGGCGAGTGCTTCGTCGGGGTTGCCTGCCTCTAGCCGCTCGTTCGCTGCCGCGAAGTGCGAGTGCACCAGTGTCTTTTTCAGCGCCTTCGCCGCTTCATCCGCCTTGTGTGCGGCCTTGGTTGCCTCCTGTGCGTTGGTGATCGCAATCCCTTCCTGCTTCTTTGCGCGGATCGCCTGCCACGTGCTTGTCGCCGCTCCTCCCGCGAGCAGGACGGACATGGCGGCCCCCGCCAGCATGGGGCCGCGGTGGCGTCGCAGCGTCTTGCCGAACCGGTAGGCGAATCCGGGCGGCCCGGCCAGCACCGGTTGGTCGTCAAGATGCCGCTGCACATCCATCGCCATGCCGTTCGCCGTTTCGTAGCGACGCGCCCGGTCTTTCTCCAGGGCCTTCATCACGATCCAGTCGAGATCGCCCCTTAGGTGCGTCCGCAATTTGCGCGGTTCCGAGTTCCGCCGTTTGGCGAGCGTGGTCAGCTCCGCGTCCTCCAGGGTGCTCAGCCGCGTGGAGGGTTTCGGCGGTTCGTCTTCGCGGATCACCCGTCGCATCTCGTCCTGCCCCGCCTGGAGAAGCGACTTTGCATCGAAAGGAGTGCGTCCGGTGAGCAGTTCGTAGAGCAGCACCCCCAGCGCGTAGATGTCACTGCGTGTGTCGATGTCGAGCCCGCTCATCTGCGCCTGTTCCGGACTCATGTAGGCGGGCGTTCCGATGAACTGTTCGTATCGGGTGAACAGCGTCCGCTCCGTGAGTTCGTTGCGCGTCGCCTTGGCCACCCCGAAGTCGATGATCTTCACCACCGCCTTGTCGTCGTGCATCGTCACCATCACATTCGACGGTTTCAAGTCACGGTGGATCACACCCTTCTGGTGCGCGTGCTGCACTGCGTGACAGACGTCGATGAACAGCTTGAGCCGCTCTTCCGTACCTAGATTCTGCTCGTCGCCGTAATCGGTGATCGGAATCCCCCGCACCAATTCCATGACGAAGTAGGGTCGCCCATTCTCCGTCGCTCCCGCGTCGTGCACGGTGGCGATATTGGGGTGATCCATGAGCGCGAGCGCCTGCCTCTCGGCCTCGAAGCGGGCCACGACCTGCTTGGTATCCATGCCCAGCTTGATGATCTTGAGCGCGACCCTCCGCTTCACCGGCTTGTGTTGCTCCGCCATATAGACGATTCCGAACCCGCCCTCGCCGATCTCCTGCAGGAGCTTGTAGTTGCCAATGACATCACCCGCATGCTCGGAGACCGGGGCCGTGTCTTCGAGAATCGTGGGGCCCAGTTCCTCGTCGGTACCGTCCGCGAGGACAGATTCGATCCGCGATCGCTGCTCGGAATCCCCTTCGCACACCTCGTCGAGGTAGGCGGCAAGCTCTTCCGGCGAGGCGTTCGCCGGGGCGTTCATGAGGATCTCCCGGTCAGTCATCGAAGACGAGAATCGACGGTTATTTCAACGCCGAACATGGGCCGTTGGCGATTCCAAAATCGCGGCTGGAGGAGCTGATCGACGAGATCCGTCCGGTCGGTCGTTATCGAGATGCCCAAATTGCCCCGGTCAGGACTCGTTGTCTCGCTCACGATCATTCTCTTTACCCAACGCCTTGAGCGACTCCTGTATCGAGACCCGTGGCCCTCGCCGCCAAGGTAGCCAGCATCTCGCGAAGCTCTGGGGGGTTCTCGGGTTCCAACTAGAGGGCCCGACCCAGGGCAGCCTCCACGGGGGAGGCCTCTTCCGGAGCGTTCATGAAGATATCGCGGTCGGTCATGGCCTCCCTCCTAGCAACGAGCGTATCTCGGCGTCGATCTCTTCGAGAGTCCGCAGGCGGGTCACACGCAGGGCCGTTTTCCCTTCGTGCAATACGGTCCACATCAAGTGATTCCCATCGGGGGTCATGGGGAGAATGCGGTCGTGATCCATCCGGAACTCCTGGTGGGACGCATTGTCGATTCTTGGATCGCGATGGACCGGAAAGGCGAGCATCTCCTGGCCCGTCGCGATGTTCCAGATTCTTAGGGCTTCGTCATCGCTCAGGCTCGCCAGCGTGCGGCCGTCCGGCGAAATCTGAACGCTGTGCACCCCCGAAATGTGGCCACGGAAGACATGCGGATCCGCCGCTTGCTTCTTCTCGACGTCCCAGACGCGGCAATCGCCGTCCCAGCTTCCGGAGGCAAGCAGGCGCTCGACGTCGGAAAACTCGAGGTCGTAGATCCGCCAAGGGTGCCCTGGAAATTCGACCCAGGTCTGGCCCTGCTCGATCGACCAAATATGGATCGAGAAGTCGCTCTTGGCGTAAGCCAGATAGCGCTCGCTGCTTGAAAATGTCCACTCTGGAAAGGTGACGCCATAGAGGTTGTCGAATCGTTTGAGCACTCTCTCCCCCGCAACGTCCCAAAGCACCGCGTAGGAACTCTCGCCGGGCGGATAAACACGCGCCACAAGATAGTTTCCTTTCGAACTCAGAACCTCCGGTTCGACAGGATGCGGCGAAATCGCTGGCACTCTTCCGTCCGAAATCATTATCTCGCCTCCGCCTCCGCGACCAAAGAGCCCAAGTTTCTGCCCAGGCTTCCAGATCAGGAAATCAAAGTCACCCCTCGCCTCGAGCCCCCACTCCTTCTTCTCCCAACTTCCATTGTCGACGTTCAGAATGTGCAGAGTCCGATCTGCGGTCTGCCCATCCTTGGGGAACCACGCGTTCCGATCGTAATAGCGCAATGCGTCGCCGGTAGCCGTGTAGCCGTGCGCCCACAGATTCTCTGGAATCTCCCAAACGGTTGAATGGGTCGCGCGATGCCGCGCTCCCGGATCCCAAATCTTGACGGTGCCGTCCTTGCTGGCGGAGGCAAGACGGCGTCCGTCCCCGCGGAACTTTAAAGACCAGACTTCGCTGTGATGGCCACTCAGAACGCGAACCGCTTCGAACGATTCCAGATCGCCACCCAACGCGCTTGTCTCTTCGAAGGCATTCAAATCCCACAACCTGATCACCTGATCATTGCCGCCCGTGGCCAAGGTGTGACCGTCCGGGCCGATGGCGAGGCCAACCGGAATCCCGAGATGTGCGTTCTCAATTTTCCCGATCAATTCCCGTGTCTCAAGCCTCCAGATTCGCAGGTCGCCGCCCCACCCTCCGCCAACGATCATGGTGGGTCCGACTGTCAGTGAGCAGGCTCGCGGCAGCCCCTCAAGGTTTCCTTCCAACCTACCCATTTCGAGATTCCACAGCTCGAGCAAGCATGGGTACGATTGGACTCTATCCGCCGCGTGTTTACGAGGAGAATTCGACCGTGAAACTGCAGGGCGCGAAAAAACTCGCCCGGCAGGTGACGCGATTCTTCGGAGTTCTGCGCATGTTTGTATGGGGAAGGATGTCACGCAGTGGAGGGGCGGGGGATTTCCGGAATCGGGAGCCTCCTCCGCTGCGGGACACATCCACGGAAGGGCTTAGCCGCTTTCTTCCGAGGCTGAGATTTCCCGGTAGAGCCACGCCTTGGCGCAACGCCATTGCCGGTCGATCGTGCTGGTCGAGACGTCGAGAGCGGCTGCGGTCTCGGGGACAGTCATCCCCGCGAAGTAGCGGAGAACGACCACGCGCGCCAGATCAGGATCCTCCTCTTCAAGCTTCTTCAGAGCCTCGTCAACGGCGAGGACTTCGTCCGACGGGGTGGAGAAAGCGAGTTCCGATTCATCGTAGGTCGTGTGCTCGACGCCGCCGCCGCGTTTCGCTGCCTGCTTGCGCCGTGCGCTTTCGATCAGAATGCGCCGCATGGCCGTGGCTGCCGCGGAAAAGAAGTGGCCGCGACTGTTCCAGTCCAGTTGTTCCCCCTCGGGACCGAGCAATCGAAGATAAGCCTCGTGGACAAGGGCGGTCGGCTGCAGGGTGTGTCCTGCTCGCTCACTCGCCATTTTCTGGGCGGCGATCCGGCGAAGCGTGTCGTAGGCAAGGGGCAGCAATTCTTCGGCTGCGCTGGACTCTCCCTCCTTTACCGCGGTGATGAGCCGCGTGACTTCGTTCGCTGCGTCTTCCTCCATGCGTGATCGCCATGGAAACGGAATCGCAGGCCTCTGACAAGGCCGTTCCGTGCCGAGGATTTACATATTCTTTACAATTTGCCCTTGAATTTGGAATTGCACGCCGTGCGGATCGGGGGCATGCTGAACAAGCTATGAAAGCAAGAGTTTGCGGATGCTGTGTCGTGCTCCTCTCTCTATTCAGCTTTGGATTCGTCTCGGGCGAGGAGAAATTGCGGACGTTCACCGATACCGGTGGTCGCATGATGAAAGCCAAGATCCTCTCCCACAAGGGTGATGGGAAGGTGAAGTTCGAACTGGCGAATGGGAAGGTCTACAACCTTCCAATCACCAAGTTCTGCCAGGATGACCAAGAATACCTCACGAAGTGGACGAAGGCGAACCCGCCGCAGCTCGAGTACGCCCTGAAGTTCGAGGTCAAGCAGACCAAAGTGGCCGGGCGCCGCAAGAATCTCGGCTACAAAAAGGTCACCAACGCACGCTACGCCTACGAAGTGAAAGTGACGAACGGGGGGCGGGACACACTCTCCGACATGAAGCTCGAATACAAGATGTTCATGAACAATGAGGCCGACGGCAGCTACAGCGGCACGCGGAAGACGAACACAAAGAGCGGCACCTTCGAGATCGCCGGGCACCTTCCCTATAATCACGAGCGCAAGTTCACCACCGAGGCGATGAACATCGACATCGTCGACTACGGCTATCGTAGCTCCCGCTACAAAGACGAGCTTGGCGGTATTCTCATCCGGGTGAAGAACAAGGACGGCAAGCTCGTGGCGAGTTACGCCCACGGTCGCGACATCAAGGGCCGCTCGTGGAACGACTAGCCGAAATTGGGATCGGCATAAGCGTGTGGTCATCCTGAGCGACGGAGTAGCGAAGGATCTGGTCGGCACCAATCGCTCAGGTCAACTCGTGCCTCGTCAATGCATCCTTGCTGTACTGCGAAGGAGAGGTTCCGGACACCGCCAGTGCTCACGAGTTCCTTCGGTCGTGCCTCCCTCAGGATGACAGCGGCTGCGGCTGCGGGTGTTTGCTGACCGGAGCGAATGTCAGGAAACTTCCGAGAAGCGCCCTGCTAGTTACCCGCCCACTCCTCGTGGAGTTGCTCGAGTCGCTTCGCGATATCGGGATGCGCCTTGATCCAGTTCTTCTGTTCGCCGACGTCGTCCTTCAAGTTCGACAGAAACCGTTTGCCCGCCTTCTCGCCTTTCGATGGCGGTTTGCTAGTGTCGCGGACGTTTCCGATGAGCTTCCAGTCGCCCTCGCGCACCGCCCATTGCGCGCCTCCGCCGCGACCGACCAGCCAGTGCACGGTTTTGTGCGGGCTTGGGGCGTCATCTGATTTCAGGAGTGTCGCGAGGCTCTTGCCATCGATCACATGGCGGTTGGAAAGCTCGATGTCCGCGAGTTCCGCGAGCGTTGGGAGCCAGTCGCAACCGTGCGCGAGCTGACTGCGGACCTCGTCCTCCGGCAGTTTCCCCGGCCACGAAATGACCGCCGGCACACGGATCCCGCCTTCGAAGAGCGAGAATTTCGCGCCGCGATACGGTCCCGAACTCCCGCCGCCAAAGTGCGCGCGTTCCTCGGTGGAATGTCCGTGGTCGGACTGGAAGATGACGATCGTGTCTTCCCGCAGGCCGAGTTCGTCGAGGTAGTGCAGCAGCGATCCGATCCGCGCGTCCTGCGTCGAGACGAAGGCGTTGTAGAGATTGCGCGGGTACGGGACGCCCCTGTAACGCTCGAGCCAGTGGGCTTCGCCTTGGTAGGGATAGTGCGGCGTGTTCAGCGCGAAATAGATGAAGAACGGCGATGCTTGGTTCTTCTTCATGAATTCGGCGGCCTCCTTCACCATGAGATCGGGGAAGAACTTCCCGTCTTCGAAGATCTCCTCGCCGTTGCGATGCAGATCGTGGCGGTTTGGGCCCTGCCAGTAGAAGAAATGCGAATAATTGTCGATGCATCCTCCCATGTGTCCGAAGTAATGATCGAATCCCTGCGCGTTGGGCATGTGTTCCGGGATGTAGCCGAGGTGCCACTTCCCGATGTGCGCCGTCTTGTAACCGGCTGCCTTGAAATGCTCCGCCATGGTGACTTGCTCTCCAGGCATGCCGGGTTTTCCCTTCTGCGACGTCGTGTTCCCCGGGACTCCCGCCTTCGCTGGATACCGGCCTGTGAGCAGCCCCGCCCGCGACGGCGAACAGACCGGCGCTGCGGCGTAGAATTGCGTGAACCGGACGCCGCGCTTCGCAAGCGCATCGAGATGCGGGGTCTCGATATCCTTGGTTCCGTAGCAACCGGCATCGACCGAGCCTTGGTCATCAGTGAAGATCACGATGACGTTCGGCTTGCGGTCGGCAAAAGCGGTCGTGGCCAGTGAGAAAAGGAAGAAGACGGGAATCAACGCACGCATGGTGCCGATTCGATCAGGCAGCCTACGGCTCGTCAAGGCGTTGGGTTTTGCCCGGTGGATTCCTACCGCGAAAGCACCGCAGTAATGCCCGCTTTCGGCAACGAATGCGAGGTGGTCTGGCCATCCGGCCAGCGGACGGTGATCGTGCCCTTCTTGGTCGCCGGTGGCAGGCTGAAGAATGCGGTGGCGGTCGGGCTGCCGAGATAGCCTGAGCCTGCATGCAGTTCCTTGGTCAAAGTCGTTTCGCCGTGTGTCAGGGTGATGCGCGCTCCGCTCGCACTCGGATTCCCCTTTTTCCCTTTCAAGCGAACCGCGACCGGGCGACCGCGCTTCCCGGAGTTCGTGAGAAGCACAGGGGTATCCGCATTGCGCGCGACGAGAACATCCGGGCGGGCGTCGCCGTCGAGGTCGGTCGCGGATGCCGATGTCATGTCGCCGATGATGCGCACACCGCTTTCCGCTGGGCCGACCGCCGCGAACGTTCCGTCGCCGATACCTCGGAACAGTTGCCCCATCCCCCCGTCAAACCGACCTGTTTCCGACTGCGGTCCGAAAAAATTCTGGGCGAGGAAGACGTCGGGAATCCCGTCGGTGTCAAAGTCCTCGATGGCGATGCCGAATGCCGGTGAGATCTGCGCAAGGCGCGGGAGCGGCTGCACGGTGAATTGTCCCTTGCCGTCGTTGATCAGGACACTGGATTCTAGCGTCGCCGCCTGTAGGTGCAGTGCACTATCGAGTTTCTCGAGAGAGTAGACCTCCTCGAGCGAAGCCAGTGCGAAGGATTTGAAGGTGGGAAACAGTTTGGCCAGTTGCGGCATGGCACGAGTCGAGCAGCTCTTCCCCCGTCCTGGATAGCGGATGTTGCCTTCCCACTCGGCTTCCACAATGCACATCTTACCGTCTCCATGGTAGTCGCCGTAGAAGACCTCGACGGGTTTTTCAGGCGTGGCGTGGTACTTGGTGTTCAGGCCCTGATTGCCCGCGACGTAATCGATATCTCCGTCGCCATCGAGATCGGCACCGGCGAGGCTGTTCCACCATCCGGTGTGCTCGGCGAGCCCGGCTGCCGCCGTCGCATCGGACAGTCGCCCGTTCTCGTTTCGGAAGACCTTCACGGGGCCCCATTCGTGAGCGACCAGAAGGTCGGGGTCGCCGTCTCCGTCGGCATCCGTCCAGAGTCCGGCGGTGACCATGCCGGTCTCGGCGAGTTCAGGCGCCAACTTCGACGTCACATCGGTGAACTTGCCACCGTCGTTGAGAAGGAGACGGCTGGGAGGGACAAGCGGATAGCGGCGGGGTGTGACCCGTCCCCCGACGAACAGATCGAGATCTCCATCGCCGTCGAAATCCGCGGCGGCCGCGCAGGAGCCGGACGCTGCGGCGTCGGGAATCGAACCCGCGGGAGCACTTGCGAAACTTCCCTTTCCATCGTTCAAATAGAGGCGGTCGCGGAGGTTCGGGTCGTTTTCGGCGAATTCATAGCTGCCCGACACGACGAAGAGATCGAGATCCCCATCCACGTCCGCATCGAGAAACACCGCGCCCATGTCTTCGGCGGCGGCAGCGGCTTCGAATGCAGGACTCGAAGCGGGTACGAGTTTCCCCTTGTCGTTCCGGTAGACGGCCCCGGCCTGACCCGCTCCTCCGCCAAGGAACAAGTCGTCGTCGTTGTCGCCATCGATATCGCCCCAGGCCGCAGCCGGTCCGAGTGCGGAAAGCTGGTTCGGTAGAAGGGATTGATGCTGGAAATCGTCGTAGGGCGGATCTTCGTGCGCTCGCAATTCCGCGTCAGCCACCTCGAACAGCGTTGGCCGCGGCTTCGTCTTCGGCGGCGACGTTTTGGTTTTCGGTTCGGTGATCACGTAGCGCTTGCCTGAGGCAAGATTCTTGAAACGCTGCACCGCTCCCGACGGCCAGTGGATCGCCAGCGACTCGATGGCGTTCCCGTCGGCAACTCCGAAGGTGGCGACGGTATCACACCCGCCCATGAATCCCCGGTCGGGCAGCACCTGGTAGGTCTGCAGCTTGCCGCTGGCCCTGACTTCAATCCGCGCACCGACTCCCCGGTGGTTGCTCTTCGTGCCACGCAGCTCGACGGCGATCCGGTTCGCATTCTTCGCGCCATTCCGGTAGATGCTCGCCTTGTCGTCGACATTCAGCACCACGAGATCGAGATCCCCATCGCGGTCGAGATCTCCGTAGGCGGCACTGTAGCTGACTCCGACAAGCCCGAGCCCCCACGCATCGCTCACATCCTCGAATTTCAGGTCCCCGACATTGCGGAAGGCACGGTTTTTCTCGGCGCGAACCGGATAGTTCTTGGTGTATTCCCATTCGGGTTTCAGAGCGAGCTGTTCGGTGGTCAACGTCAGGTCGGAATCGTTCATGGCGCGCGGCGTGCCGTTGGTGACGAAGAGATCCTTTGCTCCGTCGAGATCGTAATCGGCAAACAGCACCGCCCACGTCCAATCCGAGCTGTCGATTCCCGAAAGGAAGGCAGCTTCGTAGAACCTCTCGGTCCCGGTGTTCACGAGGAAAGCGTTCCGCATGTACTGGGGCGGGCGGCTAGTGTTCGCCCGTCTCAGCACGTTGCCCCCCATGACCCCCATGGTCGTTTTCTGCTTGAAGTGATTGGTCGCAGACATGTCGGCCGAGAGAAATTCCGGCCATCCGTCGCCGTCCAGGTCTCCGAAATCGGAGCCCATCGAGAACCACGACATGTGGGGAAACGCCTCGGCGATCACGTTGGTGAATGTCCCGTCCCCGTTGTTCCTATAAAGCCGGTCTGGAGAGATGAAGTCGTTTCCGACATACACATCCACGAATCCATCGAGATTGTAGTCCCACCACGTGACCGAGTTCCCATCCCCGCGACCGCGGATACCCGCCTGCTCAGTCACGTCTACGAATTTGGGCGCGCTTCCGTCCCCCGCGCTGTCATTGCGCAGAAGGTAGTCTGCGCGTCCGTAGAGATCGACGCCCCAGTGATCGAAATCTTCGAACCACGCCTTGTAGTATTTCTCGAACCCCTTCTTCACGATGGGCTTTCCGTCCTTGCCGATCCCGATCGCCTGGCCGCCGCGGTAACCATTGGGATCCTCGTAGCGGTTGGTGAGAAGGTAGAGATCGAGATCGCCATCGTTGTCGTAGTCCGCGAACGCGGGCGTGATCGAGGAGTCCCGAATTTCGAGCCCCGTATCATCGGGAGCAGAAATGAATTTTCCGCTCCCGTCGTTGAGGAACACGCCGTTCGGCGCGTCATAGCGGCACACGTAGATGTCGAGATCGCCATCTCTGTCCAGATCGGCCATTGCGCATCCGGTGCCCCAGAACTCCCCACCATCGAGCCCAGGCGACTTCGAGGTGATGTCTTCGAAACGCATCGCGTCCATCCCTCCGGCTGCTTTGGGAATCTGCCGGTAGAGTGCGTTCTTGCCTGCGCCGCCCGCGCAGAAGATATCGGGCCAGCCATCGCCGTCGATATCTCCGATTGCAACCCCGCCGCAGGCAAAGCCGGTCACATAAAGCAGGCCCAGCGGATGATTCACCTGCAACTCGCTTACAAACCCGAATCCCGTGGTGGCGGGATCCAGCATCTCGAACAGCGCACCACTCGCCGATGCCGGGGAGGGTTTCAGTGGCGTCGCATCGATTTCAGCGACAGCGGAGGACGCCGAGATCGCAGATAGGAACAGCGCGCAAATCGGCTCGGGTAGGGGCAGTGTTTTGGAGGGCATTTTTGCGAGAGGAATTCTGGAATCTATCAGAATTCGCGCGTCGCTGCAATACGGTCAATCGTGCGCCCACCTACTCTCGCTCGTCTTCGCTTTCTTTCTTGAGCGCGTTCTCTAGTTCGCGCACCCTCGCCAGATCGGCCGCAGCCTTTTCCGTCTTCCCAAGGAACTTGTAGGCCGCAGCCCTGTTCCGGTAGGCCATGGGGTTGCGGGGATCGATCCGGATCGCCTCGGTGCTGTCCGCGAGGGCGTCCTTGTAACGCTTCTTCTTCCCGTGGATGTAGGCACGCCGCAGGTAGGCCTCGGCGAAGTCGGGATCCAACTCGATGACGCGTGTGAAATCATCAAACGCCCGATCCAGTTTGCCGATCCGGAGATTGGCGATACCGCGGCTGTGATGGGCCTTGACATGATTGGGATCGAGCCCGACCGCACGGTCGTAGTATTTCAAGGATGCAGAAAAACCGTCCTTCAGTGCGGAAGCGGCCCCACGATTGACCAGCGCATCGACGTAGGTGGGGTCCGCCTTGATGGCGGCATCGAAATCGGCGAGTGCCTCGTCCAGAAGTTTGGACTTGAGTTTGAGCACCCCCCGATTGCTGAGCCGGATTGCCTCCTCGCGGTGCGCCGCCTCTTTCTTCTTCGCTTCGTCTTTGTCGGC
>CAJIAN010001009.1_pt1 | contig 13046 bp, 21 predicted proteins | sample 9199061 | NCBI WGS metagenome assembly CAJIAN01 (sample SAMEA7708264, study PRJEB35096) | sediment metagenome | biome: marine neritic benthic zone biome [ENVO:01000025]; feature: sediment [ENVO:00002007]; material: shallow marine sediment [ENVO:03000034] sea grass bed [ENVO_01000059] ...
CTGCACAGCGCAACGGCACGGGATTCTCTGAGGAGCCGCGGATGGCCGCGAGTGCTCCGCGTCCGGACCCGACCTTCACGCCTCAGCCGCGAGTCCGCGAGACTGGTGGTTCGAAGCTGGACAAGTGTCGGCTGCTGTTCCGCGAGAACTATGGTGTCGCTCGCAAGGTCATGATCAAGCTCTTCGTCGAGGAGACTGGTGCGACGCCTGCTGGCGCGGCCACCTACTACGCGAAGATCAAGAAGGAGCTCGGGGCCTGAAATAGGCCCTCCGGCCCTAGACCCCGAGACCCAGATGAAGGATAATGGACCCATGAAATCTAGCCCGATAAGGACACTCTTCATGAAAGCCCGACTCTTTCGAGTATACGTCGCGATCCGGTGTGCGTGTAGTAGGAACTACAAGGCCGACTACGAGCATCGGATGACCACTCTCGCTAATGCGCTGGCCTCAGAACGAGTCAAGCTCAAAGCGATGGAGAACGAGGCGGCCCGAGAGCGTGAGCTGCTAGATACTGGACCGGTCAGTGTCCGAATGGTTCAGGCTGCGAAGGCGAACCCGAATCTGCTCGACGAAGTTGCCGAGAAGCGATGGGTGCGCGAGCAGGCCGACAAGATCGAGGTCGAAGAAGTGACGGGCGACGAACTTGCCGAGCTGATGATGCGCTTCGGTGACACTGCTGCGGAGCACGAGCGGCAGGAAGTCTTCGTGCAGTGCGACAACATGGTCGATCGCCGTGAGACTCCGAGAGACAAGAACGCTCGGAAGTGGTCCGAAGAGGAGCGAGCTGTGTTCAAGGCTCTCGTCAAGAAGGCTGGCCTGACCACTGACGATTTCACTGACGATGCTTGGTCCAGACTGGTCCGGCTCGATTGAGGAGTACGAGATGAGAGTTTTTCTGGTCGGCGGCGCAGTCCGAGACCTGATGATGGGTCGCGATCCCAAGGATCGCGACTTCGTCGTTGTGGGTGCGTCCGAAGAGCTGATGCTGAGCCGAGGCTTCTCCAAGGTCGGTGCAGACTTCCCTGTGTTCCTACATCCGGAATCTGGTGAGGAGTACGCTCTGGCACGTCGGGAGCGTAAGACGGGTCCTGGCTACCACGGCTTCGAGTCGGAGTTCGGTCCGGACGTCACGCTGGAGCAGGATCTGCTTCGCCGAGACCTGACGATCAACGCAATGGCGATGGACCCGGAGACGGACGCGTTGTACGATCCGTTTGGTGGCAAGCACGACCTGGAAGCAGGTGTGCTGCGTCACGTCAGCGAGGCATTCGCTGAGGACCCAGTCCGAGTCCTGCGTGTGGCCAGGTTCGCTGCTCGGTACGACTTCATGGTCGCACCGGAGACGCGTGAGCTGATGGTAGAGCTGGTGGACGCTGGTGAGCTGGATCACCTGACGCCCGAGCGCGTGTGGGCAGAAATGGAGAAGGCGCTGATGGAGCGCAATCCAGATCTGTTCTTCGACGAGCTGCATGCGTGTGGTGCATCAAAGGTGCTATTCCCAGGTCTGGGTTGGCCACTGTCGAACGCGCTGCTGCGAGCAGCTGGTCAGGCCCTGTCGTGCGAGATGCGCTTCGCAGTTCTGATGATGGAGCTCGGTCAGCTACCTGCTGAGGAGCTGATGGTCAGCCTGAAGGTGCCGTCTGCTCACTGCAGACTTGCGAAGAGGGTTCGTCACCTGGTGGAACGCTTTCCAGCAGTCGATCTGGAGGACGCCGAGGCAGCTCTGCATCTGATGAAGGAGCTGGACATGTTCCGCGATTGGGCAGTCTGGCTGCAGCTGCACGATCTGGTGGTAGCTTTCGAGCGACCAGAGCTGTGGGAGTTCGTGAGGACGTTCTCTGCAATGCACGAGATGGCTCGTGCGGTCAGCTTCAGCGACCTGACGGAGGACCAGCGTAACACGCTGCGCGGTCCGAACATCGGTCTGGCACTGGATGAGCTGCGCAAGCAGCGGATGATGGTGTATCCGTAACCAACTTCGTTAAGGGTGTGTTTTGGGGGCTTCGGCCCCCTTTCTTTTTGTCCCTTGACTTGCTCCTTCACCTTCTGTAATCTCCTTCCCCGCTGTGGTCGATTGTCGACTGCGGACCAACCATTTCAACACGAGGGTATACAACTATGGCAATCTTCCTAGGTGTCCTGCTCCTTCTCGTCGTGGCCGCTCTGGTCATCGTGAAGGGAGTCTGGACGAAGGGCAACGAGAACAAGGCCAAGCAGGCGTTCCGCGAGGCGCAGCGTTCCGGTCGGATGCGTGAGGACGCTCCGGATCAGGATACGTTCGTCGCCGAGTACAAGGAGTCGCATGCGTGGCCAGTTCCCGGCTTCGTCTCCATCGCCGTCCTGGTGCTCGCCGTCGGAGCATTCGGTGTCGGTACATTCAATAAGGTCTTCTTCTACGCAGAGCCTGGCTTCGTGTACCACGTCCGTACCATTACGGGTGAGGAGCGCGTGATCAATCAGGTCGGCTACGCCTACAAGCTGTTCGGCAACGTCAACGTCTGGAAGAAGGCGATGACCGTTCAGGCCGGCGCAGTCGGTGGCGGCGCAGCGAAGGGTGCAGATGCACTGGCCGGTGAGACTGAGAGCGTGCAGACGTCTGCTTCGCTTCCGGCTCTGACCGTCGTCATGCTGGACCAGGTCGATTCGGCTCTGTCCGCAACGACTCGTTTCCGCATCCCTGTCGATGCTGACTCGTTCCTGAAGATGGCTCACGAGTATCGGACCCCTGACAACCTTCTGCGTACGGCACTCGTGCCCGCGTTCAAGGAGACTCTGCAGGCGACCGGCTCTCTGATGGCTGCCGAGGAGTACTACAGCGGTCGTCGTACGGAGTTCAATGCCGAGTTCGAGAACCAGATGTCCAACGGCATCTACCTCGTGTCTCGTCATCAGGTCGAAGTCCGAGACGAGACGGCTGTCGTGACGGCAACTGCTGACGGTTCGGAGAAGGGCGGTGCTCCAGTTACGACTGGTGGTACCAAGATCAAGTTCGAGGTCACCAAGCAGCTCGACTCCGACGGCCTTCCGATCCGGAAGAAGCAGGGCTTCACCAACTTCGGTATCACCGTCGTTGAGGCTCGCGTCACCGATCTGAAGCCGAACGAGAAGTTCGTCGAGCGCATGCAGCTCAAGCAGCAGGCAGCTGCTGACCGAGCGATCGCCACTGAGCAGCGGGTGCAGGAAGTGGAGCAGAAGCTTCTCGCCGTTGCCAAGGGTGAGCGTGAGGTCGCTGAGGAGCAGGCCGCTGCGAAGCGTGTCCAGATCAAGCAGACCACTGAGGCTGAGACCACCAAGCGTCTTGCTCTGATCGCTGCGAACAAGCAGCTGGAGCAGGCTCGTGTCGACAAGGAGACGGCTGCCGTCGTGCTGGAACGCGACAAGATCAAGGCCGAGTCGATCCAGGTCCTGGCCGACGCCGACAAGTACGAGCGTGAGGCTCGCATTGCGGGTGACAACGCCCTCCAGGCGAAGCTCGACGCCGAGATCGCGATCCAGAAGGTCTGGGCTGAGGCATATGCCAGGCGTCAGGTGCCGCAGTACGTCTTCGGTGGCGGTGCTGATGGCGACACGCCAGTCGGAAGTGACACGGAGACCACACGGTTCCTCCAGCTCATGACGACCGAGGCTGCCAAGCGTCTCGCGTACGATCGGGGTATCCCGGCCGACGTGGGTGAGCAGAAGTAAGGGTTGCGTACCAAGACCCTCGGAGGGGGCCCGCTTCGGCGGGCTTTTTCCGTTCTAAATCGTCCGTAGTTCAAATGAACTATGTTGCATCACAACCAAGACCCCTGTAGTCTTTACCTCGCAGTCAAGAAAAGGCTGCTGCCAATTGGGTAAACGTAAACGCAACTTTCCGTCCTAGACTTGGGACACAACAACGAGGATCTTCAACAATGCGTAAGACACTTTCCATCTCAGCACTCGCACTCGCGCTGCTCGCCGGTCCGGCTCTGGCCACCGGTGGCGGTAGCCCGATCGCAGGCGGCCACGCTGTCGTCTCCGGTTCCGGTCACGTCGGCAACGCAGTGCGCGCACACGCCACCGCCCGCGGCAACGGTTCGGCAGTCGCCGCTTCCGCAGCCAACGGTTCGGTCAGCCTCCAGGGCGGCGCCAACGTCAGCATCGGTAGCACTCCGCTCGGTACCGGCGTCATCAGCACCACCTCCCTGACCGGTGTCGTCACCGGCTCCACCGCTTCCTACGCTGCCACCACGGGCCGCGGCGTCGCTGACGCCGGTGCACGTTCGGGTGGTGCGGTCTCCGGTCGCGGTTCGGTTCTGGCCTTCAGCCCGGCCGGTACGGCTCGCGGTTGCTGCCACGGTCAGGCTTCGGCCAGCTCGGCGACGACCGCATGGTCCGGTCCGGGTGCAGGTACCGCTGACACCACTTCGGTTCACGGTGCTGGCTTCCACATCGACCAGACGGCGGCTGCCGGTCGCGACTTCGTGACCTACAGCGACAACAAGTCCGCCTTCGCAGACGTCACCACCACTCGCGCCGTCACCGGCACGGGCATGGGCTCCGCCCGCGGTGTGGCCGACGCTTCGGCTCGCCAGTACGGTACGGTCAACCTCTACGACCGCGACCGCCTCCTGGTTCGTCTGCCGCGCCGGTAAGACGATACTTGACCTGAGGTCGAGAACCTGAGATAGTAATCTCAACGCTGACGGGGGTGCAACTGCACCCCCCGAAGCACCCCAGACGGGGATTCGATTAACCACTGCAAACTGCAAAAGGAACAGATGATGAATACGATCCGAACCACAACTGCTGCAGTCGCTCTCCTCGCTGGGCTGGCTCTTTCCGGAGCCGCACTGGCGAACGGACAGGGACAGGGTGGCGGAGTCGCAGTCAGCGGCACCAACACCAACGCTGCCGAGGCCGGTGCTTCGAACGCAGGCAACAACCAGGCGATCACCTTCCAGGGTAGCCAGGCTTCCGATATTCCGAACAACACCCCGAACGTCGTCGCTCCGGCGCTGACCACCACTCTGACGGAGACCTGCATGGGTTCGACGTCGGCAGGTGCATCGGTCGCAGGCTTCGGTGCCACCTTCGGCACCACCTGGCGTGACGAGGAGTGCGTTCGTCGTCTGAACGCTCGTGAGCTTCGCGCGATGGGCCTTGGTCCGGTCGCCATGGAGCTGATGTGTGACAACGACGACATCCGCGCTGCCTTCGAGCGTGCCGGACGCCGAGTCGAGGATCTTCCGCAGTGTCAGCGTACCGTTGACGAGCGTGCGGTTCTGGCCGGTGGTGCACCAGCGGGTGCTCCGTACACGATCACGACTCGCACGGCCGATCCGTTCAACAACGCCACGAAGCACACCGACGGCGCCGACGACTCGTCCGCGAGTTCGACCGACACCGATGAGGATCCGTGGGCGCACACGCGCGGTAGCGACAACTAAGCCGCAACTGCATCGTTCGCAATACCTCCACGCAAGGGGAGGGGGCTGGGGAAGGGCGCTTCGAGCGCCCTTTTCCTTTGCACACTCATAAATAGAGGACACAACTGTTTAGACAGGAGTCCTCTAATGGATCAACACAGAATTCTTGAGCTCGCTGGTGTCGAATATCTCACAGAGAAGATGGACCCGACACAAGAGTTCTCAATTGCCACAGTCACTCGCCGGCACATTGCCGACATGGTGAACAACGCCATTGAGGATAAGCGTCTCCACATCCCGCCTTTCGATCATGACGATCCTCGTCTGACCCCCAAGTTCTGCAACGCGTTTGCACAACACATGCGTGACTGGCACGAAGGCTTTCGTGACACTTGGCTCGACGGCAACGATGTAACCGAACAGGTCGCAGACTTCATCGGCGAAGTCGGTATGCAGTTCCTTCGCACCGTTCCGAAGAAGGCAGCGGTGAAGAAGACAACGACGGAGAAGAAGTAATGGACAAGTCACGACTAATGGAACTCGCCGGCGTTGAGAAGAAGCCAGCAAAGGTTGAGCAACTGAACGAAATGGTTGGTGCTGGTGTCATCAGAGATGCCATTCACGACGCTATCTGGGATGTGCTGAATGCGTTGAAGGTCAAGGCACCAGAGCACACAGTCAACGATGCAATCGAATCTGCAGTGACTCGTCTCCAAGGTGAGATGGGTCATGTTGGAGACGGTACCGCAGACGATCCGACACATCCAGATCGACCAATGTGGCGATAAGGAACTGCGGTGAATAACACATACGATATAGCAGACTTCATCAGAGTTGGCGGAGGCGGTGAGTCAGAGCAACGAACGATGGAGCAGACAGTGATGCAGGACAGCGGTCCAGATGTCATTGTCATACAACAGGACAACACAGCCGTATGGGTAGCTGGTGTGATCGTTCCGGTCGCTATCGCAATCATCGGTTGGTGGTTGCAACACAAGTGGCGCAAGGATAATCCTAACATGCCACTGACGATTGCGAACATCAAGAAGTCACGAGAGAAGTAATGGATCGAAAGAGACTACAACAGCTCGCAGGCAATAATGGTGCAACGCGGTTGGATCTGATGGAGAGCGTCATCACTTCGATGGACGACCCAGCCAATCCTGAAGTTCTCGTTCCTGGTGTTGGCCGATACAGTCTCAAAGGGTTGAAGGACAACGTCCGCAAGAAGCTAGAGGACCTTGTGAAGACGGTTGACTCAGATGATCCTGACGCTTGGGATCAAGCTGACTGGAAGTACAAGAACGATGCGCTGCGCGTCATGATGGATACAATCAAGGCAGCACACGAAGAACTAAGGAAGCGATAATGTCAACAAATCTAGTCATCTCATTCTGCGCAGGCGAAAACGTTTGGGTCATTGTAGACCCGACCAAGGCAACCCGATCAATTCAGAAGGGTCTCATTCGACTGATCACCACGCAGACACAAGGTGCCACACCTGAGATCACCTACCATATCAGATTGCCTGGGGACGCCGGTACAACGCAGTTCACAGACTCTGAGCCACCAGAATACATCTTCGCAATCGCCGACAAGGCTGGCGCACTAGCCAAGTACGGCGATCTGCTGTAAGGAACCAATCATGGGAACGTTCAACCCTAAGCTATTCAAAGAAGACAACTCAGTGGATCGCCTGTTGGAGATCGCTGGCGTCAAGCACACTCAGAAGCCTCTCGAAGAAATGAAGGAACCTGAGCACGGACGTCCCCACGGAACAACGGACGGTGGTCCACCAACTCGCCACACCGAGCATGAGCTTGGTCGTGTGTACGATCTTCTGTATCTTGCACATCGCATTGGTGGTCCTGAGCTCAGCCGAAAGGTATTCCGAGCTCTCCCAGACGAAACGAAGATGGAGTTCAACTACTCGAAGTGGAACTACCGTAAAGACAACCATCGCCTTGATCGTAAGCTCGATCAGGCATCAGAGGTGACACCATGAGATTCAAGAAGTTCCTACAAAAGGAATTCCTGCGAGAGGAAGAACTGGCGCGCATCAGCTCCGTAGGCAAGCTACGACGCGTACGTAACATGGACGAGACATTCGATCCATACGACAACTCTGATCTTGAGCACTCGGATGATTTCCTCTCAGATGCCGACTACGCAAGACTGAGCCGATACGTTCGCAAGAACTATCCTCACTACAATCTTTCGGCGCTCGGCCCTGGAAAGAGAGTCGGTGAGCTTAACGCTCAGATCATGCCACAGGACGGCCGTGGCGGGACCATCGACCTGAAAGTCAACTTCCACGGCAACAAGATGGACGTTCGCGAGGGAACATTCCTGAACAGCCTCAACCAGCTGAACGAACAGACACAGCTCACAGCAGCACACGTACCAAAGATCATGGCATTGGTTGATCGTTGGGGCAAGGGCGATCTCGACTACGATGAAATGCCATCTTGGATCCACGATCTGATGTACGATGCGTTCCACCAGGACATGCCGTACGGTACGCAAACTGGTGATGACTCAACACCCGATGAGTGGTTCCACGATCAGGATCCAGCTGAGCTTGCAGACGACTTTGAGCGTTGGCTGATGGCCAAAGCGCAGGCTGGCTACAAAGTCCATCACACGAACCAGCACAAGTTCATGCAGGATCGCATGAATCCGCCACCAGATGAGCTATAACGGGAAATCAAGGAGTTAGCGGAACCGCCACTGAAACCAATGAGTTACAAGACTGTTGCCTTCTGCACTAAATAGTGTATGATGGGCCCCACAGTCAAGGACACAGTGGTGTCCACAAGAGAGACGATGAACATGAACACAGTCAAGACCAAAACCGCGAATACCAACGCAGTGGCCATTACGGTCACAGCGAACGGTCGGGTCTCGACTGTGGAGAAGAGCTGGTAAGACAAGCCCTTCCCAAAGACTTCGAGAGACCCGGCCAGGAGACTGAGCCGGGTTTTTTCGTTTTTGGACTTGAAGAATTATTCCGAGGTGGCAGAGTGGTAATGTCCCGCACTGTTAATGCGGAGGCCTGGAAACAGGCGTAGGTTCGATCCCTACCCTCGGAGCCAAATTGAAGTAAAGTGTCGCTCCACTAAGTGGGCATTGTTCTTTAACATTGATGGTTGATTGGTATAGTTGGGGCCTTAGCTCAGTCCGGGAGAGCATCTGCCTTGCAAGCAGAGGGTCGAGGGTTCGAATCCCTCAGGCTCCACCAACAATTCCTGTGTAGCTCAGCTGGTAGAGCGCCGGTCTGTTAAACCGGTGGTCGGTGGTTCGATCCCACCCGCAGGAGCCAAACGATGGGGCTGGTCTATGGGTAGCACCAGACGCCTTGCAAGCGACCGGGCGGGGTTCGATTCCGCGCAGCTCCACCAAACAACAGGTCCGTAGCTCAGAGGCAGAGCAGCTGGCTCTTAACCAGCGGGTCGGGATTTCGAAATTCCCCGGACCTACCAATACAATGGCGGACGCCGGTCTATCCAGGCGTGACGATGGAGAGACATATGACATTGGGACCGTAGTATAAACGGCAATTATATCCGACTTTTAATCGGAAAGATGGGGGTTCGAATCCACCCCGGTCCCACCAAACAATAGACCGGTAGCTCAGCCTGGTTAGAGCATTCGCCTGATACGCGAAGGGTCGTAGGTTCAAATCCTACTCGGTCTACCAAACAACGGGTCTCTAGTATAAATGGCAATTATGCCCGACTCTTAATCGGGAAGATGTGGGTTCGAATCCCACGGGGCCCACCAAACAGAACTCGGTGCAACCTTCAGTGCATGCAGAGGATTGAGTAGACGGGCTCCCACGCCTGGTCAGGAAGGTGACAACAGGGTGGGTAAAGGGGACGGTCTCAACAAAACGCGGACCCAATGAACAACGCTCCACAAGTGTTACCTGGATGCACAGGACCCTTGTAAGGTTCAGGTCTCAGTTCAAGTCTGAGGTGGAGCACCAATTGCTCTTGAAACTTTGATAGGTGAAGCCCTTCTTGGTAAGAAGGTTGAAGTCGGTTCGAGTCCGACCAAGAGCTCCAATAAATAGGGTGGCAATGGAACAACCAGACCTACCCACATTTCAAGAGCTCATAGTAGCCGCTCCGATCGCAACAATCGTCATGATTGTTGTTGGAATCGCATTTTGGGCAGGCTACAGGAGCAGAGAAGAACACATCAAGACACTCAAGGAGTGGCTTGAGGACTACCGTCGCAAGAGAGGCGACGACTGACAACAGGACCGTAACTCAGAGGCAGAGTGCCTCCCTTACAAGGAGGAAGTCGGGATTTCGAAATTCCCCGGTCCTACCAAACAATTGGTCTGTAGCTCAGAGGCAGAGCGCCTGCTCGACACGCAGGAGGTCGGGATTTCAATATTCCCCAGACCAACCAGTTACCCTTTTCGGTTTGCGGGTCTGTCGCAGGCAAGCTTGGTAAGGCACGATTCAGTTGCGTACGCTATCAAGCCCAAGAGTGAGATGCAGATAAAGCCGACTTGATTTGCTCCTATGGTGTAACAGGTAACGCAACTCTTTCGTAAGGAGTAGTTCGGGGTTCAAGTCCTCGTGGGAGCACCAAATCACCAATCAACCATCAATGTTACCCTAAATAGAGTAATGATTGGTCGGTTGCTCTTAGTGACTGCCATCGGTGCAGTCACCATCATCTTCATTCACGAGTTCACGAAAGTGCGTGAGCGTCACCGTCGTTATCCTCCCGTCACAAAAGCACATCTCCGCGTACACGGAAACGTCATCTCGTATGAGAAGTTCAGAGCTCGTCGTTTGTTAGATGAGAAGAATCGCCGTTAGAAGGTTGGCATCGTAGGCCAGACAACATCACCAAAGTCTGGATATGTTGCCGGAAGATCACGAAGCTCCTGACGATAGGTTGCCATCTGTGCCTTCTGCGTAGGATCAAATGGCGCATCAGCTAGCTGAGTGTAGTCACACTCACGCAACAGACGGTCACGTTCACGACGACCAGCATCCCAAGGGTCAATGACATCAGCTGGATCGGCAACACCACCAGCGGTAACCCAAGCAAGGTACGCGTTCCAGTCCTTGTTACCCTGAGCATTAGGGATAAAAGCACCATCGGTTTGTCGTAGAACACCATTTGTCATTAGCTTGTACATTGCCATCTGCGTCTCTCCGTTGTCAGATGAGGTATTTATGTGGAGAGTACCTCGCATGGAGCTATTCAACGAAGCTGGTCAGTTCACAGGGTCCAAGGATCTACCTCAGATCTTTGGTGCTGCTCTGAACAAGACCCCAATCAAAGCACAGGCGATCAAGCTCGCGCAGAAACACGTTGCAGCGAAGCTAAGGGTTGCTTGTGATGCTGGCACAATCACCAAGTGGTCGGTTGAGATCATTGGTGGTTTGTCCCTCTTCGTACAGATTGAGTTCCCACCAAAGATCACTCATGCCACACAAGGCAAGCACAGGTTCAAAATCGACACCGTCCAACGGATCGAACGGACGTACTCGCTAGAAGAAGAAGCGACAAGGCGTTCACAACTCGCCATGTTGAAGCTTCTCAATGACCAGTCAACCAGACACTGAAGAACATCCTGTCTCCCTTCCTCCGCGTAACGCTGCACGCATCAGAGATGAGCGTGCACGTGAGATTGCGCAGCTAAAGGAAGACCTCCACACTCTCCAAGAAGAGAATGAGCAGCTCCAACCAGACATGGTGGAGACGAAGACACCTATTGGTGATCTGAGTTGGTACGTCAAGTGGGTGGCAGCAATCACAGGCATCGTTGGGGCATTCGCCTCTGCTGGTGACCTGTTCCCTTGGAATGTTGGGTTCGGGGTGATCAGTCTGTTGCTGTGGACATATGTTGGCATGTTGTGGAACGACAGAGCCATCATGATCATGAATGCGGTCATCGCAGGAGCGTTCGCTCTCAGCTTCATGATCTCACAGGGTTGGACCAATTTCGAGATCAAACCTCCAACGCCAACCACCCTTGACGAATCCATCGAACCACGTTGATAATATCGCATCACTTAAACTGAGGTAGGGTTTGATGGACTACGAAGATCGGTATGTTCAGTGGATACTTCACGTGGCACAGCCGTGGATGCAGAAGTATTGCGGTGTCGAGAACAATGCGAGGAACATGGGTGAGATCGAGTCATCACTCGGTGTCAAGATTCGACAGGACTGCGGTGAGTTCTTGGAACGGTTCCAGATCACGATTCGACCGTCGTCGTACAGGTACGAGTTCTACATCAACCTGACGGCCGATCTGAAGGATGGTCGGGAGTACCGGGCTGTCGCCTTCCAGGTTGATGAGACCAGCATTCACACCCTGTATGCTGACGAAGGCCGCATCGACGACGACATGAAGTACGTCGATGGCGGTGGTACGCCCAGCTTCGATCCGATCGCAGCATACGAGCGCGCAATGGGGATCGTCGGTCCAAGGAAGTGAGTGCTCACGCGATCTTTGACGACTACCGGAAGCATGTGAGGAACTACCTCCAGCCGTTCAGCTGCTATGCAGCTGAGGAGAGGAACTACCCTCTCATTCGTCAAGCAGTCGCTGAGATCACAACGTGGTACAGCCTCAGACACTTCGAGGTGTATTTGCTTCAGACGAAATGTGATGCTGACAACCAGCTACCAAAGCAGAACACCTGGGATGTCATGCAATCAATCATTGTCGAAGTGGAAGTGTGGTTCGATATGGAGCGCGAGACAAAGTTCTTTGCGACGTTTCAAACCACAACAGCTGAAACACAAATACTTGCAGCCGGGTTCGAATCACCAGAGACTGAAGACCCCGATGACGCATACGAACGAGCAATGGCAATACTATGTCCACGTCCAAGCCGGTCCAAGAGCGCCGCTTTCTACTGATGACAACGCCTCACGGGACGAACGACACAACGTTCCACAGGCCGTATCTCACCTTCGAAGAGGCTCACGCAAAGATGGAGGAGATCCGAGAGCAAGGCGGTCTTCGTGTCCACCTTCAAGATGTGACCCACAACGTAGAGCAATTCGGTGACGATGGAGCTACTCAGACGGCCTACGATCGGGCAATGGGCGTTGTCTAATCGCACCCAACAGAGGATAGTGATTGAATGAACAGCAAGAACCAGCACCGCTTCAAGGACAATCCGATGGAACGCAGGTTCCACGAGGCTTGGCAGCGGCAGAACCACAACTGCAACATCACCGGATACGTTCTGTCCGATGATCCGAATCATCGATGTGCAGTTGACGAGGATACAGACTGTGCCATCTCCACGATGATGCAGTGGCTCGGTTCGCCGGTGGGTCAAGCGTTCCTGGAAGACGTACTCGATCTCGATGTTCCGCTTCGAGATCAGCTGAGAGACAAAACGGGGCTGTAGCTCACTTGGGAGAGCGCCGCTTTTGCAAGGCGGAGGTAGTCGGTTCGATCCCGACCAGCTCCACCAACTTCGGAGAAGATGGTGGCTTGGAAACAGACACGCAATGGTGGCTACATCGAGCTTCGGAATACATACAACCGAGAGGTGCCGTATTCCGCAGTCACGGGTAGGCCTGCCAGGCCAGGAACCGTTGATCGTAAGGTCTACGACTACGGTCAGATCCTTGTGAAGGTTGGACCTGACACTGTTCGCC
>CAJIAN010000127.1_pt1 | contig 13018 bp, 34 predicted proteins | sample 9199061 | NCBI WGS metagenome assembly CAJIAN01 (sample SAMEA7708264, study PRJEB35096) | sediment metagenome | biome: marine neritic benthic zone biome [ENVO:01000025]; feature: sediment [ENVO:00002007]; material: shallow marine sediment [ENVO:03000034] sea grass bed [ENVO_01000059] ...
CACTGCTTCGTGGACACGACGAACGGCAACGTGCTGAAGTCCGCGTCCTGGAAGACGCCCGCCAAGCATGCGCGGGGCAACATCTTCAACGAGGACAATGGCCTCGACTGCATGGGGCCGTATGGCGCAGCGTACATGAGGTAAGAACGAGCGGGCTGTTTCGCCCCCGAGGCCACACGCGGCAGAGCGCGTGAGGGTACAGGGCATAGCGAAGCCTCCACCGGAAATGGTGGTGTCTCAGGGCTAGGGGCAGAAAGTGCGGCTTGTAACCCCGCTACCCCGAAAACCATGCCGCTCGGTCAAGGATGACCGAGAGTTTGACTTTCATCACGAAATTTCGCTTGACAGTTCATCCCAGATGAACTAAGATACACATACATTGAACGCAAGCCCGAGGCCGAGACCAGGAACTCACGCTGGTCAACTGGAGAGCACCATGAGCAACTACATCGTACATCACAGCGGGCTTCGGATTGCGGAGGGTGACACCCTGGCCTCAGTGCAGGCATGGGTCGCCGAGCAGCGGACCCCGAGTGAGTACACGGTGTACAGGTACATCGGTGGACTGCCCTCCAGCCCTGATAGCTGGAAAGTGGTATGACCACCAAGGCTCAGGACAAGATTCTCAGCCGCCTTTACCGGGAGGTCGAAATCAACATCCATGACGGGAACCAGAAGAAGACGGTTCGCGCCCTGGAGAAGAAGGGGTTGGTGGAGTACCGGGTAATCCCGATGCAGTTCGGGGAGTGCCCCGAGAAGCTGACCTTCTTTCAGGTCAAGCTCACCGACCGAGGTCTGAATCAGACCACCACGAAGTGGGCAGCACGAGAGAGCTAACGATGAAAGACGCAAAAGGCAAGCGGATCAAGCCCCGCAAGGGTGCGAAGGCGATGGTGATGACCGTCGAGTATCGCCCGCGCGTCGCTCGTGACCCCTCCAAGTATCACCGCGCGTCGTCCAAGGCGTCGCTTCGCCGGGAGGCGTACTGAAATGGCAACTGCCGACATGAGCTTGCTCACCGAGCGTGACGCACTGGACAACGGGTTCACTGCCCACACCATCTACAACCGGCTGGTGTTCGACGGGGTCATTGACGAAGACGCCAATCCCCGTGAGAAGGTGGTTCCGGCCATGATTGACCTCATGAACGAGGCGCGGGCCATCTGCAAGATGCGCGACGCTGCGGAGGGGACATGAGCATTCCGCACCACATGATGAACGGCAGGCTTGCCGAAATGATCATCGAGAGACTGTCCGAGGCGGGCTATATCAGTGACGACCTCGTGACCAGTCCCGACCGGTTCGAGCAGATGATGGATGTCGTAGAGGGTGCAGCCCGCGACCTTGCGATTCCGTTGGAACCGTACTGGTACGACGCGGACCGTGACGTAACCATCTGCAAGCCCAATACCCTTCCGGGAAATCGAAATGGCTAAGAAGCTCACCGAGGACCAGAAGGCTGCGATCTTCCAGCGGTACCAGATTGCCTTCGAGGCGGCGAACCCCGGTAAGCGGGTTCAGGTCGTGGACCACGGGCGGGGCTGGTACTCGCTGTACAGGGGTGGGGATCTCTTCAGCCGACCCAACAAGTACCGCATCAGCAAGCTCGTCGAGATGACCGAGCGGCTGGAGCAGCGCGTAGTCCAATGAAAGAAACGCTTATTGCCCTCGCTGGTGCGGCTGTGTTCATCGCAGCCATCACTGCGTTGGCCTACTTCTTCGCCAATCCCTACGTGTACGAGCCCGCAGTTAAAGTGGAGACCACCCGATGAATCACGGCCCCCGATACGCGACTCCCGAGGACGCTCGCACGAGTGCATGGGTGACCCTTGGATTCCTGGTATTCCTCGTCGTGCTGGTGCTCCTCTCCGTCTTCACGGATGAGGACGAGCCAAAGGGCGTGACGTGGGACACCACAGAGCCCTTCAAGAGCCGTATCCTGCCGGTCGAGACCTTGGACGACCCGGACGCTGCCCTGCGCGAGCTTGAGGACATGGGACGGGAGATGGACGAAATCTTCGACGGGCTCCAGCGGTACCAGGAGCTTCTGGAACTGGAGATGAAGGGCAAACTCTGGAGCGCGTGATGCCTATTCACATCATCAGACGCATTGCTCTCATCGCCTTCTTCGGAGGGATTGCCGGGGGAATCATTGCGTTCGCCTTGCGCCCGGCGGACGAAGTGGTCACCCCGGAGCCTGTGGTCAGCGAGGAACAAGATGCTGCCCTCCGCGAACTCGAAGAGACGGTACGCGAGATGCGCAGGCAGACTGAAGAGATGCGACGCGAAGCGGACGCTATGCTTGAACGAGTGAGAGAAGCGCACGACCTGGAACGGGAATGAAATGGTGGGATACCATCCTCGACCTCATCGCGTCGATACAACGAATCTCAGTCATGGTCATGGTGATGGTGATCATCGTGACCGGTCTTTACTCTTGCGCAGCAACCATGTTACTGTGTGAACCCTATACGAATCAGCGGAGCCAGACGCTCCACGTACCGGAAGAATGCAAATGAGAAATGCAATCCTAGCCATCGCCTTCGTGGTCGTGTTCGCCATCGGATTCATCGCCGGGGCTGCGAGCCCGCTGGCGGGTCTCATCGAGGCGCACGCCGAGCAGCAACGCATCACGAACGAACAGAACAGGTAATGGACGCCGAGGCCAAGGTCAAGAAGCTACAGGCGGCACGCCAGGAGCTTCACCGCCGCAAAGGCAAGCTGGACATTGCGGTGTGGGCCATCGAGAACGCGCTGCTGGAGGTAGCGTCTGAGGCCCTTGGGCGTGGCCAGGACGGCTGCGAGGGTGGCGACGTGTGGGAGTGTGAGGACGAGAAGAACCCCATCGGCATGTGCGTCTACGACGGGTACCAGGATCCCTGTTGGGACGAGTGCCTGTTCTGCGGTGAGCCCTACGAACGGAAGTAATAGCCAAACCTCTTGACTTTCTGAGCCACTGTGCTTAAATAGGTACATGTGGCGCAGCGAACGCGGCCCTCGGTGCACTGATAGCCCGTCGGAGTGAAACACCTGTCCCACAGCCATGGCCAACTAGCTCAATCTGGCAGAGCACTCGACTGTCTCTCGGGAGGTTAGGGGTTCGAGCCCCCTGTTGGTCGCCATTAGGTGCGTAGCTTAGCCCGGCCAAAAGCGCCACCCTGTCACGGTGGAGAACGCGGGTTCGAATCCCGTCGCGCCTGCCAACTTATGGTTGACATTTGGGAACGAAAGTGAACTAGAGTTTTGGCTGACATGGATGTGCCCGGTGAGGGAAGCGGTCCCTAACACGGGTCAGCCCGATGGAGTTCTGTGACCTTCTCTATCGTTAAAATGATGCCCGGTCGAAAGCCGCCAAGCGTACCCACAGGGGCCGGATATGATGAGTCAGACTTTTTGTTTGATTCCGTGGGGCCACATAGTGTGGCTTTTCTCTTTCAAATTAAAGGAGAAATATACTACACTAGCAATTGGTCACCGTGACCACGAGTTCGAGGATGGACTACGTGGAGGCGATGGAAGTTCGCAGACGTATCGGTGTATAGCTCAGTTTGGTTAGAGTGCTCGCCTCGGACGCGAGAGGCCGTAGGTTCAAATCCTACTACACCGACCACCCCTTGTAATTCCCTCCTGCTCCTGATACAGTCAGCAATACGATTGACTGATTCGGGAGAACATGATGCCTTCAAATCCAGTACCGGGACAAGATCCCCACGGCTACGCCACCGAGGGCACTCGGCGTGCGTGGACGTACCTGTATCGTCAGCTATGGTTGATGCGGTACCCGACCGGCGCACTCGTGCTTGCGATGTGCGGTTACACCATCATGTCCAAGGCGTGGATCCCGTTTCTGGACGCCAACATGATCTCCATCCTCCTCTGGTTCATGTGGTGGTGGATGGGCATCAGCACCCTGAAGAAGCTGTGCATCGGCTCGGTTCAGATGGAGAAGACGCAGCACATCATGCTGGAGAAGGTGTACAAGCACATCGGCTACATGGGCTGGATGATGTGGTTCCTCAGCGTCATCGGTACCTATTGGGCCATCGTCATCTTCTGGGCCAGCTACATCATGCCGGAAGGTTGACAATCGACAACAGAAACTCTATAAGTAAGAGGCTACAGGCTGTGAAACCCTAACGTAAAGCCATAGGGGCAATGCCGCCAAGGTGCGGTTGCGTTAGGTCGGTCCCAAGGATGACTAGGACTGATGGGAGTTTTCTGTGTCTTTTCGCCCTGGTGTGCAGCCCACCCTACTTGGCAAGTCCGGGTAGAAAGCTAACAAGGTCCATCGACTAATGGTTAAGTCACCCACCTTTGAAGTGGGTAATCTGGGTCCGAATCCCAGTGGGCAGAAAGAGCACCGCGACCACGACAAGCTAATGGGTCTGTGAAGGACGGAGTAGGTACGTGGAAACGATGGAAGTTCGTGAAATCCGGGTGTAGCGCAGTCTGGTAGCGCGCCTGCTTTGGGAGCAGGATGTCGGGGGTTCGAATCCCTCCACCCGGACCACTTCAAGGGTCAGCATGAAAGAACTGTACTTCAGCGACGAAGCCGCCCTCATGTACATGCAAGAGGGAATGGTGCATGGCCATCTTCACCAGATGGGATTCGACCGCCAGCCTCCAAGTCGCCAGGGCATCTTGGACAACCCCTTCTTCATGAAGCTCTGCCGGATCCAGGCGAAGAAGTTCTTTGACTTCCAAGGCCCCGAGCTATTGGCCGACGTTGGTGACATGCGTGTCAACAGTATGCTGGACATAGGTTGCGGCTTGGGACTCTGCTCGCTCTCCTACTATCACGCCGCATCCAACAAGCCGAACCTCTACTTGGTGGATGGTGGTACCAAGCTGGAAGGCGACGAAGCCACCTACTGCGCATCCTTCACCAAGGGCGACAACCTTGTCTCTGACCTTCGGGTCACGATGGACATGATGTTGCGCAACGGGGTGCCGCAGGAGAAGCTGAACTTCCTCGGACCGGATCCCTCAAACATCAGTAACCTGCGGTCGATTGACTTGGTCGTCTCGAACGTGTCGTGGTTCTACCACTACCCTCCAGAGGTTTACTGGGAGGCGGTGAATAGCGTGCTGCATGAGCAGTCCGCGATGCGAGTGGACATCCGCGTAGGTCCGTATGCTGACCCGCACCCGGAGTACGTGGAATTTCTTCACGAAAGTTTCCACGTGGTCGAGGAGTTACGGTGCACCGGGGTACCGGGAAAGCCGAGCAAGACGTTGACCTTATTGGCCAAGCGTCCGAAAGGTTGACACGCTCTTTCGCCGATGCTACCTTGACTGTGTCTGCAACTGCCCCAGGAGCAATCTGACATGAACAGGAACAAGGGTTTCACCCTCATCGAACTTCTCATCGTGGTCGCCATCATCGCGATCATCGTCATCGCCATCGCAGGCGCATTCGGACCCCGCAAGGCCGGAGCCCACGAGGTCACGCCCGACGCACTTCGTGCCGCCATGGCCGAGGTCGGAGCCGACTACGTCTGGCATCCCGGCAGTCATCGCCTCATCGTCATCAACAAGGGTACCGCCGAATGGACGACCGCACTCGACGTGTGCGCGGCCATCAAGGGTTCCGTGGACCACGCCCACGTGACGTTGCGCAGCAACACCGGAGCCGGTGAGCTTGAGTGGGTCGAGCCGGGACGTGCGGGCGAGACCCGGAAGCTCACCAACCTACCCACAAGCAGCACCGCCGAGTGCTAAAGGAATCATCATGAGAACTCTCCTCGCAATCGCACTAGCCCTCGGCCTCGCCTCACCCGCCATGGCATGGAAGGGTGGACAGCTTCCGCCGGTACACATCACCAGCGGACAGACCTTCAGCTACAACGGCGTGAACCCGGCCATGGGTGCGCCCGGTCTGGTTCAGTTCGCCATGCACATCACGCCCATCGCGGGCATCAGCGAAGCGTTCTGTTCGTCCCTGGTGGTCGCAGCCGCTACCACACGGTGTAACGGCTTCCGTGAGGGTCCGCACTGCCTGTCGCCCATCTCGCGCCTGCCGCTCGACCTCACCCCCGATGTCGAAGTGTTGACGCCGGTTCCGCCCGCCATCGTTCCTCCGGCACCGGTCAAGCCCGAGAACGGGTAAACACGTGTGCGGTGGTTGTTCCTGGTTCTTCTTCTCCTGCCCGCATGGGCAGGGGCGGAAGGGCTCATCGTAGTCAGTCTTGACGAATACACCCTCCGTTACTATCGGGACGGAAACCTCGTCCTCACATCCAAGGTCATCGTCGGTCGCCCTGGTCGGGAGACTCCACCGATGGAGACCGAAATCCGCCACATCATCTTCAACCCGTATTGGAATCTCTCCCCGAGGCTCGCGCGGGACATCCTGCCGAAGTACAGCCAGATAGGCATCGAGCGCCGTGGCTACGAGTTCGTCGAGGGATGGACCACGGATGCTCCACTGACGGAGCAGGATCCCCGCAAGTGTGTCTTTGATGGCACATGCAGGATGCGCCAGAGGCCAGGACCGGCCAACTTCCTGGGCCGGGTCAAGTTCTCGATGCCCAACGAGCACGACATCTACATCCACGACACCCCAGGACGCCACCTGTTCGCCCGTAAGCGGCGCGAGTTCAGCAGTGGGTGCATACGAGCAGAACGCCCCCTGGAGCTAGCAGCGGCCATCCTGGGCCGTCCTGTGGCCGATTTGGTGGGTGATGGGGAGCGCAGGGAAGTTTACCTGGAGAAGCCCGTGAGGGTGATTGTCAGGTGAGGTAAATACGGAAGTCTCAGGAGAGAAGGTCGATGCCAGAAGAAGCACAAGAATTTGACCCAAGCAAGACGACCGTTTCGAAAGCAGTGAACACGGCAGCGAAGAGGAAGATCACCATGTGGTTGACCGGTATCGCAACGCTTGGTGCTGCGGTCGTTGCCCTCAACACGTTCACCGGGCTGAACTTCAGACCGGCATGGGGCTACGAGATTGAAAAGGTCGCGGCAGCAGATGTCGAGATTAAGCAACGGTTGGACAGAGTCTTGCAGATTCAGGACACCACGTCTCGTGCGATTGGTGACTTGAAGAAGGGTCAGCTTGAACTGCGCGTGAAGCAGATTGAGCGGGAGAAGCGAGAGCTTCGCCGTGAACTGGCCGGACATCAGACGCGAGCAGAAGGATTCCGCTCACGTTCGGAGCCGGTACCACAATGGCTCCTGGACACGATTGCGGACTCCGAGTCCTCAATCGGCGAACTCGACCAAGAACGCAATCGAGTCGAATCCCAACTACTTGAACTGGAGCAGTAAGCTCCCTGGAGACCAACATGTTTGAAGTCCTTCTGTTTCTCGGCGGCGTCGCCGTAGGCGTGATCTGCGACGAGGCCATCTCGAAGCTCGTCGGTCGTGGACGCGACAAGGTGAAGGAGGTCGCGGGCAAGGTCCGTGACCGGTAACGCTTGACCCACAGAGGCATCGCCTCTACATTCGATAACGGGGCCATCTGGCTCCGTTGTCACATCTGAACCATGAACCCATTCGCCAACAGAGAAGGCATGTCCATCCATCCTCCCGATGAGGAGACGGACCCGTACCTCAAGCACCTTGCACGCCGAGGCATGCTGAAGGAGACGGGATTGACATTCGACGAGCTTGCCCGTAAAATGGTCCGTGCGTCCGGCCTGTGCATCTGCGATGAGTGCGGTAAGGATTACTACCATCACCCCTACGCCTCCGAGTGCAGAGACGACCAAGGACACCCGTTCCTTCATGTGACTTGCAACGGAGACATTGTCAAGCTATGAGCGCAGAGGACTTTAAGTGGTTTCGCATCGAGGATCCCGAACTGGGTGTCATCGGTGTACAGCGTACCTACAAGGGCAGGGACTTCATGGAGAAGCGTATTCCGCCCTTTGTCGAGTGGTACTTCGTGGATCCTGCCGAGTTGGATGGCCGAGGTAAGATGGTGCCCACCGACGTGAACGACTACGACCATTGGTTAGCACTGCACGAAGGCGAGCAGATGTACCTGTGGTAAGTCAATGAAGGGCTATCGATACGCGGTACGGGCGAAGGGGTCCGAAGAGTGGCAGTGGGTCACGACGTTCTATCGAGTAGGCCACATATGGTGTAGCTCACCGGAAGCGAAGGAGGGGAAGTTAGATACCTTGAACTTTCGCTACAAGAAGTTGACAGAAGCCGAGTACGAGTCCTATCTTGAGATGGAAGTATTGCGCGTGCGCGACTCCGATGACTTCGTGATGAAGGGAGTCTCGGATGAGCACTGGGAACAGTTGCGCAGTGAGCAAGCAGCCTTCGAACTACACGAGCTAGACGATGTCTTCAACCAATCGGAGTAAGCTCCGGTACGAACATGACAAGGACTACTACGTCACGCCCAAGTGGTGCGTGCGAGAGTTCCTTCGCGCCTGGGATAACGAGACCCACGAGCTAGAGCGTCTACGCCTCCGTGACCAATCCATCATCCTCGACCCATGCGCTGGTGGTGACCCCACCAACGAGATGACCTACCCTTCTGTGTTGCAGGAGTGGGGCCTGAACACGGTGTCTCTGGACATTCGGCCAGACAGTCCGTGCATGTTCCCTGGTACCGACTACCTGACTGCTGACCTCACTGGCATGAATGCTGACGTGGTCATCACCAACCCACCGTTCAACCTCGCGCTGCCCATCATTCAGAAGTCCTTCGAGGTTGTGAAGCCGATGGGATGGATCATCATGCTGCTGCGCCAGAACTTCCTGGGTTCGCAGGAGCGTGGCCCGTGGCTGTCCGAGAACATGCCACACAGTCTGTACACGCACAGCAAGCGTCCAGGCTTCTACCCGGACAACTGGAAGACGGTCATGCCCTGGCTGAAGAAGAAGGGTACCGACTCCTGTGAGTACGCCCACTTCATGTGGCAGAAGGTCAGCACCAACCCGTACCCGTACAAGGGGTTCCTGATTCCCCACGTGAAGGGAGTTAGTGATGCCCCAGGACCGTTTGCAACTTAGCGTCCACGTCAAAGAGGAAGACGCCCACCGAACAACCGAATGTGGTATGGCGTGCGGTAGCGACGTAGAACATCTGTTGGCGTGGCTCTGGGGAAAGGACACTTCGAAGTACGTGCTGGTGGTCAACGACAGGGAGTACGACTTGGAGACCACCGATGATATCAGGGAGAAGGTCGAGGGAATCATCGAGTTCGACCGAGCATTCTGCCAGCCGTAAGTACCTGCATGCCACGCATCGACATCCGAGTACACAATCTGGGGATGTCTGGGAAGGTCTGGTCTAAGACCGGGACGTTCGAGCACCCTGCCCAAGCCGCCGCCTTCCTGTTATACTGGTGGCAGCATCTTTCGTGCCCGGAGCGTTGGGAGCTTCACATTGACAATCTTGAGTACCGTGTTGTCCCGCCTTTTCCGAAGGAAGAGTCGGAGGCGCACATCAACTACTGTCTCGAATTCCATCGTGCATTCTACGAGCATGGGACGCCCGATAGGAATCTTCGAGGAGTTGATGAAGCACTGGACGCCAGAATGGAAGAAGCGCAAGCGTAGATTCTTGACTAACGTGCTCTGGGCACCCTATGTTGGTACCATGACAGACCAGCGCAACAAACTCCACAAGGACTACGAAGAAATCTGGAAAGACATTCCCATCGTGCTCGTGGCTTCCATCAATGGCACTGTCACCAACGTTTACCCTTTCGAGGACCGCGACACATCCAGTATGGACCTCGCCATTCGCGTCGCCCATGAGGGACAGGTGAACGGGGCCTTGTTCGACATGTACCAGGACGGGTACTGCTACGCCATCGGCTTCGAGCAAAGCGACGTGAACAAGATCCGCCGTGCGCAGCAGTTCCACAACCAAGACGTGTTCACTGATGTCATGGCGGACCGTATCCAGACACTTCGTGAACTGCATCACGCTTTCTACTTTCCTGACGAAATTCCAGTTGACAGCGACGCGACCGTTTGATATACTTTCTCTCGTTGGTTGAGAACACCCCGGAGAGACAGCATGACCAAGTCCGTTGCCGAGATGCTTGATGAAGCCCAGGCCCGCCGCGAAGCGAGTGGTCGATGGGTTGCCGCTTGTGGTGGCTCCGAGACTCCGATGACGGTCAACGGCGTGCGAGTCCTCTACGTCTGGAACACTGGGACGCACGAGCATGCGTACCTGAACCTCGACACCGACATGATCATGGCGGATGGCGAGTTCGAAGCACTGCGAGGATTCTGAGAATGGGAACCTACGTCTACAGTCTGCGCAAGGCGCACAAAGAAGCCCGCCTCGATGGCATCTACCCCATCGACGTGATGTCCCTGCGGTTCGCCTACAAGGTCAGCGACCCGTGGCCCGGCGACTACGGCTACGCCGCCTACAAGCGCATGGAAGGTCGCGTGGACGCGCAGGCCACCAAGGCGCAGGACCATCACCTGGATCGCGCCCGCGCCGAGTTCGGTGACATCGAGGACCGCTGGTTCTACGTGTGCGTCGGTGGCGACAAGGACTTCCAGGAAGGTCTGTCCGTGTATCGGACCAAGCACCTTCCGGCTCTGTGGTCAGACGGCGGCGGTATCCCCGGATCCGAGTACGTCGGCAAGCTCTTCAAGATGGGCCGCAAGTGGGTCGTCTCGGCGACATGTCCCGGACACGTCTGGAAGGACACCGAGTGCCACAAGGGACACTACGACATCCGCCAGCCCATCAAGTGGTACCCGGCCCGCACGTGCAAGCGTTGCGACCACAGCGAGTACCTGGACCCCGAGATGGAGGCGGCGAAGCAGGCATACGACGCCGCCACGAACATGGGAGTCGCGGCATGAATGCTCTGAAGAACCTGATGATCTTCGCCGGTCTGGTCATGTTCGCAGGCACCGGACCGCTCATGGAGGGCGCACCCGCCCACCTGTCAGTCATCGGCTACGGCATGGGCATCGTTGCCTTCGGGTGCGCTTACGTCGTTCACACCATGAAGAGAGAAGCATAATGGAAATCCTCGGTTACATCATCGGAGCCATCGCGCTCTACGTCCTGTGCCGTGGAGGCATGGAGATGAACTACCACGCGAACGTGGCCCGTCGTGCCAGGGTGCACACCAAGACCCGCCACGAGGAGATCCAGAGGGAGCAGGCCAATGGCTGAGCAGTCACCTATCGATCTGATGTACGCCCAGGTGCGCACGTCCGAGGACACCGAGACGCGCATTCGGGTGTTCGAGCGCTACGGGTACCCACTTCCCGATCTCGACAACTACGACATCCTGCCCGGCAACGATCCGGTGTTTGAGTCGGGCTGGCATCGCTGGTTCTTCCTGTTCCAGTTGACGACCGGCATCGAGCGCGCCTCCATCATGGCCATCGCGTTCGAGCTTCATCGGTCGTGCCCCAGTCCACACATGCACAATGTCGGGTTCTTCTCGCACACGTTCAGCGATTCGAGCCGCGACATGTACTACGCGAAGGCCATGTGCCTAGCCTACCGGAGCATGCTCGCTGACAACGACGTGGAGGTCGAGTTACTATGAGATTCCTCGAAACCCTCATCGCCGTGCTGGTCGCCATGTGGCTGACCGGCAACGTGCAGGCTGGCAGCATGCTCGGGAGCATCTTGTCCTTCCTGGGATGGACCATCGTGGTGATCCTCGCCGGGCTGGTCATCGCCTTCATCTGGTACGAGATGCCCAATCCCGCGAAGTGGTGGGAGGACTTCAAGACCGGGCGGTGGCGTGTTCGATGAACGTCGAGGTCGTAATCTACCCGAAGCGTCAGGTTTGGTACAAGGACTGCGACGGGAATATGATTGCTCCTGGGCAGAACCTTGACCCAGACCGTGTGATCGCCCAGTGCTACGATGACTTCGACAAGTGGATGCAGCACGTATCGTTGAACATCGTCACCAATGGACCCGGCGCGTACTGGCTCGCCATCAAGGCAGACGAGTGCAACGGGTACACACACTACGATATCCCGAAGGTGCCTCCGATGTCGAACTACGTTCCGCTTGCAGAAGCCACCTGGAATGTGGTAGATATGCATATCGCCTTCGAGTTGTGGAAGAGACCCGCATGAACATCTTTGTCACACACCCATCGCCTGCCACCGCTGCCAGCTACCTGTGCAACGTGCGGCAGAACAAGATGACCACCGAGTCGGCTCAGATGCTCTCGACGGCACTGCGCGTTCTCACCGACGACGATCCCGAGTTCTGCGACGGGCTGTACAAGAAGACCCATCCCAACCATCCGGCCAACATCTGGGTCCGCACCAGCCTTGCCAACTTCCAGTGGCTCGTGTCCCACGCCTGCTGCCTCGCCAACGCCTGTCAAGGTCGCCAGAAGCAGGGTAAGGTCCACGGTGCCCGCGACAAGATCATGAACGCGCACATCCGTGCGTCGAGGCTTCCCAACGACATCTGGCCCGAGACTGGTCGGACCCCGTTCTCCAACAACGCAGCCTCCAAGGCTCACGGACTGGACTTCAAGCACGTCGAGAACGTATATTCAGCGTACCGCCAGTACCTTGTGGCCCGATGGACCACGACGGACAAGCGGATGCCCAAGTGGACCGGCGACGCTCGCGGGTGCCCTGACTGGGCACTCGACGCCATGCGGGCTAAGTATCCTGATGGCGAAATACAAGAACTGACGTGGCGTTGTTATGACTCCGGCGGAATGGTGCTCAAAACTCAACGAAGCCTCTGGGCCGAAGGCGCGGGAGACCGTGCTGAAGTCTATTCCTGCGTCGAGTGAATTCTGGATAGCAGCCCACCACGGTCTACGCCACCTAGAACCCTACCCCGTCGATTACGCCCTCCGCGACCCCTACCAGTTCGGTCCGGGTGTGCCCGAGGGTACCTTCGCCAAGATCCTCGACGGCATGGTGTCCGGCGCGCTTGACGAAGTCTCCTCCGTCCAGGCCATCTCAGCCTTCTCGAACTACTGCACCGAAGAGGAATGGACTTCCTGGTATCGGCCTGTACTTGAGAAGAGGCTGCGAATCTCGACAACAATCACCGAGTTCAACAAGGTAGCACCCAAGGAATATC
>CAJIAN010000609.1_pt1 | contig 12923 bp, 10 predicted proteins | sample 9199061 | NCBI WGS metagenome assembly CAJIAN01 (sample SAMEA7708264, study PRJEB35096) | sediment metagenome | biome: marine neritic benthic zone biome [ENVO:01000025]; feature: sediment [ENVO:00002007]; material: shallow marine sediment [ENVO:03000034] sea grass bed [ENVO_01000059] ...
CCGAGCTCCAGATGATCGCCTTGCGTGCATCGCGTGCATCCTTGCAGCAGAACATCCGCTGCGCCATGAGTTGGTCGGTACCGAAGGCGCCAAAGTTCTGAAAAGGCATTGCGATGAGCGCGATCCACAGCGTGAAGATGAGGAATCCCTTCGTTTCCGGATCGCGGGATCGAAGCTCTAGAAGCTGCATCTTGTTCTTTCCCCTCAGCGTTGCTTCGACGGTTCGGTCCCCGACCTTCACGCTCACGTTCTCGCCCTCGCGAACGACGGTGCCCACGAGGGTGGGTCGGCCTTTGGCATCGGTTTCGACAGCGACCTGCTCTAGGGCCGTTTCGCCGCTCTGGACGCTGAAAATCGTGCGTTTTTGGGTTATTTCCTTCCATTCGAACTGCACGTATTCGGCATTTTCTGCCCCTTCCCGGATGGCACCCCAGCCACCGTCCACGCTGCTGAGAAGCCAGAAAAGGGCGATGAACCCGCCGCAGATGAACAGGAAAAACTGCACGACATCGGTCCAGATCACCGTGCGCATCCCGCCCATCCACGTCCACGCGACCGCGAAGGCGCCGATGATGATGATGCACCACTCGATCGGAAGCCCCGTCACCACCTTGAGGATGATCGCCGTGACGAGAACCCGCACGCTTTGCCCGAGGATGGCTCCGAGAGAGAATAAGAGCGTGACCAGTTTTTTCACTGCTGCTCCGAGGCGAATGCCCATGAAATCGTAAGGGCTGTAAATCTCCTGTTTGTAGTAGAGTGGCACGAGCCAGTAGCCGACGGCGAAGCGCGCCATGATCGAGCCGATCGCCCATTGGAGGTAGGTGAAGTCACCGGACACGGCGAACACTGTTCCAGGCACGCCGATGAATGTTAGAGCGCTGATCTCCGTGGCGATGATCGAGCCGGTTACGGCAGGCCACGGAAGCGTCCGACCACCGAGAAAAAAGTCACGAATGCTTGCCTGCTTTCCCCTCAGTGCATGGCCGACCCACGTGGTGAAGACGAGATACGCAACGACCACTCCCCAATCGAATGCCGTGAAAAATTCGTGAACGGGTTTATCCATGTGAATCTGCGGTATAGTGGATGCGATTCGCGAACACGTCGACCGAATTGATTAACAAATCTTAACTAAGAAAACTCGAATGGAACAACTCGCCGAACTTCTCAGAAAACGGATCGAAGTGATCGCCGATCATGAGCTTCGCGACCGCGATCCGGACGCGCAACTGGAAGCGTTGAAAGACGTTTCAGAGAAGCTGATGGCGTTGCACCAGGAGTTGAGCTCGCAACTTCCGTGGAGGCTCAATCATTTTCTCGAGCGCTGCAGTTACGACAAGGCGCTTGCTTTTATCGAGGAGGGCCGGGAGGCAGCGAGTTGATGGTCGCGTAGACAGTCTGCCGGATCGGCGTGCCGTCGACGGCCTTGATGTCAAAGGTCACGCCGATGGGCATACGCACCGAAACTGATTTCGCGCCGGTCTTCTTGTCGACAGACGTGCGCAACTCCACCACCTCGTCCTCGATCTTGGGAATCTTCACCTCCACCGAATTCTCACTCAAGAGGCGAACTTCACCGAGAGCGACCGGAGTCCCGGTATCTCCCTTCTTGTCTGTTCCCCGCGTGGCTTTGAAAGCACCGGTGTTGATCGAAGAGGCATCGAGCTTGCAGGAGAACGTGAGCCGCAGCCCCGTGGTGGTCGCGGAAGCACCGGAGAGCATGTGTGAAGGTTCGCCAGTGTGCCGAAAGCGGTAGATGACCCCGTCGTGCCGGGCACTCGTGTCCCAGCCCTTTTGGCAGGCGACGTACATTTGCCGATCTATCGGGTGGACGCGTGCACGCATGGCGCCGGATTTCAGATCGAACGGGAATCGCACTGCGAAACCGTTCGGATGGGGATCGAGGTTCTGCGTGAAGCAGTAGAAAACCGCGCAGCGGCTGTACGAGGTGTGGAAGATGGATCCGCTCAGCGGTCCCCACCGTTTTGGATCGGACCAGCACTGGCTCCCGCTCGAGCTGTCGAGTTTTGCGGGCAGGACGACGAGCATCGGGACATTGCGATTCTTCTCGTATCCGTAGACCGCTCCCTTCTTGGCAATCATGAAGCCATTGAAGACCGCCTTCCCGCTCGGATTGTCGGCCACAGTGATCCAGCCCTCCGGTCCCCCCGCACCCATGCCGTTCGGGTTGCGCAGATCCGTTCCGACGAACTCGCTGTATCGGCCATCCGGGCTCACTCGTACGACCCCACCGGTGAGCGGCGATTTGTAGCCCGATTGCGAATAGTAGAAATTCCCGTGCTCGTCGGTCTGCAGGTCGTAGACGAACGCATGGTAGCTCGCGCCAATCTCGTTCGTGTCCTCGTGGAAGCTCTCGTAGTAGTCGGCCTCACCGTCCTTGTTCAGATCGTGGAGGCGCGTGATGCGGTCGCGGCCGCGCACGTAGATCTTTTCATCGACGATCTTCAGTCCGAGCGGCTCGTAGAGTCCCGAGGCGAAGCGCGACCATGTGAGGGCGTTCGGGTTTCCCTTGGTCCAACTGACGATCCACACATCTCCACTCAAGGTCGAGACGGCCATGCTCCCGTCGGCGAAGAAGTCGAGGGCGGTCGTGCGCATCCAGCTGCCGTAGGGATTGGCGAGGGGGACGGTCAGTGCGTCCGCCGCGTAGCCTTCCACGCTCTCGCCGAGGGCGACGGCTGTCTGCACGGTCGTCGGCCAGTGGCGTGGTCCGCCCGTCGTGAGTTTTGCGAATGGAGGCGCGGCCGGATTCTCGTTCCCGAGTGTAATGCTGATTGTCTTTGAAGAACTGCGAATCCTCGTCCATTCGCCTCCAACCGCGAGGCACTTCAGTTCCTTGTCGCCCGGAGCAATTCGCAGACAACGCACGACCGAATCCTCCGCCACCACCGGGGTCTCGAGGATCTTTCGTCCGCCGACCGAATACGAAAGCACGATCTGACCACCGTGAAGGTAGTGGCCATGGAACTTCAAATCGCCGCCTTCCCAGCCGATCTCGTCCACTCTTGAGAACGAAACCTCGCCGCCGGGCCGAAGCGGCAGGCCTCCTTTGTAGCTTGTATGATGCGTTTTCGTGGTGTCTGCGATTTTCCCTTTCCAGAGTCCACTCACCGACAGACGCGCCACGTCGTAGCAGATAACATGGTCGTCGGGCAGATCGACAACTAGCGCTCTCTCCGTCGTGTTCTCGATGTGCTCTGCGTTCTTGTTCTTGATCGGGCCAAAAGCGACGGCGTGCTGGAGGACCGGCCCGTAGTTCATGTTCTTCCCTGCGCTCCCGTCGATCATTCCCGGAGCCGCGGTGATCTTCTGGGCGTTCTTTGCCTGCTCTTCCGCGTCCGCGGCGGCAAGGGCGTTCAGCTTCGCGAAGTATTCGTCGGGAGGTTCGGAATACTGCGACGGATTCTTCGGCTTGATGATCTCTTCGCGGATGTGATGGACGATCTGGTAGCGCTCCTTCGGCGAGAGCACCGCGTCCCAGCGGAACATCAACCCGTTCCCGTAGCTCGTCGTCTTCCAAAGCGAATACGGATCGCTGCCGAACTTGAACTCATCCTTGGCGAACTTGCGCGCGAGCGGATTGAGGGCGAGGTCGCCGTCCTTTCCGTGGCACGAGGCGCAATGGAGCGCGTAGAGCGCACGGCCCGCCTTCACGTCGCCGTGTCGCAGACCTTTGATCGTGGCGGCGTGGTCGAACGGTTCCTCCGCTGCCAATGCCGTTCCGACTACGGCGACACAGACGATGAACGGCAGTCGTTTCACGGTTTCTTCGCGTAGTCGCCTGCAGGCTTGTCCGTCGTCCAGAATATCGCGTTCACGATCATCTTCACAAAATGCTCGTTCGCGAAATCCTCCGGGACTCCCAGCGAGGTGTAGAACATCCGCCCGCTGTTGTATTTGTTCGTCCAGGTCACGGCCTGCGTGCCGTCCTTCTTGCCCTCCACCGTTCCGTTCTGGAGCAGCGCCGCACCTTCGCCGAGTGCGCCCGTCTTGTAGAGCTTCTTCGAAACAATCTCGCCCACACCTTTGAGAACCGGATGTGTCTTCCCTGTCTCGGTGTTCTCCACCTTGACCGACTCTTTTCCGAAGTGCCCGGTGTAGTTCCCGCCCATCACCTTGCGGTCGAAGATCGCGTTGTCCTCCTTCTGAAAGGCGTGGCTCGACGTGCGGATTCCCACAATGGGCTTCCCGGAGTCCCAGTGTTTGCGAATCACCGCCATCTGTTCCTCGGGCAATTTCATGCGGCGCGCGAAGACGAGGAGCACGTCCGCCTTCGGAATGTTCTCGATCTCCGGAAGGTCCTTCGCACCGTCCTTCACCCAGCTGGCGCTGACCGCGATGTTGTAATCTGCCTCGAGGTGTTTCTGGAACTCTTTAAGCGAAGACTCGGACTTGTATTCCTTCGAACCGGAAATGAAGTGGATCTTCAGTGGCTCAGAGGCTTGCGCACCCGTCCAAGAGAGGATGACAATGAACGCAATGAGAATCGATCGGATAGCCATGTGTCTTATCGAGATACTACCGCTTCGAAGGCGCAAAACTCACGCCCGAACTGAGAGGCAGGAGCATTTCCGAGGCTCCCGCGCAAAATACGCGGACAGTAAACCAGTGCTGGAATAGACGCTGAAAAAATGCCAGGTGAGTGTGTACCAATGGCAGATCTGGAATTCCACTTGAACGGTAGACGTGTGGTTGTCGAGGAGAGTTCGGCGCAAATCGGGTTCACCCTTCTTCAATTCTTGAGGCAGACGGGCTGGGCTGGCACGAAGGAGGTCTGTTCCGAGGGCGGTTGCGGTGCCTGCACGGTGATACTCAGCCACTGGGATGAAGGAAGGAAGCGTCCGGTTCACCGATCGACCGCGAGCTGCCTTGTGCCCATGGCCTCCGTCCACCGCAAGAACATCACCACCATCGAAGGACTTTCCGATCTGTCCGAGAACGAGACGCATCCCATCTGCGAAGCGTTCACGGAGCTTGGGGCCACCCAGTGCGGCTTCTGTACTCCCGGCTTTATCATGACTCTCGAAGCCCGGCTGAACGCAGACGAGGAGCTTTCGAAGAAGGATCTCGAACGGCTCTATGACGGCAATCTCTGCCGTTGCACGGGCTACCGGTCGATTCTGGACGCCGCCTCGGTGTTCTGCTGCGATCCGCTGGAAGACGATTCCCGCGTCGGCCAGTGGAGGGAAGACTACGCACGGACGCGCAGGCTCGACGGGATCTTTCCCGAACAATACAAAGGACCGGCGGAAGGCCACGAGATCAAGGGACGGAGAACAAGCTGGCATCTGCCCACAAGCAAGGATGAGGCCATCAGCAGCGGAACCCAGTATGTGTCCGGGAACACGGATGTGGGTTATCTGGAAAAGTACGCCTTCCAGCATCCGCCGAGGAAAACACTCCTCGAGCATGTTCCCGAACTGAAGGGAATCACGGAAAACGGCGAAGCGGTCGTTCTTGGCGCTGGGGTGACCATCGAGGAATTGTATCAGGCATTCAACGACAGTTCGGACTCGGGGCTCAAGGCCCTGTCCAATCAGTGTCGCTATTTTGCGAACACGCAGATTCGGAATCATGCGACGATTGGCGGTGGAATCATCAGTTTCAATCCTTACGGCGATCTCGTTCCGGTGTGGATTGCGACTCGGGCTGCCCTGAACTTCAGGACCAGCCAGGGAGAAGAAAGCCTGAAAATCTCAGGCCCGGACTTTGCGCCACCGGAGGACGGTCTTCTTGTTTCGGTGACCGTTCCAAGAGCAGCCGAACACACGCACATCGAGAGCTACAAGTACGCCCGCCACCGAACCGACTCGATCACCTATGTGAGTGGCGCTCTCTCAGCTCGCTTCGATCCTGACAACAGAACATTTCACGATTTCACCATCAGCTTCTCGGGTGTCGGAGCACCGGGCTTCCAGGCGGCGGATACCGAGCGGATTCTCGAAGGCTCTTCGCTCGATCAGACCGCTCTCGAAGAGGCGGTTTCTGTCCTAATGTCCGAAGTTCGGTCAGGAATCGACAACCCACTTCCCGAACGGGTGCATGCGTATCAAGTGCGCGTTGCCGCAGCCATGCTCAAGCGATTTCAGTCTGCGCTCTGGTCGCGGTTTCTCAACGAAAACAATCACCACGAGGAGGACCTCCTCTCCCGGTATCCGGTAGTTGCCCACCGGGCCGATGACAGTTTCACCGAGAGAACGGATGGGATTCTCGGGAAAGCCATCCCTCATCAGAACTCCAAACTACAGACCACGGGTGCGGCGAGATATAGCGTGGACCACGAGGTTCCGAATTGTCTTTACGGAACCATTATCCCCTCGCCGTGCGCCCGAGGAAAACTTCTGTCCATCGATGCTTCGGAAGCCCTGGAAAACCCCGACGTCATCGCCATGTATACCGCCAGCGACATCCCGGGAAAGAATCTCTTTGGCTTCCGGGTCGAAGACGAAGAAGTCCTCGCAAGCGAGCGCGTCCATTATGTCGGTCAACCGGTGGCCATCATCGTCGCAACATCCCTCGCCGCAGCCAAGGAGGCCAAGCATCTCGTGAAAGTGGGTGTCGACGAGGAGACACCGCTCCTCACCATTCAGGATGCTCTGGAGGCGGAATCCTGTCACGGCAATCCTGAGGGTTACCTTTTGAAACAGGGAGATCTCGAAAGGGGATTCTCCGAAAGTGCGAAGGTGGTCGAGGGTGAGGTGAGCCTTTGCGGGCAGTATCCCTTCTACCTCGAACCCCAGTCGGCACTGGCCATTCCGAAGGACGAAGGATTGCTGATCTACAGTTCCACCCAGAGTCCCACCAACGTGGTGGATCATGTGACCTCGCTTCTCAACCTCAAACAGAATCACGTGATTGTCCGCGTCGGACGACTGGGTGGCGGATTCGGCGGGAAGCAACTCCGGGCCGGTCCGATCGCCGCCATCGCCGCCCTTGGCGCGCACCTCTCGGGATCGCCGGTGAAACTCACCCTCGAGAGGAAGGAAGACATGGCCTTCTGTCCCGGCAGAGGGTTTTCCCATGGGATCTATCGGGCTGGTTTTCTCCCCGATGGGAAGATCAATGCGCTCAGTATCGATTTTCACCTAAGCGGCGGCTTCTCCAACGACTACAGCGCTGACATCGCGGAAACGGCGACCCTTCTCATGGATAGCTGCTACCACATCGAGAACATCCGGGTTCATGGCCGGTGTCTGAAAACCAATCTCGGATCGAACACTTCGACACGTGGATTCGGAAAACCTCAGGCATCCGCAGTGGTGGAGACGGTCATGGATCACGGAGCGAGCGTCCTCGCAATGGATGCCAATCTGTTGAGACGGCGAAATCTCTACCAGAAGGGTGATCGCACGATCACGAGAACGGAGATCAAGGATGATGTCATGGCCGACTGTTGGGATCGTGCGGTGGCGAGGGCTGAGTATGAAAAACTCAAGTCAGAGGTGGACGCGTACAATCGCTCTCACACCTACACGAAAAGGGGGATCGCCGTGGTCGGTTCCAAGGGCAACATGGGATTCATCAAGACCGATGACATCAATCGGGGTCTGGCGCTCATTCACATCCAGCGAGATGGGACGGTGAGTCTCAACCATAGCGGAGCCGAAATGGGACAGGGGATCAACACCCGCATGGCGCAGGTGGCGGCCAATACTCTTGGGGTTTCCGTTGAGAACGTGGAAGTCACCGATACGCAGAGCAGCCTCATTCCCAACACTCCTCCGACGAGTATGGTTTCCACGGATCTGTGTGGGGAGGCGATCCTCGAGGCCTGTTCGAAACTCAACGAGACGCTGAGCGCCTACGAAGGACGTTTTGAGGAAAAGGTGCGCGCCGCCTATCTCGAAGGGAGATCTCTCACGGAGACGGGGGTGTACAATGCCCCGCGGCTTGGCTATGACTATGAAAAACAGCAGGGTGATATCTCCTACTTTTTCGTCTGGGGTGCTGCCGTGTCCGTTGTCGAAATCGACACGCTCTCGGGACACTACCGGATCATCAAGAGCAACATCGTGCAGGACTGCGGCAAGAGCCTTAATCCGCTGCTCGATATCGGTCAGGCGGAGGGTGGCTTTCTTTTCGGCGTGGGCTACTACATGACCGAAGAGATGATCTACACCGACAAGGGGGATCTCGTTTCGAACAACGTCTCAAGCTACAAGATCCCCGGACCCGGCGATATCCCGCTCGACTGGGATATCGAGCTTCTCAATCACGCCCCGAACCAGTCCGGCCTTCACAACTCCAAAGGCATTGGCGAGAGCAACGTCCAGCTCGGACTTAGCGTGTATTTCGCGACCAAGGAAGCCGTTCGGGCGGCCCGCGTGCAGCATGGCCTGAGTGCGGAGTTTTCGATGAATTTCCCTGCCAGCGTCGACCGGGTCAGTGCGGTTCTACCCGACATCGAAAGCATGATCCAAGGGCTCCCCGCCCGTCCCGCCGCCGCAATTGGTCGCTCGCAATGAAGGTTCCACCCTTCGTTTTCTCCGAATTCGGGAATAGGCTCTGTCCACGAACCTCCCAATCAACACAACGGCCATGTCTGAACAACTCGAACGAATCAAAGCCCTGCAGTGCGGATCAAACGCACCTGCCAAATACGACGACCTCAAGGTCCTCTTCCTCAATTGCACGCTTGAGAGAAACCCGCGTCGCTCTCACACGGAAGGACTCATCAAGGTCGCGCAGGGAATCTACGAAGCGAATGGCGTCGAAACCAAGATCATCCGGCCGGTGGATTACGAAATCGCGGCAGGCCTCGGCCACGACATGTCGGAAACTCCGGAATGGGATCGGGACGACTGGCCGCAGATCCAGAAGGAGATCGATGCTGCGGACATTCTCATCATCGGCACTTCAGTCTGGCTCGGCGAGAAGAGTTCGGTGTGCAACCGCGTCATGGAACGCATGTATGGATATACCGGACAACTCAACGAGAAGGAGCAGAACCGCCCCTACGGAGACGTGGGTGCGTGCCTGATCACTGGAAACGAAGACGGAGTGAAGCACTGCGCGATGAATATCCTGTTCTCCCTCGCCCACATGGGCTACACGATCCCGCCGCAGCCGGACGCGGGTTGGATGGGAGAAGCGGGTCCCGGCCCGTCCTACCTCGACGAGGGCTCTGGAGGGCCCGAGAACGAGTTCACCAACCGCAACACGACGTTCCTCGTCTGGAACACGCTTCACATGGCCCGGATGCTCAAGGACGCTGGCGGCATTCCGGCCCACGGCAACAGCCCGAAGGCGTGGAGCGCGGGTTGCAAAACGGGTTGGGCCAGCCCGGAGCACCAGGTGTGATTTTGTCAGGGTGAGATCGGGCCGGTTGTTTGATTTGATCGCAGAGTGGTGTGGGAGGGATGAGGGCGCTACTCCATGCCGAACTTCTTTCGTTTCCGGTAGAGCGTGGCCTGATCGATGCTGGGCGTTTCGGCGGCTTCGGCGAGGCTGTCGGTGACGGCGACGATGCGGCGAATGTGCTCGCGCTCGAGAACCGCTGGGAGGGTGTGCTCACCGGGAAAGGTTGTGCCTTCGGCGGGAGCGCCGTGCGCAGCGAGGCGACGGGCTACGGCCGCGTCTATTTCTGCAAGAACATGCTGGAGGAGGGCGACGAGGACTTGAAAGACATCGCTGTCTGTGAGGGCGCGAACATGCCGCTGACCTCGGACGACGCCGCCGTTTTGCGAGACAACAGGATCTTCCACGCGCCTGGCAACCCGCCAATGCGGGTGGTGTCGCCGTAAGCGGGCTGGAGCGAAGCCAGAACGCGATGCGCGTGAGCTGGAGCCGGAAGAAGGTGGACAAGAAGCTCAGAGACATCATGAAGCGCATCCGCAAGGAGTGCGCTAGGCACGGCAGGAAGGACGACGATCACATCGACTACGTGGATGGCGCCAACATCGGAGGCTTCCAACGCGTCGCCGACGCGATGTCGGCCTACGGCGCGGTGTAAGGCGGACGATAGGATGACGGCTGGAAGACGGCGCCGATGAATTCGGGGATCGGTTCGGTTCCGAACTCGACATTGGAATGTCGAGCTACGAATGGATAATGGATCGCGATGAAAGCTGTTCTCGTGTTCCTGATCCTAATCGCCAACGCGGATGCGGTCGACAAGCGCTCGCTTGACGTCGAGGGAGTCATCGAGCGCTTGCACGTCCGCTATCTGCCCGACTGGCGCTACACGGGTGTGGAGGGTGAGCGAGGGGACGTCGAGATGACGCTGGATTTCTTCACGCCGAAGGGCGACGGGCCTTTTCCGCTGGTGATCTATGTGCACGGCGGTGGCTACGGTGGGGGATCGAAGAAGATCGGGGGGGAGAACAAGCAGTTCGTCACCCGGCTGCTCGAGGAGGGTGTTGCGGTGGCGTCGCTCGATTATATCCTGAAACCGAAGGGCATCTTCCCGCAAGCATGGTGGGACTACCGGGATGCGGTGCGGTTTCTGCGGAAGAACGCCTCCGAATACAAAATCGACGCACTGCGCTTCGGTGCCTACGGGCTATCGGCAGGAGGATGGCTGCTCTCCTCGGCGACCGCCGGGAACGGCGATCTCGTTCGCAAGACGAACGGCAGTGCCATGACAACCCAGGAGTTGAAAGCGCAGGGTTGGAAGACCCGCACGAAGGGGGAGAACGAGCCCGATAGCTGGCTACGTCCGATGCGCGATCCTTCGCCGTCATGGCCCGGAATTTACGGTGGCGTGTCGGCCATCTCGTTCGACTTCGATCACTACATGGAGCACGTCCAACCTCACAACCCGATCTACCAGAAGTGGGCGGGCGTCGGTTACACGCCGCCGTATTTCGATGCCATGGTCGCGAACGGGGCCAAGGAGAATCTCGTGTTCGCGCGTCTGGCGAATCCGCGCTTCAAGGGCCAAAAGGTCCATGTGCCTCCGTTCTACTCGAAAGAGCCGATCGACAGCGAGCGGAACAAGGCGATGGCGTGGGTCGACGAGGACGCGCTGTATCCGTTGGGCGAGGTTGTGCTTCAATTCTTCACCAAGCACCTCGTTTCAGAATGCCGGCTTCCCGCGCCCGAGATCTATCCGGTCCCCCGGATCGTGGCCGAGAGAACCGAAGTCAGTATGGTCGCACCAACCGGCGCTACGATTCACTACACGGTGGATGGAACTGAACCCACGCCGAAGAGTCCGCGGTACGCGAAACCGTTTTCGATTTCGGGTGATGCGGTAGTGAAGGCGTTCGCGGTTCGCGATGGATTGCAGTCGAGCGGAGTCAACGTGGCGCATTTCGTCGCGGGCCCGGGAGTGCCGACGATCACGTCGGATGAGACGTTGCCGCCCGGAAAAACGGGCGAGCCCTACAAGTTTGTTTTCGAATCGGATAGCGAGGACGCGCGCTGGTTGCTTCAAGGCGAACTCTTTCCGCATGTCCCGTGGAAGAAGCAGAACCTGACCTATCCGAACAACATGGTTCTGGACAGTCGCAGTGGTGTCTGGTCGGGGACGCCCTACAAACCGGGGAAGTTCTGGATTCAGATCTGGGTGAATAACGGAGCGGGAACGCTCGCTTCGCATCGCGACTACATCTGGGAGGTCACCGGTGACGAGAAGCCCGGCCTCTCGTGGGAGGCGAGAGCCACGGATTCGGATACGAACGTCGAGGTCGCGCGACTCGTCTACAAGGATGGTTGGAAAGGGTTGTCGAAGGAGATGGTGAAGATGTTTCGCATGCGCGGGGTCAAAGCGTTGCTCGTGGGGGAAGGGGAGGAGGACCGGATGTTACTCGCGGAGCAAGCCGACGCGGCGGATGTGCGAGCCTGCGTGGATGAGATGATGGCGCGGTTCAAGAAACTCGCGGAAAAAACCGTCTTTCCCTAGTCGCGAGCCCGTCGTTGAGGCTGAAAAATTTCGAATGTTTTTCGTTGAGATCCCGTCTCAACAATGCAGTATTAGCCTGCAACTGAGACTCAGTCTCAGCACTCTTGTCGCATGAAATGCTTTGAAATCAGCCCCAATTCAGCCCCGGAAGCCGATGATCACGGCTGCACGGGAGCGACGGTGTGCCACTGCCATCAGGTGAGTGATCTCGAAATTCGGGAGGCGATTGACGCGGTGAATGCGGACTCAATCGAGGAAATCTCGCTTCAGACGCGGGCGGGAACCGGTTGCCGGGGTTGCCACTGCAAACTTCAGCGCATGCTCATTGGGCTCACACCGCACTGCGGAAAATTCGGCGGAGTGTGCGGCGCGTGCGGATGCATCGCGGCGCTTTGCGATTGCGACGCCGCGTAGCCTGTAGCCGAACACGGAAGAGCCGGAGCGAAGCGGAGACAGGCGTTAGCCGATTTGGCTGTTCTGAGGATCTCGCGGACCCCAAGTCTTCCGACTTCGGCTACTCCCTGCTACCATCGCCCATTTGCTGAGCGAGGTAGTTTTCGAGCCCGACGTGCTTGATGAGATCGAACTGCGTTTCGGCCCAGTCGATGCTCTCCTCGGACTCGACGACCATGCGCTCCATGAGATCGCGGCTGCCGGCGTCGCCTTTTTCGTTCGTGAGCCTGATCGCTTCGTTGTAGGTGTCCACGCCTTTCTTTTCCAGTTCGTAGCTGGCTTCGATCTGCTCCACCGGCGTGCTGCCGACCTTGATCTCGCCGTAACGCGCGATTTCGGGGACGCCTTCGAGGTAGAGAATGCGGTCAATGACTTCTTCGGCGTGCTTCATCTCCTCGATCGACTCGTCGTAGAAGTGCTTGGCCAGCTTGTCCAAGCCCCAGTCCTTGCACATTTTGGAGTTGATAAAATACAAATTGATCGCGGTCAGTTCGATGGTCAGACCGGCGTTCAGAGCCTCGATGATTTGATCGTTGCCTTTCATTTCAAATATATGGGTGATTATCAGTAACGTTCGTCTCTAATGTTAGGACGCGGAAAC
>CAJIAN010000897.1_pt1 | contig 12919 bp, 10 predicted proteins | sample 9199061 | NCBI WGS metagenome assembly CAJIAN01 (sample SAMEA7708264, study PRJEB35096) | sediment metagenome | biome: marine neritic benthic zone biome [ENVO:01000025]; feature: sediment [ENVO:00002007]; material: shallow marine sediment [ENVO:03000034] sea grass bed [ENVO_01000059] ...
GGTCGACGAATGCCTGCGGATCTCTCATCGCGAGAAGTCGGCCGATCGAGTAGGTCGCGAGAATGCGAGAACCGCGTTCCTCCCTTAACCTTACATAAAGTTCCGTCTTGTCGTACTGGCGGTGCCGCATGAGCGAATACTCCCGGATTGTCGCGAGGCGGCTCTCGGACGCACCGACGCCAACCGTTCCGCTCCAGAGTTTTTTGCCCGTCGTGACCTCGATCCGTTTTTGGGGGGAGCTGAAGTATTTCTCCAAGGGAGGATACCACACACTGGCGACGACTCGGTAGCTCCCGTAGTCGCCCATCGGGTAGTGCTGCCCGAGATTGATCGTCTTCGTCAGACTCTTTCCGCTCCTCAGCACCATGGGGCGCAACACGGGGGCCCGACGCAGAGGACTCAGGATCGTATTGTGCGCTCGAATCTCGAAGGTGACCCAGTTCGACTTATTGGGTCCGGCGAGGATGACGTCATGTCCCGAGCGATTGTGAACGGTGACCTCGGCTTTCACGGGCTCGTAGGCGAGATACAACTTCTTGTTCATCTTGAGGCTGACGAGAAGCTGCGCGTCAGAATTCGCCGCACTGCCAAAGAAAGCCGCCGCGGCGATGCATGCGACGAGCAACATGGACGCGGGTCCGTGTCGAGTAGTCATGGGATTTTGTATGTGCTGGTGTTTCCACCCGGTCTCTGCGACGACCAGAGAGCAGGAATTGAGTAGGGATCCGGATATTATCCGATTATCCGGTGCCGAAGCAACCGAAATCCAGTTTTGGCCCGGGAAACAAAGTCTCAGGCGTTCGGATCCTTGTCGCTGACCGTGCGAAAACCCAGAAAAATCCGGCGCGCGGTCGCCTCGTAAATGCGCGACCGGTTGGAAAGTTCGTAGTTCGACGGATCGTCGGTCTTGGTGGCGAAGGACCCACCGCGCGCGACCGGAAGCTGCGTATCCGGGATCTCGGGATGGTCAACCTGCGTGTCCGTCCACTCACTGACATTGCCTCCCATCCCGATGACACCGGCCGGACTGCGGTCCTGCGCAAAGGCATCGACGGGAGCCCAGTAGGCATAGCCGTCGTCCTTCTCCGCAGAGTTGAGCTTGGAATAGTCCATCTCCGATCCCCAGGGGAATGCGTTGCCTTCCGCGCCCCGCGCCGCCTTCTCCCACTCCACTTCGGTGGGCAGGCGCCGTCCTTTCCACTTCGCATACGCATAGGCATCCCACCAGTCCACAAGCATGACGGGGCAATTGACATCGATCGGCTCCCCGCGGAACCGCCGACCATCGACGGCGGCAGAATAGTACTCGTCCCACTCGTCAGGCACATGGTCTTTCTTGTCCGGCGCTTTTTCCGCCTGGTCTGAATGGTCGTATCGATCTGCGCGACCCACCTCGAGCGCCTCGAGGAATTTCGCATACTGGCCGATGCTGACTTCGTGCTCGTCGATCCAGAAGGAATCGAGATGGACGGCTTCACCACCCTGATAAAGGAACTCCCCGCCGCTGATCCAGATCATGTTTTCGAAGTCGCGCGCCTTGGGCTTCTTCAGGAAAGGAATACTGGCCACGATGGCTCCCCCTGCGAGAGCGAGGATGACTGCTGCGGCAACCCATCTCCGCGGACCTTTCGATTCCGCAAGCAGCGGACGGCTCGGCGGATTGCGCGATTCTTCGGCGCTCAAACGCTCGTCGATCCCCTGAATCAGGTAGCTCAGCTCCTCCCAGCTCGACACCTCGATTTCCTGCTTCGCCATGATTCCAAGTAGCTGACCCAGAATGTCGTTTCGCCGGTTCGCTGTGTTCAACAGGGGCTGAAGTGCGAGCCCGAGATTGCGTATGTGCTGCCCGGTGGTCTGCGTCGCGCTCGGCTCGAGGGAAGCGATGTTCGAGACGCGTGTATTCCCGTCGCTACCGAGGAAGATATGGCGTGGCTCGAGATCCTCGTAGTGGATCCCCCGCGACTCAAGATAGAGCATCGCCTCCGCGACCGTCTTCACGATGCCGTAGATCGTTCTCCCGCGGAGTTTCTTTCCGGCTTCCGCCAACTGAACGATGTTCTGTCCGTCGACCAACTCCCGGGTGTAGAAGATGGCACCCTCCTCCTCGAACCCCTCGTAGACAGGGACAATGTGCGGATGCGTCACCGCTGCTTTCGCGCGAACGGAGCCGCGAAACTCCCGCAGTTCCTCGTGCTCGGCCGTGAACTCCGGTTTCAGCAGCACGAGGCTGACGCGGCGATCGATCGACTGCTGAACCGCTTCATGGGCCTCGGTCTTGGGAGACGTTCCAATCAGCCGGAGGAGCATGTAGTCACCGAGCTGCCGCCGCGGAGCGTGCACGGTCTCCGCAACCATCACCTCCTCATCGTCGTCCCCTGACTCCGAATCCTCGACCACTGGAACCGGCGTCGTCGCGTGGGCTGTCGAGACACCTGCCGCCGCAGCCCACTTGAGGAGCTCGCGCTCGTCGGGAGGGCGCTCGAAGACGGGGTCGGGACCGATCTGCTCCGCATAGTCAGAGAGATCGTAGGCGTTGACAAAAGCGGTCTTCAGGGCAGGAAACCGCTCACGCAACCGATCCCGGAAACTGAATCCGTCGCTACCGTCTGCGGTGAACGACTCCGTGATGAGGACGTCGATGTGCTTCATCGCTGCCGCCGCCTTTTCCGCAGTCTCGAAACCGCTCGCCGTGTGGACCTCGTGCACACCGCCACCTTTCCTGAGGATCTCCACGATCTTGGAGATCATCTCTTTGTCTTCATCTACGATGAGCAGGATCATGCGCGCGCGTTCGGAGTCTCAGGGGCAGGGACAGTGGTTAGATGAATTGCCGTTCGCTGGCCACCAAAAAGTCCATCATTCCTCAGGAAATAGCGAGGCTTCCAGAGGTGAATACGTCCCTGTCTGCTTTCCCCGCCTCAATTCCTCCATCAGCGTTTTCGGAGCCATGAAGATATCCTGCAGCTCGTCGTCATAGTAAAGGGTGACGACGATTCCGTAGTATTCCCGCTTCCCGAAATTCCTGATCTGGCTCTCGGTCATCGTCGGGTAGAACCAAACGACATCGACGATCTCCTCCGGCTGGTCCTTCCAATCGATCGGCTTGGTGATCCAATTGTCCTTCGGCTCCACGGGGGTTGTGGTTGGCTCGATGTTCTTCCCGTTCACGAGTTCGTAGAACCGCGGCTCCATGTAGACCTTGGAGACGTCCAGTTCCGCTCCAGGACGCGCCTTCAACTCGATGCGGATGGTGACCTGCTCACCATCGGCCACCTCCGGATGACGCTTGATGAACGCCTGCCCAACGGTGAGGACGGCCTGCGATCGAGTCGGCTCTTCCGCCCCGCCTCTCAACTTCAAATCGGCGATGTCGTAAAAGTGTCCGGAGACCTCCGGACCGAGTTCCCAGACTTGCTGCCAATAGGTGGAAGCCTTGTCGTCGAGCCCCATCGTCTGATATGCCGACGCGAGTTCATACAGTATCTGCGGATTTCCGGGCAGACGCTCGTTGGCTTGACGGAGCTTGTCGAGCGCACCTTTCATGTCGCCTTCTCCTCGAAGTGCCTTGCCCACCGCCACAAGTTCGGCAACGGCGACGTCCGCAATGTAGCCTGTCCTTGAACTTGGGGGCGGCTGCGTAGGCGTCCTTGGAGCCGGGGTGGGCTCCATACGGCGCTCACTCCCACCCGGCAGCGAATCGAGAAGCGCGGCCTCCTGTTTGAGCAGTTCCGCGTCGGTGATGAGATCCCCCGAAGATCCGCGGGATTGCGTCGAGGAAGAGGATCGATGCTCCGGAGGTGGCGAAAAATCAACCCGCGTGATCAACGAGTAGGCAATGGCGATGAACTCAACGCTGACGATGACTCCGAGTACCCACATGGCGACGACAAAGGTCCTGCCGGAGTGCTGTACAAGCGTCTGGGAATTGCGTGCCATCGTAGCAGCGGCCTTGGGCTGATTGATCTGGGTAGGGGTGCGTGGGTGAGTGCTGAAGCCTAGAATTCCATACCGCCGCTGTCAACGCGGGGCTAAACCCGGCCACTGCATGTTTGCACATTCGACGCGAAGATGGTTTCATTGCCTCCATGGCTAGGAAACGCAGTCTCCCGATCATTCTCGCTCTGGTATCCCTGCTGGCCGTCGCGGGCGGAAGGAAGCCGAAGGCCGTGGTGAGCTTTCACCTGGAGGAGACTGAAACGCAGGCGGGCAAGTTCGTCATTCCAATCAAACTGGGGAATCCGCCCCGAACCTACTACTTCCGTAAAGTCCCCGAAATCACACACCGAAAGATCGACGGCTACTACAAGTTCCCAGCCGAGAACGGTGCCGGATGGGGTGTCGCCTTCCACCTCAACAGACAGGGCCGCAACACCTTGGAGACCATCACCAACGCGAGCCGCGGAAAGCGCCTGCTGACCGCAGTCGCCCAGCGCCCGGTCAACTTCGTCCTTATCGACAAGGCGATCGACCACGGCTACATCGTCGTCTGGAGCGGGCTGACCAACGACGACATCGAGAAGATCGACAAGGTCATCAACAGGATCAAGAGTCCCGGAGAAGGCGATCGTGAAATGAAGGGGTTCGAGGAGCCAGTCTACGAACTTGAGACACCCTCCAAGAAGCCAAAGCGGAGAGGGCTTTTTGGGCGGCGAAAAAAATCGACCGACTCGTCCGACCCGCCGCCGCCATCGGAGCCGGCGGAAAACCCGGCCGACGACTTCGCTCCCCTGTCCCGCTAGCCTCTGTTTGTTCTGATTTTGAGTCGTTCGATTCTCCCCCTACCGATCCCGATCCTGGCGTTGTTGCTCGCAGTCGCTGGTCTCTTCCCCGCGTCAGCCCTCCATGCCGACGTCAAACCACTGGGACTCGTTCTCCCCACCAAGAACAGGGCCATTTTCAGCTCAGACCCTTCCCGGTTTTACCAGTACGTCGATCGCACCTGGGAGGGACGGAAGATGCAGGTGTGGCAGGCGGGCAAGTACGGCTACGTCCGCAACCCGCTTCGCACCAAATCGGGAATCGTCTACACGAAGTTTCACGAAGGCCTCGACATCAAGCCAGTGAGCCGGGACAAAAGTGGCAATCCTCTGGACATCGTGCGCGCCATCGCTGAGGGACGTGTGGTCCACACGAGCAAGTCGTCCGGTCAGAGCAGCTACGGTCGCTACGTCGTTGTCGAGCACGACTGGGGATACGGAAAGTTCTATTCGCTCTACGCCCATCTCTACTCCATCACCGTCGAAGTGGGCCGTGCCGTCCGCCCGGGTTCACCCCTCGGAAAAATGGGCTACACCGGCCGCGGCCTGAACCGCACCCGCGCCCACCTTCATCTCGAACTCTGCCTCATCCTCCAGAGCAAGTTCCGCGAATGGCATAACAAGAGCTTCGACACCCCGAACTACCACGGGAACTACAATGGACTGAACCTCATCGGAATCGATGTCGCCGGTCTCTATCACGCGCATTCGCGCAATCCGAACATCACGCTGCCGCAATTCATTTCCGGCATGCAGACCTATTTCAAAGTCACCGTACCTCGGAAAGGAAGCATCGAAGTCATGCAAAACTACCCCTGGCTCGCCCGCAACATGGCTTCAGCGCCCGGAAAGCCTTCATGGGAGATCAGCTTCAGCAGTTCGGGCGTTCCCCTCGCCGTCAGCCCGAGCAAGACGAAAGTCTCCCGCCCCACCGTCACCTGGGTGAAGTACTCGTCCACGCCCCATGCCTACAACACCCGCAGCCGTCTCACCGGTAGCGGCAAGACGGCGCGGCTCACCGGCTCTGGCCTCCGCTACGTCAACTTGATCACCGGCGATTTCTAGAGCAGTAGCTGAACTTGCAAAAGTTCAGACCCCGCGGGTCACCGGACCGTCCGAAGATTTGGCATCTTCGGCTACTCGCTGCGGATTGCTACCGCATTTCCACGGTGGCACCGGGACGCACGAGACTGGCGAGACGAATCGCGTCCCAATTCGCGAACCTTATGCAGCCCGCACTCTGCGACCTGCCGATCGTGTGGGGAGAATTCGTTCCGTGCAACCCGATACCGCTCTTGTTGATTCCGGCCCAAAAGATCCCCACGGGACTGTTCGGTCCAGGAGGCAACTGATAGAACTCCTCGCCACGCTTGCCCTCCTTCAACATTTGGTCGTCCCAACGGAACTCCGGAGTCGTCACCATGACCCTGATCTTCCACTTTCCGCGGTGAATGAATTTCTCCCGCCCCGGGGTCACGGGAAACGTCGCGACGATCTTCTCCCCTTCCCAGATGGCTGCGAGATTCTGGCGCGTGTCGACAATGACGAGCCGCTTGCTCAGACGATCGTCCTCCCCGAAGTGTTGGTGCAGGGCAATGTCTTCGATCTTGAACGGCGAGACATTTGGAACGCGAACCTGGTGGCCCGGTTTCAAGGAGTACCAGTTCTCCACCTCGGGATTCAGTACCTTGATGAATTTCTCGTCACTGTGGAAACGCTCGGCAATGAATTCAAGCGGTGTCCGATAGGACAGGTACTTCAATCCCACCTGTTCGGCAGGCTTTGATGGAATGCTGGAGATGAACTCGAAATCCCTCTCGCGCAGTTCGTAGGTACTGTAGACTTCCCTGATCGCCTTCTTCGACTCCTTGATGACACGAGCCCAATCGTCATGTGCGAGATTGAAGAGGACATTGTAGTGTGCCACCGCCGCCCGGGTGAACTGCCCGAGTTGGCCATCGATTTTCCCCGGTCCGAAATTCCGCTCGTCGAGGAGAATCTGGACCCGCGTGATCGTATCGCGATCCTTCGCATCCGGTTCCGGCATCGGTTTGACCTTTCGGAGCAATGCGGATGCCTCGGGGATACCGCCCACAAGGAAAAGGAGGCAGCAACCTAGAGCCCGGAAGTTTCGTGCGAATTGCTTGGAGTGACTGACCATGCCGCGAACGTTCGCATGGAAATTTTAAAATCTTAAGATACCCGAAGTATTGGAATTGTCCAGATCTTGTGACTTAACTCACTGGCGATCAGTAGTTTAAGCTTCTTCAATAGCGTCCTGCAGCCCGAAAGCCTCGTGCACCACGTTCGCCGCGGCGTCGATGTGCTCCTCCTCGATGGTCACCGCCGTCTTGATCTCGGAAGTGGAAATCATCTGAATATTGATGCCGTTGCTGGCAAGCGTTTCGAACATCTGAGCCGCGACGCCGGAATGGGATCGCATCCCGATGCCGACGACACTGAGCTTGGCGATGCCCCCGCGCATATCGAGCGTGGTTTGCTCGCCGAATTCCTTCGCAATCGGGCGGAGCGTGACTTCGGCCTTGGCGAGATCGGCTTGATTGAGCGTGAACGAAATGTCGGTCTTCCCGGCATTCGATGTGTTCTGGACGATCATGTCGATGATGATTCCCGCCTCGGCGATCGCTTTGAACACGCGCGCGGCGACACCCGGCGTGTCGGGGACATTCTCGATTTTCACTTCGGCCTGATTCCGTTCGAGACTCACGCCGCGGACGACGACGGCTTCCATGCCGGGATGTTCTGCTTTCACGATAGTTCCGGGTTTGCTGTTGAGACTGCTGCGTACTTCGAAGATGACACCGTATTTCTTGGCGAACTCGACCGAGCGGGACTGCATGACCTTACTCCCGGAACTCGCCATCTCCAGCATTTCGTCATAGGCGATCTCGTTGAGCTTCCTCGCGCCAGGCACGATACGCGGATCACAGGTGTAGACCCCGTCGACATCGGTCAGGATCTGGCAGAGATCCGCCTTCACCGCTGCGGCCATGGCGATCGCGGTGAGATCGGATCCACCGCGACCCAGCGTGGTGATGCGTCCGTCCGGACTCTGTCCCTGGAACCCGGCTACGATCACCGCATGTCCATCGTCGAGCAGCTCGTGGACGCGACCCGCCTTGATATCGGCGATGCGAGCCCGCGTGTGTACGTTGTCCGTGGTGATTCCAGCCTGTGCCCCCGTCATCGAAATCGCCTTTCCTCCCATGGCATTGATGGCCATCGCGGTGAGCGCGATGGTCTGCTGCTCGCCGGTTGCGAGAAGGACGTCCATCTCGTGCTCCGTCGGGTCATCGGAAATCTCGGACGCCAGTTCGATAAGCTTGTTCGTCACCCCGCCCATCGCAGACACGACGGCGACCACCTGGTTCCCCGCCGCGTGAGTGTCGAGAATCCGCCTCGCCACGTTCCGGATGCGCTCGGTGCTTCCAACGCTGGTGCCACCGTATTTCTGGACGATCAGGGGCATGTCCTAGATTGCGGCGTTCGCGCGGATGAACGCCTTGATCGCTTCCGCGTCGGCTGGTTGCTCGTAGGTCACGGGTGTTCTGTCTAAAAGCGCTTGCAACGTTGGGTGCGTGGAAAGATGGCCGGTGGCTTTCTCGATGGTTTCAGGAAACTTCGCCGGATGGGCCGTGCTGAGAATGACCGTGTTCTTCGATTCGTCAAGTTCCTGAAATCCGCACGCGGTATGCGGATCGACAACATAACCGAACCGCTCACGCGTGTCGCGGATGATCCTGAGGATGTCGGCATCCGTGCAGCGGGTCGAAGTGAACGCGTCCGCGTCGAAGTCCTCGATCGCGAGCGTTCCGTTCTCGTGAAGTTCTTCCATCTGAGCCGACACCTGCGTGGTGTCTTCACCGGACTGATAGAAGAGGAATCTCTCGAAATTGGAGGCGACTTGGATGTCCATCGACGGCGCATAGCTGGGATGCACGCTACCGGGTTCGTAGGCACCCGTGTGGAACAGCCGGTAGAGGATATCGTTCTGGTTCGTCGCGATGACGAACTTCCCTGCCGGCAACCCCATCTTATACGCGAGCCAGCCGGCAAAGATGTTTCCGAAGTTCCCTGTCGGAACGACAAACCGAACATCTTCGCGATTCGCCCCGGGAAGTTGCTGCCATGCGGCGAGGTAGTAGATCGACTGGGCGAGAATGCGCGCGAGGTTGATTGAGTTCACTGCGGAGAGCCCGGCGCTCTCCTTTAGCTCGAGATCGCCGAAGACAGCCTTGATGATTCGCTGGGCATCGTCAAACGACCCCTCGATCGGAATGGCGTAGATATTCGGAGCCTCGGTGCAAGTCATCTGCCGCTCCTGGAGGGGCGAGACGCCGCCCTTGGGATAGAGGATGAACACGTTGACGCCCTTCTTGTTGGCTAGGCCGTGAATGGCCGCAGCCCCCGTGTCACCGGACGTCGCACCGAGCACGTTGATGGGTTTCCCCGTTCGGGCGATCTGATCCTCAAAGAGATTGCCGACGAGCTGAAGTCCGAAATCCTTGAAGGCAAGTGTGGGCCCGTGGAAGAGCTCGAGGATGAAGGTATGGTCGCCCAATTGTCGAAGCGGTGCGGCATTGGCAGGGTCGTCGAAGGTGGAATACGAACGATCCACCAGCGCCTTCAAGTCCTCGGCGGAATGATCCGTGTCGAAGATACTCAGAAACTGGAACGCCAAGTCGGGATAGTTGCTCTCCGCAAGCGTCGCTTCGGAAAGCGGCGGAAGCTCCGAAGGAATGTACAATCCGCCGTCGGGCGCGAGCCCTGCGGCGAAGGCCTCGGCAAACGAGATCTTCTCGTTGGCAGTGCGCGTGCTGTGAAAATCCATTCGGCTAGGTCAGCGTTTCGACGCGTAGGAGCACGGGATCCTCTTTCGTGCAATCGAGACCGCAAATCTCGTCGACGGCCGCCCGCATGTTCCCATAAGTCGCGTCGTGAATGGTCAGCACGAGTTGCGCCGTCGCGTAGGGATCCTCAGGCTCGGGCTGGATGACGGACAGGATGCCGATCTCCCTCTTCCCCAAAATGTCGGCAATCCGCGCGAGCGTCCCCGGCTGGTCGGTCACCTGGAGCCTGAGGTAGTACTCGGAGACCGTTTCGTCAAGCGGCTTGGCCCTGCCGTAGTCGCCGTGCGGGACGAATCCATTCGCGCCAACTTCGTTCGTCAGGTTCTCCGCGGCATCGGCGAGATCGGCGATGACGGAACTGGAGGTCGCATCCTGACCCGCGCCGCTCCCATAGAAAAGCGTTTCACCGACAACGTCGCCGTGGACCGCCACCGCATTGAACACCCCACTCACCGACGCGAGGATGTGCGCTTTCGGAACCAGCGCCGCCTGCACACGGACCTCGATGGTTTCGTCCTCATCCTGCCTCACCACAGCGAGGAGCTTGATGTCGTAACCGAGCTGATCGGCGAAGGCGACATCCGTAAGCGAGATGTCCTCGATGCCGGTCACCGAAACCTCGTCGGACTTCAGCCAGCGCCCATAGGAAAGCCACGCCAGGATGATCGCCTTGTGTCCGGCGTCCCAGCCATTGATGTCGAGCGCCGAATCGGCCTCGGCGTAGCCGAGTTCCTGTGCCTCCTTCAGAGCATCCGCGAACTGCAATCCCGCCGTGGTCATTCGCGTGAGGATGTAGTTGCTCGTGCCGTTGATGATTCCGTAGATCGCCTCGATGCGGTTCCCCACCAGCGCCTCCTTCACCACCTTGATAATTGGAATGCCACCGGCGACGGCCGCTTCAATGTAAAGCGGCACGTTCATCTTCTCGGCCAGGGTCACGAGATCCTTTCCGTGCTCGGCGAGAAGGGCCTTGTTACCGGTGACGACCGCTTTGCCCGCTTCGAGAGCGCCGGTCACGAGAGCATTCGCCTCGTCCACGCCACCGATGAGTTCGACGATGATGTCGATGGATTCGTCCTCGATAAGATCCCGCCACCGCGTGGTGATCATCTCCGCCGGCGGTTCGACGTCGCGCTTCCGCGAGGGATCGCGCACTGCGATCTTCGTCACCATGAGTTCCGCCCCCGTCCGCTCGGTGAGGAGCGCACCGTTTTTCTCCAGATTCTTGTAGACACCTGCCCCGACGTTTCCAAGGCCAGCAATGCCAATGCGGAGCGTTTTGCGTTCGGCTGCCATCAGGCGGGGAAGTTGGATGGTTTTCTCCGATCCCGCAAGTGAATGGTGGACGGCCATCCGACACTCGCGCTAGGATTGAGCCGTCATGAAAACCGCCCTGCTCCTCGATCCCGTTTTCAAGAAACACGACACGGGCCCGGGTCATCCCGAATCGATCCGACGGTACACGACGATCACCCGCGTGCTTGAAGAGAAAGGCATTCCCGACAAGACGCTGGAGCTGAAACTGCGCGACGCGACGAAGGATGAGATCTCCGCATGTCACAAGCGGGACTATTTTGATCTCGCGAAGAAGGAAATCACGGGAGGCTCCCATCTCCTCAGCACCGGCGACACGCATGTTTGCGGAGATACCTTTAATGTGGCGCTCAAGGCGACCGGCGGTGTGCTCAACGCCGTTGATGCCGTGTTCGAGAAGAAGGCGAAGAACGCATTCTGCGCCGTGCGCCCACCCGGACATCATGCGACGCCGAATAAAGGCATGGGGTTCTGCGTGTTCAACAGCATCGCCGTCGGCGCGCGCTATGCGCAGAAGAAGCACGGAGCCGAACGCGTGGCCATCGTCGATTGGGACGTCCATCACGGCAACGGCACGCAGGACATCTTCTACGACGACGGCAGCGTTTTTTTCTTCAGCACCCACCAGTCGCCATGGTATCCGGGAACCGGCCACCTGAACGAAACTGGTGCCGGCAAGGGCGAGGGGAAGACAATGAATGCACCGTTGGCTGCGGGAGCCGACATGGATGATGTCGGCGGCGCCTTCAAGGAACGCTTTCTAAAGACGATGACCGAGTTCAAGCCGGACCTCGTGATGATCTCGGCGGGTTTCGATTCACGGGCTGGCGATCCGCTCGGCGGGTTTCTTCTCAAGGATCCCGATTTCGCTGATCTTACCAAGATGATGATGGAGCTCGCCGAGAAGTGCGCGGCGGGCCGCGTCGTCTCGGTGCTCGAAGGCGGCTACAACGTCGAGGGACTCGCCAAAGCGGTCACCTCCCATGTCGAGACATTGATGGATAATTGATTCGGCATCTGTTAGAGTCCGAGACATGGAAGAAGAACCATCCGCAGGCGAGGAGTCGAACGAGGCCACTCTGACCTTCGAGGAAACCCGCGTTCTCGGCTGCCTGATGGAAAAGGCGGTGACCACGCCGGAGTACTATCCACTCACCCAGTCGGGACTGGCTTCGGCGTGCAATCAGAAGAGCAACCGTCATCCGGTTGTCGAGTTCGATGATGACGTGGTGATGGACGGCATGGACGGCTTGCGCGAAAAGGGATTCGGCGCGCGCATCGCCGTCGCCGGATCTCGCGTTCCGAAATACAAGCATAGCATCGATCAGGCGTTGCCCGCTCTGGACGATCGTGGTTTCGCCCTGCTCTGCGTTCTCCTGCTGCGTGGACAGCAGACCGTCGGGGAGCTCCGGACAAGGACGGAGCGGATGTTCCACTTCGCCTCGGTCGAAGATGTGCAATCGTCGCTCGATGAATTGGAGAACTACCCCGGTCGGCCGTTGGTGAAGGGCTTCCCGGCCGGTGGTGGACGGCGTGTGCCCACCTACGTGCATCTTCTCAGCGGCGACGTCGAAGGCGGCGGCGCTCCCGAATCGCCGGGCACGGTCGTTGTCGAGGCCAGTTCGCGGAAGAGCGAGATAGAGGAGAAGCTGGCCGCGATGCAGACGGAACTCGACGAACTGAAGAACGCGTTCGCCGAGTTTCGAAAGCAGTTCGAGTAGCAGCGGCTAGCGACGCAGGTAGACCCAGATCGCGGGCTTGCGCTTGGTGTCGTAGGCGCCCACGAGCAGATCCGCTTTGCCGTCGCCGTTGTAGTCTTCGACGTTCAACCGCAGATACGAGCCGGGAGTCCCCTCCTCTTTCTTCGCGAGAACGGTTCGCTCGCCGAAGCTGGGCGCACCCTTCTTCCCAACGTTCTTGAACCACGAAATCGTGCCGCTTGAATTGCCGCAGACGAGATCGCGCAACCCGTCCCCA